>Ga0213825_1000398_pt1 | contig 32164 bp, 21 predicted proteins | sample MC6MC0900MG_FD_179896 | JGI IMG/M metagenome (GOLD analysis project Ga0213825, IMG submission 179896) | Enriched soil aggregate microbial communities from Iowa State University, Ames, United States - MC6-MC0900-MG | ecosystem: Environmental > Terrestrial > Soil > Unclassified | place: USA: Iowa...
TTGATTTCCGGGGCGATGCCGCTATGGTATGTCAATCTGAAAACTCAGACAGCCGTGCACTGGTTTTTAAAATGGGTTTTATCAATAAAAAGGGAGCATTGATCTTTCCCCTGACATATGATCTCACAAATTCTAGGCTAAACCACGAAGAATCTGTGTTTATTAATAATTCAGTCTTTTTACCAAAAGTAAACGGTTATGAATATCTGTATGGATTGGGAGATCTTACCACAGGAAAAGAGGTGCTACCAGTTGAATACACGCAGATTCGGGCCCTTCAGAATGGAACTTATTTTCTGCTTCAAAAAAATAACAAATTTGGCATATCGGATGCTAAAGGAAACATAATCGTGCCAATTGAATTCGAAGAAATCTTATTTGATGCTCCCACCTTTTTCGACGCACCTTTAGATGCAAAGCAAAACATCTTCCCGTTGCTGGTTTATCGGGAAGCAGTCTGGAAATATATTGATGAAAAAGGTAATTATCTCAAAATCCAATAGATTTGCAGTTGATTGATATATAGGCCTTGCAACAAAAAATGTATTGCAATTAAAACTGCAATACAGCTCTATCTTTAGCTGATTGTTTGGTGTAAAGCAATTCTATTCCCTTCGCTATCTTCAAACTCGGCAACTACAAAACCGAATTTGTCGTTGACAGTTTTTGGATATAATATTTTTCCGCCCTCCGAAATCACTTTTTCAAGTGTTGCATCCATATTCTCTGTTTTAAAATAAATGATGACGCCCTGTTTGGTCGGTACATAAGCATCGCCTTTGGCGAGAGCACCAGAAATGCCACTGCTGGATTCCTTAAAAGGAAACAGAGACATTTCATACCCGTCGATGATTTCTTTTTCAAATTTAAAATTGAAAACTGCAGTGTAAAATTTCTCCGCACGATTTAGATCGTGAACAGGAATTTCAAAGTAGATAACTGGATTTGTTTTGTGCATAGGGATGTTTTGATTATTAGCAGAATGACAAGAAATCATCGAAATAAGACATATAAATAGAACGCCATTAATGAATAAAAAAGATCGCATAAAGTCATTTTATCTTACCGGTAGTAAAGTTACATAATCTTAGGAATAAAATTAACACATCGGTTAAGCTTACATAAATCTGGTCAACATCTTTTAAATATCGAACAAACAGGAGTTGGTAAATTCACTTTTCACACAGGAAGCTCAAATGATGGACACTTGCTATCTCAAAGGATTTCATCAATAGCGCTATGTTTAACGATGTGGCATTATTAAACCTAATACGATCAACTGTCATGTTTTTTCTCGTTCCAAATAAGCTTTAGCGGTATACCAATGGTGATCTTGTACAAATCATTGTTTTAATATTTCCAATCGATAGTACAAATGTAGTCAGACTGTTATATATTTCTCTATAGGAAAGATTGGGTAGGTTGTGGATACCGATGTGCTTCTCAGGAAATTAAATGTGACACACAGGTTGAACACTTCTTATAAATACATATATTTGCAGTAAGCTATTAATTTATTACGTATTGCCCTTTATTTTTAACCATAATTTTAAGAAGACAGATGTTATGAAAAGGAATCTTGCTATTTTTTTAACAGTACTTACTTTTTTTTGTTTCATTCGAAAAGTAGAGGCCCAGAATTTTTTAGAAAAATCTTTTATTATTGGTTTTTCGGATAATGCAAACAATCAAGTTGCTTACATCAATATTCCAAAGGCTTTGCCAGTTTTTGGCACTATAGAGATCCAGATTACTGGAGGTTATAATAGTGAGCTAAATAGAGGAGTATTAACAAAAAATATTGATATCGTATATCAAGGATGGCCTGATAGTTTTTTAGATCAAAAGAGTGAGATTTCTAACGCAAGAGATCCCTTGGCAAATCAATGGCACATTGGTGATTTTAACCCTGCTACATCACAGATTCCGATTTATCATTTAGTTTCAAGTGGAAATGAGATCAATGTTAAGGTTAAGTTTCATCTGATTAATTCAGGAACAATTGATGCATTTAAAACAGGACTTACGATTTCACAACCGACTACATATGCGAGCGGAGCAGTTCGTTCCTACAAATACTTTAATGATAGTAAGATTGGTATTGATACCAGTAGTCCTGAATATCGCTTAGATATTGTAGGGACATTACGGGCACATGAAATTCTGGTCAATACTCAAAAGACGGCAGATTTTGTTTTCGAACCAGACTATGACTTACAAAATTTAGATGTGGTAAAAGATTATGTGAAGAAAAATAAACATTTACCAGGTATACAAAGTGCCAAAGAAATGGAAAAGGACGGCATTAATGTAGGTCAGTTTCAAATTGATCTATTGCAAAAAATAGAAGAACTCACGTTACATTTAATTGAAAAGAACGAGGAGATCAAAGCGCTTCATTCTGAAGTTAAGGATCTTAAAAGTGATGTCATGGAATTAAAGAAACAAAGAAAATAATAGTAATATGAAACTAAAAAAAATCTCAACTCTTATCGTCTTATTGATGTCTACCAGCATTTGCGTAAAGGCACAGGGCAGCAGTGATCTAATTCTTACAGGTTCAAACTCATGGGTTTTCCATACACCAGATGATGGGAGAACCTCGCTCCATATAGCACCATTTAGTAATGGAGATTGGAACTGGGGGTTGTTCACATTTACAAATAATGGTGTTTTAACTACCTCAGGATTACATACTTATAATCTGGTTGTCAATGGCAATGTGCGGGCTAAAGAAATTAAAGTTGAAGTAGGGGGGATATGGCCAGATTACGTATTCAAACCTGAATACCGATTGCCTAGCTTGAGTGAAACAGAACAATTTATCAAAAAGAACGGACACTTACCCGAAATTCCAAAAGCATCAGAAATAGAAGCGAATGGATTATCCTTAGGAGAAATGAATACACTGATGATGAGAAAAATCGAAGAACTGACCTTGCATCTTATTGAAAAAGATAAAGAAATGAAAGAGTACAAACAGATGCTGATACAACAAGCAGATAAGCTTAAGTGCCTAGAGGCAAGATTAAAATAAACGAGAATTGTCTTATAATATATGAAAAATACTTTTTTGATCTTAATAGGAATGTTATTAACGCAAAGCTTAATGGCTCAACAAGAACAAGTCATTCCTCCCTCCAATGGTACAGTAACATCTCTAGAAAAGAATGTTTTGTTTTATGCAGACCGGAGATTTAAAGTTACGCAATCTGGTAGTGTACAATTTCCTGTTCATTATTTATTTGATGGAGGTATGGCAGCTGTTTATTCCACAAGTATTAACCCAAGTAATCCATATGTATTATTGATTGAAAATTTGCCTGATATCCATACACAGCGTGCCTCATGGATTGGTTGGAGCACTAGATACTATCCTGCTAAGCGTTTTAAGATAGAAGCTTATGATCAATGGAATCATCAATGGGTTACAGTCGTTGATGTAAACAATAATGTTGAAAATGCATATATAGCTAAAGTTCCTTCTATTTCCATAGGTAAGATCAGATTTACAGTTTATGAAACCAATCAAGGACAAAATTTCTTAGGCTTATCAGAATTTTTCTTTATACATCCGGAAGCAGTGCAGGCTTATGACAATCTATTGGTTAAATACAATTCAAATGGTTTTGTTGGTATTGGTACCGACAATCCTTTAGCAAAGCTATCCGTTAATGGAAATATTCTTGCAAACGAAATAAAAATAAAAACCAATATCGAAGTGCCGGATTATGTTTTTGATCCGACTTATCAGCTACCCAAATTATCCGCTATTGAAGATTACGTGAAAACACATAGGCATCTTCCGGAAATTCCATCTGCAGCTGAAATCCAAAAAGATGGGGTTGATTTAACTCAAATGAATCTGACATTATTAAAGAAAGTTGAAGAATTGACTTTACACGCCATTGATAATGAGAAAAAAAGGAAAGAGTTGGAAGATAAAGTGTTACAACTGGAGAAAATAGTATTAAATAAAAAATAATCTACATACTATGAAAAATACTTTTTTGATCTTAATAGGAATGTTATTAACGCAAAGCTTAATGGCTCAACAAGAACAGGTCATTTCACCTTCAAATAGATCTGCCGTTTCCTTAGAAAAAAATGTACTATTTTATGCTCCAAGTCACTTTAAAGTAACACAGAGTGGTAGTACATCATTAGATTTGAATCTTCTATTTGATGGGAATTTCGTTCCGAGCTATTCAACATCAGCCATAGATCCAAATAAGCCATATGTTCTTTTGATCGAAAATTTACCAAATGCGCACGTCCAAGTAGGTGGATGGATCGGATGGACTACTCGCCATTTTATGCCGTCGAAATTTAAGATTGAGGTATCTACACTGGAAACTCCAGGACAATGGCTTACTGTTGCTGACGTTGATAATTATAAGGCAGGCCATTATATTAGTAGTACTCCGTCAGTAACGATAGATAAAATAAAATTAACAGTTTACAAAACCAATGATGTTAATAATTTTCTGGGGTTGTCCGAATTCTTTTTTTTAAATCCTGAGTATGTAAAAGCATACGATAGGTTAATGGTTCAGTATAATAAAGATGGTAATGTCGGAATAGGAACCTGGAAGCCGGATGAAAAATTATCTGTCAACGGAAAAATCCGTGCCCATGAAATCAAAGTAGAAACTGCCAACTGGCCAGATTATGTATTTAAACCCGAATACCAATTGCCCAGCCTCAGCGATACAGAGCAATTTATCAAAGAAAATGGTCATTTGCCCGAAATTCCAAAAGCATCAGAAGTAGAGGCGAATGGACTTTCCTTAGGGGAAATGAATAAACTGATGATGAAAAAAATCGAAGAACTGACATTGCATTTAATTGAACAGCAGAAACAGATTAAAGTATTAGAAGCTAAGTTAGAAAGCAAATAAAGCAATTTTAAAAATATGAAAAAAATAACTATATTCTTATTGCTATTGTTTATAAGTCAAGTAGCAATCTGTCAATATGTCCAAAGCGTAGGAAATACAAACGGTACAGGTTGGAGAAGGATTGCATATATAGATAGTAGCAATAAGAGGGGTTTTGGTAAAGTAACTATTTATACACCGGGCGGTGTAAGCAGGCCTATTTATACCGATATTTATTGGTATTCAGATTGGTCGAATCAGTACAATCTTAAAGTTGAAAACCTCATTGATGATGCTTCTTACTGGGAAACATTTCGAATTACTGAGGATGCAACAAAGGCTTATCTAGAAGTGAATTTTAAGACAGCCATTGAAAATCTGACAGTCTTAGTCGATGATTATGCCTATTTTATGGCCAAGCCCTATTCTGGTATTCTACCCAATGGAGGGGGGACAGTATGCACAGAGATCCGTAATGCCCGCTTTAATATTGCCAATCAATTGTTAATGAATGAAGTTGGTAATGTTGGTATAGGTACCACTGGGCTTATGACTGCAAAACTCGCTGTTAACGGACTGATTCGTGCTACTGAGATAAAAGTAGAAACTGCAAACTTCTGGCCAGATTATGTATTCAAACCCGAATATCAATTGCCCAGCCTCAGCGAAACAGAACAGTTTATAAATGAGAATGGACATTTACCTGAAATCCCAAAAGCCAGCGAAATAGAATCAGATGGTATCCCATTAGGTAAGATGAATACTCTTTTGTTAAAAAAAATCGAAGAGTTAACCTTACATCTTATCGAAAAAGATAAAGAAATTATTGAAATTAATAAAGTGCTGAAAAAACTGGTACAAGAGAAAAGCCAAGATCAATAAACCACTTCCAAAAATAAAAGCTAAACAAATTATGGAGCCAAAAAAAATACTAGCACTGTGTGCTATGGCCTTTTGTTTTTATACCGTTCAGGCCCAGAATGTATTCCCTCCAGGCGGAAATACAGGTATAGGTATTTCGAATCCGGAGAGTCTATTACATATGCGTACCAATGGTACAGCAGCTTATCCCTCAAAGACAAGCCGGGGTAATATTATGCAACTATTTCAGGCAGATAATAATGATCTGGAAATAGGGGTGGGGAATGGTATTAATACACGGAAAGCATGGATTTTAGCGAGACACCTCAGTATTCCCGAATATGGAGAGCATTACTCTACGCTTCATTTACAGCCTCAGATGGATGTTATGGAGTTTTATAGAGGAGTTGCAATAGGATATTTACCCAGTTCAGATGTTCCGTATGGAGTAGGCTTAGCTGTGGCAGGCAATGTAGGTATTGGTACAACAACCCCTTTAGCAAAGCTATCGGTTAATGGTAATATCCTGGCGACCGAGATAAAAATAAAAACGAATATCGAAGTGCCGGATTATGTTTTTGACCCTAGCTATCAGCTCCCTAAATTAGCCACTATTGAAGATTATGTGAAAAAACATAGGCACCTTCCAGAAATCCCATCTGCAGCTGAAATACAAAAAGATGGGGTTGATTTAACTCAAATGAATTTGTCCCTATTGAAGAAAGTAGAAGAATTGACGTTGCATCTAATTGAAAAGGAAAAACAATTGACGCAACAGGAGCAACGTATTTCCGAAATTGAAAATAACTTAAAAAAGATAAATAACCGATAATGAAAAAAATAGTATACCTTATTTTCTGTTTAATATTCAGCATCTTCTCTTTGTCTGCACAAGAAAAATCTGCTCCTGCCTCTTTTTATATCCATTTAAATTTAGAGACTCCCGGTAAGACGGATTATACAGAAGGCGTCATTTTATTGCATGAAATATATAATGGGGTTAATATAAATGAAAATTTCGTTATTGGAAAACTAATGGCCAAACGTGGCACGACCTATAGTGGCAATAGGCTGAATATTGTAGATATCAATTCCAAATCGGCCTATACTGAAACAATTGCTGGTATAACCGCTTTTAATTACCATCAGGGACCTGATTGGGAGCTGATCACGTGTACGTATCTGTCTAAAAAATATTTAGCATTAAAAGTTCCTTACAGTGTCGCGCATCATGACATGGGATTCTTCTTTGAGGGCTGGGCGCAATCAACATCCGAACGTTTAAAATATATTGCCACGGTAACGAATGGTGTAGTATTGAATCAGGAAGTTCATGGTTCCATATTGCCTTACGTATCCAATAGTTATCAAAAATTGGATTATGCCAATGTAAATTTCACTGGAAATGTGGGTATTGGAACTATGGCACCACAGGAAAAACTTGTGGTCAAAGGAAAGATCATCGCAGAGGAAATCAAAGTTCAAGCAGTCAAATGGCCCGATTATGTATTCAAACCCGAATATAAATTGCCAAGCTTGAGCGAAACAGAACAGTTTATTAAAGCAAATGGACATTTACCCGATGTTCCTAATGCAACAGATGTCGAAGCAAATGGCGTATCACTTGGAGAAATGAATAAGATTCTATTAAAGAAAGTTGAAGAATTGACATTACACTTAATAGACCAGCAGAAACAGATTAAAGAATTACAAAGCAAAGAGAAGTAAAGTATTACTTTTTTGATGTCCATAAATTAACAACCAAATCCAATGAAAAAAATAATTATTTTATTCTTCTTAATGCTAGCGGTTATAACTGCATATGCACAAACTCCCGAATTTAGATACAACGGGTCTGCTGATGTGTATTTCTCTTATCCACCACATGGATCTGGTGGGCGTGCATTTGTTCATGAAGGAAATAATGTATTGACAATTAATTACGCAGGAGACTTTTCCAGTGGCGTGAAAATCGGTAATTATTTATGGATCGCCAATGATGGTACATTAACTACATTAGGTAATGTTGGTATTGGTACAACGACCCCAAAAGCTAAATTATCTGTCAATGGTAATATCCTAGCGACCGAGATAAAAATAAAAACAAATATTGAAGTACCGGATTATGTTTTTGATCCCAGTTATCAGCTCCCTAAATTAGCCACTATTGAAGATTATGTGAAAAAACACAGGCATCTCCCAGAAATACCATCTGCATCTGAAATTCAAAAAGAAGGAGTAGACTTAACACAAATGAATTTATCCTTATTGAAGAAAGTGGAAGAATTGACTTTGCATCTGATTGAAAAGGAAAAAGAAATCGAAAAACTAAAAATAAATCAGGAAGCTAGCTTCTTAGAGTTGTCTAAACGGTTAGATAAAATGGAAAAGTAGCATCTAGACAACCTTATTTTTAAGCTCGTTTTCCATTTAATTTATAAATAACCACTAAATTTTTAAATTCATTATGTATAAATATTTTACTTCAGTTTTAATATTAGGAGCATGTTTGTCTTATTCAAAAAGCTTCAGTCAATCCAACACATTTCCAACAACTGGAAACGTAGGGATAGGAACAGCCTCACCTATTGATCTGTTAAATATACAGGCTGGGAATCAGCGGAAAGGCATTACTATTCAAGGAGACGGTGATGTCGATACTTATTCAGATGTAAGCTTTTATGTTAATAATTTTGATATTATACCGAATGGTAAACCAATTTCGTGGTTAATCAGTTATCGGAAAGATGCTCATTTTTCAGGTGCTAAGGATGGAATGTCAATGGAGTTTTATGCAATAAAAAAAGGGGGTGGTTATTTAGCTCCTTTAAGCTTTAAACCAAATGGTGATGTTATTTTGGCTTCACCTCAGCAAGCACAAAGTGGCAATGTCGGTATAGGAATAGTCGATCCGAAGGAAAAACTTGTGGTCAAAGGAAAGATTATCGCAGAGGAAATCAAAGTTCAGGTAGTCAATTGGCCCGATTATGTATTCAAACACGAATATCAGTTACCAAGCCTGAGCGAAACAGAACAATTTATCAAAGCAAACGGACATTTACCCGATGTGCCCAAGGCAACAGAGGTCGAAGCAAATGGCGTGGCACTTGGAGAAATGAATAAGATTCTGCTCAAGAAAGTTGAAGAACTAACACTTCATTTAATCGAAAAAGACCAGGAGGTTAAACAGCAAAATCAACGAATTGCAGAGGTTGAAACGATACTAAATAAATATCAACTCAAATAATACACTCCGACATAAATTTTTGAATCACAGAGCTATTTATATTAACGAATACAAATGAAAAAGACAATTCTATTTACGCTATTAGGGTTTTCAACCTATACAGTATCTGGACAGATAAATAACGTATTCCCTTTAAATAAAAATGTAGGTATAGGAACCAACAATCCGCAGGCACTATTGGATATTGTTAAACCAGCGGAGCAAAATGTGTTAGAAGTTTTAACACAATATTCCATGAGTGATGCTCCGGGGCAGGATTTAAAGATCATAAATGGGACAAATTATAACGGTTATTTTCTGCCTTATATAATGGCTACAAGAAATAAGTCTGATGACTACGCTTTAGGTATTTCAGGAGCTGTTACAGATGCAACGGTAGACGTTGGAGATAAGCCGATATTGCGCTTTGAGTCAAGAAGATTAACGGGTCCAGTACTGGTGAGACCTTTATTTTCCTGGGGAAGCTATGACAAAGATTATATGATAATGACCGCCAATGGTAATCTAGGTGTTGGCACAAATAAACCTGATGAAAAACTTGTCGTCAAGGGTAAAATTATAGCAGAAGAAATTAAGGTTCAGGCTGTCAGCTGGCCAGATTATGTATTTAAACCCGGATATAAACTGACTAGCCTTGCTCACACAGAATTATTTATTCAAGAGAATGGGCACCTACCCGAAGTCCCATCAGCCAAACAGATTGAAGAAGAAGGATTGTCAGTAGGAGAGATGAACAAACTGATGATGAAAAAAATTGAAGAATTAACCTTGCATTTAATTGCAAAAGACAAAGAAATTAAGGAGCTCAAAAAGCTTGATGGAAAAATTGAGGAATTAGAAAATAAAATTAATACACTCAATCGCCATAATAAGTAGCCGATTAAACCAATACTATTCCTCAATAATAAAAACTTGAACGATTTCGAGAAAAAAATAACCATGTGATGCTTTAGGTGCTTCATTTTTTTTATATAGAAATACTGAAAGATTACGCAAATAATATAGATGATTTATCGATGAAAAATTTATTCTTACTTTTTTTAGGCATATCTAGCCATGCTGTTTATGGACAAACTAATATCTTTCCAGCAAGCGGGAGTGTGGGTATTGGAATAACTTGTCCAAGCTCCTATTATCATGTCAATAATGAATCGTTGCATTAAAAATTATCAGATGTTTCTAAAGGCTTTCTATACTATAGCTATATTTAAACAATTGGAGGCGTTATAGAGTTGTTTAAATAAATTTCCGAATGTGTAATTTATTTTTCAGATTTCGTCTTTTTATCTATTTTTAAATGATGATATTTGCTGCAAAATATCAATTCAGTTAAATTGATTAAAAATAATAATTTATCGAGAAACTATTTTCTCTTTCGTGGTTGTTTGTTTTCTGATATTGTATATCGTCTAATTATAATTAAATTTATGCAAAAAATAATATTAACTTTTTCTATTTTATTCTTCAGTGTGCTTAATCTGAGAGCCCAAGATCCGTTAAAACCAATTCTTTCACCTAATTCCGCTAATTTGCTGAATCTGAATGCGCACGAAATTAACCTTTTTACTGGGACACCTAATATAACTTTACCATTGTATAGTCATACAGTTGATAACTACACAATGGACATTGGTTTACGCTATAGCTCTTCTGGTGGTGTCCGTGTATCTGACAGATCTGGAGATACTGGACTTGGCTGGCATCTTACTGGTGGAGGTAGTATTGTTCGTACCGTAAGAGGCTTTCCCGATGAAATGAGAATTTCAAACGTTACATACGGTAATCCATATAGTGAGTCTCCATTTCGATACGGTTATTTTCATAATACGTCATATGGTAGTATCAATTGGAGTCCTACTGATTGGCAAAATATTGCAAATAGTAATGCGGGTAATATATCAATTTACAATAGTGTTTTAAGGTCAATATACGGCTCTAATATTCAAGGTCCAGGAGAAGAAAACTTTTTCTATCAATTGAAATATGGTCAAATTTCCGATACAGAACCAGATATCTTTGAATTCAATTTCAATGGTAAATCTGGTAAATTTATGTTTAACAATCAAAATGGTAATATTACAGTTCATCAAGTACCATGGCAGGGACTTAAGATTGAATATACATTAGCTTATTCCCATCCTTGTTGTAATGTTAATATTGATAAGAACCACAATTCACTTCCTGAATATCAAAAACATCAAAACTCTCCTGTGATTGTTAGTTTTATAGTTACAGATACAGATAACACTAAGTATTACTTCGATACATATGATCATGTAAGTCATAATTATCAAATGAATTCAGTCACATATAGGACCGAAAGCGGTTTTCCTAGTAATTCTCAAGACCCAATGATTTATTTTGATAGGAATACTTATACTTGGAAGCAATATGCTGGTTCTGATCAAGAGTTAGTAGATATGAATAATGGTAATTATTACGATGATACACCTTATTCTCCAGCGGGAAATTATAATAATACATCTGAAGTTTATAAATACCATACAAGTTCTTGGCAATTAACAAAAGTAATTACGTCAAACGGAAGAGAAATAAAATATAATTATGCAGCTAGAATAGTTAAACAAAAGGTAGTTAATTTACAAGAGAAAAATAAATTTCTAACATATCGAAATCGTCATACGACAGGGTTAACACTTTTAGATGTTATTGAAAACAAATCTTTTAACATATATGAGAATTATTTGACAGATATTACTTCCGAGGATTTTAAAATGGTTCTTTACGGAGATAGTATAAACAAGCGGCCAACTGTTGATAAAATTCAAATTTTTTATGGCAAAAATGTAGTAAAGCGTTTTGATTTAAAGTATATCAATAGCACTTCTGAAAATGTACATTTAATAAGTGGAGATGATAAGAAAGAATATTATAGAACGATCTTGACGGAATTGAGAGAATATGAACCCTTGGGAGGAGGATTTAAAGCACATAAGTTTTCGTATAATTTAGCTACAATAGGAGGTCTACCAGATCAGAAATTACCACATACCTATTCCTTCTCTATTGACCAGTGGGGTTATTATAATGGTGTTGATAACAAGAGCTATATCCCCAGACTGTACATCTATCCTGATCTTAGTTCGGACAACAGGAGATTTAGAGTTGATTCTATTCGAAACTATTCAGGTCGTGTATTTATGATGGATGGAGCTGATCGCTCCTCTGATAGTAAGTATATGACAGTGGGTCTGTTGAATAAGATTAGCTATCCAACTGGCGGTTTTGTTGAATATGAATTTGAAGCAAACACCTATCTTGATGAAGGGCAGTCATCAATTGGTCCTGGGGTGAGAATTAAGAAGATATCATCGAATTTTGGTACGCAAAAAGAAGAAATATCTTATGGTTATACAGATGACTTCGGAAATACAAGTGGTCGCATCGTAGCTAAACCCGTATTAGCTAGAATTCTATCTCATACCAGGAGTAACCCTGTTAATGATCTTGCCTACTATGATCGTAATTTAAGTAGATATGGCGATAGCCAAGCAGAATTAAGTACAGTTGACTCCCGTCTTTTGGGATATGGGCAAGTGACGGAGTTTCGATCCGGCTTAGGTAAAATAGTTTATACATTTTCTAATCAAGGTATTTTAGGCCAGAATGATGATTATCGAGAAGAAGAGGAGGATGGAGATGGTAATCTAGTTATTTATGGCGGTTGTATAGGAGCAAATTGTGATGGATTATTTTGGCGTCCAAAGGTTGATCACGTAACTTTTTATATGCATAACCAATACAGGCCAATGTTTACTCTTAATCCTGCGTCTTATGATACTTTTCCGTTTGCTCCAGCCTCCAATTATGATTGGAATAGAGGGCATATGCTTAGTAAAGTTATTTACGATAATAATGGTAAAAAGTTGGTGGAAGTACAAAACATATATAAAAATGTAACACCAAGTGATCGCAATTTATATAATCAAATTCCAACTAAGATTAAAGGACTTAAGATTGGAAGTATGATTATAGGACGTCCCAACGATAATCCAATGTTGCATGGCTCGAGTCAATCCAAAGGATTGTCTTTGCGAGTAGCTAGCTATGTGCTTCTAACAGATATAGTGAAAGTTCTTTCGTCAACAAGCACAACAACCTATCATTCAGGTTCTAGTATAACTACGCGGGAATCCACAAGTTACGAGTATAAAAATAAGGATACAGCTTTGCCAACTAGGGTGCAAAAGATTAATAGTAAAGGACATGATGAGGAAATACTTTATTATTACCCTTCGGATTTATTGGATAGTGGTAGGTACAATAATGAAAGTATCCTTAATATGATGGTTAATAAAAGAATATTTGATAAACCTATTTTAATACGTAAAAAAACTGGAAATAGATATTTATCAGAAATATTTAATAATTATAGAGTGGAGAATTGGTCTGGACATTTAAGTTATCGGATAACTGAAATTTTTGAAAAGACGGATGGAATACTTATCAATCCTGCCTCACATTCTCACAGAAATGTTACTTATGATTATTATAATTGGAAGGGTAATATTCTACAATATACGATTAGGAAAAGTGGAGCTATTACGATTATTTGGGGTTATGGCGGTCAATATCCTATTGCTGAGATTAAGAACGCTACCTATCCCGAAGTTCTAGATGTTCTGACACAGTCTATAATTAACAACTTGAACTCACCTTTAGTTTCCGATGATGTAATCAACGCGGCGATGATTAAGTTACGTACAGATCCCAGGTTAGCAAAAGCCATGATCACCAGCTACACCTATCAACCATTGGTCGGAATGAAAAGTAAGACAGATCCAAGAGGAGTGACAGAGCATTATGAATATGATGGATTTCAGCGTTTGAAAGCAGTCCTTGATCAGTTAAAAAATGTAACCAGTTCCATGGATTATCATTACCGTAGCAATTAATCTAGATCCTTTTATGAAAAGACATATTTCAAGCATCATAGCTGCTGCATTAAGCCTGAGTGCACAATCTCAGGTATTGCCCAGGGATACCTCACTAAGTGCTTATACCACCGGTCAGACCAGTATTCAGGCGCTTGGCAGTATAACGCTAAAGAACGGTTTCCATATTCCGGTGCAACCGTCCGGCAAGAGTGTTACGATCAGCATCGTCGGAGTCCAGAATCTGTTAAGCCAGCCGAGTATAGGTCAGAACTATATTCTGACCAAAATATTTAAGAAGCCCGGGGTTACCCTAACCACTCTAAATATCCAGCGCACTATAGGGGAAGAAAACCAGACCGTTCAATATTTTGACGGGTTAGGTAGGCCACTGCAGACGGTTCAACTGATGGCATCCCCGACCTACAAAGATATTGTTCAGCATATCGAGTACGACGGATTTGGACGTGAAAGCACCAAATATTTGCCTTATGCACATAGTCAGGGGAACGGATCCTATAAAACAGGCGGTAACGGATCTGTTGTAAATTTTTATAGTAAAACGAGTGGATCAGACATTGACGGCGTTGTCCGTACAGCTAAACCTTTTTCAGTCACCGTATTTGAGAACAGCCCGTTTAACCGTGTTCAGGAACAGGGAGCTCCAGGTGTGGCCTGGCAACCTGTTGCCGGCTCTGCGGCGGGCCATACCGTCAAGACTGTGTACGGTACCAATACGGCCACAGAAGTCAAACTATGGGAAATCACCTACTCCGGTACGGTTCCCACCGGAGCAAAAACTACACTTAAGTATGGAGCAGGTAAGCTTTACAAAATAGTCACAAAAGATGAGAACTGGGTTTCTGGGAACGGGGGGACTGTAGAAGAATTCAAGGATTTCGAAGGCCGCGTGGTATTGAAGCGGGTCTGGAAAGGGGAAGCCGCGGCAGATGCGCTTGATACGTATTATGTATATGATGATTTCGGGTCCCTATGTTACGTCGTTCCGCCACTTGTTACGGCCACTTTTTTAGAGACAGCACCATCTTTTACCAATTATGTTTATGCCTACCGTTATGACGGTCGTCGACGCCTAATTGAAAAGAAAATTCCAGGAAAGGGCTGGGAATGGCTGGTCTACAATGAGAACGATCAGGTTATCCTGACGCAGGATGCGCTTCAGCGCAGTAAGCAGAGCAAGGAGTGGAGCTACACCAAGTACGATGCATTTGGACGTGTAGTGGAATCAGGAAAATATATTGGAAACTATGCCAGTCAGTCTGCTGCACAGACCGAAGCGGACAAGGTCAAGCTCTACTGGGAGGAACGATCGGTTCCAAGCAAGAAGGTAGGTACGATCCAGTACACCAAGTATACAACGAACAGGGCTTTTCCCAATGGTTCGGGCCGTACACCATTAGTTGTCAATTACTACGACGATTATTATTTTGATGGAGGTGATACCACTCAATTGAAACCGTTTGAGATTGTCAAGAGCGACAAGATCAAAAGTCTACAGACGGGCAGTCTGGTCTATAAAGATGACGGTACATTACCGATTTTAAGTATCAATTATTACGATGATTATGGCCGGCTTATCCAGAGCGCAGGATTCAATCATATCGGCGGTAAAGACTATGTGACCAACGGTTATAGTTTTGTAGGCGAACTGCAGACCAGTAAACGGGTCCATACGCCTGTCACTGGATCAGCCACTACAATTTTGACCACCAATGAATACGACCACGTAGGTCGTCATGTAGAGACGAAGAAAAGAGTAAACACCTTGAGTGAAATTATACAGAGTAAGTTTGCTTATAATGAGGTCGGTCAGCTTAAGCAAAAGAACCTGCATGTCAATGGCAGCACAGTTGCACAGGAAATTTTGTATGGTTATAATGAACGGGGCTGGTTGAGTAAAATTAACAATCCCGCAGCTGTAACAGCGAAACAGGTATTTGGTATGGAGCTGAGTTACGCCAATAAGGTTGATACTTATAACGGAAATATCGGCACGATGAAATGGAACACCAAGGTCAATGCGGGTATGACCCAACAGCCGGTACAGACATATACGTACAGTTACGATAAGTTGAACAGACTTTCGCGGGGAAGTTATATCAATGCTGGCGCTGCAGCGGTAAATAAAGAGGGCTTTTATGATGAAGAGCTTCGATATGACAATATGGGTAATATCGACAGCCTTCGCCGTACCAGCGGAAGTAAGACCTGGTCAAACAATTTTAAATATACCTATTCCGGTCATAAGCTGAGCAAAGTGACCGATGTGGCCACACCTGCTAGAACAAATAGCTTCGCTTACGACGTAAACGGTAATGCCACAACAAATACAAGATTGGGTATCACCAAGATCGAATATAATTACTTTAATTTGCCAATAAGATTTATAAAGGGCGTAGACACATTGGTTTATAAATATGATGGACTTGGACAGAAGTTGACGAAGAAACTTGGCATAGCTAAAACAGACTATATAAACGGTATCCAGTACAAGAATGGTGTTATTGAATTCATTCAGACAGAGGAAGGACGTATCCTTCCAAACAACGGTTCTTATATTTATGAATATTTCCTTGAAGATCATCTTGGGAATACCCGTGCAATAGTAGACCAGAGTGGTAGCATCAAACAGATCCAGGATTACTATCCATTCGGTATGGAGATGAACCAGGGCAATTCCTTGAATACAGCTTCGAACCTGTATAAGTACAACGGCAAAGAGAAGCAGGTTGAGATGGGCTTAGATCAGTTGGATTATGGTGCTAGGTTTTATGACGCTGAGATAGGACGATGGAATGTTGTTGATCCGCTGGCGGAGAAATATGGATCTTCTACTCCATATAATTATGTTGACAATAACCCAATAATTAGAATCGATCCAAATGGGATGGATTGGATCTTTTCTATATCGAAAAATAAAAATGGAGAAATGCAAATAAATTTAACTTATTATACTGCTGTGATGAATAGCTCTGGTAAAAGCATTAATATGTCTAACTTTATGGAGAATCAGAAAAAAGAGTTTGCAAGTGTATTTGGTCAAGGCAATGTAAATGCTAAATTGTTAATTAGAGAAGTGAATTCTGTAGAACAATTAAATGATTTTGAAAGTTTAATTGATATACAATCAAGTGATAAATTTAGATTAAATGCCGATGGTTCATATGTTGGTGGTGATACTAATTATGGAGGGAAATTTATCAGACTTAATTCCAAAAGCATTGATAATAATGGAGCCCTTATTGATAAAAAAACTTTAGTTCATGAAATTGGTCATACGGGAGGTTTAATCCATACCTTCGAACCAAATGAAAAAGCTTTGTTTCCAAACGGTAAATCTGTTTCAACAAATATGCAACAATTCAATAATCATGACAATAACCCTTATTATGAAGCCAATTTTATGAATTATACACAGAGGGCAGACGCTAATACTTTAAACCCAAATATCAACGCTAAAAGATTTTTTATGAATACAGTTGGTAAAGGAACTAGAGGACAGCTACAAACAATTATTAATAATTTATATGACGGTAATTTAAATCATAATAATATACCAAAAAAGAACAGATAGATATGAAAAAAAAATATTTTATTTTTATATGCATTATATTTACAAATTGTGAAAGAAATAAGGATCAATATAATTTTCAAGTTAGCACTAAAGATAGTGCTAACTTCTCCGTTCAATTCCCTGAACTTCAATTTGAAGAAGCAATTGAAGTAAGAATTAATGATAAGATTATTTTAAGTGAAATTGGTACGGAACCTTTAGGAAGATCAGGATTCTGGAATTACTATAGATATCCAAGTAAAATTACTAAAATTGAATTTCTTGATTATTATAAAAATAAACTTAAAATCAGAAAAGTATTTTCTGATACATTAAATGATTCTGAGCAACGAACACTCATTGTATCAAGACCTTTCCCAAAAGGTATGACAAAAAAAAATTGGAAAAAATACGGCTTTGTTTCAATAGATACAGGAGATCGGCATGTGAATTTGGTTGATGACTCAGTGCAATTTAATGGTATGTGGACAGATGATATTTCTAAATTTAATAAGGATCGAGATGAAATAAAATAAAATTATCTTATGGTCCATTTCAAAATGGTACCGTAAATGATATCATTCCAGATAATGTCAAGTCAGCCGTTAATATTTTCCAAACTAATACTTCGGGAAAAGCTTCTGGTTCTCAAAACTCAGGAAGTGTTAAAAAAACAGATTCTAATAGTGGCCCTTCTAATTCTCCTGGATCAAAAGGAAATGCGAAGAAAGCGGAGAATTCTAACAAAACTAGACTAGTTAATTATCGAGCAATTGATAAAGATATTTCACATGGCAACACTCCAGATAAGGCACTGCCTCATGTTTCTAAGATGATACAAGAGATTTTACAAGGGAAACAAATAAGCGAAATTCAAAATTAAATATAGAAATATGAAAAGTATAAATTATTTTCTTGGACTAATTTTATTTCTATTCATCCTAGAGGGGTGTACTTTTGATAGGGACGTACGGCAAAATGTATTGGTAAAAGGGCAAATTTTGGACAGTATTACCGGTAAGGCAATTCCTAACGCACAGATAACTGTGTTTGGTCGGTAAAGATTTGGTGAAGAAGAAAGTTATGAAAAAGTAGATACATTTGTGAATGCGGATGGATCATTTGAAACAAAATTTTCAGAAGCATTTAAAATTGAAATTGGGGCTATTGCGAGACGGTACCATCCATCGGTTTTAAAAATAATAGATTTAGATAAACCTGTTGATGTTACAATGAAGTTACTACATAGTAGAGCCGTCGGAAAAACAGTTGACTTAGGTCAAATGGCTGTTTTCTTTAGAGATTGTAATAAGAATACTGATGTTCGAAAATTATATGGAATAGATATTAACACCCAGACCCGCTTTATATGACAGTTCAATAAAAGCTGTATCTGTATTGGCACCATTAGCCCTAGATTCCGCTCGGATGTATTCGGAACCATTCGTGCATATGAAGTAAGAGTCAATACTTTAAAAACAGCAAATTTTGTTTTTTTGAAAAAAAAATTATATTCTTTCATCTTTAGATTCCGGACAGTAATTTATTGAAAAAAATAAACACCTCCAGAATTTTGGTTAGCAATGCATTTAATATTAATAATATCCTGTTGATTTTCATTAAAATACTCTTATTTATAAATTGTTGGTTTATATAATATCATTTTGTGAACATGTTTTTAAATATGGTAGATTATTCGCTTTGTTATTTGCTTGTAAAACATTATTTTTATGAAAAATTTTAATTTCATTCATCAGTTGTGAAATTATAGCCCATTATTATTGTCATATTAACTTGTATTATATAATCAACAATGATTTTCTATTATTTAATTATTTTATTCCACATAATGATTTTGCCTTATGTAATTCCTTATTATTTCTTTAAAAGGCTTTTCGGAAACATCTTTATTAAAAGAGATAACCTGCAATATCTGAATTTAAAGATTGCTTTGATGTTGTAGATGAAACGAAATCAAATCAATAATGGTTAATTATTTCAAGTGAAAGGAATTTTTCAATACCCTTCGGCCATCGCCCATATTTAAAATCAATTATAATTTCTACTGTTAATTCCAAATAAGAAGTTTTTCAGCCTATCGGCTTTAGTGAATATATGTCTATGAAAAGAATAAATTTAATAATCTTTCTGTTTTTTTATGGTATAATCAATGCAATTGGTCAATATACCGTCAATACTTTAAATGAGTATACTACTGTGAATACCAAGTATACTAATTTTCCTGTTCTACAGGAAGATGGAGTAGATTTGTACTCAGGTCGCCTCAAGTTATCCTATAATCTTTTAAGTTCTTTCGCAGGAGATCCACTCCTCAAAGTTTTCCTTTCCTATAATGGAGGTGGAGTACGTGTGATGGAAGAATCAGGAAAAGTAGGTTTAGGATGGAATATTTATAATCATCCGACAATATCGAGAGAAATCAAAGGTCTGAGTGATATTGAAGGAATAGATGGATTGAATAACAATGGGTATTTAAGTACTAATATAAATCTTCCCACTTATAGTGGTTTTTTCTCGGACTCTCTTCAAAACGCATTAAGTAAGAATCGTTTTTCTTTACTTACAGATTTAAGAAACTTAGGGATTTCTAATTGGGATACAGAACCTGATATTTTTACATTGAACTTAGGCGATAAATTGGTGAAATTTGTATTACCTCAACGAAGAGGTAAAAACATATTGCAAGCGAAGTTACTAAATCAAGAGGATAAAGTTAAAATAACATTTGATTGGAGCAATAAAACTTTCAATGTTATTGATGAAAAAGGCAATACATATATTTTTGATGTCATCGATTATGCACTCAGTGTATCGAATAATAATTCTGGACAAAATGCTTCTCCAAAAGTTGCAATAGATGATTTTGTTCGAAAAACAACTTTTGAAAATCCAATAATGACTTCATGGCATGTTAGTAAAATTACAAAACCCAATTTAGAAAACATACTATTTACTTACAAGTTAACAAATTCCGGTGAGACACCCACTATTAGTCAAAGCGTTTCCATAAACGCCTGCATAGCTGGATCATCTAATCATCAAATAAATCAATTCGTTAGCAGTTACAGTGCATATTTAACTGAACGACAAATACACCAGTTGGATAAGATTCAATTTACTTTGGGCTCGTTGGAGTTTCATTATTCTGATCGATTAGATCTGCCTATTTGTGGTGTATATCCATATAGAACAAATTTTCTTTACTTTCATAAATATCCTGACGTATAAATAAATGATCAGAAACTTGATAAAGTTCAGTTACGGGATCTTTCTGGAAGAATTATACATCAGGCTGATTTTAAGTATTCCTATTTTAATCAAAATATAACTATTCCTAATTATGATCGAGAAAAGAGCCATTATTTAAGATTAAAGCTTGATGAATTAAAGGTTGATGATGAACGATTTACATTTACTTATCATAAATCGGATTCACTTCCCAGTAAATTGTCAAATTCTATTGACTATTATGGATATAATAATGGTGAAAAAAACATAGGCAGAATTCCGGAAAATAATGTTGACTATTATTGTACTGATGATATATACTGTCCTGGGAATTTTTGTACCAAAAATATTAGATTCACGAATTTTAACAATATTTATAGCAATAATTACGGGATCAGATTACCTAAACTTTCTTCAGGGCTAATAGGTTCGCTGGTAGAGATTGAAAACAATAAAGGACAACGAACGAAGGTAGAATATGAATTAAATAATATTTTTTATAATAAAAGTGACTCAATAAATACGGGTTACGATTTTGATTCGAAAAGCTTAAAGGAATATATAGCACTTTATGAATCTACAGTTGTCCAAACTGAGGTATTTCAAATAGATCCAGTTTCTTCTTATAACCCACAAATTATATTAGAAAGAATTTGTGGTGGAGATTTCAATAATCCTGGGGGAGCATCCAATTATTATTGCACAATTAATTATCAAGATCTTCAGAAAGTAGCTTTTGAAGTTGTCAATGCTTCAACAGGAGTGATTGCTAAAACATTCTATCATTCTAATATAGAGTCTACTGGTATAACCTCTTTACCTAAGGGAAGTTATTTTATAAGATTTAGATCATTACATGAACCCTGGAATGTAATTTATAATCCAGGTGCTCCAGACAACAACAAAATATATTACTTTGCCACAAAAGTGACGATTAAAGAAAGTAAGGTAGAGATGAATGGCGGGTGGTTAAATGTCAATATTGGTGGTCTCCGTGTCAAGTCATTAGACTATTATGATAAAACGATTAAACAATTCGGCAAAAAGTATGATTATAATCAGTTTAATAGTAATAGATCCTCGGGTAAACTGTCCCACCCTTACATCAATTATAAAGATGACATTGTTGAACGTAAGGAGTTACCTGAAAATGACTTTTGCCTTGCACTCGCAAGTCTCTACAAGAATGTAATTTTTAGTTCTGATCCAACAATATATATCCCCAATGAACAGGCTATTGTTGGATATACAAATGTGCGAGAAATTATAGTAGATAATCAATCTTTAGATCAGGGTTATAGTGATCATGTCTTTTTTAATATAAAAAATCAATATGCAAAAACATCATCTGGAAGCCATAATCATTTATTTCCAGGTAATACAAGTGATCCTTTTCAACTATGTTATAATTATTTTCCAATAAAAAGCTTCTTTCATATAAATGGTAAACCTAAGACTGAAATTATTTATGATAAACAGCATAAAATAGTTAAACAGATGAATTATAGTTATGAGAATGAAGAATATAATTATTCTAAAGTTATTTTAGATGGGGGGATTGTGAGAGGAAACAGTCTTGAAGAGTTAGATTGTAAGGGTTATGCGTTGAGTCATACGATACTAACCTCTTACCAGCCTTATGTCATTTATGATATGACCAATCCATTATTAAAAAAAGTAAGTAAAGAATTTAATTCAGGGACAATTCAGACGGAGCAATCTTGGTCTTATAGACTTCAAAGTTATAATCTGGAGAGCCAGACTATAAAAGGATCAGATAACAGTGATCAAATTTTTAAATATATATACCCCGGTGATCCAGAATCAATGGGAATGAATTATATCAATATGTTACTGGAGAAAAATATTGTTAATCAGCCATTGGTTACTACCATTTATAATGCAGGTAAAGAGATTTCAAAATCCAGTTTTACCTATGGATTATTCCACAATAAATATCTACTACCTGCTGTAGAAACCCACTATTCTAAAGGAAGTACCATCTCAAACCAGTTTACATTTAATTATAATGCCTTAAATGGGAGTATTGAAAGTGTTCAAAAACCAACATCACCGATAATGACCTATGTTTGGGGGTATGGGGGGCAATATCCGATAGCAGAGATCACCAATGCCACTTATGCAGAAATTGAAAAAGTTCTAACTAAAGCTACGATGGACAATTTGAATTCTCCTCAAGTAACTGAAGCGGCAATTACAGCTGCTATCGATAAATTGCGAACCGCCCCAAGTTTATCCAAAGCTATGATTACAAGTTATACTTATCAATCTCTTGTTGGAATGAAAAGCAAGACTGATTCACGGGGGGTAACCGAATATTACGAATATGATGGTATGCAACGTTTAAAAGCAATACTTGACCATCTGAAGTATGTAAACAGATCTTTTATTTATCATTATCGCAGCAATTAATCGAAATTATTTTATGAAAAGACATATATCTACCATCATAGCTGTTGCGTTAGGCCTAAGTGCACAAGCCCAGGTATTACCTAAGGATACCTCACTGACTGCTTATACCGGTCAGACCAGTATCCAGGCGCTTGGCAGTATTACCTTAAAGAACGGTTTTCATATTCCGGTACAAGCGCCAGGCAAGAGTGTTACGATCAGTATAACCGGTTTCCAGAATCTGGTGAGCCAGCCAAGTCTAGGTCAGAACTATATTTTGCAAAAAACATTCAGGGAACCCGGTGTAACCCTGCTTACCCTTAATGCCCAGCGCACCATAGGTCAGGAAAACCAGACGATTCAATATATGGATGGTTTAGGCAGACCACTGCAGACAGTCCAACTGATGGCATCCCCGAGTTATAAAGATATTGTTCAGCATATCGAGTACGACGGATTTGGACGGGAGAGTACCAAATATTTGCCCTATACCCACAGTCAGGGTAACGGATCATACAAAACAGGCGGTAACGGAGCAGTCCTAAATTTTTATAATAAAACGAGTGGATCAGACATTGCAGGTATTGTCCGCACAGATAAACCCTTTGCAGTAACCGTTTTTGAAAACAGCCCTTTGAACCGTATCCAGGAGCAGGGAGCACCCGGAGCGGACTGGCAGCCATTGGCCGCAGCAGGAACAGGTCATACCGTCAAAACAACCTACGGTACAAATACCGCTACGGGACTCGATGTCGTCAAGCTGTGGACGGTTACCGCTAATGGCGCTTCCGGTTCAGCCAATTATGCGGCAGGCAAACTTTACCGGACTACGCTACGTGACGAGAATACCGTCAATACCACTGCCAGAGCAGGTTCAACCGATGAGTACAAAGACTTTGAAGGCAGGGTAGTACTTAAGCGTGTCTGGGAAACAGAGAGCAAAGCGCTCAATACCTATTACGTGTATGACGACTTTGGAGACCTGCGCTACGTACTTCCTCCGGCAGTAACTGCCACAAGTTTTACAGAACTGGCTGCCGATGCCAATTTTGAAAAATATATTTACGCCTATAAGTACGATGAAAGAAGAAGGCTGACCAATAAAAAGATTCCAGGTAAGGGTTGGGAATATCTGGTTTACAATAACAATGACCAGGTGGTATTTACCCGTGACGCCGAACAGCTTAAAAGGAAGGAATGGAGTTTTATCAAATATGATGTCTTTGGCCGCGTGGTAATGACGGGGGTCGAAAAAGGTCACGAGGGAGACAACCATGTTTATCTTCAGCAGGCACTAAAAGATTTTACCGGACCATTGTGGGAAGATCGGGGCAGTGTTATGGAAGGTTATACCAATAATACCATACCGCAAAATACTGAGAATATCACTGTACTTACGGCAATCTATTATGATAGGTATTCAGATGTACCCAATATTCCGTTCAGCAACGAAGCTTCTTATAGTAAAAAAATTAAAGGACTGGAGGTTGCCAGTAAAAGTAAGATCTTAAATGGTAACGACTGGCTTTGGAATGTTAGCTATTATGATGATTACGGTCGTGTTGTTAACCAAAGTAGTACAAATCATCTGCAGGGTAAAGATGTCGTTACCAATACTTATAGTTTTGTAGGAGAACTGGAGACCAGTACACGTGTACATACCCCAAAAACAGGAACAGCCACCACGATTGTGACTAAAAATGAATACGACCATGTGGGCAGACTGATAGCTACAAAAGAAAGGATCGATTCGCAGGCAGAGGTTACACTAGCCTCCAACAGCTACAATGAGATCGGCCAGTTGAAAGCCACTTCTGTAGGTAAAGTAGGCACAGAAACAGCCTTTGTCAATACCAGTACGTTCAGTTACAATGAGCGGGGTTGGCGGACCAAGAGCAGCTCACCCAAGTTCAGTCAGCATCTGAAATATCAGGACGGTAGCAGTCCGCAATGGAACGGCAACATCAGCCAGCAGCTCTGGGGCGATGATGCTACACTGCCCAATACGTTCAGCTATAGCTATGACAAACTCAACCGCTTGTTGAGCGGAGTGAGTACACCGGTAGGAACGGCAAGTATGTCAGAGATAATTACGTATGACGAACTTGGTATGGGCAATATCAAGACATTGAAGCGCGACGCGCTGGCCGTAACCACTTATGCCTACAACGGCAATAAGCTCACCGGTCTTACAGGCGGACTTGAAGGTACGTATACTTATGATGGCAATGGCAATGCAACCAAAGACCGGACAGGTATGCAGTTTAGCTATAATTACCTGAACCTTCCACAGAGTGCGAACAAAACAGGTACCAGCGTTACCTATCTGTATAATGCCACAGGAACCAAACTTCAGAAGAAGTCTACTGTAGGTACAGTTAATAGTAGCAGAGATTATATCGACGGTATAGAGTACAATGGTACAGTTATCGATATTATCCATAATAGTGTTGGGTATGCGCTAAAAAGCGGAACGAACTATGTCTACCATTATAACCTAACCGATCATCTAGGGAATGTCAGAACTACCCTCAAACGCGGAAGCACAGCTACAGCAGTAGATGTTACGCAACGTGACAATTATTACCCATTTGGAAAACAGAAAGTTGTAGCCGGTGGAAATAATAAGTATCTTTATAATGGTAAAGAAACTCAGGGCGAGCTTGGAGGCCAGTATGATTACGGAGCTAGATTCTACGACGCGGAGATAGGTAGATGGAACGTGATTGATCGTTTTGCATCTAAATATTCTAACATTTCTCCTTATTCTTATGCTGGTTTAGATCCTATCAAAAACATTGATATAAATGGTGATAGCATTTGGATAACATCATCAGAACCTATTAGAAAGGGGAATGATATTATTCAAAATCATACAATTAATATTACAGGTAAAGTATTGAAAGCTGGTATGAGTTATACAACTTCAGATCAACTTGCTTCAGCACTAACAACAAGATTAAATAGCCAAAAAGGTTCTACTTCAGCAGTAAATTCTTTAGGAGGTTCATCTATAGATAATTATAGTATATCAGCAAAATTTGAAGGTGTTGATAATATGTTCAGTGTTAAAAGCGGTGATCATTTAGTTGTTATGGTCGATCGTGTACTTGGTGAAGGAGATGCGAAATTAGGAGGGGGAGAGGCTGTTGGAATGGCTATGATTGGAGGCCTGGTAAGTTATGTTGAAATTGGTACTTTTTCATCTATGACTGCAACAGCTTTTCATGAAATTGGTCATAGTTTGGGATTAAAGCATCCTGAATCTAACAGTGTTAAAGATCCAATGTCATATACGGGACAAAATGCTAATTTTTCTGGACAACAATTAAGGGAGGTAACTGGAAACAATGTGAATATTGGACCAAATAAATCATTCATAATCAATAAAACACCTCATACGAGAAACTATTCAACAGATAAGATGCCATATATTGGTCCTCGTAGTTATATGATGAGAATTCCTTATCCTACTCAAAATTAAAATTATGAATAGATACAAATTTCTAATGTTTGTTTTAGTATTGGTTTGTAGCGCATGCGTTAAACCAAATATTAATTGTGAATTCTTTTTTAATTCAGCTCGAATTAATGGTATTGATAGTAGTAATATTAAAATATCATTAGATAAAATTATAATAGTTGATACAGTTATTAAAAATAAAATGATTGACACCTCTATTCCAATTAAAAAAATACCCGTTACAAAATCAAGTAAGAATATTATTAAGATTAGAGTTAATGGTAGAGACACCATCTTTAATTTACCAGATTTTAGAGAGAGTATACAGGTGTTTTTTTATTACGACAATACCTCAATACTTCGTGATAAGATTTTGTCGGAATCAAGTATTTTATCAAATAGATCTCGAGACATTAAAAGTATTAAAGATAGTATGTACGCTATTTATGGTAATAAACTTGATACTCTTCATATTCATTTTAAAAAGAAATAGTATCGTTAGGACTATCAAAATTACTGTGATTAATTCGCCCACTATAAATTGAAGCAATTAAAAATTTGATAACAACGAGATCGATAAAAATTTATATGATCGATCTCGTTGTTATTTGAGGTCTTGAAAAACTTAAATTATTTTAATCTTAAAAATCCAAAAGCATACTCACCGTAACATTGCATTTATCTGCAATTTTTTTAAAATGGAAATAGTCGAGTTTGTTCCTGCTCTTTCAATGCGTCCCTGTTGTCTAACATCTATCTCACACAATTCTGCCAAAAGTTCTTGGGACCAACCATTATCATCTCTGATTTTTTTATTTGTTTGCCAAGATCTTGCAAATATTTTTGATATGCGTATTGTTTTTCAGCCATAGGAAGTATGTCAAGAATTATGGTTTTATGCTACCGCAGTAGATAATAAAACTTTTATTCCTGAAAGAATTGTGTTAAAATTAAAAACAACTAAGAAATATTAATTGTAATTTCAATTTAAATATAAAATAACATTAATAATTAGGTAAAAATACTGATAGTATTTATGTTAAAAATTTATTAAGTTATTATTAAATAGTAAAATTTAAATATTTTATTCTAATTTAATTTTTAATATTACAGCATATTAATTAAGTGATTTAAGTTTTTTATCTTTTTTGGATCAACATTTTCTTGTTTAATACTAGGGAGTTACGATTAAATAAAAAGAAATGTACTAATAATAACCATTTAGTGTAACGTTATGAAAATTAAAATTGTATTGCTGTTATTTGTCACTTCTCTAAATATAGCCTTCGCCCAAAAAAGTCAAGAAGGGAGTAAAATACTGCCGCCAACTCCTGTTGCTGATAATATGACAAAATATGGGAATTTCTCTCCCAGTCTTTTTACAGGAACTAATGTTGTATCGATACCATTGTATGAAATAAAAACACGAAACCTAAGAGTTCCGATCACATTAGAGTATTCTTCCAATGGTATAAAGGTTGACGATCTACCGGGTCTTTGCGGTTTGACTTGGAATCTAAAATATGGAGGCGTAATTACCAGGGAAATAAGAGATGAACCAGATAATATTACAAACAGTCCCACGATACTGGATGTTCTTCCCCATGACGTTGTACGAAATATTATATCTGATGATGATAAAGTGTTTTTAAAGGATTATCTTTTAAAAAATGTAGAAAGTGGAGCTGATTCAGAACCTGATTTATTTGTCCTCAATTCACAGTTCGGTACTGCTAAATTTATCATCAGTCCACAGGGGGAAGTTATAGTCGAAAATCAGTCCGATCTAAAAATTCAATTTTTAGATCAGACGACCGGATTCTTGAACGGGTTTTTACTGATAGATGGAAAAGGTATCAAGTATTATTACAATAAAAAGGAAACCAGTTCAACTTCTGCGGGCAGTTCTTCCAGAGTGACGGGTGTAACAGCTTGGTACTTAGGTAAAATTGTACACCCTTTGGGAGATGTTATTGATTTTAACTACACAGCAGTTAATTACGGAGGACAGTATATGGGATCAGAAAGACAGGTGAAAGCTTCAGTTGTACAATATCATGAAGGAGACAATCAAAAATTTGTAAATTTTCTTTCCAATATTTCCCGTCACTATCCTGCAAATACAAGCACCTTTAGTTTTTCAGGTCTTTTCCCTCAAAATATTCAGACCAATATTGAAACAGTATCATTTACAACAGAAAGTTTATCTTCACAGGGGAATACATCTGTTGTTGCGTTCGAAGTAAAAAATAAAAATAATGAAGTTGTTGATAGTTTTAAATTTGATTATTTAGCTACAAATTCTGGCCGTCTATTTTTGTCCGCTCTGACTTCAAAAAACAGGGGTAAACATCAATTTTTGTATTATTCACCTGAATCATTTCCATCGCGTTTTTCCAAAAGTCAAGACCACTGGGGGTATTTTAATAATGTTGCAAATCAAAGTTTGTTGCCAAACAATAAAGAATTTGGAACAGGTGCAAATAGGGAACCTGCTTACAGCTCGACAGTTTGTGGTATGCTAAAGACAATTACCTATCCTACAGGAGGAAATACAATTTTTGATTATGAGTCAAACAAATATCCGATCACCTCAAGCGTACCTTCTTATACATCATTGGGCTTAAATGGAAAAGGTTATGAGTATGCAAGCAATGTGATGGTAAAAAGTGAATCTTTTATTTTGAATTCTACAGACTTCAGAATTCAATTTGGAACTGTAATTTTAGCTCCGGAATGCCAATCTTCAACTGATCCGGATGTTCTGGGTAAGATTCGGATAAATTTGAGACTAAAAAATTTGAAGACAGGTCAATATGTTAATTTCTCCCAGACAAATTCAAATCTGACATACTATAAAGGCAATGTAGAAGACCTAGCATTTGAGCTGAACAATGTTTCTTTAGGAGAACCACATCAACTTGAAATGTATCTTTTTGGATGTGTTAAGGCTAATTTTATTTTTCTTTATAATAAAGTTTTTGTTAACCAGACCGAAGATAAAATGAGAGGTGGTGTACGTCTCTCAGGTTACACAAATAACACATCAGATGGTCAGGCGGAACATAGAACATATAAATATGGTAACTTGACGGGGAATAAACGCAATGGTATAGTTCCAAATGATAACGGGGAACTTTATTATACCACAGATGGCACGTATGATTATTTTGAAAAGGAGGTTATTATCGACCCTGTTTATACCGCTTCGCGGTATGGGAAATATAGAATGTATACGTTGAATTCCAGGGCCAGTAATGCATTTGATACAAGAGGATATTCAATTGTTTATCCTGTTGTTACCGAAAGCGGTAGCGGGGGAGCAACGGAGTATTTCTATAAATTGGGATTTGACAGTAGAGCAATTCCAATAATAAAAAATACAGCAGTAGATAATTTCGATTTTTTATGGAATAACAGTTCATGGGGCGTAGGTCTATTAGATTCTGTTAAATATTATAAATTTGAAAATGAGAAATATACTTTGATATCACAAAAAAAGAACACATATAATTTGAGTTCTGTTAATTCTTTTCAATTTGATTATTTTACCGTAAAAAAAACATTTGAAGGTTACGAGATAAATCATAACCAGCCTGTTCAGGAAGAAATTGCATATTTCGATACTTATACCACTACTGACAAGAATAGAACCCTCCGCTTTCCATTTTATGTGTGTAATGGAAATCATGTTCATGAATGGAAAATTTCTGCTGATGGTTACAGAAGGTGTGTGGCTCCGGGCAGTACCAATACTCAGATTGCATTTCTTAGTCCTTTTTATGATAGGCCCATCGGTCAAAAATTTACATTGCCAAAAACGAATAATATTGAAGCATCTAAAATGTCTTTTTATTCAAATAGATATTTTCTTATTCAAGAACAGCATATTTCTTATCATAATAATTTGGCCACTGTTAACAAACGTGATTTTTATTATGACAATAACCTGCATTTTAATCCTACCCGTGAAATTTCAGAAAGTGGCGACGGTAAAACAACAACAGTATATACTACTTATGCTCAGGACTATATTAAAGATAACGGAATAATAGGGCAACTTGTGGAAGGAAATATGGTGGCCATGCCCATTGAAAAAATTGTATTTAAAAATAATTTTGTAGTGCAGGGCCAATTATTTGAGTATTTAAATCAGGGAAATATTGGTAAGATAAAAGAATTGCAGCTTGATGCGCCTGTTGGTACCAGTCAATTCAAATGGAGTAATTTGAGCTTGGGAAAAGTACCGAACAGCGGTGCGTACTCAACATTCGAATCAGACAAAAGATACAGTATAAGTATCAGTTACCTATCGTTTGACAATTATGGTAATCCAACAGAAATTAAGAAACTAACAGCACCAAGCACGGTATATCTGTGGGGTTACGGAGGGCAGTATCCTATCGCAGAAATCAAAAATGCGACTTATGCCGATATCCTTACAGTTCTTACGCAGGCGACCATTAATAATCTCAATTCGACTTCTCAAACGGAAGCCTCAATGACTACTCTTATAGAGAATGCCATGACCAAATTGCGCACAGACAGCAGACTTTCCAAAGCGATGGTTTCAAGTTACACCTATAAACCACTTGTCGGTATGACCAGTAAAACCGATGCAAGAGGAGTGACCGAGTATTACCAGTATGACGGTATGCAGCGACTTAAAGCCGTTCTTGACCAAGTGAAGAATGTAACCACTTCGATGGATTATCATTACCGTAGCAATTAAGCGAGATCATTTTATGAAAAGACATATATCAACCATCATAGCTGTTGCATTAGGCCTGAGTGCGCAAGCCCAGGTATTACCTAAGGATACCTCACTGACTGCTTATACCGGTCAGATCAATATCCAGGCGCTCGGCAGCATAACGTTAAAAAATGGTTTCCATATTCCGGTACAGGCGGCCGGTAAGAGTGTTACGATTTCTATCGCATCTTTTCCAACCTTAATAAGCATACCAACTATAGGCCAGAACTATATCCTGACCAAAATATTCAAGAAGCCTGGTGTTACCTTAGCGACTCTTAACGCCCAGCGCACCATAGGTGAGGAAAACCAGAGCATTCAGTATATCGACGGATTGGGAAGACCCTTGCAGACGGTGCAGCTGATGGCATCCCCAAGCTATAAAGATATTGTTCAGCATATCGAGTATGATGGATTTGGACGGGAGAGTACCAAATACTTACCCTATGCCCATATTAAAGGTAACGGATCATATAAAATAAGTGGTAAAGATTCTGTTGTTAATTTTTATAATAAGACTGCAGGGCTAGACATTGCCGGAGTTGTCCGCACAGCCCAGCCTTTTGCAGTAACCGTTTTCGAGAACAGCCCGCTAAACCGTGTGCAGGAGCAGGGAGCACCCGGAGCGGCGTGGCAGCCATTGGCCGCAGCAGGAACAGGTCATACCGTTAAAACAACGTACGGGACCAATACCGCTACGGGGCTCGATGTCGTCAAGCTGTGGACGGTTACCGCTAATGGCGCTTCCGGTTCAGCCAATTATGCGGCAGGCAAACTTTACCGGACTACGCTACGTGACGAGAATACCGTCAATACCACTGCCAGAGCAG
>Ga0213825_1000399_pt1 | contig 32058 bp, 41 predicted proteins | sample MC6MC0900MG_FD_179896 | JGI IMG/M metagenome (GOLD analysis project Ga0213825, IMG submission 179896) | Enriched soil aggregate microbial communities from Iowa State University, Ames, United States - MC6-MC0900-MG | ecosystem: Environmental > Terrestrial > Soil > Unclassified | place: USA: Iowa...
TTAATGAATCTTCCTTTTAAAGTGCTGCTTACCATCGCTTCGTAGATTGGAGTATCTTTTTGTAATGTAAGATTACCAGTTAACGTCCCACCAGTGTTATTTAATTTATTTGTTAAATCAGTATTTAATTTAGTGATCTGGTCCGCTAATGTCTTTCCGTACCTGGCATCAAGCGCAAATCCCGATGCTGTGGTCTGTCCGTTATTAACCAGTTTGCTGAGTGTAAGCAATGTGTCCTTTATGGCAATAAAGTCTTGGATAAACTTTCTAATTTTGCCTAGAAAGGTTTTACTACTCTCACCAGCACTGGGCACCGGAAATTCTGTTGCTATGGCATCTACGGTCTTTATGGTGGTATCTGAAATATCTCCGCCAGATGTGTTAGCTTTCTTGTTGATTTCGATGTCCAGAGTCTCAAAATTTTCAGTGATATCCACTATATCAATCGGATCCCCGCCTTCAGGAATCTTCATATTAAGGTTCTGTGTATATTTCATACTTCGATCATGCCTCCTTCAATGTTCTGATGCTGTCCCAGGTAAAGCCTGAAACACTGGTCCAGCTTCGGTTGATCAGTTCTCCCCAGGTTGTGTAACGATACTCAAAGGAATAGGACAGGTGTGCGGGTTTGATATCTTCCAACATAGCGATGAACGCATTCATGTTTCGAGGTATGCCTTTAACGCCTATAAACCGCACGATAAAGTGATAGTTCGGATTATCTTCAATCACCTGAATCTCTCCACCTGAAAATGTCTCCGCAGTTTCCTGTATCATCTGAGCAGTTGTGGTTCCCTGCCCCCGGAGCTTGGCCACAAGGATTTCCCGGCGCTGCTCATAGGAAAGGGCCATATTAGTTACCAGCCCATAGACTTGCTCCCAGCGGGTCAGCCCCCAGGTTGCAGTTGAGATAAAGCACTGATCCAGCAGATCAGAAAGCTCATGTTCCAGCAACCCAACCGCATAGCCTTCCGTTTCATAAATGGCCTTCAGCTCCCGGATCTCCGCCAGGAAGGGAGGGGCATATCGTGCCAGGTCTACATAGTAGTCTTTCTGTTCCTCATCGGTGTTTTTCTCCTGGGCGTACTGGATCAAGCCATATTTATTTATTCCATACATGGCTTACACCCCCTTCAGATCGTCCCAGGTCAGGCCGGTCTTTTTTAGATATGCGCTGTCATGATTGTGAGTCTTGGCCGCTGCGTCCGTGATCCCGTATCCGGCCAGATTGGTGGGATTGGTACCACCGGTCACGTGCCCCTGGGCGTTAACTGTCACTGAGCGGTATGTACCCGCCGTTACGCCGCTGTTCGGATGTGCATAGACCGTATCTGTAAACTTGGCGCCTGATGGCACATCCGCATTCACTGTATGGCCATTTACGGTGTCGGCATTGCCACCTTCGGCGGGTATTGAAGACGGAAAGTCCGTAATATCAGCCTTTGCATGGACATGGGAAGTAGCCGCTGCTCCCACTTGTGCCGCTGTCACGCTATGCGGGTTACTCTTATTACTTACATGGGTGTAAGCGGCATTCCAATTGTTAAGCAATATCTGAGTGATGGTATCTAATACGCTCTTATTTGCATGAGTGTGATTCTGGCTAGTGTCGATATCAGCGGCCGTTATATACCCCGTATCATTCTCAAACTCAGACACCTTGGTTGACATATCGGTTATCTGTGACTTGGTGTGCATGTGCGCTGCAGGGGCGAAACTGGTCGGCTTTCCGGAGATCTCACTCCAAGCATAACCTGGTTTAGTAGATGCTTTCGCCCAAGCCGATACATCGGAAGCTGGCAGGGATGTTGGTTTATTTTTAATAAAGGCGTCTGAGGTCGTATCCGTTACATAAAAATCCGCCTGTACGTTTACCTCGGCACCAGTAGCAATACCAGCCAGCTTATTCTTATCAACGCTTGTATAGTCGTTTGTGGAAAGCCCCTTTCCAGGTACCGTATCTACCTTATCAGAAACCGTATTCCATGCTGCCCGCTCCACAGCCGTTACATGTTTCACTGCGTCAGAAATATGGGTATATGCAGCATTCCAGTTTGTGATCAGTGCAGAAGTGATTCCGTCAAGAATAGTCTTGTTGGAATGGGAATGCTTCTTGCTGTCCGCATCGTTCCAATTGGTTCGTTCCGTTGCTGTGATGTGCTTCACTGCATCACTGATGTGGACAAAGGCGGCATTCCAGTTATCTAGCAGGGCCTGCGTAATCGTATCCAAAATCCCCTTATTTTCATGTTCATGCCTTTTTCCGTATGCTTCGTTCCACTGAATCAACAGCGTCTCTGTGACCTTATCAATGGTGGCCTTATTCCCGTGGGTATGCTTTTTACTATTTGCATCGTCATAGGCAGCCTTGTCCTCCTTGGCTAAAAGCCCGTCCACGCTTTGAGTGGCCTTGGGGATGGCGTTGGCCGATATGACCACCCATACCGTACCGTTGTAACGGTAGGTGTAGTCCGTATCCTTCACATTGACAGTCCAACCGTCCTGCGGATTTGGATAAGCTCCCGCAATATCCGCATAGCTGTTGACTGTTTCTTTCCAGTCAATGGCATTCTCCAGGGCAGCAAATTTATTGTCCACCTCATTTCTGGTATACTTATCATCCCAGTTTGGCTTGTTACTCTGAATGGTACCTCTTATGGATTCTTCAGCGGCAATAGCCCTGGTCTTTTCCGCTGACAGGTTTTCTGTCAGAGTGTTTTCAGCAGCCTTTGCCCTTGTTGTCTCTGCGGTGAGATTATCATCATTGATCTTTTCGGCAGCTTTTGCCCGGGTAATTTCTGCGGTCAGGTTTCCTGAAAGCTCCTGCTCTGCTCCCTTGGCCCGGCTGATCTCTGCGGACAGGTTTCCGGCTACCGCCTGCTCTGCTTTTTTCGCTCTGGCCACCTCTTCTACCAGATCTTCGGCAATATTCTGTTCTGACTCCCCGGCCCGATTGATTTCTTCGTTAACCGCTTCCTGGGTACGGACCATTTCATCCTGCAGCTGGTTGACGTCATCCGCCTCTACGGTATCCCCTTCGGCCTCATAGCTGATATAGACCGTAGGCACATCTGCATAAACCCTTATAACTTTCTTCCAGGGAGCAAGGCTTGGCGTAGAAATTACATAGGTCTGGATCCTCTCCCCTGTCAATTTGGGACCGGTATAAACAGAAAGGGTGGAGGTATTAATGTTATCGTGCTGCAGTGGGGCATCATACACGCCTCCTGTCAGCTCCACCTGTTCCTCCACCACATAGATATTTCCATCTATTTTGTTTAACTTTTCATAAAATCTACAGATCTCCACCTATATCACCTCCAAGGTAATAGTGCCAGGTACGGCGATTTCCTCATCCTGCAGCTCCTGGTTGCCGGCTGCGCCATTGATCAGAAGACTTGTAAAGTCCTCCACCCCTGCTGTGTTAAGCAGCAGATTTCCGACCTTTGCCACACTGATATATGAAACGTCAAAAGCATTCTCCTGCAGATATTCCGTAAGTGCATCTTCAAACAGATTCTGGACTGTACCTAGATTCAGCCCGTTTTTCAGCTTGATGCCGGCAGACACATTGATTTCCTTTTCTGTTGCCGACACTACTGACACATCCGCTCCGATGGGGCGTACACTTTCAATGTGATCTGCAACCAGGGCCACCAAGCCAGCGCCGGCGCCGGATCGGTTGGAATCCGCAATCACCACCTTCACGGTACCGGAGCCGCCTGCCAGAGGAAATACCTTTGCAGCACCTACTCCTTTGCATTCCATGGCCCAGTTATAATAATCATACCGATTCCCTCCGGTAGATGGCTTTTGCAGTTTTGTAAGGATACGTTCTCTCAAACTCTTGTCCGTTTCTTCCGCCTCTCCTGGTGATAACAGTTCTGTCAATTCCGCCCTAGTCAATCCATTAATATAGTCAACAGGCACAAGAGATCCCAACTTACTATTTGGGCCTGTACCCGCAACTTCACATTGTAATCTGTATATGCCTTCTCCTAGTCTCTCCAGTACTGTATAGTTGAGCATATCCAGAGAAAACCGACTGCCGATGGTGATATCCATATTAAACTCACCTTTTAATTCTGCATAAGTGGCCGCTTTCGGATAGATCTTCCTCTCTTTCCCCAGACGGATCAGGTATTCACGGTCTGCAGTATCCGCATAAGCTTCCTTCAATACTGTATCCAATTCAATATACATGATGGCAAGCTCCGCCGCAGCCGGGGCAATGGCCGTATAGATAATGGAACCTTCCCTTCTATCAAGTTCGGCTGGTACCCGGTTAAGTAGCCTCTTTAAAATAACTTCATAGGTTACATCCTCATACATATCTAAACACTCACCTCTTTCTCAGCGTTGATATCTCCTATGGAAGTATGTATCGTGAACTTCGCAAGGAGCTTCCGGCCGGTTACTTCAAAAGAAAAAGCATCAACGCTTAGGATCCTGTCATCCTGCATCAATGCTTCTTTTATCCGCTTTTTTAGTTTAGACTTCACAAGCCCAATGGACTGGCCAAATAACCGATCCAGCTCCACACCGTAATTCCAACTGTAGATCAACCATTCAAAACGCTCTGTATGAAGCGTACAATATACAACCTGTCGGATTGCTTCTAGGCCATCTGTCATTTCAGTAATCCGCTGATTCCCTATATCAACCTTGAAGGTTTTAGACGGTTGCTGGACGATTTCAAAATCCTGTTTTAGAATACTTCCTGATTCAGGGAGCATGTCGCACACTCCTTTCTACCACCGGTCGATAACTGCATACTGCTGTCCGCCTCGCTTTTGCAACATGAGAACTCTTTGGCCAGACTGTAAGCCGCCTTTCACCGTGACTGAAACTTCTCCTATTCCTGGAATGGCCATCTGCTCCGTACGATCCGTTAAATGCTCTGGTACGAGAATCTGATCGCCGGAAAGGATAGTCTTCTGATCTATCTGCACTGATAAGGGAGAAACCTTCGTTACAGTGCCCGGAATAATGTCACAGGGATCCCCTTCCTCCATGGCTTTTAGGACGATCCTTTTCATATTCTCTACCCAAGCTGCATCAGCCATTTATCCCAACTCCTCTCAGCGTTAAATCCATGGTATGAATCCCCTCATCAATCTTATGAGTGACGGATTCTACCAACAAATAGTTTTTCAGTTCCATTTCTTTTATATCTAAAAATACCGGAATCAGGCAGCCGGCTCTTACCCTTATATCCCCAAACGCTTTTTTAATGCTTAAGCTCCTTGAAGGACGGTTATAAAGGCTTAAATACCTCTCAGCCACTGCTTGACCGTTCACGCCATTCTCAATAGATACATCCTTTTGAAGGATTCCCCATTTATTGATTGTTCCAGTATCTTTTGTCATGTAGATATCACGTTTCTTTGTTTTGTTGTTGTCATAATAGACCTTGATCTGGTTATAGGTATCGCTGTCAATACTGATTTTATAATCATAGTCCTGGGCTGTGCTGCTATCAATCATGATATTTAGCTTCATATTCTCCACGTCGTTCAGTACCAGCTTCCCGGCATCGTCATACAATACATACATCTTTCCGGTATGGATCAAAGTTAAGTCTGAAGAATCCAAAATAATATCAAACAGAGTTTTGTCCTGCCTGTTCCTGGACAGCTTATATCCGGTATCAGCAAGGGAGCCGGTACGCAGGTTATAATCCCAGGCGATCATCATAATCACTTCCCCGGTTGACAGATTGAAATAATTATAGCTGTTTGTGTTCATTAAATACCGAAGCTGATCATAAGCTGTAACTTGCATTTGTCCGTAACAATTCCAGCTTCGTTCAAAAATGAAACCGAAAAACACAGTCTTCCCATTTACTTCAAAACGTATTGCATTCCCTTCCTCAATCTTAAGTGTATTATCTGGCATAATTGTGAAAGTGCATTTCCCAGGCCGGCCTTTGCGTTGCGACTCCCAAGTGATACTTCCCTGTATTACCGGCTCATATACGGTCTGACCATTCTGGATATATAAATGTGTTTCCATCTTCTACCTCCTATGGCATAGTAAGCACCTGATCGGGATATATCAGATTGGGACTTCTGATTTTATCTTTATTAAGATTGTATATCTCCTGCCACCGACTTCCATTTCCCAGCTGTTTTTTTGCAATGGCCCAGAGACTATCGCCTTTTACAACCGTGTAGGTTTTTGATACAGGCGGTGTCCCCTGACGTTCCGGTTCAGGTACTGAGGTTGTTGGGACCGCCTGCTCTTCTACGATCACAAAGTTCATGATTTTAGTTCCATAGCTTTTATACTCTTTCATGGAAAGAGAAACAATGAGGTCTAATCCTTCCTTTACATCATCAGATACCTTGTAATCTTCCAAAGTTACATCCATGTTAGTATCAAAAAAACTGTTATTCCCCGGCCCGTCCCGGATTACGATAAATTCAAAGGAAGTCCCATCTTCTTTAAGTTCTTTCAATTTCTCCAAAAAATCTTCTGCATTTTCAAAGCTTCCATCCCATATCGCAAAAGGATAGTCCGTCTGAGGGATCACCACATCAAGGCTAATCTCTGCAAGTCCAGGGGGCCTAATCATATTTATCTCTTCCCCATTGATAAGGGTGGCAGTTTTATTCTGGCCAGTATATTTAATAGGGATCTTCTCTGGAGGCAGTGGGAGGAGCATATCATCAATATAAACTTCATAAGCCATTATAAATGTCCTCCCTCTGCTGCTGTCGATAGAATCTCATCCGTTAGGTCATTTAACATACCATTCATCCGATCAAAGTCAGTCTCTGTTTTTAAGGTATTGTTATTGGTAAGGTCAATCTTAAGCTCTGCGAGAGTAAACCGGTTAATAACCTCCTGCTCTGCCGCATCACGCATATATTTAATCTCTTCATCCAATGCGTCCATAGTATCCGCCATGCGTGCCGTGTTGCCGGCAGTCTTCCCTGTGTTACCAGCTGTATCATTTAAGGCTGATGACATCCATGGATCGATTCCTGCTTCACCGGCACCTCCGTTAGCGCCTGTGCCTGCAAAAAACCCCTTTAGCTTGGCTTCTTTTTTTGCTCCCCATTCATAAGCCGATGATGCGGCATCGGTATAGCTAATAAAATCTCTCTGGGCAACGATCTCTTTCCATCCTGATGCATCCTTCGCTTCCCTGGAAGCTGCTTTTATCTGATTTTGGAACCCATCAAGTCCAGCTGTGATATTTACCTCTACTCCCGGGATCTTGTTGATTACATTTTCTATTGCGTGAGCCATATTTGTAATATATCCTACTACCGTAGTTGCCAAGTCGTAGAATAAAATTTTTACCGACGCTATGGGATCATTCCACACATTGTAAAAGAAATTAATAAAACTGGCAATCACGTTCCAGATGAAAATAAAATTATTCTGGATATGTGCCGCTAAAACTCCAAATACCGCTGCTATAACACCGGTGGCGCTAACCGAGGTTCCGGCAAACTTATTTAAGGCACCTATTCCCATATAAATGACTGCAATTAAAGCAATAATAGCAAGCATGATCCAAGTGAGGGGGCAGGCAAGTAAGGCAGCATTAAATGCCAACTGGGATGTTGTCATTCCCGCAGTGGCTGCCATCTCTGCGGTAATTGCGGCTCCATGTGCCGCTGAACTGATAGTACTTGCAGCTTTTATAGCATTGCTGATTCCTTGAACTATATTATTAATGGTAAGCGCTGCAGTATAAAACCCCACAGCAAACGCTACCCCTAAAATAACAGGAGAAATTATAGACCAGTTGTCTGCTATAAACCCGCCAACCGCGCCCATAACATCATAGATCCCCATTGCCGTTCCCACAACAAAATCCATTGAATTTGCAATTGAGTTAAGAGCTTCTTCTACCTTTTTTCCAAAACCGATTACCATTTCCATCGTACTGGGTAAACCATGTGAAGCTAAGGCTGAATCAGTTTCGGTTATTATACTAACCCAACCTCTTGTGATTGCAGCGCGCATATTTGCAAAGGTTGTAGCCCATGTGTTGCCTGCCTCCTTAGCTGCTCCAGCTGATATCCCAGAATCCAATGCCTCAGATACCACGCTGATAAAGTTAGCAGCTGATATAGTGCCTTTACTTAGATCTTTTTTTACGGCACCAACTGACTTGTTAACTGCCTGAGCATAAATTTCAGCAGCTCCTATGCCCGCATCAAAAAGACGATCCAACTGATCTGCTTCTACCTTGCCCTTACTGTACATTTTACCAATGGCATCTACTACGCTTTGTAGTTGTTCATTTGTACCTTCGCCGTAAAAGGAAACCGCATCAGCCCAAACACGTACCTGATTGGTTGCCGCACCAAGAGACATGCCTCTTGTTTGGAATCCCTGTGCAGATTTGCTCGCAACGTCAAGACCATACGCAGTGCCAAGGGTAGCGTCTTTTAACTGTTCTAATGCTGCCTTTGCTGCGTTGGAATCGCCTGTCAAAACAGTGATTGTTTTTTGAAAGCGGTTCATTGTATCAATTCGATTAAACGCACCGCTTGTATTCATAACCCCGAGACTTCCAAGCGTGCTTTTAATCAGCCCAATGGTTTGATTAGCAACAATAATTCCTTTCTGCCAGCCTTTAAACCCTTCTGAAACCTGCGCTACATAACCATTACATTGATTGACCGCACTGTTAAAACGGCCCTGTTCGCTTGTGTTATCACGAATGTTCCGCTCTACCTGCCCCATGATCGAATCAAGTTTCTGGTATGCCGTATTGGCCTCACTGATATCCATTCGCCCCATTGCCTGATTCAATGATTCCTGGACCGTTACCACAGAGCCAAGCTTTCCGCGAAGAGATTCCAGTTCATTATTAACCTGATCCGTTCTTAAATTCACCGGTATGTTATTGAGCTCCTGAACCCTTAAGGATAATGCCTGCACCCGGTTTTCCATAGAAGCCATATCATTTAGCATTCCTAATGGCGTCACTCTCATGCTCCTGGCCTGGTCAGATATGGCCTTCTGGCTTTCATATAGCTGCCTTGCCATCTGATCGGCTGCTTGGTACTCCGCCTGAAAACGATCGGCACCAGAGTTCATGAAAACGCCTAATGCTGCTGTGCTATTCCAAGCTGGTTCTGGAGGGGTGGGAGGCGGAGTGGTTGCGACTCTTTCCACCTCTTCCCGATACCTGGCCATTTCAGCCGATGCTTCTGCGATTCCCTGCCTTGCCGCATCTATGGAAGCAGCATTTAGTCCTGCATCAGACGCCGCCTGTGCCTGCTCAAAGGTAGAGAGCATAATAGACATTGATTGTGTGATGTTGTTTAATATCCCTGACATTCGATCCTGCAGTTGAATTGAAGTTTGTAATCCTGCCACTTCTTCCTACCCCCTTTTCCTTCTGGCCCTGGCGGCATCCTTCTTGTCGTTTTTAATCTTCATCTCGACCGCTGCAATGACAACAGCTTTCTCATAACGAGGAAGCCCCAAGTACTCATGGGGCCACTTGTGAAGCTTGTGGAGGCAATAGTAAGCGATGTTTGCTTCCAAATCGCCTCCTTCCATTAGTTTTTTGCTTCTTCCACCAGATCTTCCAGTGCAATATCAAAGCCGTTCACTTCCTGTACCTTAGATAAATACTCCCGATACTCTCCCGGCGTAAGCATCTTTTTAAGCAAGGCCTCTGCTCCCATTACCTGATAGGAATCCTGAAGCTCCTTGTTGTTAAGATCGGGAAACACCGTACAAGCCACAGCCAGTCTGCCAACATACTGATCATAGTCTGTTTCCGGCATGTAGGCTCCCTTTTTCCCAGGGATCGGCCTCCGCTTTGTACATTCCTTTTTAATCAGCTCATCCTGCTCCGAAGTGATGCACTTGACTTCCCATTCCACCGGCTTCTTATCTTTATCCATAAATCTCTTAGACGCTGCATACTTCACATTCTCCACGGTCACAGCATTCTGACTTAAAAAACAACTTAAATCTCCCATATTTTCTTATCCTCTCTTTCTTCTACTGCATTCCTGCTAGCGTACTAAACTTCTCCGGCATTTCCCAGCTTTCAAAGGAGAAATCAAATTCATCTTCCAGATAATCCGCATCCGCATCGAACTTAGCAATGGTCCCACCATCAAGGTTACAGTCCTTTAAGATGACAGTCTGACGTCCCACACTGGAAGTTGGGTCTTCATTGGTTATCTGGATATCAAAATAGACATCCTTGCCAGTTTCCTGAAACTGATATAAAAGCTCCCTAAAAATACTGGTATTGTAATGAAACGTTGCGGAGCCGCTCCCTTTAGATCCAACAGTTTTATTTCCCTTCATGGTTCTTCCTAAAATTGGCACTTCCGTTTTTGTCTTCTCGATCTTAGCTTCAAGGTTAAGAGCCTGCATAAAATTGTACCGGTTATTACCGATCGTGACATAACATTCTGCCTGAGCGGCACTGATGGCGTCCCAAGCATTCATAGTGTTCTGGTTCATAATCCTTCACTCCTTCCTACGAAACCACTACGGTCATATACAATTGACTCATACAGTTAATCGGTTCTACCGGGAAATTCACCACGACAGACCGCTTGCTGGAACCCTTATTAACCGTGATTGCATCAGCCTTCACCGCTTCAATGGCCCGGAGTGTGGTAAGCTGTTTTCCATAGGTAACGATATCATTCCAAAGGCTAACCCGGCCTGCAGCATCGTTGGGAATCTTACCTAGATACCGGGTATTGAACAGGGAGGCTATATCGTTTCCAATCTGATCCAGAACTCGGATTGTCTGATTGCTGGAAAAGTCCTCGCCTTTCTCTTCTGTGTAGGTCACAAGGGTATTGATATCCATCAGAACCCGGATTTCACTCCCGACCATATGGAATAGAAATCTTCCTGCCTGAATTCCCTCTTTGAGCTGAATTTGAGTGTAATCAGCCTTGACAGAATATTCTCCGTCATAGGTCTTATTCTCCGTGGTCTTATTGATGGCACAAGAGGCCTCCGCCCCAGTGGTCCAGTAAACTAATCCAGACTCCAACTCCTCTGCTTCGTTCTCCACGGAAATGACTCCCTCATAATTGGCTTTTGTATACCGGTATAAAACAGTCTGAAACTTGACCCCGTTTTCGTCTCTCATCCGCTTTGTGAATGCCGAAAAGAGCGCCTTTACATTCTCATCAACCGATGGACAGCAGAGAACCTGGAAAGAATAATTTTCCATTTTGGCAAGAAAAGCTGCATAGTCTTCACCGGTTACTGCTTCTCCGCTGGTCCCCCCGGTAAATGTCATACCGGCCGTCTCTGCAAGAGTCGCAGTTTTCTTAAAGGTTATGTAGGCGTTATCCTTTAAGCCACTAGCACCGGCCACAGTCTGGACGTCTACTTCTATCCCTGCAAACAGTGTTTTAACATCAAACTTAGTTTCATCATCAATGTTCTTGGATATCACAATTTTTAAATTGTTCCCCCGGACACCGCCGTAAACAGAGGTACCATAATCATTTTCTGCCTTTGCTCCGACATTAAGACGATAAAATATTCCCTTTGTCAGATTTCTAAACAGTTCTCTGACCGGGATCATTGCTGCATCATCATAAGAGTATCCGAAGATCTCTCGGCTCTTTCCTTGAAAATCCTCTGCCGTTACTTCAAACACTTTCTTTTCCGGTCCCCAATCAAGTACCATGGGAATAGCTGCAACTCCTCGTTCTCCCATAGCCGCCCCTGCAGAAGCAGCATTGACAAAATTGATATAGGCACCTGGGAGAACCTTATTTTGAGTTGTAAAATTTCCTCCGCCTAACATACACTCACCTTTCCTTTCATGAACTTTTCAAGCAGCTCATCCGCCTCTGCCATCGTATAGGCCTTTCCGGGTTTTAAAAGGGCATTGATCATATCCTTTTTTCCACGATACCGTTTAGAATTGGCCAACTGCTCCTTTGTATAGCGAACAGCCACTCCCGGCTCCGCCTGTTTACTCGTTTTTCCTGCCATAACCATACTCCTTTCATTTTACTGTAATATTATCCATAGCCTCTTCAGTTTTGCCGGTCCGCAGCCCGAACCGGTCGTAATTTACAAAGAAGGACAATACTCCATCTCTTGATACTCCGCTTCGTCTTGTTCCCCGCATCAGAGAGCCATCAGCCAGAGAAAGATATTCCATGGATTCCATTAATATTTCAAGAACTCGGTTCAACTCCCTTGCAGGCTGCTCCATCTCTTCAGGCATATATTGGACATACATTCCTGTACTACGGAAATACCGTTGACCAAGAAGAGCTTTTTCAGATGGTTCCAAAAATCCCACAAAAAAACAGGGCTCTATTAGTCCCTGGTCTACTTTACTGGTATAGACGGTGGTTTCCGGAAAGAGAGTGTCAAGCTTTCTGGTCACCGCGTCCATGATGTCGTTATACATGAAATGCCCCCTTTAAATAATCGGATATTTTTTTCTCGATCATCTTAGGAGCTTGTTCTTCCAGCTCCCGCTCTGATATAGTCAACATGAACTGGCCAGGCACCCAGCCTTTATGATTAGCGGTTCTATGTCCATATTCCACGTAGGAGGCATATTCCGTGGGGTTGACAATTTCAATGGAATAGCCCTCATCGGTTTTCACCACCTCACCAGCTGTCCATCCGGCACGAAGTACACCACCTTGCTTACCAGTTTTCGGCGTGAATGTAATGGTTTTAGGGTTTTTCGTAACAAAATCAACCTCTTTACCACTTTTCGTTGTGAAATGAACCTTTTTCCCTGCAGGCGTAGTAAATGTAACAGGCTTATCATATTGGCCCACAGGAGTTCTCTTCTTAACCTTCGCCAGTAAACGTGCCGCCAGATACTTAGCGCAGTCCTCGCATAATTTATCCCTGTCTTTATCAAGTTGCTCAATCTGATTTTGAAACTGTCTGATCTCTTTAAAATCAAACTTTCCTCCAGACATTATGCTTTCTCCTTCCACAGTTCCAGGACAATTTCCTGATGGCTGCCATATACTGCCGGCTGGCCGCTTCTGGAATAGAACTCGGTACGGCCAGCCTGAGTGACTTCTATTTTGCTTCCGGGCAACACCACGATTTCCGGAGCAAGAAATAGCTTGATCACTTGTCGGAGCTTGGAAACTGTGCCTACATCGTCAGTAGATGAGATACTTGAAAAAGAAAGATGGCAGGACCGATCTTCCACCACCTTCTTCATCTTCTGGCTGGTCACTTTTGTATCCGGATCCTTATACGGCTGCTTTTCATAGATATTACAGGTCCCGTCATAAGTAGATTCAATAACCTTCCGGTGTATCTTTCTGGCCTGTTTCATTGCATCAGAAATCATTTTTATCACCCGGTCTTTCGATATCGATTCAGCTGCACCTTGTAGTTTTTTAAGATACTTTCCTGTAAGGCACTGGCCGCACTGGTAAAGCTGGTTTTGGTATCCCCTTCCGATATAGAAGTGACTGTAACCGGAACTTCTCCTTCTCCCAGCCCTTCATGCCTGTATAAATCTATCGCCATGCGGTAGCAGGTATTTACAAGCCCTTCTGGTACGTTTTTGATATGGCAGTAGTTCCTTACCGTTTCTTCCACGTCCTCCATGATAAATGTAAGCTGGGGATCCTGGGAGACATCTTCCTTGGATATCCCCAGTAATTCTTTTAATCTTCCCAGTTCCATAGAATCCTCCTTATGAAATGGTAGCAACAAATACCTGATCGGCATAAGGGAAGGAAGGCAGCGCCGTAGCCACGGCCTTGATCCACTTGGCCACTGGATCAATGGTATTGTACTGGCAGACAATTATCTTCCCAACCTCGGAAATTTCAACATCAGAGTTCCTTCTAAGTTCTAATTCCTCTGCAGTTACTCCGTAGAAGGTATCTCCCATCTTACCCTCGGGCATCATGACAAAAGCATTTTCAGGAAGGAAACGTTTTGCACTGTATTTTCCTTTTGTATCCTGAATACGGTACTTTTTATCGTAAATAGCAATCTGAGGAAGCTTCTGCTGGGCAAGGAATGCATTAAGCTCTGCCACAGTCAAAAGCTTGGAACTGTTTACACCAAACACAGCCGCCCGGATCCTTTCATCACGCAAGATGGCGCTTAAGTTCTTCTTGGAAGTCAATGCTCTAACGGGAGTAAATCCGGTATCATCCACAATGGTTTCCACCATCTCTTCCATGTCTTCCAGGATTGTAGGACTTCCGGAAAGCCAGGTCTTGCTTGTTTTATGTTCTGCCGGCATTCCGTAATCAATGGAGGCTTTGACCCCATTTTCATTAATCACAATCTTACCAGTGGAAAGGGCCTCCATTCTCATGCACTCTACACGAGTACGGACAGAAGCAACCAGATTATCTACATCACGGAAAATATTCTTAATCATATCCTCCTCTTCCCTGTCATTTCTAGGACTTTCCAGGGCGATGATAGTTTTCTCCGGAATCTTGATTTTCTTCTTAATCAGAGCCAGATCCTGAGTGAATACTTCAGCACCTTCTCTGGACCCGATCTCGGCCTCAGTATCAAAGGCATGGACCTTTGCGGATACAGGTAAGTTGCTGGCACCCTTTACCATGTCAATTTCCAGCGCTTCCTTTTTGTCTTCCGGGAATAAATATTCCCCCATATAGGGTTCCTGAGCGCGCTCCTTTGTGTAATCAATTAAATCTCTTGGTGTTAATAATTCTTCTACTCTGGCCATATTAGTCCTCCTTAATCTGTAACTGTCCATCAATAAAAAATTTGATAAACGGCATTTTTACAATGAGCTGCTGTACGGCTTCCTCGATATAATCCCCCTGAAGGCGTTCAGCATTAACGGATCCATCAATCATCAATGCCCCCGGCTGCTGACCATGTGTTACCTCCACGGTGTCAAAAAGGATCCCGGCAGGTGCTGCTGACAAAGCATAAGTATAGGAACCGGAAGAGCCGCTCCTTGTCACCTTCACCGCTTTTCCGTCTTTGTCCAGAAGTGTACCAGCTGATACAAACTTCTTTCCATACTCATCAGCTGTTACGCCGGTATCGTTTACCGTGCAGCTGATGTTTTGGTACTTTTCACTTTTCAAAAATTCTGGGGTGTTCCCAAAGGTCTTCTTTGATAAAAACATTTTATTACCTCACTTTCATTTTTTATTAGCCCCATGCCTTGGCATAAGGATTTTCTGCTGCTTCAGCAGTCTTATTTAAGGTCTCTGCAATTCCCTTCCCGAAACCATTTTCGTTGGTACTACCAGCTCTGGGTTTGTAGCCTCCTGTACCTGATTCTTTTCCAGTACATCCTTTGCCCGGATCGGATTCTTTAAACAGAAATGCTTTGGATTCCTTTATGGTCTTGATCTGCTCCTCCAGGCCAGATATCTTGCCATCATCGGCCAGTATCAGCTTTGTTTTATCCACAAGTCCGGTGACAATATCAACATCATGGGCAGAACCGGCGAGAGCTACCTTAATAGCTGTGGAAAGCTTCAGTTCTTTCATGTCTGCCTCATTTTTCTCCTTAGCGGCTTTATTTTCTGCCTGCAGGGTTTCAATCGTCTTTTGCAGTTCTGCATTGTTTCCACTGTTCTTTTTCAAGGTTTCCAGCTGTTTATCGCGGTCCTTGATATCATTTTCCAGTTGTCCTTTCTCCTGATTAGCGGCATCATAATCTGCCTTCGGAACATAGGACTCCAGCTCCTTTTTAGAAGCTTCTGCCGCCTTTGCGGCTTGCTCCTCACTGATTCCAAGTGCAATGAATTCTTCTTTTTTCATGATCTCATCCTTTCCATGCAATAAAATAACGCCCAGGAAGTCCTGCGCGCTTGATAGCTGTAAGGCAGCTTCACCCCGCCACCCGGAGGGAGATAATTGGATCACCTCCTATTATTCTGCTAGTTCATAAGTAGCTTCGAAGATATCAGGCTTGCAAGGATAAAGTTCTCCTTTTACGCCCTTGATGATGTAGTTACCAACAGAAGCAGCCATTGTCCCCTCCAATGTTTTAATGCAACACTGAACATCAGGACACCCGATATTCCCAAATAATACCTCTCCTTTTTTAATGGCTTCCACAATCCATACCGGATCCTCTTCCTGATCGGGTCCTCCTGTCCACTTAAAAGCCTCAATTACCACGGGTTTCTTTCGATATTTCATTCCATTCTCCCTCCTGTTGCGATATCACAACTTTTGAATATAAGAATACCACCGGCCTTTTTACTGACTGGTGGTATTATGACCTTGCTATTCTCAAGGCCTCCTCTTCACTGACTACTTCGTAGCAATCAAACTCTGGCGCATCTGGATAAAAATATCCCAAAGACAGGCCTCGTCTTCTCCATTCCCCGTTTTTATAGTCAAAAAACTTGCGGCCCTCCTGTTTGATTATCGTTCCCCGATTGTCATAATCGGTCAATTTTAGATATCTTACATTATCCATAATTCTTCACCTTTTCAATGTCATTCGGTACTGCCATGGAGTCCGATAGTTCAAACATCTCATCATCTAACTCCATATACTCTTTGCTACTCATATCCTTAATCAGGCGCTGCTTTTCATACAACTCATGCATTTTCCCATTTTTCACTTCAAAACTTTCGGAAGTATGATATTGAAGCTCAAAGGCCTGCCCGCTTGGGGCCCTTAAAGTCGTATTGATACCATTGTATGGGTTTAGTTTATCTGGCCAATAATTTTTAATCTCAACTGTATTATATCCTAACTGTTTATGCTTATCAATAGCAGCTATCGTTTTATCAGCAAGTGACTCCGGTGTACCTGTGTATGTATACCGCAAAATGTCCTTAACTTCGTATTCATTGCCCAATGGGTCGTATTTTCTTCGTATTTTTGTAAGATAAGAGTCCTTTGACTTAACTCGATATTGAAGACCTGACGCACTCATCTTCAATTGCTCTGCAACCTGCTTGACATGTGCGGTTATATCCGGCTCATTTTCAAGGGCCTGATTATAATATGTCATCCCTCTGCTCTGAGCTTTTAAAATACCGTATTCTAACTTATCCGTGTATTTTATGTTCTGGAACTCATTAAAGCAGCAGGTACTTCTTTCCCAAGAGTTTCTTTGTACTTTTCATACTGGGTTCTGTCAGACGCTTTATTCTTATGCATCTTCTCCAGTAAGACCGCCTGAGGGTCATTCTCCACAAACTCCTCATGCCATTGCTTATAAGTCATGCTGGCCGGCACTTCCATAGATTTGCCTGTAACTGGATCTCTGGCTGCTCGCATTTCTGCAACTGAAAACTCATCGTCAAAATAAGGAACTGTTGTTGTCCTACAACGCGGATGAAATGGGGGCGCGGTAACTCCGACTTCATATTCTGACATATAATAAAATGGTTCTTTTTCGCTTCTCCCCTTACCGTCCATATTCCGGCATATCTCCGAAGTATGGGAATCCAACGTAACCAGGTTTTCATATCGATCCACACCGAGCTCCTTATAACAATCCTTCTGAGCTGTGGAGGCTATGGCCGCTGATTCCGTCATGATTAAGTTTCCCGCCTGACTTCGGCTTACGTCCATCACCTGCGCAAGGTTCCGAATCGCCTTCTTCGGATCAGATCCACGGATTATGCTCTGAGAAAGCTCTGTATGCAACTTAGTAACCAACTTCTCTTTGTTAGTCCATATACGTTCTGAGAAGCTGGATCCGTCCTGTGCCCATGGCTTACGAATGACCGTGTCTATTATCTTAGGGTCCAAGCGTGTCAGATTACTCCCCACTCCTGTTCCCCTGGCTATTTCAAAGGCGGTATGGTAATAATTTTCTGTATATGCATTATGGAGAAACCCAATCGTGCCACCCTCATAAGTTGAATATAGAAGTTCAGCGTGCTGCCTGATCTGCAGTTTCATAGCCTCAAGCCTGGAAATATGGTATTTAGCAGAAGCATTTTCTAATTCTTTTAACCAGCGCTGATCAACAGCATTCTCTTTTCCGGCTTTTATGTACTGCTGAACGGTCCATTTAAATTCATCCAGTTCACTGGCCTTAAGCATTTTCTTGGCCTTGGCATAGCTTACTCCGTTATTATCCGCCAGTCGATTATACCAGCGTTCAATATCCATCTGCAGAAGCTTAGATGCTTCATCAAACTGTTTTTCCAGATCCCGGTAGTATGCCACACTTCGGCTGTACTGCTCATCTTCAAGTGCTGCCATTCGTTCTTTCCAGTAAGAACTATTCTTCTTCGCCATCTATTTCACCGCCTTGGTCTCCCTCTGTCTGCTTTTGAAACGCCCTTCGGTATTCGTCTGCTTCCTCTGCGGCCTTTATTTTCTCTTTTTCCAGCTGTTTTTCTTCTTCATCAGCATTTTCCACAAACGGATGGTTTTTAAGGATCGTCTTATTGGAAACCAGACCTACACTCTTCTCACATATATCAGCAAGTTCAGAATCACTCCTTATTGCGGACCGGGTCCAGGTCTGAATGATCTGACCGCATTGAGCACCGAGGTACTTACAAATAGCACGAACCAATCGTCCAAATCCCAATTTGAACTCTGTTTCCATAAGACCGGCTTTTAACTCTAAAAGGGAATATAAATATTTCAGTGCTACCCCCGATGCATTACCGAACTTCTGCGGATCCGGATCCACGCCCTGACCTTGCTCAAATATCGCCTTCCTGGTCATTTCCAGGAATTTCTCCCTAGCCTCAATCGGGATACTGATTGTCAGGGTCTCCACACCTGTTTTATTGCTATCGTCCCCATCATCATCAAGCTTGATCATCTTATACTTTTTAAGATCGTCAATGAACTCCTTTTTATCTTCGCCGCCATAATTGGTAAGAATAAATATCACTTCCTGGATATCCTCCAGATCATTCAAAAAGCCGGTGAATACCTTGTCATAGGCATCTACCAGCGGTTTAATGTTCACCAGGTCATTGGTTGATATATTATTGTTGTTAAAAGAGATAAAGGGAACCTCACCCCAGCCATGATTAAAGATATTTCCTTTTTCAGCAGCTCCATCTTCTGGAAGCCCCGGAAAAACATTGTATTCAGAAAGACCAGCAGTGGAAATGGCGCTGCTTGTACGGTAATAACTGTAGCATCTTTCATTATCCCAGTATTCCCAGATGGTGATTTCCTTGCCTGATGCAAAATCTATATCTTTATAAGTCCTTAACACAGCTATCAACGCTCGATCCAAATCGCTGCAGTAAATGGGAATGATCTGTTCCGAATCTACAACACCATAGCAGAAGTTTCCACTTTCATCTTTCCAATAATGGATCCAGGCACATTCGTGATTAGAGGCGTTAACACATAGATCCTTACATATCTTTGGGTAAGAATCTCCCAATAAATCTGCAATCCGTTTATTCACTTCCTCTTTACCAATATCAAACAGCGGAGGCGCTGCAAACATATAGGCCGCCTTTTGATTTACCAGAAGGCCGTGAAAGTTACGAGGGATTCGATTATCAGCACTTCGGAGTGGCCCGGAATCCTGTCCCCTTACTCCACGTTTCAATATATCGTTTTCGTTCCTATAATACCGATCGGCCTCCTGGCAGCGCTTCACATGCTGCCTGTGCCAGCTGGCCCGGTTCTTAATTAGTTCTTTTACCACTTCAATGTTGGGCTTTTCGTCATTCACTCTTCTCACCTGCCTTATTTAAAGATTGATATTCCTGATTTCTTACCACAGTTTTCTGCAATTCCCGTTGTGGCATCTGGGGCGTCATCATGCTTATTCTGGCCTTCTCTCTGGTACCGGTTCATGGCATTATAATATTCCGGCCAGCGGTTTTTCCAATCCTTTGGGTAATAAATGTGCTGCATGACCCATGAGGAATTGGAGTAGATCCTGGCTTGCTTATTTTTACTTTGATGGAACCATTTGATCGTTGTGTGATTGCTATCATATTTCTCCTGAAGGATCCGTTCTACGTTACGGGCAAAACTGCGGCCGCCGTTATTTGACTCTATCTTGGAAACGTCCACGCCATCTTCATAAAGCATTTTTGCCGTTGCCGGCTCCGTTACCTCCATAGGCTCTTTGGTATAAAGAACGTCAAGGACGTAAGCCTCATTGGCAAAGGTAACTCCATAATCGATACTGCAAAGATAATCTTCGCCGGTATCAGCCGTATCGGTGTAATTCCGGATCTCTTTAAACTCCGGTAACTCTCCACTATAGGTTTTAAAGCTGCTATACAGTTTTCCTTTCAGGTCAATCGGTTCCTGCTGGTAGTTAGCAGATGCAATATCTGCGCCCATGGCTTTTATTTTAGCCTGATAGGATTTGTAAGATAATACCTCTGGGCAAAGCATCTCATGTGTTTCAGGATTCAACAAGGCCTTCATGCAGATGTGTCGAACCTTAGCGCCTGCCTCCTTGAAATGCTCCAATGCCCGGCCTGCCAAATCGTCGCTGGCCCATCTGGTCATGATGATAATAATTTTACCGCCCTCTTCTAGACGGGATAACATAGTATCGGTAAACCAGGACCAGTGCTTTTCCTTGGTTAGCTCATTGTTGGCTTCCTCCGCATTTTTGATCAAGTCGTCTATGATCAGAAGGGACGCTCCAAAGCCTGTGGCCGTTCCAGTGGGTGAAGTGGCCAGATAGTTATTGTATCCCCCTTCCAAGCTCCAAAGGTTCATAGCTCCATCACCCTGTTTAATGCATACACCTGGGAATATATCAGTAAACACAACCTTGCCCTGATCTGCCTTTAATTCCTGGATATCATTACGGACGTTTTTGGAAAACATAGTGGAAAGCGTTTCATTGTAAGATCCGGTCATAATCTTTTGTGATTGATCATTCCCCAGTACCCACTCCACCAAAAGGCCTGCTGTTCGACTTTTTCCATGACGAGGTGGTTCATTAACGATCATAACTTCATCGTCTGATTGCATAAAGTCCTGGAAGCCATTACAGAGCTCTATCAGGTACTTACGGTCCTCTTTGTAGAAGTCCGGCGCTTTCAGATTGCAATAAAAAAAGAACTCACGCCTAGCAAGTTCTATCTTTGCCCCTCTGATTATTGTCTCTCTATCCACCATGGATCAGCTTCTTTAATTCGTCTGTAGTTAGGCCCGCATAAGGATTTACGGTCTTGACCTCGCCAGATAATTCCACATTCTGCTTATCTCTCCATATATCTGGTTTACGGTTCTTTAACCAGAATATCTGAGCTGTTGTGTCTGGCGGAATATATACTTCTTCGTCAGCATATTCTATATGCTCTTTTTCACTTTTCCGTTTCCCGTTCTCATATATAACCTCTTTGACCTTAATGGCTTTCTTCACCGTCTTATTAAATCCGGTGGCTTTTTTGAATAAAGCATTTTCCACCTCAACATCAATTACTTCTTTTCCCCTTTTTAAGGCGTCGGAAATGTCGGGATACTTTTTCTTCCAAGTGTATAACGTATCCCTGTTAATCCCGATATTTTTTGCCACTTGCTCATCAGTCAATCCATCTCTCGCCCAGGCTTCCAGCAACAGCAAGCCATCAGGCGTTAACCAATATTCATATTTTCCTTTTGCCATCAGTCTCACCTCACCTTCCAATCTGGCTAATTTTTATATTAAAAAAGAGACGGGGTTGGCCGCCTCTGAAATCATATATTAATTAAAATCTTTTCTAATAAACACCTCAACTCTGCTAGTGTTAATAGCTTCATCAGATAGTCCCAACCGTCTTAAACAATTATAAAACTCATCTCTTCCTTTTGTATTAGCTAAAAAGATTGAATTATTAATGGCATTTATACACGATTGATCCCATGTGCTGCATGAAGCGACCGCTGAATTTATAATTCCGCTTACAGAATAAATTGTTTCATCGACACACCGCCTAAAAATAGCCATATCATTTTCAGCTACATCTGGATAACTAAAACCAATGACTATACCATATTCTACATACCTGGTACTAATACAGGGATACTCAAATTCTACGCACTCCTCAAAATAACAGGATTTTCTTTTGCATTTAGTTATATACGTCTCTACGGTTTCATATACATGTATCTTTGTTTCAAAGTACGCCATGTTACTCCCTTTATATAACCTCTTAATATAACATATACGATTACATCGGAAACGTGTGCCTTCTTCGAGGAGAATACCCATCGACCAAATTTCGACAGGCGTTTTCAAAAAGGAGAATAAGTATGAAATCAGCTGCCAAGCTGTTACACCTGGCAGCCGTAGGAGAGTTTATTTAAAAATTTTTGATAATAAGCTCTTTATATTTTCGGCTTTCACTCTTGGTAACAAGATTGTCCGCACGTTCTACCTCAACAAGCGTATACCCCTCATATAGCTCCCTGATCCGGGGACAGTCATTATATGATAATATAAACTTGCCTTTAATGCCACCAAGGCAATCACACAGTCGCTTGTGATCCTCTGGATTAAAACGATCCGGATAATACTTTTCCGCTTCATAATAAGGCGGATCCAAATAAAACAAAGCATCAGGACGATCGTAGCTATTAATCAGCTTCTCGAAGTCTTGGTTTTCAATAACTACTTTGTTGAGTCGGTTAGATACTACTTTTAGATAATCCACTGCTTTCTGCATATCTCTGGCGCTGCTTCTAAAAGTGTGAAGATTAGCTCCAAAGCTTTCCCGGATTATACAAAAGTACCGGGCCGCTCTCTGAATGTCTGTCAGGCCACTGGTATTCCTGTTCAGTTCATCAAAGAACTGCTCCCTGGACATAAGTAGCCATTCTAATTCCTTTTGTAAAGCTTCCGGGTGATGCTTCACAATTCGATATAGATTAATCAACTCACCGTTTGCATCATTGAAAACCTCCATTGCTGCATGTTTATCACAAGCAAACAACACCCAACCGGCTCCCCCAAATACCTCTATGTATCGTTTAAAGGAATCCGGATCCGGAAACTGCTCCAGGATCTTTTTGCGTAAAAGTTTTTTACCACCTATCCAACTAATGAAACTATTCATGTTACCATCTCCTTTTCAATTGATGATAACAAAATTCCTGTCGGGATTTAAAAAGGGCCTCCTCTCGGAAGCCCAATACCACGTTATTAGTATAACATACCTTTAAAAAAACTTTTCCATCCGTTTTCCATCATTTACCACTTTCATCAGTAAACAACTCCTGATGAGTCTTTTCAAAAGCCAGTAAAGCCTCTCCGTGCTTATTGATTATATATTTATACGAGTACCCCATATCGCAGGCAATCTTTGTAAAGTTCTTCTCGCTGCGCACATATCTGTGGTACAGAATATCAATACACAAACCGTCCTTAAGGTCATGTATCTGATCTATTAATTCGTGCTTCAATTCCATGTATTCAATAATTTTACTTTCAATATCCTCTTCCAGAGACACGATCCGTAGCGCCTGGGATTCTGTTTGCTTGCCAGTGGATCCGGTAAATGAGGTCTGAACCTTCCCGTCTGTTCCATCTGAGACTATAATAATTCCTCTGTTACTCTTTGCCTCCTTAAGCTCCTGCTTTTTATGCCTGATCTTTTTATTAAGATCGTCCAACTGGCTAAGATACTCTTTTACTGTCAATATACAGTCACCTCCCCGCAGCCGATGCTTTCTTCATTGCTCTGGCTTTTTTCTGCCTCAAAAGCTCTATGTATGTCATAGTCACTGACCTCTTGGGATCTTCCAAACTGACCAACTCTACGATATAGGGGAACTTCCTCACCACAACAACCTTTTCAGATGCAATCCGTGTCCCCCTGACAAAGTCCTTGCGGAAACTCTCGTAGACAAATTTGGTCCCGACCTTTAAAGACCTCTTAAATTCTGCCAGATCTAGTGCCGTAATATCCGCATTCACCTGCCGTTTATCCCCTACATCGTCCTCCTGTATCGCCTTGAACGTATACCGGCCCTTATAGGCTCTTCCTTCACGGGCATAATCCCTTACAAGGTGTACAGATACATGTAGCATTTCTGCCCATTTCTTTGATGTGTGCACTCCTTGAATCTCCCCGTTGTCATACATTGCATAAAGATATTTCAACTTCATGATCTGACTCCTTTCTATGCTCTGGCGGCTCCCGACGTGCCGGATCCGGGCATAAGCTTGTATATGTATAAGCCGGATGTGTTGCGCTAAATGTATCGGCTTTAGGCCCTTTCAGGATATGGCCCTGTTTTGCAGCCCTTGCATGTTCCGTAGAAAGCGTGGTTGCATGTTCATCTTTACTGCTCAATTTATCACCTTCCTTGTGAAAATATCAGTTCAACTACTTAAAATCATTTATTATTGGAGCCGTACATTTAATTGCATTTTAAACAGCTTCAATCTATACTATATATAATACAGCCGTCTTCATTCTCTCCATGGTTTATCAAAACTTTCTGAAAATATTTGGAAAGAGTTGATACAGATAAACAATAATAGAATAAATCAGGGGGCCATATGAAAAACATTGTAAAATTTTTAGTAGTTTACGTAACATATTTAATAGTATTTATTCTTGTGAACGGTATGATGCCATACTCACAGGCGTTCATGGAAGCTAGCGCTCGTACAACGGCGGGGCCTCTGGATTTACTGTATGTAGCGATTAGCTGCCTGTGGTTTAGCTCTACCATCTGCTATACTGTATCCCATACAAAGTGGAAAGGCGCAAAACTAGCCCTCGGCGTAATCGCCATGATTAGCCTGGTTCATCCGGTTTTGACTCAGATTGAAACATTGTTCTTTGGGAGTGCGTTTGCCATCATTTCCAAAAGCGATATTCTGTTGATTATGCTGGCAAATATTTTACCGCTTTTAGCATCCGTTCCATTGGCAGTTAAAATGTGGAGCAAAGGAAAATCGAACGAATCCGTTTCTGTTTCCCCTATCGATATGAAGAAGCTCTTGATAAGCATCTCGATGGTCGGGATCGCCTATATGATTATATACTTTGTTTTCGGTTATTTTATCGCGTGGAAATCTGAAGCCGTGCGGATATTTTACTCCGGCACTTCGCATGACATAGGCTTTTGGGCTAAGCTTAGAGAAAACTGGAGAGAGAATCCGGCCATCTACCCATTCCAATTTATGAGAGGAGTCCTGTTTGGGGGAGCCGCTTCGCTACTGCTATTTATGGGTTGGAGTCGTCGGGGAGACTTCATCATTAATATCTGCCTGATTTATCTGTGTACAGCTGTTGTACTCATTATTCCAAACTTTCTTTTCCCTGATGCGGTCAGATGGGCGCATTTTATTGAAATGTTTTTGTCTATGCTGCTTTTCGGAATGATGACAGGATTGATAATGACCCACGACCCTTTAAGGAAATACTAATTTACTTTTTCAAAGATTCCTCATACTCCTCAATGACTTTAAAAAATTCACTTGCCTTTATTTCCTCAAACTCTGTGGGATTTTTAAAATCACAATCCGCTTCAATGCTTGCATACAAAATATCTTTTATCATAAACAGCCTGCTCCGTGAACGTCCCCAAACCCTTAATTCAAATCCTAAATTGGGTTTATTCGGTGATTTCAGTCCTAAAACTTGACATTTATCAACCCACGCTTTTGCAATGGGAGAATTTTTCTTAAACAGTCCGGGGGCGTCTTTCTTAAAATACTTTCCAAACTTATCCGTGTCACCATCAGACGGACAAATATGTAAGTACTTTGCCGACTGATAATACTCATGAGTTTCAAAACCCTGCTCTTTTGCAAACTCCACAAACGCAATATTTACCTTTTCCGACATGGCCTTGTAATCCAAGTACTCTTTATGGATCGAGCTGCTGGGTGTAACTATGTAAAACTTTTCCATTGTGTTATTCCTCCTCTTTCCACTCAATTAGTTCGCCACAATCTTGGCAAAAACTCTGGCCAAGTTCAATCTCATCGTTTCCGCACTTAGGGCATTCATATCCCCAGCCTTTATGATCCATTTTTATATCTGCCATCTTGATCTCCTATTCTTTCGGCATCTGGAACTCATCTGTTCCATTCGATTTGCATGAATATTTGCATGAATATATCTCCGCCAGGACTTCCGCAGCCCTCTTCATGTTTTCATACCTTCCAAGTTCCTCACGTTTTCTACGGTCTGAGTCAGGCGTGCATTTTACAATAGTTCCGAAAAAATGCACCTCATGGGTAAAATGTTCATTGCCCTGCTGATCTATAATTTTCATGGCTTATTTACCTTTCCTCTCTTCACTCCTCCACATTCTCTGTCCAAACTCCGCTATCATTTCAGCAATCACCTGCTCCATGAAAGGATACTTCTTCATCAAGACCACTGCCCAGGTGTTCATGCGTTCCCATTCATCTGAATGCCTTTGAAGAATCTTCCCACGGTAATTGAGCCAGAACTTGTTATACACCTCATCAAAGGCTTTCTGTACTTCCTGATCCGTCATAGACTTTCCACCTTCACGTATATGCCAGGGAGATCAGCCCAGTACTTTTCAATCACTTCTGACGCCACCTGTGCATCATCTTTCCAGAAATGCAGCTCCGTCATAACATCCTTAAGAAGCTTTACTAGATTGTCTGTGTCAGGCTTGCTGGTCTTATACTCCCCGTTCTTATGTTTGCCAGTAACAGGGAAGCACCACCACGTTGTTAACCTCACAGGACCAGTGAACCTTTTTTCCGGTACGTGCTGCCCCAGGTATGCCTGAAACTTCGCCCTGGCTGCTTTCAGTTCTTCCGGTTCATAAAAGATCGGTTTCCCATTTACCACATGAACTTGCTTCTCCTGGTGAGTCACGGTGGGAACCTTTTTCATAGGCATGAAAAAATCAATCACCAAAACCATCTCCTTCATAATCTTCAAACAGGCAACATGTACGGCAATCATTCTCCGCAACTCCTTGTGGAGTATCCGCACCTTTGCATAACGGATAGGGATCATCGTTTGCTGTATAACATTCTGGTCTTTCAAATCTATCTTTCCCCATTTGCTTTACCTCTCTAAATTATTAATGTACGAAACTTTTATTGCTTCGGAAATTCGCCTTGCCACGGGGAGGGGGAAGGGACAGGGCGGGCAGTGCTTAAGCCCGTCCTTTCCTACCCTCGTGACCACGCTTGCGGGGGAAAAATATATATATTTATATATAGTGTTTTTTTCCGCAATTGCAAATAACTTTAATTCCTGTTTTTTTCCGCACTATTTTCCAATGTTGCAGGAAACGTAATTTATGTTTTTTTCTTCAATATTATAAGAATTGCAGAAAACGTCTTACTCTGTTTTTTTCTGCACAACTCCGTCAACGATTTCAAAGCCACCATGCTCTTTTATCCGATCTCTGACAGATCGTTCAGATATTCCCATGGCCCCTGCAAGGTCGGATAGTGTAGGTGGATCTCCAAAATTACAGTTTTCCACGGAGCTCTCTAAAGCTTCCTTCCTCTCCTGCTTCTTTTGCTCTTTGGGCTTACGGCTATTCATTGCACGTTTCCACGGTGCCTGTTCTGCTTCTGGCTGAATATCTCCCAGCACCCCAGACTTATCCAGCTCATGTACCGGATAATTAAACCAGAGGTTCTGCGGTTCAAACTTAGAAAACTCTCTTAGGGTCCCCTCGATACGCCATGCAGTCATGCCCTTTACCTTAGCCTTAGCAACTTCGATATTACGCTCCAGGACAGCCATCTGCCACTTTTCAAGCTTCTCTTTACAGTACTCCATCATCTGGAAGCTACTGCATAAATCGTCCTGTGAGAGATCGCCCTCCCACTTGGTATTAGCATCAAGGTACTGCTTGCAGGCGTCACAAACTGCCCGGTTTTCCTGTTGTTTCATCAGTTCTTCGGTCGTTTCTAGTTCAATAAGATCAATAAGCGCATCGGGATCCCTGGCGAATACGCCAGACCCGCTGGCCCGGTCCATGGACTTCTTTCCGCCCTGGCTTCCTTTGCTGTGATGATGGCAGTAGATCACCGCCACACCAAGTTCCGTGCACACCTTGTCAAACTGGTTGCAGAAATTAGACATCTGATCGGCGCTGTTTTCATCACCAGTAATTACCTTATAAATAGGGTCAATCACGATGGCTATGTAATTCTTTTTCGCCGCCCTGCGTATAAGCATTGGGGCCAGTTTGTCCATGGGGCGTGACTTGCCTCGCAAGTTCCAGATATCTATGTTTTTAAGGTTTTTAGGCTGCCACCCAAGCGCCTGATACACATCTTTAAAACGATGAAGGCAGCTGGCCCGATCGAGTTCCAGGTTTACATACATGATCTTACCCTGCGTACAAGCCCAATTAAGCCACTGTTTTCCCTCAGCTATAGCAATACACATTTCGATCTGTAAAAACGATTTCCCGGCCTTTGAGGGGCCCGCAATCAGCATCTTATGCCCTTGTCGTAACAGCCCGTCAATCAGGGTCGGTGCCAACTCCGGAAGGTTATCCCATACAACATCAAGGCTCTCCGGATCAGGAAGATCATCGTTGATGGACTCGATCCATTCTTTCCATTCCGTCCAGCTCTCTTTACCTATATTAGTATCAACGATAAACTGCTTCTGACCGCCTCGCATGACGCCGGGCATTCTGGATAGTCTGGAAGGGTTCTTGTTTTGCTGGTCAATAGCGAGTCCATTTTTCTTGCAGATATCATAGAGATAATCCACCCGCTTCCGATATTCTGCCTGATCGGCAGCATCAATCCTTACAATGGCATGAAGACTTTTCCCTCCACTATGGACCAGACAGGCAACCGGCAACTCTAACTCCCGGATAATGGCGTGCTGCTTTTCAATGTCCATCAAATCCGATTCCACCAGGGCGTATTTAAAGTCAGAGACATTGTCATTCTTTACACCTTTCCCATCCAAAGGATTAAATCGGATCCATGCCCCACCTTCTGGATCATAATCCCCCAGCACGCTGCCTATATCCCCATTGCACTGTGACAAAAGCTCAATCAACTTTCCTGCGGTCCGGCCATAGGCTCCCTTATCAGCAGGCACCCACTTTTCCTTGCCTTTTTCTTCTTTCTTCCAGCTCTTTACGACATAACCTACATTTTCCCCGGCTTCAAAAAGTGTTTCCAGGTATTTTATTAATTCCACCGCTGGGTTCCAATGTTTTGGCTGAAGCACTTCCCTGGCCTCTACCCAGCTGCTGTCAACAATCATGCCTTCTGCTGACACAGTATCATTCCAGTCAAGGGCTGTCCCAGGATCATAGGGAGGTGTCCACCCCTGTTCCCTGGCAAACTGGACAATGGTTCCACCTGTCACCGGAGTACCGGCCCCGTGGAAGCCCCGCCATTTTTGCTCACACTCCCCTGCGTGATAACGCCGGTCATTCATGCTCCAGCGGTCCCATACATCAACGGAATACCCTTCATGCTGCAGAGCCATGCCAACATTAACCCAACCCTGATAATCAAGCTCTGAGGGGTCTATATGATTTAGGACCTCCATGAGGTCGTATGTACTATCCATGTTTCAAGTCTCCTTATTCCGGTATATATTCCTGCGGATTCACGCCGGAGGGTGCTCCTCTCCAACCTGCCGCTGCTATACGGTCAATCATGTTTTTGGCAGAATCAAAGTTCCACGTTCCCACATGCTGAAATCCGTACTTTTCCAGGCAGCGGATCTGCTTTGGTGTGCTCAAATTTTCTTCCTGCCGCTTGTGCAAACGGTCCAGGATTAAGCTGGCCTTTCCAGCATTGTCTATCTGATCAGGGAGGATTCCCCGCTTTTCAAGCTCTCTTTTCTGGCTGTCTGATGGGGGTGCCATTTCCCAACCAAAGGCCGGCACATATCCAGATAAATCCTCCGCCTGGATACTCATTTCAAACTGCAGCGGATCCACCAGCTTTTTCTTGCGATTCCGCATTTCCTTAAGCTGCTTTGCAAGGGCTTCCTCTCTTTGAGCGACAACATCTTCTGCCGCCTGTTTTTCTGCCTCTTCAATATCCATAGGGCAGCCAGCCTTTTCGATGTTCTCAGTCATTTTCTTTGCGACTTCCTCATCCTGACAGATCAGACTTGCAGGGTGGCAAAGCTCATGACGTTCTGTGTGCCATAGAAAGTCCAATAATAATAAATGGTCTTTCCCTGGGAATAATCTGGTACCACGCCCTACCATCTGGCTGTAAAGACTACGGACCTTCGTCGGCCGCAGGACTACAATACAATCTACACTTGGACAGTCCCAGCCTTCGGTAAGAAGCATGGAGTTGCATAATACGTTATAATCTCCCCGATCATAGGCTGCCAGGACCTCCGCCCGGTCTTTGCTGTCCCCGTTTACCTCGGCGGCCTTAAAACCCTTTTCATTCAAAATGTCCCGGAATTTTTGGCTTGTCTTAACTAAAGGAAGGAATACAACAGTCTTCCGGTCCCTGCAATGCTTTTCCATTTCATCCGCTATCTGATACAGATATGGATCCAAGGCCGTTGCCAGATCTCCGGATTTAAAGTCCCCGGACTGCATACCAACACCTGATAGATCAAGCTGCAGGGGAATAGTAAGAGCTTTGATTGGGGATAGGAATCCGGCCTTGATTGCTTTGGGAAGCGTGTATTCATAAGCCAGACTGTCAAAACATTCACCCAGGTTTCTCATGTCGCCCCGGTCCGGAGTGGCCGTAACACCTAGAATGTTGGCTCCTTTGAAATAATCTAAAATCTTTTGGTAACTGTCAGATAAACAATGATGTGCTTCGTCGATAATGATGGTGTCGAAATAATCCACCGGGAATTGTTTTAGTCTCTTATCTCTCATTAGGCTCTGGACGGACCCGACTACAACCCGGAACCAACTCCCTAAGCAGGTTTCCTCTGCCTTCTCGGTAGCGCACCCAAGGCCCGTTGCTTTTCCGATCTTATCGGCAGCCTGATCCAATAGCTCTCCCCGATGGGCCAGAATCAACACTCTGTTCCCCCTGCGGACACAATCTTCTGTTACCTTGGCAAATACGATTGTCTTACCGCATCCGGTGGGGAGGACCAGGAGCGTCCGTTTGACGCCCTTGTCCCATTCTTCAAAAACAGCAGCCTTTGCCTCTGACTGATATGGTCTAAGCTCCATAGTTAAAATGTCCCTGCTTTAAATTTTTTAGGTTCATATGGAAGATACCTTTTTACATGGTTAAACTTTTTACTTGGATCATCTCTGCCTGGAGTTACCTCGATTGTAGCTTTTCCCTTAGCTCCGGGAACTGCTGGCCAGTTCATTCTTACCTTGCCATCAACTTCCTTTTCACCAATGCAAAGGAAGAACTGTGCAATCTTCCATTGCATTTTATCGTAAAGAAGCAGACTTTCTGTTATAAGAGCAGTCCCCTCTGGCGTATCAATTCTCAACTTTAATATTGCTTTGTTACATTCAGGAGATCTATCTCCGCCTGGATGTCTTGCACGTTCAAAAGATTCTACAGTGAAATCATAATCTCCAGGAGGAAGGAGGACAAAGTCCCCGCCCCCTTCACCTTTTTCCACTTCATCGTCCCAACCTAATTCTTTTGCTTCATAATCTGCCATCTATTTTTCCTCCTTAATTAAACACTAAGCTGTCTTTTTCTTTCATTTCCTTAATCATGGGATATACCTGATCCCAGGCTCCTACCAACACACCAGAGATAAAGTCCGGCGGATAATCAGCGACCGCCATATCTGCGGGGAAGTATCCTCTGGCAGCCACTACGTTTTGGATATCCCACTCGTCAACCTGATTGTGTATCATCAGATCCAGGAGGGCTTTAGGAATCTTCTCATCCACTTTTACATCTGGGGGGTTCATAGGTTCTGACTTTGTATCCACCGGCGGAGCTGTCTTCTCTTCCTTTGGAGGCTCCTGAATGCTTTTACTGACTGTACTCCCGGATTCTTCCTGCCTCGTCTGTGAAGTGGATGGGGCTGCTTTTCGCTCTTCCTTTGCAGGTGTTGCCGGACCTGTCGATTCTTCAACAATGTGACGAATGGCATCATATTCAAATAGAACTTCATCAGGGAGCCCATACCGGTTCTTAGCATCCCAGCAGGAGTGATGGGTCGTGTACATAACACGTCTGCCGCCCTGAGCTTTGTTCTTGCCCTTCTGGGCGCCTTGTCCATCCACGTTGACAACCATCGTCTTATAATTACAGAAGAGGACCATATCCGCCCATT
>Ga0213825_1000400_pt1 | contig 32009 bp, 30 predicted proteins | sample MC6MC0900MG_FD_179896 | JGI IMG/M metagenome (GOLD analysis project Ga0213825, IMG submission 179896) | Enriched soil aggregate microbial communities from Iowa State University, Ames, United States - MC6-MC0900-MG | ecosystem: Environmental > Terrestrial > Soil > Unclassified | place: USA: Iowa...
CTACCTTTAATTCTTTAAAAATCACACGGAAAAAGTCTTTTGTTACGATCTCGCCTACTGCCATACCTCTGATAATCATGGTGCTGCTCTGGCTTCCTGCATTGCCGCCCGTATCCGTTAGCATGGGAATAAAGGTTACGAGCAAAGGAATCACCGCAAAGGCCGATTCATATCTGGCCAGTATTCCGCCGGTCACCATGCTGCTGATCATCAGTACGAGAAGCCACATAATCCTGTTTTTCGCCAGCTGGAACACGCTGGTTTTTAAATACGGCTTTTCACTGGGAATCATGGCTGCCATCTTTTCAAAGTCTTCCGTGGCCTCCTGTTCCATCACATCCACAACGTCATCCACGGTAACGATCCCCACCAGGCGTTCTTCATGGTCCACCACAGGAAGGCTTAAAAGACCGTATTTACGAAAGCTGTCCGACACGTCCTCCTGGTCCTCTGTTGTGACTGCCTTTATGACATGGGTATCCATAATATCACCGATGGCAACCTCATAGGGATTCATTAAAAGATCCTTGACCGTGACCACTCCCTCCAGCCTTCTTGTGGCATCCATCACATAGCAGGTGTAAATCGTTTCTTTATCCACTCCATGCAGCCTGATATAGTCAAAGGCCTGCATTACGGTCATGTTCTTTTTAAGGCCCACATATTCAGCCGTCATAATGCTTCCGGCGCTGTTTTCCGGATAGTTTAAAAACTGGTTGATCAGCTTTCTGGTATCAGGGGTCGCATTCCGCAGAACCCTTTTTACCACGCTGGCCGGCAGTTCCTCCAGCATGTCCACCGCATCATCCACAAATAAATCTTCTACAATTGTTCCCAATTCGTGATCTGTCATGCTGTTTATAATATGCTCTTGCTTCTCTACCTCCAGGCATGCGAACACATCACTTGCCAGCCCCTTAGGAAGCATCCGGAACACCACCACTGTTTTTTCTGAATCCAATGCTTCAATGAAAGCTGCAATATCCACTTCATTGTATTCCATCAGCATATCCTTCAGTTTTCTGAACTGACGGCTGTCGGCCAGCTTTATCAGTTCTTCCACATTGTAATTATCCTGCATCTTTCTCTTCCTCCACCTGAACCTTTTTTTCCGTCTCGGCTATATGGAAGCAGAACAAATACTGCCTTGAAGGCAGCTTCCAGCAACGTAAAATAGCCAGAATTACAGGACTGCCTGTAATTCATGGCTATCATAAACGCAAAGAAACGTACTCTTTTAACGGCAGCGAAACCAAAGCAGACCCGAAGTACAGGATTCTGCCCTCACTGCCGTACGCCTATGATCATTGTCTGCTTCCATCTTCTGACTTCGACCTTCCACTCTGGTTCACTTCCTTTCCTAAATGATTTTCTTAATTAAGGATAACAGCTGCCACTATAAAAAGCAAGCCCTAACCGGCACTTCTCGCTTATTCCATACCAGGCCCCACTGACTGTACATCGGAATCAGGGCCACCTGGGCCAAAGCCGGGAAAATAATCCTCATCGGAATCCATATCTCCCGGAAATACCGGGGGAACCGTTTCTTTCGGCTTGGTGACTCCCGGACCGATCTCCTGGGGCTTGCTGGTTGAATCTTCCTGCTTGGGTAAGTATGCGGCATGGTTTGCCGCCTCATCCAGCTGTGTTTTTAATCCATCATAATATTCGGTGCCAACCAGCTGGTCTAAAAGTCCGTAGGCAGTGTTTATGGTTTCCTCTGTAGAACTGTCCCGGTGAGTCAGTGCAGATAGTTCCCCGATCAAAGACTGGAGAGAAGAAACGGTCTGTTCCACCGCCTGTTTGGCTGCCTGGGAAGACTCTAAATCTCTCTGGGCCTGGGCCTCCAGCTTTTTACGATCTTCCTCTTCCTTCCACTTACTTCCGTTGGCTTTGGCCGTTTGTTCTGCGACTGAAGAAAACAGATCCTTCCTTCCTGTTTCAGCGTCGGTCTTTTCCCCTGTGGAATCCACATTCTTAAGGGAAACCGTTGCCGGCATATCCCAATCCATAACCGGAAGCCCATTGTTTATCCCGGTCATAAATTCCTGCCAGATCTTTCCGGAATAGGTTTTACCGTAAACTCCGGGCATGGCCTTTGGAGTGTCATATCCTACCCAGACTGCTGTTGTGTAATGCTTTGTATACCCGCAAAACCAGGTGTCCTTATTGCTGTTGGTGGTTCCGGTCTTTCCGGCAGCCGGAACACCAAGTCCCAGGCCATTCCCTGTACCATAAGGCTTATCCAGGGTACCCTTTAACACATCGGTGATCATATAAGCGGTATCTTCCGTAAATATTCTTTCATCTGCCTGGTTTCCATTGTATATCTCACCGTCATACTGGCTTTCTAAGCTGACGATACATGTTTTATTGCTGTATAACCCTTTGTTTGCTAAAACAGAATATCCCCTTGCCATATCCACTACTCTGGCACCTTCCGTAAAGCCTCCGATGCTCATGCTGCTGTTTCCGTTATCCATATAGCTGATGCCTGCAAAATGCATCTTGCCAAGATAGCTGATGCCTTTGTCAACGCCGATGTCTCCAAGCACTTGCCAGGCCACCGTATTTAAGCTTCGGTTCAATGCCTCTCTCACGGATATATTGCCAAAATAGTTTCCTCCGCTGTTTTTGGGTCCTTTATCAAACAGATGGTCATTCACCAGTCTGGAGGGGTAATAATATCCGGTTTCAAAGGCAGGAGCATAATCGATCAGCGGTTTTATGGTAGATCCTGGCTGGCGCTTACTTAAGAATCCCCGGTTGTACTCATCATCCGTACCCCGGCCGCCCACAATGGCCACCACATATCCGGTCTGGTTGTCAATGCATACCGCTGCCCCCTGTAAGGCAAATTTCCCATTTTCCTGCAGATCCTTAAAACCTTTCAGCCGGTTGTCTATAATCTCCTGCAAGGAATTCTGGATCGATGTCTCCAGGCTGGTATGTATTTCAAAGCCTCCGTTTCGAATCATATCGCTCTTTGCCTGATAAAGCTCCTGGTACTGCTCTCTATATGAATCGTAAGAAGCCTGGTTATTAAAAACATACTGGAAAACAAAATCATCGTTCTTCATTAATTCCAAAGCAGCACAGTGAATGGCATAGCTTGTCAGATAATTTTCTTTTGTTCCCGGCTCATAGATCTTCGCAACGGTCAAAGGCTGTGCCTTGGCGTTTTCCTTTTCCTCTTCCGTAATAAAATTACAGAGAGCCATATTATCAATGACCTGGTTTCTCTTCCAGGTTGCATTTTCCGGATGGGCCACTGGATCATACCTTGACGGATTGTTGCTGATGCCCGCTAAGGTTGCCGCCTCCCACACGGTTAAATCTTTTGCTTCCTTATCAAAATAATAGCGGCTGGCCTCAGATACGCCATAACACCGGTTGGCAAAGAAGTTGGTGTTGCAGTAAAACTCCAGGATGTCCGACTTGGAGTACTTATCCTCCATTCGGGGCGCCGCGAAAAATTCGGTCAGCTTTCTCTGGATCGTCTTCTCCTGGGTCAGATAAGTATTCTTAATCACCTGCTGGGTGATGGTACTTCCTCCCTGGGTGGCTTTGCCTTTGTTTTTTAAGTATACCACACCAGCACGCATTAACCCCTTGTAGTCGATGCCATGATGCTTATAAAACCTTCTGTCCTCCTGTGCAACATAGGCATTCTGAAGGTTCTTGCTGATCCCTGAAATCGGGACATATTCATAGTGACCGGAATTGATGGTTCCGATCAGGGTTCCGGCAGAATCATATATTCTCGTATCCGTTGGCTGGGAAAAATCAGTCTTGACCGTATTGCTTATAATGACATCTGCTTTTTCTTTGCAGGTCATAATTTCATTCTGAAATTTTAAGAATACAATGCCGCCGGCAAGGCATCCCAAAACCATAACTCCCAGAAATACGAAAAGAATGACTTTAATTGGCCGAAAGAATATGGACCAAAGACTTTTGGGTTTCTTTTTATGTTTCGCCATATCATGTGCCTCCTTTTCATCAATTTGTGTATGCTGTTTACAAGCTTAATGCTGAAAGATGTCTTACTTTCAACCTCTGTATATGACAAAAACGGGAAGCCTCTTTATTAAGACTTCCCGTTTGTTTTCAGAGCTGATGACGGGACTCGGACCCGTGACCTCCTCACTACCAATGAGGTGCGCTACCACCTGTGCCACATCAGCATCTTTTTTCGTTCATCGCTGAACCTCGTATATCATAGCATGGAGGAATCTGTTTGTCAACGTTTATTTTAATTTTTTACTAAAATACATAAAATAGCAAAAATTTCAGATTTTTACCATAAAATCCATTCTTATGTCAAGATCTCCGGAACCGGAAGAAAGCAGGAAACCGGCTTACGATTTGTTTCCTATCCTCTTCCTTCTTTATAAAACGCCTTCAAAACTTTCCCGAAGGGTATCACATGAATGTTGAAACTGCTTCATTTCATCATCCGTTAACGACAGGGAAATGATTCTCTGAATCCCGTTTTTATTGATAATACAGGGTACTCCTGCGTATACATCGGACTGCCCGTATTCACCCTTCAGCATGGCTGATACCGTAAAAACACTGTTCTCATCTCCAAGGATAGCCCTGGTGATTCTGGTGAGAGCCATGCCGATCCCATAATAGGTGGCCTGCTTTGCCTCAATGATCCGGTATGCTGCTCCACGGACCTCGTCTTCGATCCGTTCCAGTTCTCCCCTGCATACCACGCCCTCCTCTACGCAAAGGGATAGGATGGGCTTTGTAGCAATCATGGCCTGGCTCCAGGGTACAAACTCGCTGTCTCCGTGCTCACCCATGACATAGGCATGGACATTCCTTGGATCCACCCGCAGGGAATCTCCTAATAAGTACCGGAGCCTGGCCGTATCCAGAGTCGTACCGCTACCAATCACCCGCTTGGGATTAAAGCCTGACAACGAATAGGTAATTCTCGTCATAATATCCACCGGATTGGTAGCCACCAGGAAAACCCCGTTAAAGCCTGATTCCGTCACCGGACGAACAATGGACTGGAATACGGCCGCATTGCGCTTTAGCAAATCAAGCCTTGTCTCCCCGGACTTTTGGGCTACTCCCGCACAAATCACGACAATATCCGCATCCGAGCAGTCTTTGTATTCTCCTGTATAAATTTTCATATGGGATGCAGAAAAAGCAAGACCGTGATTTAAGTCCATTGCCTCGCCCTCCGCCCTTTTCCGGTTGATGTCGATCAAAACCAGTTCATCGCAGACTCCCTGGTTTAAAAGGGAATAGGCATAGCTCATTCCAACCATGCCTGTACCAACTAATACAATCTTTCTTTTATCTGTTCTCATAATTCGGCCACTCTCCTCTTATTGTTAAAGATAGTGTATCTGTATGAAATGCAAACTATGCACTCCTACAGTCCCCGATCGATTTTTTTTGCCATTAATTCACTGTTGCTGCTGTAAATGATGGCGTTTTCCTTGGTGATCTTTCCTTCTTTATATAAATTCAAAAGACTGGTATCCATGGAAATCATACCTTCTCCCTGGCCGGTGGCGATCACAGAATCAATCTGATGGGTTTTGGACTCACGGATCATATTCCTGATTGCATTGTTAAAAAACATGATTTCAAATGCCGGATAGACACTTCCATCCACAGCAGGAATCAGCTGCTGGGAGACCACGGCCTGAACGACCATGGAAAGCTGCATCCGGATCTGCTGCTGTTGGTTTGGCGGGAAGTTATCAATGATTCGGTCAATGGTATTAGCCGCTCCCACCGTATGTAAGCTTGAAATCACCAGATGACCGGTTTCCGCCGCTGTCATGGCGATTCGTATGGTTTCATAATCCCTCATCTCACCCACAAGGATCACATCCGGAGCCTGGCGCAGTGCCGCCCGAAGGCCGGTCACATAGCTGTCCGTGTCTGTGGTTACCTCCCTCTGAGTTACCACGCTCTTCTTATGGCGGTGCAGATATTCCAGAGGATCTTCCAGGGTGATCACATGGGAATTGCGGGTATTATTGATCTTGTCAATGATGCAGGCAAGGGTGGTCGTCTTACCACTTCCTGCCGGCCCTGTGACCAGGACAAATCCCTTTGTCATCCTGGCAATATCCATGACAACCTCAGGAATATGAAGCGTTCTGTAATCAGGCAGTTCAAAGGTCACCACCCGGATCACCGCTGCAAGGGAACCTCTCTGGCGGAATACGCTGGAGCGAAATCTGGAAACCCCGGGAAGAGCAAAGGAAAAATCGTCATCCCCGTGCTCCCGCACCTTATCCATGGTTCTGTTTCCCGCCAGCTCATACAATTCCGTGATCAATGTCTCCATTTGAGTCGGAGACAGCTTTTCTTCATTTTGATTTATGATTCTGCTTCCTATTTTATAGGAAAACGGCATGCCTGGCACCAAAAAGATATCCGATGCCTTCTGCGACACGGCTGCACTTAACAAATCTTTTACTTTCATCTCCCAGTCTCCTGATTCTTAGTTTCCCCGCCTGTCCACACCGGCATGGAATGATCAATTTCGTAATCCTCTGTCTGAATTACCTTCCACTTTGATATCTGGATATCTTCCTTCCCCTCCGGAGGGAAAACAAGTTCTATATTAAGGGCTTGGGACCGTTCCATGAGGATATTGACTGTCACGGTTCCTTTATCCGGTTCATAGGCATCACCAAATTCCTGTGACAAAAGCCGTTTCCGCTCCTGGGGATCCTGGCTCATTTCCCGGACCTTCGCCGCACGTTTTAAAACCATCTGGTAAAAGGCCTCTCCCTCTCCGTCAGCCCGGTAGTACTCTGTCACAGCAGAAGCATTGCGTTCTGCCAGATTGTGCTCACTTTTGGCTGTGCTAAGGGAAAGCATCCCAAAGGTTATCAGGCACATGACAATGAATATGAGGATAAGGGAAGGGCTGCCTAGATTGGCCTTGTATCCATTCTCCTGTTTTGCCATGGTTTCACCTCCGTTACTGTTGCGTCTCATGTCTGGTCACTGTAAGGGTATAGACTCTTTTTCCGTTTTTGCTTACGGTCACTTCCACATGTCCCGGCCCGATTATGTCTGCCCTTACATCAAAAACAGTCTTCTCTTTTTCACAAGGATTGCCGGACTGATCAAAGCCCATTGTATAGCCGTCGGATTCTTCCTCCTGCCCATAAGCCTGAAACTTTTTTTCAAGTCCCTCCGGACCCTCTGCTTTCCAGACCTCTGCCACACTTTGGGCGATGAGCACGCCCTGGTTTAAATCTGCCGCCTCCCGGCTCATAATATCCGCTTTTACAAATGTTTTTATACAGATGCCAGCGCAAAGGATAAAGAAAAAAACAACGGCAATCATCTCCATCATAAATACGCCTGAGGGATGTTTCCTATTCATCATCCGCCCCTCCGCTTCTTAAGGAAAGCCAGAGGCTGCCTCCGCCTTCCATCTCCGTTTTTATATGCAGAAGCCTTCCGTCCATCTTCATGGAAACCGGGCTGCATTCCAGAATCTCATTTCCGTCTCCAACTCCCAGTCCGCTTTCTTCGTCTGTAAATAACTCCCACAGACTGCCATCCTGGTAATAAATAAGGGTCACATAAACCGAATCCTGTATCTCCTGTTCCAGCTTAAGGACAGAGATCCCGGCCATCTCGGTAAGAGAAACCCTGCCGGTTTCATCCCCTTGCCTCACCTTATTGGCTATGTAACTTAAGGCTACATCCTTTTGATAGGTATTCTCCGCTCTGGCATTGATATTCTCATAGACTTTGCCTCCGATGAGCACCGAGAATAAAGCGCAGAGCACAAATACAAGAAACAGCAGTATGGTAAACAGAGCATTGGCCATCTGGCCTCTCTGGTATTCTTTTCCGCTCACTTGCCCACCTCCCGGTTATCGTTCATGGGGATTGACCGTAATATCCGGCATAAAGTTTGAAGCAAAGCCGCTGTAAAAAACATCATAACGGTTTCTGTCAATCTGAATCCCATAATATTCTTCCAGATATTCCACGTTTGGCGGATATCTTCCCTCAATGGCATAGCACTGCACCGAAGTTCTGCGTATGGCATCCCGAAGGGTATCAGCTCCCTTTGCATCGGCTTTTCTCGAAAAGAAGAGAGTCCCTGAAACAAAAAGAGCAACCGCACTTGCAAAAGCCAGCAAAGAGAACAGCTGACCAAAGACCTCCCCGGGAGATTGTTTCCTTTTCATCATCAAGCCGCCCCCTATCCGATCGCCGATAAGACACTGACAAGGGGAAGCATGACGGAAAGTAGCACCAGCCCCACTGCAATGGCTAGCACTGCCACCACCGTAGGTTCAAACCGGCTGACCATATGTTCCATGGCCGTGTCCGCTTCGTCTTCATAGCTTTTGGATATTTCATCCATAACCCGGTCCAGTTGTCCGCTTCTGGTACCTACCTTTATCATCTGCGCATAGAAGCCGGTAAACAACCCGGTATTCTTCATTGCGGTATAATAATCGGTTCCATCCTCAAGCTCTTTCGCGCACTGCCTGATCTTTTCTTCCACTGCCTGATTCTCAACCAGCTGCCCAGCCAGCTCCATCCCCTTTTCCAGCTCCAGTCCGCTGTGAAGAGTCAGTGCAAGGACCGCGGTAAAGCGCCGCTTGGATATTGCAAGAGCCATGCGGCTCCTTTTTTTAATCCAGTGGATCAGCCGCTCCGCAACCAGAAGCTTTTTCCCCTTCCTGCCAAGAAGCCACACCAGGACAGCAGCAAGGGCCAAAAGAATCCCAAGTACCAGGGCAACTGCACAGAATACACCTCCAAGCCTTGTTGCAGCAAGAGAAACCGGCGACATCTCTGCCCCCAGCTGTTGGTATACTTGTTCAAATATGGGCATAACTTTGGCAAACAAAACCAGAAGAACCACCAGAAGCATGAAAATCATAATGATGGGGTATGTAACTGCATTCCTGATGTTTTTCATGAGGATATGCTCTTTTTCATAATATCCGGCCAATGACTCCATGATCTGATCCAGGGTACCAGTCTCTTCCCCCAGCTTTGCCATCCGAATCACATAGGCTGGATAAAAGCCTGTATTTTCCAGTACTTTTGAGAAAGGAACCCCAAGCTCAGCCTCTTCTGCCATCTGCTTAAGAATTTGTTTCTCTTCCTCCCATACAGAATCCTCCGCCATAACAGACAATCCCTCATCAAGAGGGATCGCCGAATGGAGAAGAATTGATATTTGAAGGCAGAAAGCGGAAAGTTCCCTTGCGGAATATCGCTTTTTCGCTTTCATTTTCATCTGTCGTATCTCCTTTTAATGAAGTTCTTTAGTATGTATATTTCGCCTTATAATTGGAACTGTTTGTAATATATTGCTGTATGGACGGATCACTGCCTCCGGAGGATGCAAACGTCGGGTCCATAAGCTTCCAGTCATATCCGTCAAAATAGATGATATTATCCACCCAGCCCTGGCCTTCAATATAAACATTGACCCATGCATGATAAAGGCTGCCTGTATAGCCCACCACAAGCTTTGTGGGGATATTCTGGGAACGCAGCATGGCAGTCATAACTGCCGCATAATCAAAACAGATTCCCTTTTTCTGAGACAGCACCTGATCCACATCAGGCAGATAGCCGGACTGAACAGAGCTTGCCAGTACCGTATCATAGGTAAAGTTCTTTACAACAAAATTATAAACATTGGTGACTACGCCAATGGCATCAGGTGCGGAAGCCGCAAGCTCCTCCCCCTTTTTTACCACCGCACTTCCGGAAGTAAAATTCACATACTGATTGGGGTATAGAAACGGCTCAAACTGATCTGCTAGTGTTACCTTGATATCACTGCTGGATTTTATGGCGTACTGGTTCCCCTGTACCTGTTCTAAAACCCGGACCGTATAGTTTCCGTTTCCTTCTGTAAGAGGAAATACCTCATAGGAAGATCTGGCATTTAAATCATAGGAATAAGTCTCGCCACCGTTTTTTATGACCTGTACTTTTATCTTGGATGAATTACCGCTATACTGGACCATCACATAGCCATGACTGGCGTTTGATGCATCCACCAGTGCCGTACCGTTTCCATAGGTAACCGTTCCCGGAGCCTGAGGGGTTCTCACATTGCTCCCGGAAGGTTTTGAATAAAGAGGAACTGCTTCATCCTCAATGCTCACTACGGTCTTCCACTCAATACTTTCCTCTGTACTGTCTGCCGCAGCAATATAACTGCCGGAAACAAATCCGCCAAAAGAAAACAGGATCGCTGCGCAAGCAGCCGCCATAACCGTACCATTCTTATTTATGATCATCACTCCTTATCTATTATCCCAAACGTTGTCTTACGATCTCATAAGCCAGAACACCTGCCGCTACAGAAGCATTCAGAGAATCAATATCCCCTTTCATGGGTATGGATGCCACCATGTCACAGGTTTCTTTGATCAATTTTCCTACGCCACTTCCTTCGCTGCCGATTACAAGGCCGATCGGCCCTTTTAAGTTAACCTGGTACATCACATCTCCATCCATATCGGCACAGACAAACCACATTCCCTTTTTCTTTAATTCTTCCATGGTCGCTGTGAGATTGGTAACCTTAGCAACAGGTGTATAATTAAGCGCCCCTGCCGATGTCTTTGCAACGGTTGCAGTAAGGCCGACAGCCCGTCGCTTGGGGATGATAACCCCGTGGGCTCCTGCTAAATTTGCCGTACGGATGATCGCTCCCAGATTGTGAGGGTCTTCAATTCCGTCTAATAGAAAGAGGAAAGGAGGTTCTCCCTTTTCTTCCGCCGCCTTTAGCATATCTTCCACCTCTGCATATTCATAAGCTGCAGCATGGGCAATCACGCCCTGGTGATGCCCTTCTTCGGACATCTGGTCCAGGCGCTCTCGTTCTACAAAATTAATGATGGTGTCTTTCTTTTTTGCTTCCCTGATAATGGACTGGATGGGGCCATCCTGGACTCCCTTTTGTACATACAGCTTATCAATGGTTTTTCCGGAACGGAATGCCTCCAACACGGCATTCCTTCCCTCTATGGTAAATTCCTCTATCATTCCAGTTCTCCTATTCGTTCAAGTCCTCTGCCTACCAGGGTGACCAGACGGTCTAAATTGCCATTTAAATACAGGTAACCGCACAGGGCTTCAAATCCGGTAGCAGTCCTGTAATCGGCAACAGTTGCGTGTTTTGCGGTTGTCACAGATTTCGCATTGCGTCCTCGCTTGTATGTTGCCACCTCTTCTGGAGTTAAGTCCTCGTCTTCAAGAAGCCGGCGGATAATCTCCGCCTGCGCTCCTGCGTTCACCAGCCTTGCACTCTTCTTATGCATATTATTCACCTGAGTGCTTCCATGGTTCATCACCTTTGTCCGCACGATCAGTTCATAAACCGCATCTCCAATATAGGCGAGTGCCAGCGGGGAATAGGTTTTCACATCCACTTCTTTTAGTTTTAACGTATCCTTAAAAAAATCAGAAAACGCTTCCACTGATGTTATATTCTCTTCCATTTTACACCTTCCCTGGTGTCCTCCAGAACAATGCCCTTTTCTAAAAGTTTTCCGCGGATTTCATCGGCAAGGGCAAAATTCTTGTCTTTTCTGGCCTGCTGCCTGCCTGCGATCATGGTTTCAATTTCTTCATCCAGGATCTCTTTTTCCTTTTCCGTAATGATTCCAAGAACATCACACAGCCTTTCGATGCTTTCCTTTAAATAAGTCACATATTCTTTGGAGCTGTCTTCATTTGTGGTGGAATTGCTTAATTTTACCAGCTCAAAAATAGCGGAAATGGCATCTGCCGTATTAAAGTCGTCATCCATGGCAGCCTCATATTTAGAAACCAGCTCCTGTACGGCATTTTTATCTTCATGATCAAAAAGTTTTTCTGTCTTTGCAGAAGCTTCCAGATCCTTTAATTTACCAATTGCAGTTAAAATTCTTTCTAATCCGTTCTTTGATGACTCCATCAATTCGGCGCTGAAATTAATGGGGCTTCTGTAATGAGCACTCAGCATAAAGAAACGCAGAACTTGTAAGTCATATTTTTCACTGATTTCTCTGACAGTGAAAAAATTGCCCAGAGACTTGGACATCTTTTTATTGTCAATATTTAAGAAACCATTGTGCATCCAGTATTTTGCGAATTCTTTTCCATTGGCAGCCTCACTCTGGGCGATCTCGTTCTCATGATGAGGAAAGATTAAGTCTTCTCCTCCTGCATGGATATCGATCTGATCTCCAAGATATTTCCTGGACATTACAGAACACTCAATATGCCAGCCAGGCCGTCCTTCGCACCATGGAGATTCCCAGAAAGGCTCTCCTTCCTTTTTCGGCTTCCAAAGCACGAAATCGGTGGGATCCTCTTTTCCGTCTTCACCGGTCACCTTAATCTCACGGAAACCGGATTGCAGATCATCCAGATTCTTATGGGAGAGCTTTCCATATTCCTCAAAGGAACTGGTACGGAAATAAACCGTTCCATCTTTCGCCGCATAGGCATGACCGCAAGCAACAAGCTTTTGGATCATTTCCAGCATACCGCATATTTCCTCTGTTGCTAACGGGCTTTTGGTTGCCGGCTTTACATTCAGCCCTTCCATATCCTTCTTGCATTCATCAATATAGCGCTTGGAAATGGTATCCGCATCCACGCCCTCTTCAATGGCCTTTTTAATGATCTTATCATCAATATCGGTAAAGTTTGAAACAAAGTTTACCTCATAGCCCTTATATTCAAAATATCTTCGAACCGTATCAAATACGATGATGGGTCTTGCGTTTCCAATGTGAATATAATTGTAAACCGTTGGTCCGCATACATACATCCGAACCTTTCCAGGCTCCAGGGAAACAAATTCCTCTTTTTGTCTGGATAATGTATTATAAATTTTCATAGTCTCTTCCTTTCCTCTTTATTGCCCACGTTCTATGGGCATATAGGTATACCCGCAGGGTGTTTCCTCTTCTTATTTCCCGCAGCCTCCGCAGCAGCCTTTGCAATCAGCAGACATGATCCTGTCATCATAACAGTAATCGTTCATGGAGGTTAACAGAACTATGGCCTGTGAGGATATCCCCTCTCCCATTCCGGTAAAGCCAAGTCCTTCTTCTGTAGTGGCTTTTACATTCACCTTTCCATCGGTCAGTTTCAAGGCCTCCTCAATGTTTTGTGCCATAGACCGCCGATAGGGAAGTAGCTTTGGTTTTTGAGCGATGACCGTAGCATCAATGTTCTCGATCACATATCCCTGTTCTTCCAAAAGTCCGCCTACGTGCTTTAAAAGTTCAATGCTTGACACTCCTTTATACTTGGGATCCGTATCCGGAAAATGTTCTCCGATATCTCCCAGAGCTGCCGCACCTAAAAGAGCATCTATCACTGCATGGACCAGCACATCTGCGTCAGAATGGCCCAGAAGTCCCTTTTCATAAGGAACCTTTACGCCGCCAAGAATCAAATCTCTTCCTTCTGCTAATTTATGCACGTCATATCCCTGTCCAATCCTCATAATTCTCCCTTTCCTCTTTCCTGCCCACGTTCTTTGGGCATAATGGTATACCCGTAGGGTGTTTCCTCTTTCCTGCCCATGGTTTTTGGGCATAATGGTATACCCGTAGGGTGTTTCTTCTATAATATATACATTTCTATACAATCATACGCAACTTTTTGCCAATACAACGAAGCTGTACATCGTTTTGACAAAAACAGCTTTCTCCATCTACATGAACTGCCATTGGACGATCCATATGAATCATAATCTCCTCGCAGGTATAAAACCTGACGCCTCTGTGTAAGGACTTTCTTCCCATAAGGGCACGAATCAGCACAGGGATCAGCTTCCTTTTATTCCCGCTGTTCATGACACAAACAGATAACTGTCCATCTTCAAAGTTTGCTTCCGGCGCAAATTTAAAACCGCCGCCCTCATAAGGGTGGATGTGGACGGATATAAAATAAGCGTGCCCAAACTCAATCTTCTGGACCCCGTTAAGGAGAATATAACCTTTTGAGGGCTTGGCAAGAATCAGCTGTTTGATTCCTATGAGAAGATAGGTGAGCTTCCCAATGCAAAACTTACGGAACAGTCCCTTTGACTTTGAATATAAGATGTTATGACAAACGGCCGCATCCATCCCAATCCCTGCGCTAACCATAAAACGGCGGTGGGCTATTTCCCCATCACCATAAGATAAAACTCCGTAATCCATGAGTTTATAATATTTTGGATGCAATATTTTCTTTAAGCAACGGACCGGATTCTTAGGAAGTTTTAAGCTTCTTGCCAGATCATTACCGGATCCGGCAGGAATATACCCAAATGTAACAGAACCGCAAAAGCTAAGCCCATCCAGGATTTCATTTACAGTTCCGTCTCCACCTACTCCTATGATAACGCTTGATTCCCTGCAGCCTTCTGTCAGTTCCCTGGCAAACCGATTGGCATCCCCAGGCTTTTCCGTAAGAAATGCCTGATATTCCACATGACTGGCTTTTAACACTTGTTCTAATCTTTTCCAAACGTTTCTTCCCCGTCCGCCGCGTGAGTTCGGGTTTACAATAAAATAGTACATGGAATCCCTCCACCTTTTACTATTTGTAAGTATACCATAAAACAGAAAAAATGAATATAAGAAAATAGAAAAAGGAATCCGCATCTGTCGAAATATGAAAAACCCTGTAATTTTTCAATTACAGGGTTTTAATCGTAGCGGAAGGGAGATTCGAACTCTCGACACCACGGGTATGAACCGTGTGCTCTGGCCAACTGAGCTATTCCGCCATATTCAATTCTGCAGATAAGTGCTTTTACTTATCAATGGGACCTACAGGGCTCGAACCTGTGACCCTCTGCTTGTAAGGCAGATGCTCTCCCAGCTGAGCTAAGATCCCAGTACTTTCCTTGGTCAGGAGCTTGTTTTTTTCTTTCGTTCCCGACTGCTTCATTAGTATAATATTAATTGTATTAATTGTCAACACTTTTTTGTCAATTTTTTTCATTTTTTCCTGTCTCTTTTAAAAACCTTGATTTTCCGGGAATTTCCACCATTTTTCACCCTTTGCCTTTATTCTCCATGGAGGATGTCAAACAGCTCCTGATAATAGGATTTATAAATACTTCCCTTTCTCCATATGAATGTAAAATCATGGGTCAGCTGAAAATCTTCCAATTCAACAAGCTGATACGGACAGGCAAAAAACCTCTTTTATTAGGTTTTTGCTGCTGGCTTGGAATCTCTGTGGTAAGTCTGGTCCTTCAAGTAGTCCTCGGAATCTGGTAAAGCCAGGTTCATATCATATAGAATTAAGACGGCCAGGAAACATGGATCTTGTTTTCCTGGCCAACCTTATTTATTCATCTTTTTTCAAATACACGGTCTTATTATTATTTTTATTTTCCCGGACCTCCAGCTGTCCAATGCTGTGGACAAATTTTGAGAAGGTGGAATACCCGTAATCCTTTACCTTGAAATCAGCAAACTTCCGATGTATGCCATTTCCCAGAGCCGCCAGTTCCATACCGTTCTTTCCGCTGCCTTTTACCAGACCAACTGCAAAATCATCTAACTCCTGCTTTTTGGTACGGTTATCCTTCATTCGAACAGTTACCACATTGTTGGATTTTTTAAGCTCAAAGCCGCCCATTTCCTCCAAAAATTTGGAAAGGGAGCTGTAGCCGTAATTTCTCACGTCAAAATCAGAGTATTTTTTCACAAGGCGGTTGCCGATCTCTCCCAGGCCTGTCGCCTTATTTTTGTCTTCATTTTCTAAAAGGATTGAAGTGATATCCTGCTCGATCACCTCTTTTCCTATGGCGCCTCCTCCAGTACCATCCTCTTCCTGATCAAGGAGGACCTCAAGATTAGTAAAAACCGTACAGGCCGCCCGGAACGATTTGGGTGTCTTATCCTCCCCCATTCCGATGACTTCCTTGCCGGACTCCCGAAGTCTGCTGGCTAAGCGGGTGAAATCGCTGTCACTGGATACGATGCAGAATCCATCTACATTGTCCGTGTAGAGCAAGTCCATGGCATCAATAATAAGGGCTGAATCGGTTGCATTCTTTCCTACGGTATTGGAGAATTGCTGGATTGGGGTGATCGAATTCTCCAAAAGCTCCATTTTCCATTTTCCCATCTGGGAGCTCGTCCAATCTCCGTAGATCCTTTTGTAAGTAATAACACCATAGCGGGTCATTTCATCCAGAATACTTGTAATATACTTTGCGGAGATATTATCCGAATCAATCAATACTGCAAATTTCTTGTCACTCAACACTCTGCTCTCCCGTCTTTTTAATTTTCTTTTTTTCTGTCAAATTTGATTCTGCTTTTCCATTATATTTCATTTTTCTATATATTACAATATCATTACAGTGGTTAAAATGGGAGAATTTTTGTAACGTATTTTATTTTATTTCAACCATAATAAGAAAGAAAGCTCAATGAATCAATGAAACACCTTTGCTCTGAAAGAATGGGCAGAAAAGTAGAAAGGAGTGTTAGTATGAATTCATGTGAATGCGGCACAACAAAGGCCAATCTTGCTACGCCAACAAAAACAGTACAACTGGGTATTGCTACGATTCCCATGCAGCCCTGGGAACAACCTTATGATCCTCAGACAGCTTTAAAACATGGGACTATTTTCCCATCTCTCAATCTTCCTTTTTATGTAACGGGAGGTGAACAGTAATGGCAGATCAAAAAGCTCTTTTAAAACAGATCACAGAAGTAAGCTTTACTGTTAATGATTTAACATTATATTTGGATACTCATCCAGTAGATGAGAATGCATTAACAGCTTTTAAACAGGCCATGGAACAAAGAAAACAGCTTTTAAAAACCTATGCAGAAAACTTTGAACCTCTTACCATCAACTGTGTCTGCCCTGACACCAACAACAAAACAGAAACTAATACAAAATATGCGGGTCAAAAGCATTTTACCTGGGTAGACGGCCCATTGCCTTGGGAAGGAGGTAACTTATAATGTGGAATTACGAAAAAAGATTGCAGTTCCCTGTAAACATCAAAGAAACATGCCCGAAAACAGCCTCTCTCATTATCAGCCAGTTTGGCGGACCTGATGGAGAGTTGGCAGCTTCCATGCGTTATCTTTCCCAAAGATATTCCATGCCATGCAAGGAAGTTGGGGGACTTTTAACAGATATTGGTACGGAAGAGCTTGGGCATCTGGAGATGATCTGCGCTATCATTTATCAGCTGACGAAAAATTTAACTGTGGAACAGGCAAAGACTGCAGGGTTTGATGCCTACTATATTGACCATACAACAGCCCTCTGGCCCACTGCTGCGGCCGGAGTTCCTTTTAATGCCTGTGAATTTCAATCCAAAGGTGATGCAATTACCGACTTGATCGAAGATCTGGCAGCCGAGCAAAAGGCAAGGACAACCTATGACAACTTAATCCGGATCATACCGAATCCTGATGTGAGAGAACCGTTAAAATTCCTTCGGGAAAGGGAAGTCGTGCATTTCCAGCGGTTTGGTGAAGCTCTTGAAAATATCAAATCCACTTTGAATCCTAAAAACTTTTATTATTATAATCCGGAATTTGACAAGCAATTTGTCAAAACCCCAATGCAATAAGAAAAAAAGCTGGAACAGGTTTTCCTCCTGTCCCAGCATTTTTTTTACTTATTTTTAATTTTGGCAATATCAATCAGAGTCAGTTCTTTGGCTTTATTCTCCATGCTGGTCACTAAGGCTGCTGCCGTATCCAAGGAGGTTAAAACCGTTACACCGGTCTCAATGGCATTTCTCCGGATTACAAATCCGTCCCTGCTTCTGTCCGCACCCTGAGTCGGCGTATCAATGACCAGATCGATCTCATGGCCCAGGATTAAGTCCAGCAGGTTTGGCGATTCCTGTTCCAGCTTACGCACCATAAAAGCTTTTATCCCATGACTGTTAAGCACCCTTGCCGTTCCTGATGTGGAAAATATCTTGTATCCCTGAGCCTGGAATCTTCTTGCGATGTCAATGATCTCCTCCTTATCGGAATCCTTCACGGTTATAATCATGTTTTTATGCCTTGGAAGCTTGATTCCTGCTCCTGCAAATGCCTTGTAAAGAGCCTCATTAAAGGTTTTTGCTATCCCTAAGCACTCTCCGGTGGACTTCATCTCGGGACCCAGGCTAACATCAGCGCCCCGAATCTTTTCAAAGGAGAATACCGGCATTTTTACAGCGATATAATCTGCTTCCGGCGAAAGTCCGGGTTCATATCCCAGCTCTTTGATGGAATGTCCGCAGATGACCTGAGTTGCTAAGGGAACAATGGGAATCCCGGTCACCTTGCTGATATAAGGCACGGTACGGGAAGACCGGGGATTTACCTCTATGACATATACATCCTCCCCGCTTACAATAAACTGAATGTTGATCATTCCCTTAACGTGCAGGGCTCTGGCAAGCCTTCTTGTATACTCCACCAGCTTTTCCTTTACTGATTCACTTATGCTCTGAGCCGGATATATGGAAATACTGTCACCGGAATGAACGCCGGCTCTTTCTATATGCTCCATAATCCCGGGAATAAGAATATCCTCACCGTCGCAAACCGCATCCACTTCGATTTCCTTGCCTGGGATATATTTGTCTACCAAAATGGGGTGATCCTGTGCGATCTGGTTGATGATCCCAATAAATTCGTCAATATCCTGGTCAGAGATGGCAATCTGCATGCCCTGGCCGCCCAACACATAGGAAGGCCTTACTAGCACCGGATATCCAAGCACTCCTGCTGCCCTCTTGGCTTCTTCCGCCGTAAATACCGTCTGGCCCGCAGGTCTTGGGATTCCGCAATCCTCCAGAATCTTATCAAACAGCTCCCGGTCCTCTGCCGCATCTACATCAGACCCAGCTGTTCCCAGAATGGGAACCCCCATCTTGCTCAAAGCCTCCGTCAGCTTAATGGCTGTCTGGCCGCCGAACTGAACCACCGCCCCATCGGGCTTTTCCATGTCAACGATGCTCTCCACATCCTCCGGGGTAAGGGGTTCAAAGTACAGCTTATCTGCAATATCAAAGTCCGTACTAACGGTCTCCGGATTGTTATTGACTATAATCGTTTCATATCCTTCCCTTCGGAAGCTCCATGTACTGTGAACCGAACAGAAGTCAAATTCAATTCCCTGGCCGATGCGGATTGGACCAGATCCAAGAACCAGCACCTTCCTTTTTCCTGTTGTTTTTATGGCTTCATTCTCACTTCCAAAGCAGGAATAATAATAAGGAGTTTCAGCAGCAAATTCGGCGGCACAGGTATCGACCATTTTAAATGCGGCTGTAATGCCGTTATCTTTTCTCATGCGGCTGATATCTTCCAAAGGAATTTTAGTAAGCCTGGAAATGACTGTGTCCGGAAATTCAATACGCTTTGCTTCCTTTAAGAGATCTAAAGTAAGAGGCCCATTCCTAAGGGCTTCTTCCATTTCCACAAGAATTGCCAGCTTATCAATAAACCACACATCAACTTTTGTAATGTCATGGATCTGTTCATAGGAAAAGCCTCTTCTTAATGCTTCGGCAATGACCCAGATCCTTCGGTCATCCACAAGATGAAGGGTTTCGGTCAATTCTTCGTCCGTAAGCCCTGTAAAGTCATAGGACATCAGACTGTCTACATGCTGTTCCAGTGAACGAATGGCCTTCATAAGACCGCCCTCAAAATTGGTGCAAATGCTCATGACCTCACCGGTGGCTTTCATCTGGGTCCCTAAGTTTCTCTTGGCACTTAGGAATTTATCAAACGGAAGGCGGGGCATCTTGACGACACAGTAATCTAACATCGGCTCAAAGCTGGCGTAGGTCTTCTTTGTCACCGCATTCTTTATCTCATCCAGGGTATAGCCCATTGCGATCTTTGCCGCAACTTTTGCTATTGGGTAACCGGTTGCCTTGGAGGCCAGAGCCGAGGAACGGCTGACCCTGGGATTTACCTCGATCACGCAATACTCAAAGCTTTCTGGGTGAAGGGCATACTGAACGTTGCAGCCTCCTGTGATTCCAAGTTCGCTTATGATCCTTAAGGCAGAAGTACGGAGCATCTGGTATTCCTTATCCCCTAAGGTCTGGGAAGGAGCCACCACAATGCTGTCACCGGTATGAACGCCTACCGGGTCGATGTTTTCCATATTACATACGGTGATCACGTTGCCTGCGCCGTCACGCATCACCTCGTATTCGATCTCCTTCCAGCCTGCAATGCAGCGCTCCACAAGAACCTGTCCTACGCGGGATAAACGAAGTCCATTTTCCAGGATCTCCCGGCACTGCTCCGGATTATCAGCAATCCCTCCCCCGGAACCTCCTAAAGTATAGGCGGGACGAAGCACCACAGGATATCCGATCTTTTCAGCCACCTTTAGGCCGTCTTCCACATGTTCTACGATATCAGAGGGTGCCACCGGTTCGCCGATCTTTTCCATTGTCTCTTTAAACAGCTCCCGGTCTTCCGCCTTTTTAATGGTAAGAGCCGTGGTTCCAATCAGGCGTACATGATGCTCTTTTAAAAATCCCTTATCGTCCAGTTCCATGGCGAGGTTTAAGCCTGCCTGCCCGCCAAGGGTTGGAAGGACGCTGTCCGGTTTTTCTTTTAAGATGAGCTGTTCCACCACCTCTACAGTCAAGGGTTCAATATAAACCTTATCTGCAATATCCTTATCCGTCATGATGGTCGCCGGGTTGGAGTTTAACAGGACCACTTCGATCCCCTCTTCTTTCAGGGAACGGCAGGCCTGGGTTCCGGCGTAATCAAATTCTGCTGCCTGGCCGATGATAATAGGGCCGGAGCCAAGAACGAGCACTTTTTTAATATCCTGATTCTTCGGCATTATTTTCCCACCTCCATCATTTTTATAAACCGGTCAAATAAGTAGCTGGAATCCTGGGGACCCGGACAGGCCTCCGGGTGGTACTGCACGGTAAATATGTTTTTGTTCGTATATTTCAGTCCCTCATTGGTCCCGTCATTGACATTGATAAAGGCCGGAACCGCCACTGCCGGATTGATGGTATCCACATCAACCACGTATCCGTGATTCTGAGAGGAGATATAAACCCGTCCGGTTTCTAAATCCTTTACCGGATGATTGCCGCCCCTGTGGCCGTATTTCAGTTTATGGGTATCCGCTCCTGTTGCAAGGGCCATGAGCTGATGCCCCAGACAGATGGCAAAAATCGGCACATCTGATTGGTATAGTTTCTTTATTTCTTCAATAATTTCCACACATTCTTTGGGATCACCAGGCCCATTGGACAGCATGATTCCGTCAGGACGGTCAGCGAGAATTTCCTCTGCTTTTGTCGATGCCGGGTAAACCGTTACCTCACAATCTCTCTCCTGTAAGGAGCGGGCGATATGATTCTTCGCTCCAAGGTCTAAAAGGGCCACCTTTTTCCCGCTGCCGGGAAGAACATATTTCTCCCTGCAGGTAGCTCTTTCTACCATACCAGTCACAGAATATGTTTTCATACGCAAAATGACTTCGTCAAGATCAAAACTATCATTTGTAGTGATCATGCCGTTCATGGTTCCTTTTTCTCTTAGAATTTTTGTTAGGGCTCTTGTATCGATACCACTGATACCTGGAATGTTGTGTTCATTTAAGAAATGCTGAAGGGTATCCCCGCTTCTAAAGTTGCTGGGAATTCTAGATAATTCTCTGACAATGTAGCCATCCGGCCAAGGTTTTAATGATTCCATATCTTCATAACAAATACCGTAATTACCAATCAGGGGGTAAGTCATCACAACCGCTTGCCCCGCATAGGAGGGGTCGGTTAGGACTTCCAAATAACCTGTCATGGAAGTATTGAAAACGATCTCACTGATCACTTCCCGGGTTGAACCAATGCTCGATCCTGTAAACACAGTACCGTCTTCCAGTATTAAAAAAGCTTTCATACGCAAGTCCTGTCCTTTCTTTGATATTGCCCATTGCAAGGTCTGAGCATTAATGCCCAAATTGAATAGATTATACATGATGCCGTGACATTTTTCAACTGTTTTCTTCTTATAAATTTCACTTACTTTTTCTTATAAATACTGCATAATAAAATATTTCATTATATTATTATGCATAATAATGCAAATCCCCTTGTTATTCTTTCAAAAGTATAGTTTCGGTACAATTCGCACAGACTAAGGCTGAGGTGATAAAATATGATTGATAACAGCGAACTGCCCATTGGCTTTACCATGGAGTTAGCGCAGCACTCGGATATTCTGACGCGGTTTGCCGGCCTCTCAGAAAAAGAGAGAGACAGGATCGTTGACGGAGCCAGAAACGTGGATAGCCGGGATGAAATGCGAAACTATGTGGAGTCCATGTTTCAAGAAACAAAATCATCCTTTTTTTAAAAGCTTCCCGCAGGATTAAAATTTATCTTTAACCTGCGGGAGCTTTTGTAATTATTCCTTTTACCCCTTAATATATTTAATAATAATCAATCCATTAAGGGGCATTCTATGAAAAAATACATAACTGCCGTGGCCCAGGAAACAAATGCTTCCGGCGAACAGGAAGCCGCATATACCGGTATTCTTCAGGTAAACGTCGTTTCCCAGGAAAACAACTTTCCCGTCCGGGATGCAGAGGTTTCCATTGCCTACAAAGGAGATCCTGAAAGTACCGTGGAACAGCTTACCACCGATTCTTCCGGCCAGACGGAACAGGTCAGTCTAGCTGCTCCTCCCCTTGACTTAAGCTTATCACCTGGCCTTATCCAACCTTACTCGGAATACACCGTTAACATCCGGGCCCAGGGATTTGAGCCCGTCGTCATCTCCGGCACGGAAATCCTTCCGGACACCACAGCCATACAGCCGGTACGCATGGTTCCGATCCAGCAAGAAATAACTCCGGACGTCCCCATTGTTATTCCGGACCACACCCTATATGGGGAGTATCCCCCAAAAATTGCGGAAGATGAAGTAAAAACAGTAGCAGAAACCGGAGAAATCGTTTTAAGCCGGGTGGTAATCCCCCAGACTATCGTAGTCCACGACGGAGTCCCCACCGATCCAACGGCTACCAATTATTACGTTCCATACCTTGATTATATTAAAAATGTGGCTTCCAGCGAAATTTACGCCACATGGCCCAAGGCCACAATAACCGCTAATGTCCTTGCAATCATGAGTTTTACATTAAACCGGGTTTATACAGAATGGTATAGAAACAAGGGATATGATTTCACCATTACATCTTCCACGGCCTTTGACCATAAATGGATCTATGGACGAAACATTTATGAAAGCATTTCCCAGGTCGTCGATGAAATCTTTAATAGTTACTTATCACGCCCCGGCATCAGGCAGCCCATACTTACTCAGTACTGTGACGGCAACAGGGTCCAATGTCCTAACTGGATGACTCAGTGGGGAAGTTTAACCCTTGGAGAACAAGGCTACTCCGCTATTGAAATACTGCGGCATTTTTATGGAAGTAATATGTATATCAACACCGCCGAACAGGTATCCGGTATCCCCTCCTCCTTCCCCGGTTATAACTTAACCATAGGCGCCAGCGGAGATAAGGTTCGCCAGGTCCAGGATCAGCTTGATACAATCGCTGCCGTCTATACTGCGATTCCACGTATCACGGCCGACGGAATCTATGGTCAGGCAACCGCAAACGCCGTCCGGCAGTTCCAGTCCATCTTCGGGCTTCCGGTAACCGGTATCATCGACTTCGCAACATGGTACAGAATCTCTCACATTTATGTAGGAATTACACGAATCGCAGAGTACTCTTAAAAAACCAGTTCATAAAGCCCTAAGATATATTCGCATTTTTATCAGGCAAGCATATAAAAAAGGAGGAACCCATTCCTCCTTTTTCTATGTTCTCTATCCTTCTCCCCCCAGCAGCTCAGCTGCCACATATCCCAGCAAAGCAAGCGCGATTCCTCCAAGTAGCTCATACAGCTTCACCATTTCCCACGGCATATCCCATAAGATGACAAAAGGAGAGGAAAACACCAGGCCTATAATAACCCGGTACATCTGTCGTTTATGGCGGGTCAGAAGACGTTCCACCACTTTTGCAAACAGAAAAACGCCTATCAAAAGACCTGCCGCATAAGGCACCAGCACCGTTCCATTGAACAAAAGGGTTTGGAGATCAAAGGAAGAGAGAGCTCTTATGCAGGCATTGTTTGTTTGCAGTATGGGTTCATAAAAACCCAGCATCATCATAATCATGGATCCGCTCACTCCAGGTACCACCATGGTGGCCGCAGCTACCAGACCCACCAGAAACAGCGTTAATACCCAGAACTTTTCGGAAGAAAGATACGCCGCGCCGGAAGCCATATTCATTCCCTCTCCGCTGCTGCCGGAAGTAATATTTGTTTCAGCAATAAAGGTAATGAGAATGACCACTCCGCAGGTAAGGGCAGCCGTTATAATTCCCTTCTTTCTGTCTTCCCGGTCTTTTGAAAATGACTTTTGAAACAAGGTAGGGAGCCCGCCTCCAATCAATCCTAAAAATGCCATTTTGGTCTGGAGCGGATATGTATGGAAAAGATATTCAAATGCGAGAGACAGAAAAACAATACCGGCCATTGCCCCCACCCCATAGGGAAGGAGTATCCGAAGGCTTTTTAAAGGCTCCCGAAACAGCTGCGTTACCGCATGAATAATCTTATCATACACTCCCATGGTAATGGCTAACATTCCCCCGCTGATGCCGGGAAGTATGTTCGCCACACCAATGATAACACCCTTTAGAAGTTCACTGATATACTCCAAGCAATTCCTCCTGAATTTTATATATATGGTATATCCTATGCCTTTTTAACCGCTTCTAATACATTTTTCCCTTGTCAAAGGCCGCTGGGGCGCGGCTCTTTTTAAAAGCCTGCGTCCCGGCGGCCAATTTCAAAATACAGCCGGTCTCTTGACCATGAACGTATTATATCCGCTGCGCCTGAGAGCATGCTCCATGCGTACCGCATTGTCAATATTGCGGAATGCTCCCACACGAACCTTATAAAGTCCATCTTCATAAACAACAAATGCCGGGAACCCCTGGGCCTTTAAACTATTCACCTGATCTTCGGCCAGGGTGTGAACCCGGAAAGCTCCTGTCTGCACCTGATAATATTCGGGGGGTGTGGATACCTGTTCTTTTATAGAATTCAGAGTGCCCTCTGCAATCCCCTGGGCAATCAACTGAAAATTCTGATCAAACAGATTATTATCTTCTTCGTTATCAATAAATCCTGCTTCCACCAGAACCGATGGCAGCTTTGTCCGCCTGAGAACTACCAGCCCCGGACGTTCCACTGTACCTAAGTTGGCTAATCCCGTCTTATTTAAGGCTTCACCTATGTTTTTGGCCAGCGTGCCCGTCACCCCTTTATCTTCAAATACAAGAACCTCTATTCCGGAACCGGTACCTGGAACCGGCATGGCATTTCGGTGAATGGAAACAAGAAAATCTGCTTCCGCATCGTTGGCCATCACGGCCTTCTCAAGGGGCGTATTGTAGGTATCGTCAGTTCTCGTATACCTGACATCCATTCCGTTGTCTGCAAGAATTCTTCCTACAGCCATCGCAAGCCTTAAGTTATCATCCTTTTCCTGCCGTCCGTCATAGGTCGCACCTGGGTCTGTGCCGCCGTGACCGGCATCTATTACTACGATCATTCTCTCAGCCAAAAGAAAAACTCCCTTCTCATACTTCTATTATATAAAGTATGTAAGGGCAGCCTTCCGGGTACCATTTTTTCGTACCACATTTATTCTTTTTCTCCTAATTCCGCCATTACATCCATATCTCTTGGACCTACCGGAGTAGAGAATACAATCTGGGTGCTGGTCTTTCCGTATTTTTGAAGCTGCCCGATAAAAAGATCCAGCTCCATGGTGCTTGGGAAGGCCACTTTAACAAGCATGGAGTATTCTCCTGTGACGCAGTTGCACTCCAGCACATTGGGAATGGACTCCATGTCTTCATAAAACCGGATTTTATCCGCCGAGGAAACATCAAGACTTACAAATGCGGTGATGTGATATCCCAGCTTCCTTGAATCCACCGCCGCATGATATCCGGTGATGATTTTTTCCCGTTCCAGCTTTTCAATTCTGGCGGAAACTGCTGGAGAAGACAGATAGGCGGTTTCCGCTATATTCTTTAGGGATGCCCGGGCATTGTTCTGCAGTTTTTTCACTATTTTTTTATCGATGTCGTCCATTATTTCCTCCTAAAAAGAAGAAAAGCGCCAGTACCACCAGGGTACTGAACGCTTTTGTTCTTAAAATCATCATAATCAATCATTAAAAACTTGTCAATGTTTATTTTTAAGGGATGGCATTTCTTTCATCCGCTCAATGGCTTCTATGGTATTCTCATAGGTTCCAAATGCGGTCAGACGGAAATATCCTTCGCCGCTTGGTCCGAACCCGCTTCCAGGAGTTCCCACCACACCGGCTTCCTCTAGAAGCCGGTCAAAAAATTCCCAGGAGGTCATTCCCACCGGTACCTTTAACCAGATGTATGGGGCATTGACACCACCATAAACTTCACATCCGGCTTCCGTTAATCCCGTGTAAATGACTTTCGCATTTCTCATGTAATAAGCCACCTGTTCCTTTAACTGGGCTTTTCCTTCGGCTGAATAGACCGCTGCCCCCGCCTTCTGAACAATGTAAGGGGCTCCATTAAATTTGGTCCCATGGCGTCTGGCCCACAGGGAATGAAGGGAAACCCCTCCCCGTTTTAAAGCCTTGGGAATGACGGTAAATCCAAGGCGGATTCCGGTAAAGCCGGCATTTTTAGAAAAGGAACGGAATTCAATGGCGCAGGTTTTCGCTCCTTCAATCTCATAGATGGAATGTGGTACATCATCTTGAGCGATATAGGCTTCATAGGCTGCATCATAAAGGATCACCGCACCACATTCATTGGCATAATCCACCCAGACCTTTAACTGGTCTCTTGTCAGGGTCGTACCGGTAGGATTGCCCGGAACACATAAGTATATAAGATCCGGTATCTCTATAGGCAGCTCAGGTACAAAATGATTTTCAGCCGTACATGGCATATAAATCACATTGCTCCACTTGCCTGCCTCTTCCTCATACTCCCCGGTTCTTCCCGCCATGGCATTCGAATCCACATAAACCGGATATACCGGGTCACAGACTGCGATTTTACAGCTTTCATCAAAGATTTCCTGGATATTTCCGCAATCACTCTTAGCTCCGTCCGAGACAAAGATCTCATCAGGGGATATCTCACAGCCTCTGGCTATGTAATCTTCCTTTGCAATGGTTTCCCTTAAAAATCCATACCCCAGATCCGGCGCATAACCGTGAAAGGTTTCCTTATGTCCCATCTCATCCACTGCTTCATGAAGAGCTTTAATAATAGCAGGCGCAATGGGCTGCGTCACATCTCCGATCCCCAGCCGGATGATCTTCTTACCCGGATTTGCCTCGGTAAAAGCATTTACCTTTTTTGCAATGGTGGAAAAAAGATAGCTTCCCGGTAACTTCAAGTAATTTTCATTAATTTTTACCATTGGTTCCTCCTGTTAGCCTAAAGATTTGTTATGTCAAATTCTCCCTCAAACACTTCTACCGCCGGACCGGTCATGAACACATGGCCGCTTCCGTCCCGGTCCCAGCGGATGGTTAAGTTTCCGCCCTTTAATTCTACCTCCACCGTATGGGAAGTACGGCCGCTTAGGGCTGAAGCAACTGCGCTGGCAGCCGCTCCCGTTCCGCAGGCAAAAGTTTCCCCGCTGCCTCGCTCCCATACCCGCATGCGGATGTAGTCACGGTTCACCACCTCAATAAATTCGGTATTCGTACGCTCCGGGAAACGCTTATGGTTTTCAAAGGAAGGTCCCATAGCCTGAAGATCCAGACTGTCAATGTCAGACATGTAGTAAATGGCATGAGGATTTCCCATGGAGATGCCGATGAACTCATAGTCTTTTCCTTCCACACAAATTAACTCCGGTACCTGACTGGTGATCTCCGGCACTCCCAAGTCTACCGTAACTTCAACAGCCCTGCCGTGTTCCGGCTTAATCTTTAAGTGTTTAATCCCTGCTTCGGTTTCCACATCAAATTCCGTTTTTTCTACCAGATAATGATCGTAGGCATATTTTCCTACACAGCGGATCCCATTGCCGCACATCTGACTCTCCGAACCGTCTGCATTAAACATCCGCATGCGGCAGTCCGCTGTTTCCGACGGACAAATGAGAATCAGTCCATCCGATCCGATACCAAAATGGCGGTCGCTGACTTTTCTTGCAAGCTCCGCCGGATCTTCCACGGATTCTTCAAAACAATTGATATAAACATAATCATTGCCTATTCCCTGCATCTTAGTAAATTTCATCATTCTCTCCCATAGCTATCGGTTAATCAGGCTCACGATCATCTGAGCGGTTTCCACCATATTGGTTCCGCTGTCCATGCTGCATTTCTGGATATACCGGTGCGCTTCCGTTTCGGACATATGGTTTCGTTCCATCAAAAGTTCCTTTGCCTGTCTGATTAATTCCTTTTCTTCCATGCTTCGCTCTTTTGGCTGGCTTTTTAATTTCTTCCGCCTTCTGGAAAGGGACTCCACCATCATTTCCAAAGAGCTTACCAGGTCCTGAACTTTTAAGGGCTGACCCAGGCAGACCACGCCCTCAGGTACCCTGCCGCTCCATTGGCTCGGCGACATGAGAAGAAGCATCTCCATACCTCCCGGAAGGCATTCGTAAATATCGTTAAATACCATATCTGCAAACCTGCAACCGCATACTACGATTCCGCTGCCCAGCTCATCAGCACTGTTTACTGCCTGGGCGCCGGAGGTGCAGACCGCCGCTACCATAAAGCCATTTCTCACAAGAATATTTTTAATATTTTTTGCATCCTCTTCTCTGGAAAATGCCACTATCACATTGGTCAAACACTCTCACCTCCAGATAACCGTATCAGAAAACAGGAACCATCAGTACTTATACAGGTATTCTTCCACTTCCCAATCCGTCACCTGAACCCGGAACATATGCCATTCGCTTTCCTTGGCCTCCAGATATTTGGTGTAGATATGTTCACCCAATACTTCTTTCATAAAATCGTCTTTGCGGAAAGCCTCAATGGCCTCTCCCAGTGTCTCCGGCAGATGTTCAATGCCTTTTTCCAAAATTTCCTCCGGATGCATGGTAAAAATATTCCTGTCTACGCTCTCCGGCGGAGTCATCTCTTTTTCAATCCCGTCAAGACCGGCAGCCAGACAGGCAGCCAGAGCCAGGTACGGGTTAACGGCAGTATCCGGGCAGCGGAGCTCAATCCTGGTGCCTGCCCCTCTGGTAGAAGGAATCCGGATCAGGGGACTTCTGTTTGCCTTGGCTGACCATGCGATATAAACCGGAGCATCGTATCCGGGAACCAGACGCTTGTAGGAGTTGACAAGAGGATTGGTAAGTATGGTCATTCCCTTTATATGGTAAAGGAGTCCGGCTATAAACTGGTAGGCAGCCTTGCTTAAGCCCAGCTCATCTTCCTCATTCTCAAACATGTTTCTGCCCATTAAATCAGACAACGACATATTGATATGCATTCCGGAGCCATTGACCCCTGCCTTTGGCTTTGGCATAAAAGTAGCGTGAAGTCCATGGCGCTTGGCAATGGTCTTTACCGCCATCTTAAAGGTCATGATGTTATCCGCCGTCACCATTCCTTCCGCATATTGAAAATCAATCTCATGCTGTCCCGGTGCAATTTCATGGTGGGAAGCTTCGATCATAAATCCCATTTCCTCCAAAGTCAGCACCATATCCCGGCGGACATTCTCAGCTAAGTCAATGGGAGCCACGTCAAAGTAGCTTGCCGTTTCATGAGTTTCCGTTGTTGGCCGTCCTTCCTCATCCATATGGAAAAGGAAAAATTCACATTCCGGCCCCGCGTGGAATTCAAATCCCATGTCCCTGGCTTTTTTTAATACCTTTTTCAGAACGAACCTGGGATCTCCTTCAAAAGGCGTTCTGTCCGGGCAATACACATCGCACATCAGTCGGGCAACCTTTCCCTGCTGGGGACGCCATGGCAGAATCTCAAAGGTATCAAGATCCGGATAAAGATACATATCAGATTCTTCCATTCTTACAAAGCCTTCAATGGAAGAGCCATCGAACATGCAGCGGTTATCCAAAGCCTTCCCAAGCATGCTTCTGGTAATTGCAACGTTCTTCAGCATACCGAAAATATCAGTGAACTGAAGCCGGATAAATTCCACATCCTCTTCCTCTACGATCCGGAATATATCTTCTTTGCTGTACTTGTTCATAATGCTTTCTCCCTTCTAAAAAACCATAAGAAACACGCTTTCCTGTATAGGAAAAAGGGTAGGCAAATACAGTCTCACATCAATGGACCATCTTTGCACCACCCCGTCATATGTGTAAAATATAACAGCTAGAAAAAAATTTGTCAATATTTTTTATTTATTACTTTGATATGCTAAAGCCCGGATGGCATTTAAAATGGCAAGCACTGAGACGCCTACGTCTCCAAATACGGCTGCCCACATCGTCGCTATTCCAGCCGCCGATAATATCAGTATGAGCACTTTCACTCCAATGGCGAAAATAATATTCTGCTTTACAATTCTTGCGGTTTTTCTTGAAATTGCAATGGCGTCTATAAGCTTTGAAGGTTCATCTGTCATAATCACCACATCCGCAGCTTCCACTGCCGCATCGGAGCCGATTCCTCCCATGGCGATTCCAACATCCGCACGGGCAAGGACCGGAGCATCATTGATGCCGTCACCCACAAAGGCCAGGTTATGTCCTTCCTGTTTTCTTGATAACAGCTCCTCTACCTTTCCCACCTTATCACCGGGAAGCAATCCGCCGTGAACCTCATCAAGCCCCAGCTTTTCGCCAACCGCCTGACCAACCTCCGGTTTATCACCGGTCAGCATTACCAATTTCCTGACTCCGGCTGCCTTTAGTCCTTTTAAGGCCATGGGCACATCTTCCCGAATGGTGTCGGAAATGGTGATGGAACCAAGATAGCGGCTTCCATCTGCCACATAAAGGGAGGTTCCTGTCACTGATCCCTGATCAGTGATCTCAATTCCCTTCTGCTTCATAAGCCTTGCATTGCCGATGTAAAGTTCTTGTTTACTTTCCCCATCTTTAAGCTCTGCCTTGATTCCATAACCTGCAAACTCTTCCACACAGCCGATCAATGTTTCGTCAACAGACTTTCCATAAGCTTCCTTAACCGATAAAGCAATGGGGTGGTTGGAATGAAACTCTCCATAGGCAGCCAGTCTTAATAGCTCTTCTTTTGTTCCTTCCACCGGATCCACATCTGTGACCTGGAATTTCCCTGTTGTCAGGGTTCCTGTTTTGTCAAAGACAACCGTATCCAAAGAAGCCATGGCTTCCAGGTAGTTGCTTCCCTTCATAAGAATTCCATGCCTGGAGGCAGCACCCAGTCCTCCAAAAAAGCTTAAAGGCACGGAAATCACCAGGGCACACGGACAGGATACAACCAAAAAGCTGCAGGCACGGTAAATCCAGGTTCCCCATTCACCGCCAAACAGCAGAGGCGGAATCACTGCCAGAATAAGAGCCAGACTCACCACAACCGGTGTATAGATTTTTGCGAATCTGGTAATAAAGTTCTCAGCTTTTGCTTTTCTAAAACTGGCATTTTCCACCAGCTCCATGATCTTTGCCACCGTAGAGTCATCAAACAGCTTCGTTACTTCAACTTCCAGCACACCATTTAAATTGATGGAACCGCTTAATATAGCATCGTTTTCCTTCACTTCCACCGGCATGGATTCTCCGGTCAGGGCCTTGGTATCCAGACCTCCGGTTCCTTTTACGACGATACCGTCAAGCGGTACCTTTTCTCCCGGCTTTATGACGATCCTGTCTCCAATGGAAACTTCATAAGGGTCTACCTTCTCTTCCTTCCCATCTTTAATAAGATTCGCATATTCCGGATTTATATCCA
>Ga0213825_1000402_pt1 | contig 31896 bp, 30 predicted proteins | sample MC6MC0900MG_FD_179896 | JGI IMG/M metagenome (GOLD analysis project Ga0213825, IMG submission 179896) | Enriched soil aggregate microbial communities from Iowa State University, Ames, United States - MC6-MC0900-MG | ecosystem: Environmental > Terrestrial > Soil > Unclassified | place: USA: Iowa...
ATGTGGCGCGTTATGTGACATGGCAAGCACACACGAGCTTAGAGGATACAAAGGCTTTTATGGCATTAATTTTTAATGGCTATCAGCAAGGCAATTTGATGTTATGGGGTATTGAATATGCAGGCACAATTATTGGAACGATTGATTTTGTGACCATTAATGACACCCATAAATACGCGGAAATTGGCTATGTGCTTTCTGAGGATTTTTGGAATAAGGGGTTCACAACAGAAGCAACAAAAAAACTCATTGACTTCGGTTTTAATGAATTAGATTTAGTACGTATCCAAGCACGATGCTTTGAAGAAAACATTGGCTCACAAAAGGTTATGGAGAAGTCAGGTATGCAGTTTGAAGGGTTATTACGGAAAAGTATGCTTGTTAAGGGACAATACCAAAATGTAAAAATGTACGCTATCACTGATGATGATTATAGGAACCTTTAGAAAATAAAGCCTTGCTACGATTTGCAAGGCTTTATCATTACAACCATCTTTCCAAACAGTATATCTTCTTAGCTGTGGCATCTATCCTAACTCGTTTGCCTATCGCAATTGGATGCATAGGATGTGTATGACAAATATCCACCTCTGCTAATATAGGAATCTTTATTCCATCCAACTGTTCAAGTAGAATATGATATGGCTGTCGACCCGTTCCTAAATCATCGTAGCATTCATGTTTCCCCAAAATAATCCCACTAACTTTGTTAAAGACACCATGCAATTTTAGCATTGCAAAATTCTTTTCAACAACAGCAGCATTTTTTAAGCAGTCCTCCACTAATAAAATATCACCTTCCACAATTTTAGGGAAATACGGCGTACCAATAAATCCATACATGGCATTGGCATTCCCGCCAATTAACCTTCCTTCAGCAACCCCACCCTGAATCGCTAACCATTCATTCTTCTTGAGTTTTTTATCCACTGTCTTCTCTAGCCAATTAACAGGTTCATCCGACCAATAAGAAGGCATTGGAATTTCGTATGGTAATGCTTGAGGCTTAAAGAAATAATGCTCAAAAAATTTGAAGGTATCATTTACCAATGGTTCAAACTCGCCAAAGGAAGGTACGAGGGCTGGACCATAAAAAGTTGAGATTCCCGTCTTTGCATAAAGTGCCAGTAGAACGGCCGTTGCATCTGAATAACCTACGACCAATTTGGGATGTTGACGAAAAGCCTCATAATCAATATAAGGTAGCATACTATTGGCATTGGTGCCCCCTATCGTAGACATAATCATATCCACATTTGGATTACGTAATAACTCATTCAATTCTTCTGCTCGTTCTTTTGGCGAACCTGAACGATAATAATCAGTTTTACCAGTTAGAGAACCTGTCACGATTTGAAAATTTTTATTCTCGAGAAATGCTTTAGCACGTTCATATCGTTCCAAAGCCGTCACCGTTGCTGGGGAGGACGGGGAATAAATGCCGATGTTTATTTTTGAAGTCATACGGTAGTTCCTTTCCCAATCAATAGTTTTGACATGTAGTATTCATTAATATATTGTCCATCTACATACAGCGAAGCCCGCTTCGTTCCTTCGATATCAAAGCCCATTTTCTTATACAAAGCAACACCAGCCTCATTATTTTCCATGACGGTTAATTCTAGACGATGTACACCATTCACTATTGCCCAATTTTCTACGTGTTGAAATAAAGCTGTTCCAATTTTTCTTCCTCTATAGTCACTATGTATGCCTATGACAAGATAAGCACGGTGAGCAATTCTTGACGGCTCATTGCCTTGTACAATTAAGTACGCCACAACCTGCTCATCCATTTCAGCTATGAACAAAGCTGAGTGGTGACTATGATATAGCTTATCTATATACTCCCCAAATGGCTTAGGTGCTAAATTGCGCTCACCTGGTCCAAATAACATAAAATTTGATGCCTCTGCATTTGCCATAACAGCTATAATTCGTTCACTGTCATGTCGGGTTGCTTCTCGTATGATCATGTTGAACACGCTCTCCTTCTAAAATATAGTCACCTGAATCCTCAATTCTTTTGTATTTATATGAACCTTGCCACCAAAGTATCTCATCACCCAGTGTTAGTTTTGCTGGAATTCTCATACTTTTCTTCGTCCCTTCTAGTAGGTTTGAATTTTAGCTACTAGCTTTTCATCCCTAAAATGGAGTGTCTCAGTATCTATGAGTGTGTATTCTTGTAATGTGGGATGATTTTCTATCCAGCGATCAAATGCCCTCCTTCTCTCTTGATCATTATAATGGGGACAATAGGTACCTGATAATAGTCCTAAGCCATTCCATTCCTCAAAATCATCATATGTATTTTCACTATAGCATTTTTCAAACCAACACATTGCCCCAGCACTGATGCCAGCTAATATAATCCCTTTTTGATAAGCTTCCTTTAACAATTTATCAAAACCATATTCTCGCCACTTTTCAAGAAGATAACCTGTATTCCCTCCACCCACATAGATAATATGCTGCGCTAGTACTTTTTCTCGAATGCTTCTATCATGCATATCTTTTTGCAAGATATGGGTTGCATCACAATGATGGAATGCTGCATAAAACTTCTCGATATACCCTTGTGCATCATTACTTGCTGTGGGAATAAAACAAATTTTAACTCGTTCATTTTTCTGAGTTTGTCGTAAAATGTACTCATCGATAAATGAAGGGTTCTGCTGAGAAAACCCACCACCTGATAGGGCGATGATTTGTCTTATCGGTTCATTATTTTTACTTAATTCATAGACAGCTTGTTCCTGCCCAAATCTTTCTAACATCTGTACATTCTTCATTCCTAATTTTTCGAGCAAGCGACATGATGCCTTGTTCGCTGTTTGTGTTTCTGCCACAATAGATTCTATATTCAGATAATTCAAACCATCCTGAATTACCTGCGTTAGCACTTCAAAAGCTAACCCCTTCCCCCAAAACTGAGGTAAAAATTGATAGGAAAGCTCATATAACTCCTTATCATGGTATTCATCGATCGAGACAAGACCTATAAATTCACCTGTCTCCTTTAAAGTAATATATAAATATGTATTAGGGAATGGCGCTTCTAGCATGCCTTTAAAAGATGCTTCTATATAGCTGTTTGATGGAACACCACCGAGATAAGTTCGAACTTGTTTATTAGAGTAGAGTTTTTGTATATCTGTAAAATGCTCTGGTTGTAATTGTTCGATTACACAATTAGTTGACATGATTTTCATTACATCTAGCCCCCTTCTTTATGTCAAAGTTTAATCTAACTCTCTCGATGAAATCAAATATTTTTTCCAATTTTTTCTTAAAAATAGAATAAAAAAGTAGTGACCAGCATGAATTGCTGTATCACTACCTGCATTATTGCCCGTATTGTTCAAGTAATCGTTGCGTGTTGGTCGATTGTTCGAGTACCTTTTTCTCTTTTGCCCAATAAACCAAATATTGTGCATCATCCACACGAAAAACCATTTGCTGTAACTCTTCATCAAGTTCAGAACTAATAGCCACTTTTAATATTTCTACCTCATAAAGAGGCTTATCCTTCATTTTATAAACGATATGATATACAGGCTTTTCTTCAAAAATAGTTCTTTCCTTTTTGGAAAGCTTCCTTACATGACTTAAAGGATATTTCTCAATAAAGTCTTGTGCTTCATCGCCTGTAGCATGAAATAGTGATTGATCTCCTTGGAATAATTCAATGTCGTCAATTTCTGTGGCATGATCTAGAACAAGAGAAATAGCTTCATCTTCACTTTTTTCTCTGTTTTGCATAATAAAAGCACCGACTAATAAAATACCAGCGAATATAACAAGTCTCCATCTGCGTTTCGTCATTTGCTCTTACCCATTCAAGGCCTTTTTAACAAAGCGATTTATATCAACATCAGCGCCTATAACAAGCATAATATCTCCTAATAAAATCTTGTCACTCGCCTGTGGAGATACGATAATATCAGCCCCACGCTTAATTCCTACAATATTGATGCCATATTTAGCGCGAATATCTAAATCCATAATGGAATAGCCAGCAATCGCATCATTAGCCTTTAATTCCATAATGGAGTGTTCATCTGATAGCTCTAAATAATCTAGAACAGTATTCGACAACATATTATTAGCAATACGAATACCCATATCTCGCTCAGGATGGACGACAAAATCTGCGCCAATTTTACGTAAAACCTTTTCATGGTAATCGTTTTGAGCTTTTACTGTAATTTGCTCAACACCAATTTCCTTTAAAATGATTGTTGTTAATATACTTGCTTGAATATCTTCCCCAATTGCTACAATCACGTGCTCAAAATTACGAATACCTAATGAATTCAACACCGATTCATCGGTTGAATCTGCAATAACAGCTTGTGTAGCAATGGAAGCAAACTCATCTACACGCTCTGAAGAATGATCAATTGCCATTACCTGTGCGCCCTGACTCATTAATTCACGAACAATACTGCCTCCAAAACGTCCAAGCCCTATGACTGCAAACTCTTTTTTCATCATAAAAATCCCTCCGAAAACTACTATACCACCATTGTAGCCTATTCTCTGCGATATGTATTGTCAAAACAAGAGCCAATTCGTCAATGGTGGACAACAAAAAAGACGAGGACCTTAATCCCCGTCTTCAACATATCATTATTATTCTGCGTTACGCATCTCATCTAGCACGCGGTTTACACGCTTTTCTAGCATTTTCATACCACTACCACCAGCTTGCATATGACGCAGCTGACCATCTTTATCGAACACAAAATATGCTGGAACATATTGGTTTTCAAAAGCATCTGTTAGCTTCATTTCACTATCTACAAAGATTGGTTGCACAATATCATGCTCTGCTGCTACTGCTTTAATTGTGTCTAAATCAGTATCTGCCTCAGAACGTGGCATATGTACTGCTACAACGTTTAATTCATCTTTATATTGATCGCGGAAATTGTTCACATCTGGCATTGCTTCTTTACATAAATGACAGCTTACTGACCAGAAGTGGATTAATGTTGGTTTTTTGCCTACTAATTCTGCTTTAGTTACTTCACCATTTAACCAAGTCGTTGCGCCAACTAATTCAGGCATTTGTTCACGAAGTTTCATAAAAATCCTCCTCTAAAAGATCGTTTATCTTCAAATATTTAGATAACGGTATAAAAACTCTTTCCCAAAACAAAAATTCAGTTAAAAGTCCCCACAAGCTTGTCGTGGGGACTTTTAATTTTTCGCATAATGATTCGACTCTATTTAGATTATAGAGTTGCTTGGCCTGGACGCCAGTTAGCTGGGCAAAGACCACCAGTTTGTAGTGCTTGAAGTACACGTAGTGTTTCATCAACATCACGGCCGATGTTGTTATCAAACACTGTTTGGTATTTTAATTCGCCTTCTGGGTTGATGATGAATAAACCACGTAATGCGATACCTTCTTCTTCAATTAATACACCATATTCTTTAGATACTTGATGGTTTGTATCAGCAGCTAATGGGTATTTTAATTCACCAAGACCATTTTGCGTACGGTCTGTGTTAATCCATGCTAAGTGTGTGTGGATTGTGTCAGTAGAAACACCGATTACTTCTGCATCTAAGTCTTCGAACTCGTCATAACGATCGCTCATTGCAGTGATTTCAGTTGGACATACAAATGTAAAGTCCATTGGATAGAAGAAAAGAACTGTCCATTTATCTTGTGCTTTAATATCTTCTAATGATACTTTACCAAACGATTTGTCTGAAAGTACTGCTTCCATTGTAAAGTCAGGTGCTTGTTTACCTACCATGCGTTCTGCCATAATAAATCCCTCCGAATAAATATGTAGTTTATATATTCCATTCGCACTAGCGAACTCGTCTTCTACGATAGCAGAGTAACCGCAGTTTTTCAAACAAGTAAACTCCGCCCGTTTGGATGATTAAAATGGATTGACAAAAATTCGTCAAATCCATAACTGGAATTATTGCTATTGTCTATCTACAAGCTATTTTTGACAATAATATTCTACTCTATTCAAAATTTTTCTCACTTTCATTTATACCCTATTTTTTAACATTTTACAGCTATTTTTTTCACGAAAAACGATTGCAAATTTTTTATTATTATGTATAATTGTAATGGTTTTAGTAAACTAAAAGTTTCGTTAAAGTAAACTTCATATTTCGAAAGTTTATCATTGCTAAACTTCTCTTAGGAGGGAAAAGATGCAAATAGGAGCAAAAATTAAAGCGCTTCGTTTAAAAAAAGGTCTTACCCAAGAGGAACTTGGAGAACGTACAGATTTAAGCAAAGGTTATATTTCCCAATTAGAACGTGATCTAAACTCACCTTCAATTGAAACATTATTTTCAATCTTAGAAGTATTAGGGTCAAGACCCAAAGACTTTTTTGATGATGAATCACCTGAACAGAAGGTTGTTTATACAGAGGAAGATCAATCTACCTATACAGATGAAGAAAAAAAATATGAAATTCAATGGCTGATTCCTACTTCGAATGAAAAAGAGATGGAACCCATTTTCTTAACCTTTGCAGCAGATGGCGAGTTTAAACAGTTTGAGCCTTCGCTTTCTGAAACATTTATTTATGTTGTTAAAGGGCGTATTCGTCTCGTTTTAGGGAATGAACAGTATATCGCAAGTGAAGGTAACGCACTTTATTATGACGCGACAGACCATCATCAGATTTTTAATGCACATGATGATGAAACAAAAATTTTACTTGTCGCAACAGATTCTTATTTATAGCTTAAGGAGGCGCATCCATGACAACCAATTCAATTATCCGCTTTGAAAATGTTTCAAAGTCATATAGCGACGGTACCGTCGTTTTAAAAAATATCAATTTGGAGCTTGAAAAAGGGAAATTTTATACACTCCTTGGTCCATCAGGTTGTGGTAAAACAACCATTTTACGAATTATTGCAGGATTTACGGAACCTACAACAGGAAATATATTTTTCCATGATAAAAAGATTAATGCAGTTCCTGCCAATGAACGTCAAGTTAATACTGTTTTTCAGGATTATGCGCTGTTCCCTCATTTAAATGTGTTTGAAAATGTCGCATTTGGCCTACGTATTAAAAAGCTTCCTGAAAAGGACATAAAAGAGCGTGTAGCTGAAGCCTTAAAGTTTGTCAATTTGGCAGGCTATGGTAACCGCGAAATATCTGAAATGTCTGGTGGACAACGACAACGAGTCGCGATTGCACGTGCCATTGTCAATGACCCTGAAGTAATTTTACTGGATGAGCCACTTTCAGCTTTAGACTTAAAGCTACGTACAGAAATGCAATATGAGCTACGTGAATTACAGCAACGTCTTGGTAAAACATTTGTCTTTGTTACACATGATCAAGAAGAAGCACTTGCCATGAGTGATGAAATTTTTGTCTTAAGTGAAGGACAAATTCAGCAGTCAGGTACACCAGTGGATATTTATGATGAACCGATTAACCGCTTTGTTGCTGACTTTATTGGTGAATCCAATATTGTACCCGGCGTGATGATTGAGGATTTCAAGGTTGAATTTGCTGGCAAAGTTTTTGAATGTGTCGACCAAGGGATGAAGCCAAATGAAAAAATAGACATTGTCATTCGACCAGAAGATTTAGAAATGACAACGATTGATAAAGGCAAACTTGTGGTAAAAGTGGATACACAATTATTCCGAGGGGTACATTATGAATTATCCACATACGATAAAGATGGTAATGAGTGGCTAGTCCATTCATTGAAGAAAGCAGAAGTAGGGACTGAGATTGGCTTAGACTTTGATCCTGAGGCGATTCACGTAATGCGCTTAAACGAAACAGAGGAAGAGTTTGATAAACGATTAGAATCGTATGGAGACGATGAAGATGCAAACTAAAACATCAAAATCAGCGTTATTTCCATATGTGTTATGGATTGCCTTTTTCGTTATCGCGCCAATTGCACTCGTTGTCTATTATTCCCTGCTTGATTTACATGGCAACTTTACGCTCGATAACTATAAAGCGTTCTTTTCTTCTGTTTACTTAAAGATGACTTTGAGCTCGTTTTGGTATGCATTTTTAATTACATTCTTTACACTATTAATTTCATACCCAACTGCTTATTTTTTAACGAAGACTAAGCATAAACAACTTTGGCTTCTACTTATTATTATTCCTTCATGGATTAATCTTTTGTTAAAAACATATGCCTTTATCGGCATCTTTGGGTTATACGGGCCTATTAATGCATTTATCGAAGTATTTGGCTTCGATCCAAAGCAAATGCTCTTTACCGATATTAGCTTTGTCTTTGTGTCGGTCTATATTTTTATTCCATTTATGATTTTACCGATCTTCAATTCTTTAGATCGTTTAAACCCAACGCTCATTTATGCAGCACGGGATTTGGGTGCTTCGGCTTTTACAACCTTCCGTCGTGTTGTTTTACCATTGACAATGGATGGCGTTAAATCTGGTATTCAAGTTGTCTTTATCCCTGCCCTATCCCTGTTCATGATTACTCGCTTAATTGCAGGGAACCGTGTCATTACTCTAGGCACAGCGATTGAACAGCAATTCCTTGTGACGCAAAACTGGGGTATGGGTTCCACTATTGCTGTATTCTTAATTTTATTCATGGTGATTATCATGCTAATTACGGGACAAAAGGATAAAGGAGGTCGCGTACGATGAACAAACTATCTGCTTCAGCCAAAGTCTATTTAACAATTGTTTTTATCGTTCTCTATGCTCCAATTTTCTATTTAATCTTTTACTCGTTTAATAGTGGCGGCTCCATGAATAATTTTGAATCCTTTACTTTGGAGCATTATCAAGCTGTTTTTGAAGATTCGCGTCTTCTTGTTATATTAATAAATACGGTCATCGTGGCATTACTTTCTGCTCTCATTTCTACTATTATTGGTACGCTAGGAGCAATTGGAATTGTGACGGTTAAGGATTCTAAAATGCGTAATACTTTATTATCCTTAAACAATGTCTTAATCGTCAGCCCAGACGTAATTATCGGGGCTAGCTTCTTAATTTTATTTACAATGGTAGGCATTAAACTGGGCTTTGCATCTGTTTTACTAGCCCATGTTGCATTTAGTGTACCGATTGTTGTATTAATGGTTTTACCAAAGCTACTAGAAATGAATAACTCATTAATCGATGCAGCATTAGATTTAGGGGCAACGAAAAAGGACGTTATGATGCGTGTCATTCTTCCTTATATTCAGCCAGGTATTTTTGCAGGCTTCTTCCTTGCCCTTACGTATTCATTAGATGATTTTGCCGTGACATTCTTTGTAACAGGTAATGGCTTTAGTACTTTATCCGTAGAAATTTATTCAATGGCCCGCGCAGGAATTTCTCTAACGGTGAATGCAATTTCTGGATTAGTATTCTTTGTTACGGTTTTAGTTGTTGTTGGTTATTATTTCATGACAAGTCGTACGAGTAAAAGAATGGAGGGGCATCGATGAAGTCACTAATTCAAGCTACCATCGCCATCCTTGTCGTTTCAGCCCTTTTATTCTATGCGGCTGATGCCTTAAGTGCGGGAGGCGGTAAAAGTGGAAAAGACACGTTAACCATCTTTAACTGGGGAGAATATATTGATCCTGATTTGTTAAAAGAATTTGAAAAAGAAACAGGCATTCATGTCATCTATGAAACATTCGATTCCAATGAAGCTATGATGACAAAGATTCAGCAAGGCGGAACAGCTTACGATATTGCTGTCCCTTCTGAATATATGATTGAGAAGATGAAGGAAGAAAAATTATTAATTCCTTTAGATAAAACGAAAATCCCTAATTTAAAAAATATTGATCCTTACTTTTTAGATTTACCATTCGATGCTAACAATAAATATTCTGTCCCTTATTTTTGGGGAACAGTAGGTATTGTCTACAATCCAAGCCTTGTTGGAGACTTAGACTTCTCCTCTTGGGACGATTTATGGGACCCTTCTTTAAAGCGAAAAGTCTTTTTAGTAGATGGTGCGCGTGAAGTCATTGGGATGGGCTTAAACAGTCTTGGCTATTCTCTGAATTCACTAGATGATCAGGAACTTCGTGAAGCTACTGACAAATTAATTACACTTGCACCAAATGTTAAAGCGATCATTGGAGATGAAATCACACCGTTAATGATCAATAATGAGGCAACTGTTGCCCTTACATGGTCTGGCCAAGCAGCTGATATGATGTATGAAAATGAAGAGTTAGACTTTGCTGTACCTGAGGAAGGCTCAAACTTATGGTTTGATAATATGGTCATCCCAAAAACATCAAAAAATATTGATGGTGCCCACGCCTTTATTAACTTCATGCTAAGTGCTGAATCAGGTGCTCAAAATGCTGATTTTGTAGGCTATTCTACTCCTAATATTGCCGCTATGGACTTAATGGACGAAGAAGTTGTTTCTGACGAACGCTACTATCCTTCTGAAGAACAACGCGATACATTAGAGGTCTACAAAAATTTAGGACCTGATTATTTAGGGAAATACAACGAATTATTTTTAGAATTTAAAATGAGTATCAGATAATTAAACTAGCGAATTGGTTTTCACACCAATTCGCTAGTTTTTTTCTCTGCTTATCTAACTGTTTATTAAACTAAGAACATTTTCAATCGACTATTTGCATTATTATATTTATAAAATATTTTATCTAAATTTTAATAGATTCTCACATTAGTGTATTTTTGATAGTCCATAACTTCTAACGCTCAACATCGCTACAATTTATAGCCATGCTTTATTCCATTACAGACAGACTCTCCAAATTTTTAATTCTCCCTTTATAAGAGAAGTCCCTTAATTGTTGTTGCTTTACTAATTTATCCTCCCATAGCTTCTTTTCCCTCAACTTTTATGACTAAAATGTATTATTTCATCATGCATAGGTGCGTGGATAAAAACTTTTGTGGAAAACCATTCTAAATATAGAACCAGTACTATAATCTTAACTATTAGCCAAGCAATAATTCTTTATGATAGACTGTACTATATTTGATTACAAAAAGGGGGTTCATTCGATGACCCAGCAGAAGTCCAATAAGGCGGCTTTGTATATTTTAATGTTTAATATGTTTATCGCAATGGGGAGTATTGGCATTATTATTCCTGTCATGCCAGAGTATTTAAAAATATTTGGTGCAGCAGGACAAGTTCTAGGTATGCTAATCGCAACGTTCGCCTTAGCTCAATTCGTATTTTCTCCTATTGCTGGGAATCTTTCAGATCAGTACGGACGAAAAAATTTAATTATTTTCGGTCTTATCGTAACAGGTCTTGCACAAATCGGATTTGGCCTTGCTACAGATGTATGGATGCTCTTTTTAGCACGATTTTTAGGTGGTCTAGGTTCCGCATTTGTTGCACCTCCTATTATGGCTTTTGTCGCTGACGTCACAACCTATGAAGAACGTGGGAAAGGTATGGGGATGTTGGGTGCCGCTATGTCTCTTGGCTTTATGATTGGACCTGGTATTGGTGGCTTTTTAGCAAAGGTAAGCTTACATTTCCCATTTTTCACAGCTGGAGCTGCAGCCATTGTAGCATCTATTTTATCTTACTTTTTATTACCTTCTACCAAACCAAACACTGCTCAACAGAAACAAAAGCAAGACAATCTGGCGAAGCAAATGGCTCGTTCCATACATATGCCTTATTTTGTTATGCTCATAATTATGCTGGTGTTCTCGTTTGGAATTGCAAATTTCCAAACGACATTGTCATTATTTGTGACAGAAAAGTTTAATTACACACCTGTAGATATAGCGATTATATTAGTTGTTGGTGGTGCTTTTGGAGTAGTAGTACAAATGTTTATTATTACACCACTGTTCAATCGTTATGGTGAAATGAAAGTAGTACTAGTAAATTTATTTATTGCATCCGTTGCTATTTTCTTAATATTATTTGTTTCTGGCTTTGCCCTTATTTTAGTTGTAGCAACAATTTTCTCTACAGCAACGACATTAATTCGTCCAGCTGTTAATACACTCATCTCAAAGCTTGCAGAGAAAGAGCAGGGATTTGCTGCGGGGTTGAATAATGCCTATATGAGCCTCGGAAATATGATTGGACCCGCTTTGGCAGGTTTATTATTTGACTGGAATATGAATAGTCCATATATTTTCGGTTCTATCATATTATTAGCCTGTTTCTTCCTTGCGCTCATCTGGACAGTGAAAAAAGCACCTCATTTAATGCATCCCGATACAAAATAGTCTGAAAAATCATTGACTATTTTTAGCAGTATGTTACATTATTGTTGATTCACAAAATTGAATGATTTTAACCACTAGGGGAGTCTTTAAAAGGCTGAGACGTATATGGTAATATACGGACCCTTTGAACCTGATCTAGTTCACACTAGCGGAGGGAAGTGGCGCTACTTGCTGTTGTCACTATACACACACAAGGCCGCTTCCTATTGTTTAAAGGGGGTGGCCTTTTTATTTTTCCTCACGAACTTTACCAAAAGGAGTGAACTTTATGTCAATTCGTAAATTAACAGTCATGGCTTTATTAGTAGCCGTTGCTGTTGCAGGCTCTACTTTCGTATCCATCCCAACAGGAATCGCACGTGCTTACCCCGTTCAGCATGCTATTAATGTGATAGGAGCCATTATACTTGGACCCGTACCAACAGTTATAGTTGCCTTTGTCACTGCCATCATTCGTATCCTTACTGGAACAGGCTCTCTACTAGCTATCCCTGGTAGTATCATCGGCGCGTTCTGTGCTGCCCTTGCCTATAAATATAGCAATAAAATGTGGTTAGCTGGTATCGGAGAAGTTATCGGAACGGGCATTCTGGCTTCACTGATTGCCGTCCCTTATGCAAAATTATTCATGGGAACATCTGTAGCAGCATTCTTCTTCCTACCAGCCTTTTTAACATCAAGTACGATCGGTGCTATTTTAGGTGTAATGGTTGCGAGTAGCTTGCGTAAAACAGAGCTAGTAAAGAGGTTTAATTCTTCTCTTTATTGAGAGAGATTGAATTATGAGCGTTCATTGAGCTGGGGTAGTCCAATTTGGATCGCTTTTCTTCTCTTTATGAGCAAAGAGCCTACTTTTTAGATAATTCTTACCCTCTTTACAAAGGGGATAACTCTCTATTTCAAGGAATATAAAAAGCAGTGCAAAACTATTCGAGTTTGCACTGCTTCCTCTATATTTAAGATCGTTTTTTCATGCCTTTTAACAACTGTGCTACATTCGTGTCTTCTGGTATAGTTTTTTCCTCAACCAGCGGCTCTTTTTTCTTCGCATTCGTTAGGAAATTCCAACCAAAACGTCTTATGGTAATATCAATAAAGAAAAGAAGCATACTCGCTAAGAGTAGCCATGTGGCAATATTTTGCCGATCTGCTCCTTTTGTCGTAAAGTCACGGAAGACATCTTGTGGTTCCTTTAAAACAGTGCCTCCTGTTCGTTGAGTTAACTCTTCTATCAGTTGGTTATTTACAGGGAGTAGTTCGTATTCAGCACTATAAGGAACACTTAGCCCTGCCTGATAAATGGCCTGCTTTTCATCTGCTATACGGAGGAAAATTAATCCAGGTTCAGCTTGTACTACAGCTCGAACTTGAGATGCGGAAATGGTTTCAAGTTTTGTTTCTAGCTCCTCCCCTGCTTCATTTACCGCTACAATATCTAAAAATGCGGCTTCATTTGTAGGGTCTGTAATCATAAAGGAACCATCTGCTTCCAATCTTACATCATAGGCTACATCATTGTAGCTTGGTAGCATTTGAGAAATAAGTGTTTGCCAAAATGCTCCCCAATTCTGCCATCTTGCCCAATCTCCTGTCCATTTACCCGTTGAATCAGATGTAAAGGCAAATGTTTTACCAAGACCATATTGCCACTGCGCTAACACAGGATCTTCTTTCTCGCTTTCTGCTACAACAGTAGCCCCCTGTTTTGCCGTTGTCCCAATATATGCATTCATTTGTGGGACACCATTAGCAAACAGTGAGTTCCATCCTGCTGCATTATAAATTGCCGGATAGAATGGATTGTCCTCAATATAGGTGCGGGAAATCATAGCTGTTTCCCGAGATAAAATAGAAGGAATGGTTTGCTCATCTATCACATCATAGAAACGTCCACTGCCCATGTCACTAAGCGCTTCTAATAAGTTCGCATCGGCATCTTGTCCAATCGCTACTGTCGATAAGGTTATACCCTCTTCTTTCCCTTCACCAATTAAATCCTCATAGTTCCCTGCCTGTGACTGCCCATCTGTTAAGAGGATAATATGCTTACGTTGGAGCTTTAAATCAGCAAGGTTCTCGTAGGCTTTAGCTAATGAACTATAGATTTCTGTTCCCCCACCAGGTGTTACTGATAAAATAGTATCCACAGCCTCTTCTTTACTGCTAAGAGGCCCTGTCTCTATAATCTCCCAAGGACGATCATCAAAGGCGATGAATCCTAATGTATCCTCGTCTCGCAACATCTCAACAGAACGTGCCGCTGCTTCCTTAGCAAGCTCAAGCTTCGAGCCTTGCATACTGCCAGAACGGTCAAGTACAATCACTAATCCTAAGGAAGGTAATTGCTCCTTGCCCTTAATTTCCATTTCCACTGGCAATAAGGTTTCAATCGGTGTTTTAAAATAGCCGCCTAGACCAAAACTATTTTCTCCACCCACCATTGTAAAACCAACCCCAAAGTTTTTGACTGCTTGCTCAATAACACTCATTTTTGCTTCACCCACTAAATGACCTGGCACATTGTCGAAAATAATAGCATTATATTGCAAATAGCTGGACAGTTCATTTGGTAGACTGTCGGGCGCTACAACATCATAGGCAATCGATTGACTACCAAGTGCTGCTGCGATGGGTGAAGCTGTTTCATAACCATTAACGATTAATAAATGTGGTTCACTTTGAACCATTGTGACACTAGTTAACTTATTGTTTTCAAAAATGGCATCCTGACCAACTTGAACAACGGCTTCATATTTTACAAGTCCTTCAGCTGTTGCTGCATGTTTATAGGTAAACACATTCGTGCCTTCAGTCAGCTCAACTGCCTCTCGATGAATAAGCTCATCATTTTCATATAGTAATAGCTCGCCTTGACCTGCTGATGTTGCATGTATGTCAGTCACTAATTGTTGTTGCTCTCCAACGTAAGCAACTTGAGGGGATACAAAGCTTTTTAGTGATACATCATTGACAACTGGTTGACTAAAAGGCTTAATATCCACACTAATATTAGAGCCTTTCAACTTCGTAGCAAATTCTAAAGCATCGCCCTTTGTCTCATTACCATCTGTTAGTAGCACAAGACGAGTTGCTTTTTTAGGATCTATAATCCCTGAAGCAAGCTGTAGACTTTGTTCTATATTTGTTTGATCGGTAGCTTTAATTTCAGTTAGTTTCGGTACTTCCTTTAATGTTTTAGATAAAATGGCTTCTGTTTGTAAAGTAGAGGAAAATGAATAAATGCCCGCAAGCTGTGGTTCTTTTTTTGATTGGAGGCTCTCCTGTATAAACTGAACCATCTCATCTTCCGTACCATTCATAGAAGCAGAACGGTCTACTAAATAAACAATTTGTTCTTCTTTTATTGGTAATAATAGATATGGACCTGCGAGTGCAAAAACTAAACAGCCTGCTGCCGCTATGCGAATAGTAAGTACAACAATATGACTTCTTTTAAGTCGCTGCCGCTCATGAAAGTATGTCCATCCAAAATACAAGAATAATGGAAGGAGTAACAACAATACTAACGGCATATCAATTCGTAAATCCACGACGTCGTTGCACCTCCCACTCTGAAACAAGCAATAGTAAAATAATTACAATTAGCCAAGGCACGAAAGAGGTCATCGACACTTCTTCCTTTCCATTGTCTGAAATATCACCTAATGTAAAACTTGTTCCTTGTTCAATGACACGTTCTTGTGCTTGCAATTGCACAATCAATTGTTTTTCCTCATTATTTGAGCGTACCATATAAATGCCTGGCTGTTTGGGCGCAGTTAGCATCCCCTTCGTAACAGACGAAAGAAACTCGTCTTCTTGCGAATAAACATTCCAGTCTCCTTGCGCTAAAGCAACTGCACGTTGTTCATTGGGTGAAAAAATCCCAAGTGACCCAACTGATTCTGTTAGCTGCTGCTCTGTACTCCATAGAAATAGTGGGAATGATGGATGTAAAGGCCAATCTGTATCAGCAATATCGGCTAAAACAACGATATCTCCTTTAGGGGAGCGTTGGATGAACGGCTCTTCTCCAACAGAAGCAATCGTTTCATAGTCCGCAAAGCCAGGATAAACAGCACTAACATAAACATCCTTTAGTTCACTAAAGGCAAATAATGCATCACTTCTAGTGCTTACCGTCCCATTCGCATCTACTTTTTCTGCATCATCACGACCAAATAATACGAGGGGATTGTCCATCTTTTCCAATAAGGCTGATTGGTTTGTGATTATGGTAGCATCTTGATTGTCAGCGACTTGCAAGGAAGGGACGATTTTTACGCCACTACTAACTGTTTGAAAACCTTTTTGTATCAGTTGATGCAAGCCTTGATCAACAATAATTTTTGACGTAGTCGTTTGTAGTAAAACTGTTTGTTGATTGTCTATGTCATAATCATCTTTTGCATCAATAATAGCTGTCATGGATTTTGCTAAAGGCAAATCTTTAAATGTTTTCGTAATGGCTTCATTTGGAGGCACAACGACACTTTCTGCTACCAGCTCCTCACCCTCTGCATTATTCAATGCGAGTGTTACCTTTTGCTCGGTATTTGTATCATTATGGAGTTGTACAAGTGCCAGCGTAGCTTGTCCATCTGTCGTAGCAGCAAAGCGGGTGATAGCGATATTTGTTAAGTCTTTTGTAGCACCTCTTACTAGCCATTTCACAGAATCCTTGTCCATCGGTAATTGCTTTTTATCAAGTGTATCTGTAAAAACATAGATAGAAGTTGGTGTATCGCCCACAAATGCCTGTGCTACATCCAGCGCCTTATTCATTTCAGCAGTTTCATAGGTTACTTGTAAATCTTGAATAGCTTTTTTTATTTCACTCGTGTTTGTTTCTTGCTGTAAAACAGCTTTTGGTGCAGCACCAGTTGTAATTAATGTGACAGGTCGACCATTCAATTCATTCATCAAGTTCAGCATTTCCTGTTTATGAGCGTCAAAGGTTGATTGCTCTTTACCTGCCAGCATTGTGGCTGAAGTATCTACAATAAATATGGTTTGTGCACCCACAATGGTTGATTTTTTTATATAAGGATTCATCAATGCCAAAACAAGTAGCAGTAAAGCAAGAAGCTGTAAATATAGTAGGGCATTTTTTTGTAAATGCTTTAAATAAGGCGATACTCGCGTTTCCTGCATAATCTCCGACCAAAAAAGCGTCGAAGAAACTGTTTGATCTGTATATTTTTTTCGAAAGAAATAATAAAGTAGGACAATGACCGGGATGATGGCCGTCCAGCTAAATATAATTTGACTAAAGCCCAATACGGCTCACCTCACCTAATCCAATGTGCTTTTAATAATTGCTGGAAAATCGCATGTTGCAATCCATCTTCCACTTTCAATTGTAATTTTCGAACACCAAAGCGACGGCAAATGGCTTCAAATTCTTCTTCATGTAGTATGCGTCTTGCATGGTAGGACTCTAATACTTTAGAGGACATCGTCACATTCACATCATTACCTGTTTCACGATCAAGGAGACGTACATCACCCGAATAATTTGGTGACAGTTCTTCTTGCGTTACAATTTGCAAAATGCGAACATCTCCAGCATAGCGTGGTAGCCTTTTTAATAGCTGTTCCCATTCCTCAATTGGCTCTAATCCATCTGTAACAATGAATAATACGGTACTATCTTTAGGTAAAGCTTTAAGTGCATCCTTGGCAAAACGATTAGAGTAATTAGCTTCCTCTATATCTGTTACTAGCTGTAAAAAAGCTCGGCGATACATGGTACCCTTCCGTCGAAATGGTGGCTTCACTTCATCTTGGACAAAAGAAAAGGATAGACGATCATCTCGACCTAATACCATCAGACCGAGGGAGGCCACAATTTGACGAGCAAATAACCACTTAGCATGTTGCCCCATTGATTTGGTAGCATCTAGTAGAATATGTACACGCATCTCTTGCTCATCTAAAAACCTTTTAATAAAGTATTTATCTGTACGAGCAAAGACGTTCCAATCCACTTGGCGTACATCATCTCCTAAATGGTATTCTCGAAAATCCGAGAAATCAAGGGATGCCCCGAAGCGTTGAGAACGGTGCGAGCCCTTATGTTGCCCGCGTAGTTTGGAGGCCGTCGCTACTTGAAAGCGACTGATTTTCGCTAACCAGTCTTCGGGCAATAAGTATTTTGCTGTCACTTGCTAATACCTTGCTGAACTTTTTCTAAAATAACATCAATCACATCGTCTGCTGTTTTTCCTGAAGCCTCCCCTTCATAATTCAACAGCATGCGATGACGTAAAACAGGTTTAGCAACAGATTTAATATCCGCTACAGAAACATGAAAACGACCATTCATTAAAGCTCTTGCCTTTGCCAATTTGATTAAGCTCTGCAAACCACGTGGACCACTGCCATACATTGCATATTGTTTAACCTCATCAAGCGCATCTGTTCTCTCAGGATGCGTAGCCACTACTAGATCAGTTGCATACTCTAGCATTTCATCAGCAACCATCACTTCCTTTACCATTTGCTGAGCTTGAATGAGAGCATCCGTATCCATCTGTTTCTGTAAACCAATTTCCTGGGCACCTGTCGTTCGCTTCATAATTTCCATAAGTTCGCTTTTTTCTGGATAGGGTACAAGAATTTTACAAAGGAAACGGTCCATCTGTGCTTCTGGTAATGGGTATGTTCCTTCCATTTCAATAGGGTTTTGAGTTGCCAGCACGAAAAATGGTCTCGCCATTTTTTTTGTATCCCCTAATATGGTTACCGTTTTTTCTCCCATTGCTTCCAACAAGGCACTTTGGGTTTTGGGTGTTGCGCGATTTATCTCATCAGCCAATACCATTTGACTAAAGATTGGCCCAGGTTGAAAGGTAAATTGCTGCTTCCCATCGGGTGTACGTTCAATCATGCTCGTACCTGTTATATCTGCTGGCATAAGATCTGGTGTAAATTGAATACGTGAAAACGACAGATCCAGTACCTCTGAAATGGTACGAATTAACATCGTTTTTCCTAAACCAGGTAAACCTTCTAACAATGCATGACCATCCGCTAATACTGCATACAGGGTATAATCAATTGCTTCTTCCTGTCCAACAATGAAGCGATGGATTTCTTCTTTAACTTGTTGTAATTTCGTACTCATATCTACATACTGTTGCTCTGTAAAGGCCATTTCTTTTCCTCCTACTGCGACTCAATTGACGTGAAATAAGATTGCACGACATTTTGTAAATCCTTCGGTAATTGTAAGCGCTCTGAACTCTCTAAATAGCTGTCTTTATAAGAGCCAATTACTTCTTCATAAGGTCGAATAGAACCTTTTGTTATCGGACCATTTCCTTGTTGCTCAGATACATGGGAACCATCTCCTAATGCGCCACCATCTACTGATGTCTCACTTGCCCCACCTATTCGATTCGGTGTCGTTAGCAAATTCCGACCGCCTTGGCCACTTCCTGCTCCTTGACCACCTTGTCCCTGACCTTGGCCTTGGCCCTGTCCTTGGCCCTGTCCTTGGCCCTGTCCTTGGCCTTGTCCCTGTCCTTGTCCTTGGCCCTTTCCTTGTCCTTGGCCCTTTCCTTGTCCTTGGCCCTGTCCTTGACCATTGCTCTGGCTACTACCATTTTGCTGTTGAGAACCACTTTGAGCATTATTTTGACTAGCCTGGCTTTGTTGATTACTAGGTTGGGAATTACCAGATGACTGTTGACTGTTTTGATTGTGGCTGCTGGCATTATTGGCACTCGCAATTGCATTTTGTAAGGAGTTACTTGCTGGTTTACCAAGTTTACTCATAGCAGTTTGTGTGGCATTTGCATTTTCTGTGAGCCCTTGCTGCATTTGGGCAAGCTCTTTTAGCTGCTCAACCTCTTCCTTCGATAATCCTTGGCCTTCTGTTGTGCCATCTTGACTAGCCGTTTGTTTATCCTTTAATTGCTGCTCCTTTAATGCTAGCTCCTTTTGCTTTTTGACAACTTCTCGTAAAGCTTCTTCTGCTGTTTCAGCCTCTTTTAAAGTATTTTGAAGTTCTTGCAATTGCTCCTTTACTTCTTTTGTTTCCGCCTTCTTCTCTAATTCAGCAACTTCCTTCTTCATATCTTCGATAACTGCTTGCTCCTTTTCAACCTCTATTGCTTCAATTTGCGTAGCTGCTGGGAACATATAAAGAATGGCTAGTACAACTGTTGTAATAAATAATCCGATAAACGCCTTTGGACGAAATAGATTTTTCCTTCGAGCCTTAAAGTCTGCGAAAGCTTTTTCAGCATTTTGGATAGCTTTCGATAATAATGATTGAACAAGAGGATCCTGATCATCTTTAAATGATAAAGCTGTCACTAATTCATTATGTGAGAAATAATGATCCAGTTTGTGCAATGCCTCTTTCTCTTTGACCCGTTTCCACCAAATATAAGCAATGGTTGCAATAATAACGATAATAAAGGCTCCTAATGCTATTTGGCGATAATATGGCCAGACAAATAGTCGGGAAATAAGTACGAGAGAAGCACTCGAAAGCAATGCCAAAAACAAACCGTATTGTGCAATGGGAATGCTTCTTTCAAGAGTTAATCTCGATTTTGCACGCTGAATATATTTTCGTAATTGCTTACGACGCTCCATACCAATTCCTCCTCATCGGTTACTTTTCATGTTGGCACGCAATTTTTTAATCGCAATCGTTAAACAAAGCACAATGATGAATACATAAGCAATTAAATAAGTAATCCATACTGGTAGTTCTACACCCGACAGCTCTGCTAATGCATCCCCCATCTCTGGAGAAATAAGTGTCAGCATCAAGGCACCTGGATTAATAGATGCCCAGAAATAGGTCATAAAGGAGGCACCTGTTCCAATGGCATTGCCCATTTGATGAAAGGCCATTGTTAAAAAGAAGAAGAATGCTGTAATACCTCCTAAAAAAATGATTGAGCCGTATGTGGCAATCATGGCAACAATAGTCCTCTTAGTAATCGTAGAAAACATCACGCCTATACTACCTATTGCTACTACAGTGACTAAATAAAATAAAAATATAGAAATAAGCTGTGAAGGCGACACTCCACCGAATAGAAACACTAGACTGTATAGTGGTAATCCCGCTACCAGCATCAATACTAGAAATGCTACGGAGGATAGTAATTTTCCAATAACAATTTGTGTAGAACTTTGTGTCGTTGTTAATAAAATATTTAATGTTTGCTTTTCGCGCTCACTACTGATAGCACCAGCAGTCAAACTTGGTGTAATGAAAAGAACTAATGCCATTTGCAAGATGGTTAGCACAGCAAACATCATAAAGCTTGTCTCTGGTCTAAAGAAGCCTCTGCCAGTAAATTCAGTTGTAAGCAATAAAAACCCTGCAATGAAAATACACAGTACAGCTAAATAAAACATTAAACCTGAAAAGCTTTTAAAAGAACGGAAGCGTAACTTCAATTCTTTAACAAGTACTGGATTATAAAATCTTTCCATCATTGATTGTCCGCTCCCTTCGTAATCGCCATAAAGACATCCTCTAAATCCTTCTCTTCTTCACTTAATGCATAGATTGGTAAATCTGTAAGCATAGCTTTTTTTAGCAATGCCACCTGCTCAGCATCTGTTCCTCGATAGTTAAAGGCTAATTCTAAACGATTTTCAATGACATCAATTGATGAAATATGAGGATCTTCCTCTAAAAACGCTCGTACTGCATCCAATTGATCTGTCACTTTCAACACAATACGCTTTTCTCCTTGTAGCTGGGCCTGAATCGCGGCTACATTTCCATGTGCAATTAATTTACCATTATCAATAACACCGATTTCATCACACATCTCAGCAAGTTCAGGTAAAATATGCGACGAAATTAAAATTGTTTTTCCCATAGACTTTAAATTCCGTAAAATATCTCGCATTTCCACACGAGCACGCGGATCTAGTCCTGATGCAGGTTCATCTAGAATCAGTACCTTTGGATCATGGATGAGTGCACGAGCTAAACATAAGCGTTGCTTCATACCACGTGATAATAAATCAACATATTCATAGCGTTTACTTGTTAAATTCACTAGTTCTAATAGTTGTGGAATTAACACTTGACGCTCTGCTAATTGGATACCGTAGCTCGCTCCATAAAAATCTAAATATTCATCTACTTTTAACTGATCATAAACACCAAAGAAATCGGGCATATAACCAATTTGCTTTCGAACTTCTTTTGGTTCCTTCACAACACTTTTGCCATTTATCAGAGCATCTCCTGAAGTCGGTGACAATAGTGTAGCTAAAATAGAGAATGTCGTTGATTTCCCTGCTCCATTTGCGCCAACAAATCCAAATACAACGCCTTCTTCTAAAGATAAGTTTAAATGATCTAATGCTGTAAAGGAGCCGTATCGTTTCGTTAAATCACGAATTTCAATCATTATTTTGCCACTCCTTTCAGCTCTATGTCTGGTAACTTCGTTTGTTCTCCTGATGGATCGGGACCATATTTGATTTCAATTCGAAGCTCTCCATCTTGATTAAAGTATGTTGAAACATTGTCTGTAAACACTTGCTTTGTATCGACTAAAGGCTCATATATATTCGTTTCATTATTCCAAATGGATAGCTGCATACGTGAAACATCCTTATTAGAAATTGTCAGCTCATTAAGTGATTCAACGGCATCCATGAATTGATCTGGCATGGTCATCGTTACTTCGTACAACCCTTCAGATAGGTACCATTTATTCAATTCTTCCTCGATCTTTTCATAATAGCCATTTGCTGATAGTGGCTCTACTGAATACGAGAAGTTATTACGCTTCATTGTAAATGGCCCTGTTAGCTCAACTTTTCCTTTAAATGGTTGAACAAGCATCGTAATCGGTGACATATTGGCACTTGTTTCTAATTCAACACCTACCACAGCTTGATCTGTCCAAGCTGTAAGTATTGGCTGGTTATCCTTTTCGACAAGCGGCAATGCTAAAGTTTTCATTCGTTCAATCCGCATTGGGTTTACCTCATCCTTTTTCGATGGGTAACTATAATTATAATTATTGAAAATAGATGGTTTTTGAAGAACCGTTGTTTTCAGTTCCTTATTTACCTGTAATGTTCCATTTGCTTCAATATCACCTAGTTTTACTTCTTTCACACCAGAGATTAATGTGACATCTTTTAATGCAAACGGGAAATTATTTTTAACTGTTCCTGTTAGTTTTTCATTTTTCAGTGTTATATCTATATCCATCTTCCCGATATTTTGTGCTGATGTTTTTCCACCAAAGGATTGCACAGACCAGTAGCTTAAATCACGTAATGTTAGTGTTGAACCGCTAGCATTTTCTTTTATATAAGAAGATTCATGTAATGGTCCCATCGTGCCTGTGAAGTTATTATAATTTCTTAATGCAACGGCAGTTGTATTTTGGTCAGCATTGACCACAAAGTCCCCACTGCGATTCGTTAGAATGGACTCTACATAATAGCCATTTACACTATTGTCTTCATTTACTTTATAGAATGCAGATTGTTGAACTTGTGGCTGAACAATACGATCCTTCGCTCCGACAATAAAGAGAACAATGGAAAGAACAACAGAGATGGACGGTATTATCCACCATGCATGCTCACGCTTGTCCGCTTTTTTCAAGACAAAATAAAGAATTGGCCCGATTATTAAAATATAAAGAATAATGACAATTAGCATATAGCTCACTGATACTTCGAATGATGGAAATAGTTCATTAATGTTACGAAGTTCATAAGATATTTGATCGAGAGGAGATTGTCCCTGTCTCATCATTCCTTGCTGTGAAATACTTTGAATATTTATCACTTTGGCTAAAAGTGCTCCGTAGCCGTCCATAGAAGCAAGTGGTTGATCACCTAAAGAGAAGGTTGTTTGAATCACTTCCCCGCTACCCACTTTTTTCTTTGCTGCTAACACTTCATTATTTTCTGTTAATACAGGTAAACTTCCTTCACTACTAGTAGCTGAGTATACTGAAATCGGCTGTGTAAAAATGCCGCCTCCTGACAATTTAGTTAAAGCTTCTGCAGAAATCGCAGTCATTTCTTGTGATAATGACAAAGGTAAATACTCTTTAAAAACCCCTGCTGTAGCATTAATTTGGTCAGCAGCACCTAGAAGTAAGGTACCACCATCCTGTACCCATTTTAGTAATGCTTCTTGTTGTTTCGGTGTTAAATCAGCAATAGCCACTTCATCTACAACAATGACATTGGCCATCGCAAGTCCCTGCGAATCTTCTGGAAGTGTATAATCTTTTAATTGATTGATATTAAATACTTCCACATTACTTTGAGCTACAAATGTTGATAAACGTAATAGTGCAGAAAGACGATCACTTTTATCTGTTAATGTATAAATGAATGTTGATGAGGGGTCTAAAAAATTTGATTGCAGACGTTTAGTTCCCTTATAGGCAATCTTTTTTCCTTTTTCAATGCTTCCCTCATAAAAAGCAAATAAATCGGTGTCCGAATAACTATAGTCAGCTAAACCATCAAGATAGAAAGTAAATGTCTTTTCTTCTCCTGCTGCTATATCAATTGGAACGACAAGTGCTGAAGCTGCCTCATAAGAATTTGATGAATTAATCGCCATATCTCCTGAGAAGTCAGCTCCATTATTTTTCACTGTAACTTGGAGTGGTACTACTGATTGATATTTCGCTTTACCAGAAACACCCGCTGTTGCTTTCACCTCTAGCGTAGCAGCAGCACTTGCCTGAGTTGTAGGCAAGATAAAGCTCATTACCAGCATGACTAGTAAGGTCAGTGCCGTCCATTTTGTCTTTTTCAAAAGCTCAACCCCTTTTTATGTAAATAGATGGTTACATAATTATACGATTTATATTGCATTTTGTTCCATTTCTTATGTTATCTTCATTAATATTCATAAACTCTTAAGAATTCTACAATGCAAAAAGGCAACTCCAAAACAACCTGGAGCTGCCTGATTTTCTATTTAGTATAATCAAACAAACACCGTGCATGATCCTGCACTACTTCCACAAACGCCTCTACTTGTCTTAATTCAAAAGAGGATTCATAACCAATTAGCCAAGTATCGCGTGTAAGACCAAACTCTTTTTCATCATTTGATAGAGGGATTTTGTGAATGGCATCGTGGTCATTTAACGTAATAGAAGGCAAGATCGCATAACCGATACCATTTAATGCCATTTGCTTGCAAATTTCAATTTGATCCACTAAAATTTGTTTTCTTGGATTCGAGGCAAAATGCTGCTGCCACCATTGCTGAATTTCTTGATAATAGTTGGAATCACTCTTATATTGAATAAATGGACGGTCTGTTTTTAACACATCTTCAATTGTTTTAACCTCTTTGTCCACTAAATAAAGAGTATCTCTGAAAAGGTGGATCTTTTCTCCTTTCCAGTCAACTTGGCCTCGTACAATGCCTACATGGGCCTCGCCCTCGTAAAGAGCCTTCACAATTTCAGAACTCCAGCCCGTCATCAGTGATATTTTAGCCTCTGGATATTTTGACACAAAATCCTGCAAGATTTTTGGTAGCCAGTTCTGACCAACAATGGAAGCACAAGCAATTTTCAATGTCCCGTTTACCTTTGTCGTTAAGGATTGAATCGTTTCAAATATTTCTTCCTTTTTGGCTAGCATTTCCTTTGCATAAGCAATAACTTGTTCACCAGCAGGTGTTGCTGTTAAACCTTTTTGTGAACGAATAAATAATTGTGCACCCCAGTCTTTCTCAATCGTTTGCAATCGTTGTGAAAGGGCTGGTTGGGATAAAAATAGACGTTCTGCTGCTTTCCGCATATTGCGTTCTTCAGCTAAGATTTTTAAAATTTCTGCCTCTGTTGCCATCAATCTGTAAACCTCCAATACAAGCAAAGAGGGCCTCATGATTTTCATCTGAGTTCCCTCTTAAGCTACTACTCTTTTTGATAAATATATTTTTTCAATTGCTTTAAAATAACACGTCTTGTTAATATCCCTGCGAATGTACCATCTTCGTCCACTACACATAAAAAGGCGTGGTTAATAACTAAATCCAAAGCACGCTGGAAAGTATCCGTCAGCTTCAATACAGCGATCTCTTTTTCCATAATAGAGTCAACCTTAATATCAGGTAGCTTTTCATATTCAATATGCTCAAGTCCAAGAATCGATTCGGTAATCATTTTCATGCTAAGTAAACCTTGAAGTCGATATTTCAAATCTAATACAGGTATGGACGAGTACCCTGTACGTGTTAGTACAAGGAGTGCATGTTCCGCACTATTTCCACTTTGTACATGCGCAACTTTTTCAGAGGAAATGATAAAATCACTAATTGGCATTGCTAATAAGTCTTTGCTGTTAGTTGAAATCATGAACTTCTTCTCCTTTTCTGTCCTCACTGTGTAGAACAGTCCTTCCCTTTCATCATATCACAACTTTTCTATGTATGACCATGACCAGGCCGAGAAGAGTTTTTCATGAACAATGAATTATTTTAGCCTTTACAGCAAAAACTTAGAATATCTTCATCCAGTCAAGTTTTTCGTGACCGAATGAAGATGGTTCTTAACTAATAGCCCGCCTTACTCCAGTAGTAAAAAATCATGATCCCTAAAAAAAGCAAAAAAATTGCATAGACCCAAACAATTGGGTTCAACATCGTTGCATATTCTTCAACTGTTTCTGAAATAGGGGTATCATTTTCAGATTTCCGTTCAGAAGTCATTTTAGCTATTTTTAACGTATAAACAAACGAAATAGCAGAAATGATCACAATGGCAATAATTGCTGGTATTAACCACATACCCATCGGCAAAACTCCTTTCTTTACCCTTAGTATGCGTCAACCCAGCTATTCGTTATGCAAAGATTTTTAGAATGGATATTGATTGAGCCACTGCCCACCATCCAAAGTTACACATTCTCCATTCATATAACTTGCTTTGTTAGACATCATAAATGTAGCTAAATCAGCAATTTCTTCTGGTGTTCCTATACGGCCTAGTGGAACAGAATCTAGTGTACGAGCTGCCGCTGCTTCTGATTCCCAAAGCTTATCGGCTCCACCAGTACGCTCGATCGGACCTGGTGCAATAGCATTAACCCGAATCCCATACTGTTTCCCCCACTCAACAGCTAGCGTTCTCGTCAATGATAGTACCCCTGCTTTTGCTGCAGCTGAATGGATCACACCTGCTCCTGCATTCCAAGCATACGTCGCTACCATATTTAATATAGACCCTTTGATCTTATTCTCAATCCAATACTTGCCTACTGCTGAAGAGCAATAGAATGTACCATTTAATACAATATCTACAACAGCCTTCCAGCCATTCGGTGATAAATCCTCTGCACGTACAATAAAGTTACCCGCTGCATTATTCACAAGCCCATCCACTTGACCAAATTTTTCAATAGCAGATTCGAGCATAGCCTCAGCATGCTCAGGTACACGTACATCCATTTGGAATGTCTCAATAGAGGGACCAGCCTCCGCTATAAATTTCTTTGCCTCTGCTAATCGTTCTTCGTTACGACCTGTTATGACAACATTAGCTCCCTCAGTTACGAACTGCTTTGCCATATACAGCCCCATACCACTTGATCCACCCGTAATAATAATCGTCTTCCCTTGCAACATTCCATTTCCCCCTTTGTTAAAAATGAATGGTGATTCACTAAAAGTTTACTATATATTCTCGAATATGTCATATTAATTCTATAGAATGCGAGTTTATTTTCTGAAAAAATATAAAAGAGCCATTCATTCAATGAATAGCTCTCCAATATCATTAAAACTCATACGTATAGGCAATTTTATATAGCTCCATTAACTCTTCTAAAGTTGGTATCTTCGGATTGTTACCAGGACTCCCACTTGCAAGTGCATCCTCAGCCATTTTAGGAATGGCCTGATAATAAGCATGCTCCTCGATTCCCCACTGCTTTAAATTGCCAATTTTCATATACTTACACATATCTTTAATGGACGTAATAGCAAGCTGAGCAAGTTCCTCTTGCGATAGACGTTCTTTTGTTTTATTAAAAAATTGTCCTAAATCTGCCAATCGATCTATACAAGCGTCTTTTGAATAATCTAGTACAGCTGGTAAAAGCATCGCATTGGAGATGCCATGCGGTACGTGGAAAAGTGCCCCAATCGGACGGGACATTCCATGTACAAGGGCAACAGAAGCATTAGAAAATGACAGCCCTGCCTGCATCGAACCCAATGACATCGCTTCTCTAGCATCAACATCATCTCCATATTCATAAACCCTTATGATGTTATTCACAATTAATTCCATAGCAGATAAGGCGAGCACATTCGAATAAGGATGAGCTAAACGTGATAAATAGCTCTCAATGGCATGGCTCAATGCATCTATTCCAGTTGCTGCGGTAATTGCTGGAGGTGAGGTAATGGTTAAAATAGGATCAACAATCGCTATAGTGGGCATAAAAGCTGGTTGCTTAATCATCATTTTCACATCACTTTTTGTATTGGTAATAACAGTGGCATCTGTTGCTTCAGAGCCTGTACCTGCTGTTGTTGGTATCGCAATGTGTGGAATAGGTGCTTCAGCTGCAACCTTTGCCATTTTCATATAATCTCCTATGTAGCCGCCATTTGTAGCCACTACTGCAATCGCCTTCGCCGTATCAATACAGCTACCACCACCAACAGAAATAATGATATCACAGTTTTCTTTCTGCAAAAGCTGCAATCCCTCTGTTACATACGTATCATCTGGCTCGGTTGTCACCCCTATATATGAAACGACGTCTATCCCTTGGGTCTTTAACAGTGTATGGCATTTCTTGATAAAGCCTAAACTGTCCATAATTGGATCACTAATAATTAATGCCTTTGAACCTAGTTTTTTCGCATACTCTCCCACTTCTTCAAATGAATCTCGACCATATACAATCGTTCCTGGTGAATGGACAGTAAAGATGGTTTTTGTTTGAATCATATTTTCCCTCCTAAGCTATTGAGCTGTATAGCCACCATCTAATAGAATGGCCTGGCCGGTTAACCCCTTTGCTACATCACTTGCTAAATATAAAGCAAGTCCTGTAATTTCAGAGACATCAAGTAAACGTTTTTGCGGTACAAGTGGATATAACACTTGTTCAAGAACTTCTTCCACTTGAATACCCCGTGTCTGTGCTAAGTCCATAAACTGATTACGTACTAATTCCGTGTCAACATACCCTGGACAAATAGCATTTACCGTAATTCCCTCTGTCGCCACCTCTAGTGCCGTTACCTTAGTAAGCCCAATCACACCATGCTTTGCTGCATTATATCCCGCCTTCCCAGCAAACCCAATGACGCCATTGATGGAGGCCATATTGATAATACGACCAAATTGATTTTTCTTCATATGTGGTAACGCATACTTCATCGCCACAAAGGGAGCAACGACCATCACTTTTTGCATTGACTCAAAAATTTCTGTCTTAAAATCCTCAATAAGTGACACATGTTGAAATCCTGCATTATTGATTAAAATATCTAATGTTGAGAATTTATTAATCGTAAAATCAATGGCTTCTCTTATGGCTTGTTCTTCTGTCACATCACATATATAGGAAGTTAAAGAGGGGTATTGTGCGACGGCTTCCTCAAGAAGCTGTTCATTTTTATCTGATATCACAACATTAGCCCCTTGCTCAGCAAATGCTTGTGCCATAGCAAGACCAATACCACGAGCTGCCCCTGTAATAAAAACCGTTTTTCCTTGCATACTTCATCCCTCCTACATCCCTAATGAGAATAATATGATTGCAAGTATTGTACCTATGATAGGGATAATAACCGTCAAAGCTCCAAATGGCATATATGCATCCTTATGCTTTTCATTACATACTGAATTGATGGTTGTCACAACATATCCTCCGTGCGGCAATGAATCTAGGGAACCAGATGCTATAGCGATTGTCCGATGCAACGCCTCTGTATCTACACCCATCTCGATATAATGCGGTGCTAGTAAGGGCATAGCAATTGTTTGTCCCCCTGATGCTGAACCTGTTAAACCAGCAATAACCGCAATTGCTAAGGCTCCTCCAATCAGCGGACTGCCAGGGATATTGGTCATTACATCAACAGTTGCAACAAAGGATGGTGTTGCTTTTACTACCCCGCCAAAGCCGACAACAGCCGCCGTATTTGCAATGGCAATAATAGCACCCATTGCACCTGCTGCTAATGTTGCGCCAACTGACTTTGCATATTTGTAACTCACTAAATAAGCAACGATACAGCCACTAGTTAAGGCTACAATTAAAGCAGAGGTTCCAAGTGAATCATGGAAAATATAAGAAATGACTAAAACAACTAATAATGGTATGAGACTCAAAAGGGGACTCGGAAGCTTTCTTGTTTCATCAGCTACTGGATCGGTGGAGCGCTCAATGAATATTTCCCCATTGTTAACAGCGCGTTTAATCATCCAATTCAGCCAAAGCGAGCCACCAACGGCCATAAAAATAGCCACGACAATACTAACTTGCCAACCTGCATATGGAGTTGTACCAAGATATGGAATTGGTATCCAATTTTGAATCTCAGGTGAGCCTGCTGATGTCATCGTAAATGTGACAGAACCTAGGCCCAGTGCAGCAGGAATAAAACGTCGTGGAAAGTTTGCTTGTTTAAATAAACTAATAGCCATTGGATAAACTGAAAAGGCTACGATAAAAACTGAAACACCACCATATGTGAGTACTGCTGCAGCTAAAACTACAGCATATGTGGCATATTTCACCCCTATTTTTTCTACAATCCATTTAGAGACACTATCTGCAGCGCCTGTGTCCTCCATGACTTTGCCGAAAATGGCGCCCGCCATGAACATTAAATACCATGAACCAACAAATCCGGTGAATCCATCCATATAGCTCGTTAGAAAGTTGGCCTGATCTTTATCAGCTGTTTGAGGAAAAAATGCAAGACCGTTTGTTAAAGCTGCTAACAGCGCAGTTAACGGTGCTGAAATAAGTAGATTTACACCCTTCATTGTTAAATAAACTAATAATGCTAAACTACCAAAAAGACCAATATACTCTAACATTTACACCCCACCCATCCCCTTTTTTAGAAAAAGAGCTGTATAACTCTACAGCTCTAGGTTTTATTAGTCGTTATTGCTTGGGAATGCAAACGTGGATGCTGAGGAGGCATTGCCAGCCATCCAACGCTCTGAAATTGTCTTAGTTTTTGTAAAGAATCGTGCTTGATCTGGGCCAAACATATGCCCCTCACCAAAACGAGATCCTTTAAAGCCTGCAAAGTTATGGTAGCCAACAGGAATTGGAATTGGTACATTGACACCAACCATGCCAACATCAATTTCTGTTGTAAATTTTCGAGCTGCTAATCCATCATTCGTAAAGATTGTGACACCATTACCTAGCTCATGCTTATTGATAAGTGTAATAGCTTCCTCTAAGGAATCTACACGAACAACATTGCGAGCTGGACCAAATATTTCTTGCTCGTAAACTTCCATGCCTGGCTTTACATGATCTAATAATGTAGGCCCTACATAGAACCCTTTAGACTCTTTGACAATATCAAGTTCTCGTCCGTCACAAATTACTGAAGCTCCTTCGGCTTCCCCTCGATCAATTGCAGTAAGAATTGCTTCTTTTGAATGCTGAGAAATAACAGGGCCAAAATCTGAATCAGGGTTTGTA
>Ga0213825_1000405_pt1 | contig 31658 bp, 41 predicted proteins | sample MC6MC0900MG_FD_179896 | JGI IMG/M metagenome (GOLD analysis project Ga0213825, IMG submission 179896) | Enriched soil aggregate microbial communities from Iowa State University, Ames, United States - MC6-MC0900-MG | ecosystem: Environmental > Terrestrial > Soil > Unclassified | place: USA: Iowa...
CTCCAACAGCCCGTTTTACAGGCCCCAAAAACGCAAAAAGCCCTGAATAATCAGGGCTTTGAATATGGCGGAAGCGTAGAGATTCGAACTCTAGGATAGTTGCCCATCGACGGTTTTCAAGACCGTAGGACAAAGCCCCGCCCCATGCGGATTGTAAGGCGAAATCGATTCCAAAACAAACCAGAAACGGCACGGCTACAAGCCGCATGCTGCAAGGGTCGCCGTTTCAGTTTTGGAATCGATTTTGGCCGTATTTCGCACATCACCAGCCTCCCTTAACACCCCCATCCAGGCGTTCTGCCGACGACGACCCGTCCTGGCTCGTCACCATCCCAATTATTCGAAATCTCGTAACTGAAGAGGCCGATGTGATAGGCCTCATCAACCTCTACCAACCCCCATGCCTTAGCAGCCTCCGTCAGCTCCAGCATGTCAACGAAGCTCTCGTCGCTGACCTCTCCCCGACGGTGGGCGGCATACGCCATCGCATCAAGCACGGCAGCGCGCCCTTCGGGATCGGTCACCAAGGCGAACCGGTCGTTCAGTTCGTCCATCCATGCCTGCGGTATCCCGGTCATCATTCTGCCCTGCACCACCAAGACTGCGCATACAGCACGCCGTCGATTTCCTCGACCCCGTTGATGTTGATGCCGAGCTGGGCCATTCCGTTGACCTTTGCGTCGTGCAGGCGCGGAATGATGTCCGGTCCAGGTGTAGGGTTGAACACCCAAGCCTGAGTCGACACACGCCCCAGGGGCTCGCTGTGGTGATCACCGATGTGGACATCCGCGCGGAGTGGTTGGACTTTCCGTAGGCGGTCGGAGGGTAAGGCCACGCCATGCTTGCGGCGTCGAACGAGAAGGAAGTACATGCGGCACCGATACTGTATAAGTAAACAGTATCGTATAATTCCTCAGGATTGCAGGCAACGACCGACCGGCGGCCTAATGCAGCGGTGGCAGCTCCTTACCTCGGGCCTTGGCCACGACACGAAGCTGGTAATCGGAGACCGCCTGGAACAGCGACTCGGCCAGCAGGCGCAGCCGCTCGATCTCTTCTGCCGACGCGCCTAGATCTTGGGCCTGGTGATAATCGCGCATAGCGTCGACTGCCTGCTGAATCAGCGGCTCGCCGGCCTCTACCATTCCAATGAAAGTGCGTTTTTCCATGCCCATCCTTTAGTCTATGATCGAGGTACGATCGGCTGGCCCGACGTCAAATAGTCTAACGCTTAGACTCCAACCTCTGACTCAGGAATCATCCTTTTGGCAGGATAGCTCGAGCTGTCGCTTCCAAAGCCCTTTTCTCTGCTGCAAGCGCATGCTCACAGGTCGCATCGCCATAGAGGATCGCTTCCCTCGCGCAATCGGAAAATGACTCTTCAAAGCTTTGCTGTCTTTCAAGGATTTTGAGCGAGAATGCGCCCATGCTTATCGCAACAAAAACGGTCAGTATTGAGAAGGAAGTTGAAATAGACACATTTGACCTCGACAAAATAACGGCGCCATTATTTTGATAGCATAAGATGTGCGTGCAGCAGGTCACAAGTCCCTCTTGCTATTGGCATCCGCCTGGCTCCTCTCTTTCCATTTAGTGACTTCGTGAATGTAGGCCTGACACGCCTGCAGTGCCTTCAATCCGTCGTCACCGTCGCCGGTGATGCCGAGAATTCGTTGAGCATGCGCTGGGTCAAGTTGGACTCGCGCGGGGCCATAAACCACGCGTCCGGCGCCGGCGGCGGCTGGCACCCCACAGTCACCACCAGGGGCGACGGCGGCGTTGTCGATAAGGACTGACAGCCGGACATTAGCAGTAGCAAGCTGGCCAGCAAGGCGCTTGCGGTCGTCTTGAGCATCTTTCAATTCCTGATAGTGGGTTGTGCTGTCGGCCTGCAGGCGCTGCTCCAGGGCGCTACGCTCGGCCTGGACGGCCTGCAGCTTGCCCAGGGCGGCCGAGCTGGCCCGGTCGCGTTCCAGGGCATTCGCCCCATGCACCTCGGCCAGCTGCTTGCCGTAGTCGTTTGCCTGCCACAGCCAGGCGCAGCGGCCACCGACCGCCAAGCCCAGCAGCAGCGCCAAGGCCGCCAGGCGCCAATCCAGGCTGGTCATACGCCCAGCACCTTGCGCGCGCGCTCCCACAGCACCAGGCGTTCGGCCTGGCCGTTGAGCCCGCCGTTGATCTTGCGGGTGATGCCGGCGAAGTCGCCCCGGTCTGCCAGGGTGTTAAGGCCGCGCGTCTGCCAGAACCAGGCGGCCGAGGCCGCCGCGTGTTGCGGCAGCTCCAGCAGCTCGGGGTGGTTGACCAGGTCGAGGCCCAGCGCCGCGCCACAGGCTTTGTGGTTGTCCAGCCCGGTTATCTGGATCAGGCCATGGCCCCGGTACTTCTGGCCGTCTCCATCGGCCTCCGGCGTGTTGCCCAGCCGCGCCGCGAGCGTGCCGGTGTCGTACTTCGACAGATAGGCATTGCTGCCCAGCTCACGCACGTAACGCAGCTGGCCGGACTCATGGCCAACCTGGGCAATGAACGCCGCTTGCCGCGCCGGCGTGACGATGCCGAACCGCCCCATGGCGGCGTTGAGGACGGGTGCAAAAACGCCGGCTTTCGGGCCGGCGTTCGGGAGGATCTGCTGCAGTTGCTGTATGGATAGTGCCATTGCTTGCTCCAGTGAGGCCGCGCGCGGCCGTGGGGTTACAGCTGTTCAACCTTGAGCGGCTTTTCAACTTTCTTTTTCTTGCCCGAGGCCTTGGCCTTGCCCTTCCTGCCGCCGTTGCACTCCACCGTCGTGCTCCAGCCGGACTGGGTGAACACCTGATCGACACTGTCCACCAGGTACTCGCCATCTAGCCCCGGCTTGAAGCCCTGGGCGTTGATTGAGAGTTCGGCGAACAGGTCGGTACGACCGGGCATTTCCAAGCGCACGCCGGCCGTACTGCGGTTGAACGCAGCCAAGCGCGCCTTGGCGGCCTGCTCGGCGGCAGTTTTATTGGGGTAGATATGGCGGTCGGTATGGACTGGGGGCAGGCCGCCGGGGGCCTCGTCGTTGCCCAGCTCAACCACTTTCAGGGCGCCGGTTTTCTGATCCTGGTGCTGGGTCTTGACCGCCTTTTGCGTGCTGCGGTCGCCAAGGCGGAACTGGTAGCGGGAAACGTCTGTCTTGTTGATGGTGACCACCTGCAGGGACTTGCCCGACGTGCTCTTACCACCCTGCCGGGGCATGACCAGCAACTTGCCCTCGGCCACCTTGGCGGTGCTGTCGTACTGCCGGGCCAGGCGCGTGATGAAGTTAAAGTCAGACTCGTTGCGCTGGTCGACGCGCTCGACCTTGGTGGTCACCGGGCACACCGGCTCCCAGCCGTTGCGCTTGGCCACCTCGGTGACGATCTGCGACAGCGGCACGTTTTCCCAGCTGCCGCTACGCACGGTCTTGCCGCTGCCGCGCATGTCGCTGGCCTTGCCGCGAATGGTGATTTCGTCCGGCGGGCCGGACAGCTGCACCTCGTCGACCGTAAAGGCGCCCATGCGCTTGAGGGGCTGGCCCTCGTAGCCCAGCAGCACCTCCACCCGCCCACCCCGCGCCGGCAGCGCGACAGCCTGGTCGCGGTCGTCGATGCGCAGCTCGAACTCGTCCGACTCCATGCCGGGCTTGTCCGACGTGCGCAGCAACAACAGCCGGTCGTTGATCAGCGCGGTAATGTCGCTGCCATCGGCAATGATTCGATACGTCGGTTTCATGCTTGCTCCAGAAACGAAAAACCCCGCACAGGGCGGGGCTCGTTACGCGTAACGCGGAAAAGTCAGGCGAACAGCTGCAGCAGCTCGACCGCCGGCGCCGACAGGTCGGGCAGCTCGATAAGCAGACCGGTGCGGTAAGGCTGCGCCTGCCTGGCCAGATCCGGGTTGGCCTCCAGTACCGCCTCGACGGTGCCGTTGAGGTGGCCGTAATGGTGCTGGCAGATCACATCGAGCAGATCACCGTCAGACGTTCTGCAGGTCGTTGCCATAGCTCACAAACTCCAGGGTGAAACCTTGTTTTCGGGGGATGCCGCCTGCCAACAGGTGGCTTTGCTCTTCCTCAACACTGACCAGGCACCAGTCGCCCAGCACCTCGCCATAGCCGGTGACCAGCTTTAACGCCTGCAGCCGGGCACCGACGCTGCGCAGTATTTTCAACTGGCCGATACCGCCCTTGTGGTGCGGGAAGATCGCGCCCTTGAGGGTAATTTTTTCCTCCCCCAGGCTCACCGCCTGCTGCGCCACGCTACGACGCAGGCGCTCCTGGCCAGCCCAGCGGTACGACGCCTGCCGGCGCAGCTCATCAAAGGGCGCGGTGTCCAGATTGAAGTAATACGGCTGCAGCTTGGGGTCATGCGGCTGGATGATCAGCAGGTGCGGGAACGGCGCGACCGCCTCGGGCAGCGGCGTGGTCGAGCCCAGCAGCCCACCCGTGGGCAGGATGTTGGACAGCGACGGACTGACCAGCCCCGCCACCCGCCCGGCCTCGGCCGTGACCTTGGCCGCCATCTGCTTGAACGTGCCGAGGCGTTCTTGCACCTGGGCGGCGCCGGTGACGACACTGCTATAGGTCGCCGCCACCTGCCCCACCTGGGACTGCGCCACGTTGATACTGCGCACGATCCGCCCGAGCTTGGCCCCTGCCTCAGGCCCCACAAACGGAATGCTTTCCAGCTCCGACGCGGCGCCCGTGATGCTGCCGATAGCGCCATTGAGCGGGGACAGCATGCCGTCCATACCCTTGCGCCCAGCCTCCCCAGCCGAAACCAGCCCGGAAAGGGATGATTCCAGCTGCTCCATGTAGGGCATAGCCCCTCCTTAAACGTGCGGTTGGTCGTACAGCTGGGCCGAGGACATGCGCGCCGATGCTTCGCGCTGCCACGCCTCGAACAACTGCCGCAGGGGCGACTCGATTTCGCGAACGACCTGCGACGGGTCTTTCACATCGCCCTGCACATCGATCTTGATGGTGGGGGAAAACGAAAACTCCTGATCCACCTTCGGCGCCGGTGCCGGGGCCGGTGCGGCAGCCTTGGCCGGCTTGGCCAGCTCGGGCATGCGGGGCACCGTCGGCGCCGACTTGGCCACCATGGCGCGCACCACATCGCCGAACCCGGCCGGCAGGGTCGCCGGCTGGGGGGTGGCTTGCGGCGTCGAAGCCTCGGCAACAGCCTTTTGCTCGCGGTTGTCGATCACCACAGGAACCGGTGTCGACTTGCTCGGGACCTCGCGCACCGTCTCGCCCAGCTTCGCCGGCGGCGTTTCCGGCGCCGATTGCGGTTGGGCTTGTGGTCGCACCAGGTCAGCACCTGGGAACCGCACCTTGGTGGCCGCCAACGCCGGCACCAGGAACGGGTCCTTTACCTCGGGCGCGCCCGGCTCAGGCAGCACGGCAGGTTCGGCCGGGGCCGGGGTGGCCACGGCGCGCACCGTGGTGCCCAGCTTCGGCGGTGTCTGCAGGACCGGTGTCGGCTCAGGCTCGGCCACTGGCTCAGGTTGAGCCGGCGGCCGCACCAGGTCCGCACCGGGGAACCGCACCTTGGTGGCCGCCAGTGCCGGCACCAGGAACGGGTCCTTTACCTCGGGCTCGCCGGGTTCAGGCAGCACGGCAGGTTCGGCCGGGGTGGCCACGGCGCGCACCGTGGTGCCTAGCTTCGGCGGCGCCTGCAGGGCCGGTGCTGGCTCAGGCTCGGCCACTGGCTCAGGTTGAGCCGGCGGCCGCACCAGGTCCGCACCGGGGAACCGCACCTTGGTGGCCGCCAGTGCCGGCACCAGGAACGGGTCCTTTACCTCGGGCTCGCCGGGTTCAGGCAGCACGGCAGGTTCGGCCGGGGCCGGGGTGGCCACGGCGCGCACCGTGGTGCCCAGCTTCGGCGGTGCCGGCTCAGGCTCGGCCACTGGCTCAGGTTGAGCCGGCGGCGGCACCAGGTCCGCACCGGGGAACCGCACCTTGGTGGCCGTCAGTGCCGGCACCAGGAACGGGTCCTTTACCTCGGGCTCGCCCGGCTCAGGCAGCACGGCAGGCGCGGCCGGCGCCGGGGTGGCCACGGCGCGCACCGTGCTGCCCAGCTTCGGCGGCGCCTGCAGGACCGGTGCCGGCTCAGGCTCGGCCACTGGCTCAGGTTGAGCCGACGGCGGCACCAGGTCCGCACCGGGGAATCGCACCTTGGTGGCCGTCAGTGCCGGCACCAGGAACGGGTCCTTTACCTCGGGCTCGCCCGGCTCAGGCTGCACAGCAGGCGCGGCCGGGGTGGCCACATTGCGCACAGTGCTCCCCAAGGCCGGCGAAGGCTTGGCAACAGGCTCAGGCTGCGGCGCTGGCTTGCCCTCCTGCGCAGGCTCCACCGTTACGCGTAACGCTTCGCCCGGTGCCGGCGGGGTTTCCGGTGCCGGCGCTGCCTCGGCCTCGGGCTGCTCATCACCAAACCAGCGCTTACCCAGCCAGCCGCCCAGTGATTCACCGCCCAGGCTGCCCAGCATCGCGCCAACGGCGCCGCCGACAGCGGTACCAATGACCGGCACCACAGAGCCAATGGCCGCGCCTGCAGCAGCACCCGCGAGCGTACCCGCGAAACTGCCGGCGGCGCCGCCGTAACCCTCGGCCTTCTCGTCGTCGGTCTTGGCATTCATCGCGACATCAAGCGCAGTTGCGCCGGCATCCATGAAATTGCCGCCCGGCAGGCGCTTGGCCAGACGGGTAACGCCGCGCATCGAGCGCGCCACCTTGCCCAGCTCATCAGCCCCCGTCAGCGCGGCAGGCACTGCAGGAAGCGACGGCCGAGGCCTGGCCACCGGCGCCTGGGGCGCCTCGACCTTGGCCGCCGGACGAACCGGGCCGCCCTGCCTGGCCGCGCGCCGGCGTTCCCGCCGCCGACTTCTACGGCTGCCCTTGGCAGGCGCTGCAGGGGCGCTATTTGCAACGCTACTGCCAATCCCGCCCATGGCGTCGGCATTGACCACAAACACCCGCTGCGGGTCGTTGCCGCCCGTTACGGGGTCATTGGCCGGATCAGCACCGGCCGAGCGCGAGCCAAACACCTTGCCCAGCACGCCAAGCCCGGTGTCGACCACCTTGTTGCCGGTCTTCGGCAGCTCGATGGGCGCACGCTCGCCACGGCCAGCCCGGCCGGCGAACGACTCCAGGCCGCGACCGCGCGCAATGTTGAACACCCCGCGCCCGATCTTGAACGCGCTGGACGCTGTTTTAAGCGCCAGGATGGCCGCCACGGTGCCGGCAATGCCCGTCACGACCGCCGGGAACTTGTCCGACAGATCGGTTATGCCACGGGCGACCGCTGTCAGCCCTTTGGCCGCCATGTCGGTGGCCGGGCGGATGGCATCGCCAATGCTGCGCATCGCGTCGTCGGCCGCCTGGACCGTCTCGGCCCACTGCTGCGCAGAGGTTTCGCGGCGCTCGGCCAGGTTCTTGTCGAGGATGCCCGAGGCCTTGCGTGAATCGGCTTTCAGCTCCTCATACAGCCCCCGGTTTTGCCCGTAGGCGGTGAGCGCGGCCTTGACCTGCATGTCGGCGAAGATATCGCCGGTGCGCAGGGTCTTCTCCAGCGCCTCCAGCGCCGCCTTGGCTTTCTCCGGGTCGACCTCCTTGTCGATTTTGGCCTGGGCATCCTTGATCTTTTTGGCCTTGGTCGGGTCTGTCGCCTCGACGTATCGCATGGCCAGGGCCATGGATGCCTCAATGACGTTCATGCCCTTCTGCAGGCCGGTATTCAGCGACTCCTGGTAATCAATGCCCACATCGCTGTAAGCCTTCTTGATATCCCCGGCGCCGATTTTCTCCATCCAGTTCTTGAAGTTGTTCGCCGCTTCATCCGAACTGCCGGCGGTCTTCATCTGCACCTGCAGCATGGAGCCCAGCGAAGTCACCGCGTCTAGCCCGGTGATGCCGTTTTTCTCCATGCCGGCCAGCAGTTGCGGGAACCACTTGGCCATATCGCTGGCCTCGAAGCTGCCCGCCTGGCCTTGGTAGGCGATAGCCTCCAGTGCCTGCTGCATAACCTTCGGGTCGCTGATCTTGGCGTTTTGCTCCAGCGCCTGGATCATGGACGCCGTATCGACGCCCGAGGCGCCTTGACCGATAGCGAAGTTGGCCGCGACCGGCGCATACGACAGCGCCTTGTTTAGATCCATGCCGGCGCCGACCAGCTGGTTGACCAGGTCGGCCACGTCGTTGCGCGCCATGCCGGTGCCGGCGGCCGTGTCGATCACCGTCCGGGTTAGCTGCTGCTCCTCCGGCTTGTTGGCAATGTCGGCCTTGATCGCAATGTCACGGATGATCGCTTGATAGTTCGCGCTGATCATCGTCGGCGCGGCCACGGCACCCGTAGCCACCACCGCCTTGCCGATATTGGACTTGAGCGAGTCCTTGCCCGCCTGCAGCTGCTGGTGGCCCTTTAGCTGCAGGTCGGCGCCCCTGGCCTCGCGGCCCAGGCGCTGATATTCGCGACTCAGGCGCCCGACCTCGATCCCCTGCTTGCGCAGCGCCTCCAGGTTGCCGTCCAGCTTGCGCAACAGCTTGTCGGCGCCGGCGGCGCCACTGTCGTGCGCGCGCTTCCACTCCTCGCGCAGCTTGATGGTTTCGCCAATGGTGCTTTTCAGCACCTTGGCCTTGTTGCCCTTGGCTTCCAGTTTCTGGATGCCGTTTTCGACCGTCTTGAAGGCGCTGCCGACCGTTGAAGCGACGGCACCCCCGATGACCAGCATCAAAGGCTTTAAAGCCATTGCTTACCCCCTTGCCGGCTCAATCCGAGAGCCACCAAACCATGTCGGCATACGACATGGTCATGATTGCCTCGGGCGAGAAATTCAGCTCAGCAGCAAGCCGCTTGGCGGCCTGCTTCTGTACGGCTGGATCAAAGCTCGTCGTCTCGCACCAGAAAGGTGTAGCCCGCCGCGACGCGGTTGTAATCCTTGTACGTCAGGCGTTCCAAATCCTTAACGTGCACCTCGGCCAGGGAGGCGAACAGGTTCAGCTCGCGCTGCTCGTCGTCGCCGTCCGAGGTCTTGGTGGAGTTGCGGATATCGCGCACAGTCGGTGCACGTAGGGTGATTTTGTCTTGCTTGACGCCGTTCAGCTCGACCGGCATGGTCAGGGTGATGGTGACGTTTTCAGCGGTCAGTTCGAGGTATTTCGGCAGTGGCTTGGCCATGGTGGTGCGTCCTTGATTTGAAATGGGATGTGAAGAGGTGAAAGGAGGAATTACAGGCCGATGTCGCGGCGCTGGCTGGCCAGCTGGTCAACGCCATTGATGACGCGCTTCATGGCCATAGGCTCGATTTCATAGATGACCTCGCCGCCGACCTCCAGCTTGTAGTAGGTCAGGGCAATGGCGTGCTTGTGCTCGGCCTTGTCCCCCGGTTTCCAGTCGCCCATATCCAGCTCTTTCAGGGTGCCGCGCTGGGTGACGATGACCGCCTTGGTTTCGCCCTTCTGGCCCTTGAGCGAGCCACGGAAAACGCCGTTGAAGGCGTTACCGTCGGCCAGACCAAAGAACTTCAACGCCTCTTTGCGCATGCCGGTGGTGGTAAAGCTGGACTCCAGCTTTTCCATGCCCAGGTCCATCTCAATCGGCATATCCATGCCGCCGGGGCGGTACTCTTCCATTTTGAGTGCCAGCTTGGGCAGGGTCAGGGAAGGGACATCACCCTGGAAGCTGATGCCATCTACGAACAGGTTCATGTTGGCCAGAATTTCGGGAATCATTGCCATGTGCTGCGCTCCTTAGGCGGTCTTGTCGAGAACTTCGGTCAACCAGTCGTTGACTACGTCGAAAATAAAGTTGGGGTTTTCAGCCGGCGGAACGTCGGTAAAGCGGATGTTCCAATAAATTTTGCCCTGCTCCAGGGCGCTGGCCGTGTTGAGGTCTGGGTCGGCGTAGACCTCGAAGTTGATGATTGCGCCCTGGGCTTTCAGGTCGCGCATGAAGGCGTTAAGGCCCTCGGTCACGTCGCGGACGTAAGTCGCGGTAATGCCCCGGTCGACCGCCCACTTGTGGCCGTACAGGATCGCGTCCATGACCATGTCCATGGTCCGCACGCGGGTGACGAACGCCCATTTCGAATCGCTCGACAGCGTGCGGTTGCCCCACAGGCGGAAACCGTCGTCGCGGATGATGGTCGCGATATTGGCGTTGTTGAGCAGGTTGGCCCGGCACGTCTCGTCGCCGTCCAGGTACTCGATGGCACGGGTGGTACCGGTGATGCCGACAAACTCCTTGTTCGACGGGGAGGACCAGAAACCGTACTGGCTATCAGTCCAGGCAAACACGCCTGCAGCCCAGGCCGAGGCCGGCGCGTCGACCGTCCCGTTGCTGGTGGTGTCCCACATCTGCACACCCGGATCGACCATGTACAGGCGCTTGGAGCCGAACAGCTTGGCGTAGGTGGTAGCCGCCTCGTCGGTGGTGTTGGGGCCGTCGATGATCGCCACGGCGCGCAGCTTGGCGGCGATGGCATCCATGGCGGTGGCCACCGCCTGGGTCGCGCTGTGCTTGGGCGCGATAATGAGGCGTGGCTGGGCGTTGAAACGGCTCTTACCGTCCAGCAGCGCCTGCAGGCCGGAACGCTTACCGTTGGCCAACACGCCGCCGATGATCGCGGAAGTCTGCGCGGCCGCGTCTACAGCCTTGGCCACACCCGAGGCGACGATGACCGCCTTGGAGCGTGCATAGATGGCCTGGCAGGCCTTGGTGATGGCAGCGCCGGCGCCGAATGCGGCGATGGCTTCGCGCTCGCTGGTGATCAGCACCAGGTCGCCGGCCTTGGCCGTGGCGTTCGCGCCTTCGGTGAAGGTGTCGACCAGACCAATGATCGAGGAGGACGGCAGCGAAATGGTGCGCGTGCCAGTGTCGACGGCCTTTACGGTGACGCCGTGAAAGAATCCAGCCATGGGATAACTCCAAAAGAAAGGGCCGCACGCGGCGGCCCTGCAGAAACGAAAACGCCCCGAAATCGGGGCGCTCAAGGGAATGCGAGGAGAGGGTCAGACGACGCCGGGCACGCTCGCGCGGATGGCGTTAATGGCCGAATCGGCCATTACCTCTGCCTCGGCATGACTGCCAGCCTTGAGCACCGCCTGCTTGCCTTTCAGCCGTGCTGCGCGGATCTGGCACAACGCGGTGCGCCAGGTCGCGGCCTCGCTCAGAATGCTTTCAGCGGCCTGCTGCGGGGTGACGCCCTCGGCGTCCACCGTGGCCTGTACGGTCAGCGGCACCTCACCTTCGAAACCGGCAGCCTGAAAGGCTGTGGCCTCGCTCTCGGCCATTTCGTACTCAACCACGCGCAGCGCGTCACCAACCACGCTGGCCCGCGCCTGATCGGCGGTCAGGTCAATCTGCTGGACAGCCACCTGCAGGGCTGCAGGCAGCGGCAAGGCCTCGAAGTTGAAGCCGTTGAAGACGGTGTCACCGTAGGTGATCGTCAGGTTTTGCTTTTGCATAGGGAATCCTTACAGGGTGGCCAGGTTAGAGACGACGTTGCCGAGGGTGTTGGACGCAGTGCCGCCCGCCACACCCATGACATAGCGGCCGGCAAAGCCGGACGGGGTGCTGGTCGAAATCACCTCCAGCACCACACCGTTTGCCGAGCCCGGCATCAGGAAGCCCACGAAGTCGGCAGGTGCCTGGACGTCGCACGAATCCAGCTTCAGGGCCAGCATGGTGACAATCGAGGCGCTATAGGTCTTGATTACCGAGTTGGCCGAGCCCGACGGGGTCGGCACAATGCCGGCCGGGCTCGGCAACACCAGCGTCACATCGCGCAGGCCAAAAGAGCCCCAGCTTGGCAAGCCGATGCCGGACAGGTAAGACGAGGTGCCATCAGTCTGATAGGTCAGCGTCAGCTTGCGCTTCACGCCGGTGGTGTCGGTCATGATGTTGACCACACGCTGCGCCGCGACAATCGCCGTCGAATGCAGGTAGTCCGCCTGCAGGCGGATCAGGCAAGAACCACCCGCCGGGGTATTGGCAACGGCCTTGTCGATGGTTTTCAGCGGCGCAGCGGCCGTGCCGGCGGCGGTATCGTCGCCGGTCTGCTGGTTGACGTACCAGGTCCGTTCCAGGTTCGGCACGGCAGCGATGGCGAGGGCCACTGCCTGCTCAATGCCGCCCTTCCGGGTTTTGAAGTAATCGAGCAAAGCATTGGTTTGCGTTACCAGGTTGGCAACATCGCTTTCGAGACTCATGGTTCTTAGGCTCCGTAGAGGTGTTGGACGAATTGAGATTGCAGGTAGATAACCGCCGAGGCGTTGGCAATTGCCGCACTCAGCAGGCCGTCATGGTCAGTGTCTTGGCGCAATTCGGCGGCCTTCATCCGGGCCAGCAAATTGGCTACCTGCTCGCCGGTGATTCGCTGCTGATCGGTTTGGCTGTCCAGCTGGTCCTGCTGTTTCAGGTCGCGGAACTGGGCAGCCACCTGGGCGGCGGCCAAAGCGGCCAAGGGCGCCGCAAAACTCAGATTGAGCCCGGCGCCGGTGCTATTGATGGTGACGCTATTGGCAGGCAGGGCCGCTAACGACAGGTCATAGGCCAGCAACAGGTCGATACCTGCCGCCTTGTAGGCGAGCACCTCAGTAGTGCTCGACCACACCGCGAATAGGGTTCCATCACTCAAGAGGAACCCGATTTCGCGCACATAGAACGCTGATTCACCGTCAGCGACAGCGGTCAGGTGCAACAGGGTGCTGGACAGCTTTTCGCCGCCGGCAATGGGGTACTTCGCCAACTGGCGGCCCAGCACGATCTGGTCGGCGCTGGGGGTATATGCCCGGTCCCCAAGCACCACATGGGTAATCTCGGCTGCCAGGCCGGTACGGCTAGCGTTGAACACTGCCGCCAGGCCGGCCTTGGTGATTACAGGCTGTAAAGCGGTACTCATAGAACTGCCTCCATCGTGCCGCGCACGACTACCAGGGTGCGGGCCGCACTGGCGAACCCGACTCCCGATTCAGAGTTGATTGGGGCGCATTGCACTTCGGCGCTACGGCGAGAAACGCCCAGCGCGGCAGTGGCATTGGCCAGCAACAGGGTTTGTGTCGAGGTGTCGACGGGAACCCCTATGGCCTCCAGGGTGCGCCGCTGCAGTACCAGACCCTGCGCGGCGTTACCCATAACGAGGCCGCCATCAAAGCGCGCGCCCAGCCGGAACTCGTAGTGGCTGCGCTCGTTCTTCGCCGCGTCGACCAGGGCACGCAGGCGCGCGCCCAGCTCGGGCGAGATGATCGAGCCCTCACCCGCCCGGTTTTCGTTCGCCCAGGCCGTGACCTGGAACGTGTACGGTGCGGCGTTCGGGATCTGGTGCCATTCCTTGAACTCCGCGTTGACCCGCACCGCCCTCAGCACCCGCCGGATTGCGCCGACAGTGCCCTTGGTCTTGTGAACCGGGATCGCCTCGCGGTTCAACTGGCGCCGCTGGTCGTCGGTGTAAGCGGCTTCCCAGCCCTCGACCTTGAGCGCCCATCCCAGCCAGGGCAGGAAGTTGGGCGGGCAACGCGCCGAGTCGGCCACGCCCCGGATGATTTCCGGGTCCACGCCCAGCTCGCCGGCGCGCTCCAGCGAGCGCTCCAGCAGCGTGGCGTTATGCGGTAGCAGGCTCATGTGACCACCTTGGTGGTCAGGGCAATGGATGTGGCACGCGGGTAATGCCGCTTGTCACACACCACCCCTTCCACCGGCTTGGCCAGGTCGACGCGGCTAATCCCCGTTACGTGTAACGCCGCGTAGATGGCCGAAACGGGCAGCTGCCCCTCAAGGCGGCGAGCATCGGCAATGGCGGCATCCAGGCTTTTCCGCGCCGCCGCCAAGACAACGTCAGGGTCTGGCCCGTCCTCTACCCACAGCACCGCCTCCACCTTGAAGTCGGTCGGGATACCGCCCTGTACACGCGGCCTGTCGGTCACTGGCCGCACATCCTCGGCCGACAACGCCTTGAGGACAGTGGCCACCAGCTGGGCCTCGGGTACGGTGCTGGTCGGCCTTGCCAGTGCCGCCAGCGACACGTCGCCGGGCAGCGGGTTGGCTAGGCCGGCGTCGTAGTCACAGACCACGACAATGGCCCCGGCGGGCAGCTGCGCTTTAACCGCGGCTGGCACCGGCACCCCGGAAAACCGGGGCGAATCGACCGAAACGTGCACCAGCTCGGCCGACGAACTCAGCGCGTGATACTCATACGCGCCGCTGCTGCCAGCGGCCGACAGCGCCTCTAGCGACAACCGCGTGCGGTAGCGCAGCGCCTCGTCACTTTCCATCAGCGCTGTAACCGGCGGCACCGCGTCAGGATCTGCTGCCCGGATGGTCAGCCGTTGCACGCCGTAATCGGCGGCGCGGTTGTCCAGGTCGGCGCCCTTGGCGTAGGCCAGCAAGCTGGCCTTGGCCGCCGCGTTGACGCGGGCACGCACCATAAGCTCACGGTAGGCCATGACTTCCATCAGCTTGACCACCGGATCGGACTCCAGAACAGCGGTCCACTGGTCGCCCATATGGGCGCGGAAGATGCCTAGCACCTCCTGATACAGCGTCTCGAAATCCAGGGTTTCCACCACATCGGGCGGGGGCAGCAAAGACAGGTCAATCATGCACTCACCTCCACGACGGCCGAGTTGCCCAGGTACTTGCCTGTCAGCTGCAGGCCTATCTGGCCGTCGAGCACCGACACGACCTTGACCCGCTCCAGCTGCAGGCGCGGCTCCCAGCGACCCAGCGCGCGGGCCACCTCGGCCTGTACCGCGCTTTTCCAGCCCTCGTTAACCGGCAGGTCGACAAAGCGGCGCAGGTTGCAGCCGTAGTCCGGCCGCATGCGCCGGCTGCCCAAGGGGGTGGTCAGAATGTCCCCAATCGACTGTTTCAGATGATCGAGGCCGGTGGATTGCTGGCCGGTCATGCGGTCCAGGCCAATCATGCTTAGCCGTCCAGCTGCTGCAGGTCGGCATGGCCACCCAGGAACGCCAGCGCTTCGGCGTCGTCAGCCTGGACGGTCACGCGGCCGGCCAGCACCTTGAACTCGCGCAGGTCGTCACCGGCCTGCAGGAACAGTGAGCGCGAGGTGAAGGCGCGGTCGATGAAAGTCACGGCGGGCGGCGCAGTCTCCACAACGGCGCCGTCGGCACCCGATACAACGGCGGATTCGTCCGCACTCGCTGCCGCGTCAGTCGCGGCGGTTTTCTTAGCTGCCATAGGTGATGCTCCAGAAAAGACAAAGCCCGCATAGCGGGCCTCTAGGGGTGAACTTTCAGTGTCAGCACTGACCGGATAAGACCCGCTCAACCGCCGATTTGATCGCGCTCGCAAGCGCATCAGGGTCCAGATTGCCCGTCACGTTGATGGTTATGGCAGGGGCTCGGGTTGGGCGCGGCGTTGGGATATAGCGCCCAGCCATCAGCGCCGTGGCCAGGCCTTGGGCGATTTCTTCCGGGTCGTTATCACCAGCCAGCAAGCGCCGCCAGTAACTCAGCATGCGGAAGTGGTCCGCAAAACCGGTGATACCGAAACCAACCATTTTTTCCACCATGTGCCGGTCAGTCCCGTTGATGGGGGCCAGCGGATCTTGCTCAGCCATTTGAACCTCAGTGCTTGTGGTTCGCCGTATTGCCGGCGGTATCGATGATTTTCCCGAGGCCGAAAATGTCGCCCGTTACGCGTAACGGCCCGACTATCTCCACGGCGCCCTGCAGGGTGATGGTGGCCGCCTTGGCCGTGATCGCGGCCGACTCGGCATTGATCGCGGCGTCGGTGATCACCGCCTTGCTGCTGCCGACCTCGATGTTGACCGTGCCGGTGGGCAGCTTGATGGTGTAGCTATTGGCCGCCCAGTCGTAGACCAGGGAACCACCATCGTCGAAACGCCAGACCTCGACATGGTCGCGGTTGTCCGGTGGCGCACCGGCGTTGCCGTACAGCCCAGGCACGAACGTGCCCTGCGCAGGCTCGCCGCTCGGACTCACTAGCATCCCCTGCTCGCCCACGCTCGGCGCACGCCAGTGGCGGGCCTTACCGGCGGCTACCGCGTGCCAGCGCACCCAGGCGCTTGTCCAATCGCCGCCATCGGAAACCCGCACCCTGGCGGCGACCAGATCCACCCCAACCACGTAACAGGGAATCAACAGGCCGGCCAGCATGCGGTCGGCCTGCGCGGCCGCGTAACTCATGCCAGCGCCTCCGGTGCCTGATACAGGTCCTCGCTGCCTGGGCCGCTGTCCGGGTCGAAGGCGAACACCAGCGAGCCGGGCGGCTCGTTCTCCCAGGGCCATTCGGTATCGCCCAGGTAAACGTCCTGCTGCCACTGCACCGCCCAGCCCTCGCAGCGGGCAAGCTGTGGAGCGAACTCGGCCGGCATGGCCTCGACGTTCTCGGTCGGACCGACAAAGTCGAGGTCCCAATACTGCAGGCGCAGCACCTGCATCAGCTTGCTGGCCAGAATGGCCGCCTGCAGCGGTGCCAAGGCCCGGCTGGATTCCAGCATTACCAGCGCTTCAAACGTCACCTTGATGCACAAGCGCCCGTCGCCGGGGTCATCACCTGGGGCAAAGTTGGTCGCCGCATACAGCAGCGCTGGCAGCTTCATACCCTCCTTAACCAGCTTGGGGTACGCCTCGATCAGCTGGAACTGCGGCAGCTCCGCCTGCAGGGTCGCGGTCATCGCGTCATGCAGCTGTTTCAGCTCGCTGGGAATCACCGGCGGCTCATCAGAAGATATCGGCGGTTCGTTCATGCTTTGTCTCCAGCACCAGGGCGACCATGCCGTCACCGGTAGGCTCCGGCCGCAAAACGGTGTAAGCGCCACCGCCCTCATGGGCCGGCAGCTCAATGGTCAGGGCAGTGCCTCTGGGCAAGCGCTCAGCGACGGCCGACAGCACCGTAAACCGGGGCTCGTCCAGCTCGGCCGCGTCGACGCCCTTGGCCATGCGCTTGCTGCCCAACTGGGGATCAAGGGCCGGGTTGCTAAAAACCCCCAGCACCTTGGTGCCATCCTCAAGCGCGGCGCTGTCGCCGACCCGCTCAAGGATTCGCCCTGTGCGGAAAGCCATGCGCTCGCGAAAGCTCGGGCGAGCCATTACTGCACGATCATCACGTCGGCGAAGCCGTCGACGGTGTCGGTCAGTTGCTTGCCGTAGGGCAGCGAATCGGCGGTGCCGTCGGCCACCACGGTGCCGTTGAGAACGCTTACCTTGGCGCCGGCTTTGAGGCCCGGCGTCGATGGCACGCGCCATGCGTCGCAGGTGCGGTAGGTAATGGGCGTGCCTTTAGGGCCGGACTGCAGCGGCATTACCGCGAGACTGCCGATCACCTGGGGCACGCCGGCGACCGATCCACCGGTGGGTGCCAGCATGCTGATACTGCCACCGGCATGAACGTAGTTCTTGGCCATGGCCATTTTCTCCTGTCCAGAAACAACAAACCCCGCATAGGCGGGGTGCTTGGGGGTGGTCTGCGGTTACGCGCCGACAGACTTGTTGAGGCCGCGCGAGTCCAGCGGCGCAACGCCGGCGTCGATCCGCACTTTGGTGGCCACGCCGTCGACGGTGAAGCCTTCTTGCTGCTCCATGTACGGCTTGTCCACGCCATCCAGGTACGACACTTCGATGGTGTCACGCCCCTGCGCCGCCGCGAGGTACCAGGTCTTGGCCGAATCATCATCCAGACGCGGCTCGGCAATCACCTCGGCGAAGTTGCGAATCGGGTTATCAACGCCGGCGTTGACGTCGGCGCCGGGCACCGAGGCAGATCGGATCAACTGCTTGGCGCGGTCTTCCAGGGCCACCGGGCACAGCAGGAAGGCCGGGCGGATATTCAGCGTGCGGGCCTTGCCACCCTCTACCTGCGACTTTTGCGTGGCCATGGCGTTCTTGGCCGCAATCATCGACTCAATCGACAGCACCGAGCCGCCACCGGTGAACAGGTTTTTACGGTCGGCATGGAACAGCGCTTTCTTGTCGCTCATTGGCTTGTTGTCGACCAGGACCGCATAGACCAGGTCGCCGATGGTGCCACGCGCAGCCAGGCCCATGTTGTAAGGCACGCTGCTCAGCATATCCAGGTCGTCGTTGATGATGGCCTGGCGAGTGATGGAGAACAGTTCGCCGTAGGTCGCCAGGCTGATAGTTTCGCCACGGTCGCCGGTGGTGACGTACTTGTATTCAGCACCTGGGCGCACTTCACGCAGGCTCGGGAACGCACCCATTCCTACACGCTTGGCGGTGCGGAAGTCGCTCAGGCGGCCACGCTTGGTCCACAGGTGGAAGGTTTCCGGCGCTTCGTCCCAGCCAGCCAGCACCGAGGCGCCGGCAATGTCGATCAGGATGTTGCCAAAGTCGCTGGTGTCATGCGTGAAGGCCATGCCGACCATCTGCATAGGGTTCAGCGAGGCCACCAGAATGCCCCGATCCGTCAGCGAGGCGCGGGCCAGCTCCTTGAGGCTCATGTGGTTATAGGCGTTGTCCGCCTCGTTCTCGGCTTGGCCAATCCGGCCGGCCAAGGCAGCGCGTACCGAGTCGCCCACCAGGTTGCCGTTGGAGATGTGGCCATGCTGGCCGGGCACCTGGCTGCCGGTGGGGGTGGTCGACTTGCCCATATGGGCCAGCAGCTTGGCATTGGCCGATTCCACGCTGCAATTGGTGTCGTTCAGGCACTCGTCACGCAAGGCTGCCCCACCATCGACGGTCGGGAACATGGCAAAGGCGGCGGTGATACTGGAACGACGGGTTGCCTCGGCCTGCAGTACGCGGGCCTCGATCTGCGCCGGGGTTTCGTTCGCCGGCGGCTGATTGGCCGGTGGTGCCGGCTGGTTCAACGGCGCCGGGGGCTGGGTCTGGCCACGCGGGGCGAACATCGGTTGTGCAGCGGTAGGCATGTTGGTGTACTCCTGCATGCGTTGAGAGTTGAGTGCGGCGAAGGCTTCCAGCGCCCCCACCAATTCATCGGCAAAGCCCAGCTCGACAGCCTCGGCGCCGGTCATCCACGTTTCAGCGGACAGCAGTTCCTTGACCTCGTCTGCGGTCTTACCGGTCTTGTTGGTGTACGCCGCCACCAGGGAATCCTCGACCTTGTCCAGCAGGTCGGCGTAGCGGCGCATTTCGTCCGCGTCACCGCCTTGGATGCCCCAAGGCTTGTGCACCATGATCATGGCGTTTTCAGGGATGCGGATAACGTTGGAAGCCATCAGGATCACGCTACCCATGGAAGCGGCCAGGCCATCCACAGTGCCCTCCACGCGCGCCGGGTGGTTGCGCAAGAGGTTGTACATGGCCATGCCCTCGAACACGTCGCCGCCGGGGGAATGAACGTGCAAATTGATCTGTGACACGTCACCGAGGGCTTTCAGATCGCGGGCAAACTGGTTGGCCGAGATACCCCACGCGCCAATTTCGCCGTACAGCATCAGGTCGACCACGCCGCGCTGGCTGGAAGCGCGCAGCGTGTACCAGGTCTGGGGGGCGGCCGGGTCAGGTGTCGTCGCCGTCGTCGCCCCCCGTGGCCCCAGGAATGCCGGTCTTGCCTTTCTCTTTCGCTTTCGCATTGGGTTGGTTTCTCCCGTAATACTCGTGGTAGGCATCCGAACTGAAAACCAGCTCGTCTGCTCGGTTGGCGGCAATCTCGGACTTTCGAGACGCCTTTAGCTCGGACGGGTTGCGACCCCGCGAGCGAGCCATTTCCGCCTCGTCGCCGCCCCCGGCCTTGATGATCCTTTCCCAGGCATCAGCCTCATGCACCGGGTTAATCCACGGCATCACAGGCCCCTGATAGAACGCGCCATAGATCGTCCTGGGGTCCACGTCATGCGGCACCCTTAACTGCCCGCTCAGAATCGCCATACGCAACCAGTTGCGGTACACGCGGCGGCACCAGTAGTCGATGAACTCATGCTGCAGCTGGTCGTAACCCAGCTGGCCCTCGACCAGCTCCTGGCGTTGCGCCGAATAGGTGCCGTCGTAGCTTCGCGCCACGCTTGAATAGGTGCTGCGCGTGCCGGCGGCTACTGCCTTGAGCTGCCCGTTGCGGAAGCCCTCAAGGAACGGGTTAGGCCGGTTGCTTTCGATCATGCCCACGTCTTCACCCGGCAACAGGGTGTCGACCACTACGCCGGGCGCAATGGGGAAAGTTCGCTCGGCCCGCGTTTCGCCGGGGCCGGCCGGCACATAGTCGTCAGGGGTGCCTTTCTTGATGTACATGGCCAGCGCCGCACTGATCCGCGCCGCGACCCGTTCGCTCTCCTCATAGTCCTTGATATCCGCCAGGCGGATCAGGACAGCGTGCAGCAGCGGCTGGCCACGGCTTTGGCCAATGCGCTTGCGGTAGGCAATGTGAATCACCTGCTCAGCCGGTACGCGCTTGGTGTTTTGCACCAGGCTGCCGCGCAGGCCAGCCGGGTGCGACTTGTACAGGTGGTAAGCCAGCACGCGACGCCACCCGTTGCGCTCGATGCCCTGGACGATGCCCTTGGATTCGTCGGTGTACTCAATTGGCAGATAATCCGCCTCCAGCAGCTCCAGGGCATAGGGCACGCCGTGCAAGTGCTGATAGTTCGGCACGCGGCCCATCAGCTCCTGGGCCAGCGCCTCGCCATCACGCAGCCAGCTTCGGCAAACCAGCCGTTCCATCTGCGGCCGGCTCAACTCGCCCGAGGCTTCGGGCTTGAGCGACCATTCCCCCCACAGCGAATTGATGGCGGCGGCGAACTCGCGGTGCACCGTGCCATCCAGGCGCAACGGGATCGGCTCAACCGCAATACCCGAACCACCCACCACGCGCTCCTCCAGGCGGTCAAAAACGCCGGTGACAATGTCGTGGTTCTCGTCCAGGTTGCGGCTCTGCTCGCGCATTGACTTGAGCGTGTTATTCAGCGCCCGGTCAGCACTGCCGGTCTGCTTTTTGGCCTTGTGGGTGCGGGTAGGCTTCGCAGCCTCGAAAGCCATGATCACGCTTCGGGCGTGCATCCGGGTCAGTGCCGTCTTAGGAAAAAACGGCGCAATCGCCTTGTCGATCAGCTCGCCGATCATTCGAACGTCACCAGGGCAAAGCCCGGGCGCCCCCCGCGCGCCTGTGCCGCCGCGCGGCGCTCCCAGTACAGCCGACCATCGCGGATCTGGTTCAGCTCGGCATACACGAAACGTCGACCGTTCAAGGTCACGTCCTTGCCGCCTGCCACCAGGTCTGCCTCGGCACGCATGTACAGCGCGACCATCTGCCGAGGGGTCAAGTTTTCTTCGGCATCTACGTCAGCCATCCGCTTGCTCCTGTTTCAACCCAGCCGCCGGCGGCTGGCTGGTGGTCTGGTTGCGGCGCCGCCGGCACCGGTAGCGGCGCCTCGGGCGCCGATGGCGGCGTCTCGGCCGGTGCTGCTGGCTCGTCCGGCTCGTCCGCTTGTGGTGGTTCTACTGGCACCTCCCATACGCCGGTTTCAGGGTTTTGACTGGCCAGCAAAGCGAGATCCAAGCCGAATTTCTCTTGACTGATCCTCAACGCCGCCAAGGCATACACAAAGCAGTCGAGTGCTTCGTTACGCTTTTTGCGGGCATCCCAGCGCATGACGCGACGACCACGAACGATCACCCACACCTTGCTTTCGCTGGTCAGCTGCTTGAGTTCGTCGTCATCACAGATCGAGTCATCGGCCGGGAAGTGAATCAGCCCCGGCACCGGATTGCTGCCGTCTGGCTGCAGCTTGAGGCGGTTGTAAATGACCTCCTTGGCGTTGTCGGTACCGACCTCGGTCAAGTAGGTCTTGGACTTCTTGTCCTTCTTGCGCGGGAAGCTGGCAATTGCTTTGCCATAGGTGCTGGCCCCGAAAATCGGGATTACCCAATGCAGCCCGTGTTTCCGGCTTTGCGCTTTTACCGTGTCCGAATGGTGGCCACCTGAGTCCCAGCACCATCGCATCACACGCATCAGGGTGCCATCGGCACGCTTGAACAAGCGATGTAGCTCCAGCCCGACTTGGCGAAGCAGTTCGGCGCTGGCCGGGTCGCCTGTAAGCACTCGGCGATAGATCAGCCATGCCTCTTCGCCCTTGCCAAAAGCCCACACGCGCAGCTCATAACGATCATCCTGGGTATCGATGCCACCCATGAGTACCAGCGCGCGCGCGGGTACTGGCGCCGCGTAAACCTCGCGGCGCTCGCGCAGTTGCTCCCAACTGACTTTCTCGGTCTGATCCTCCTCCCACACCTCGCCCAGCGTGGTGTTGACGAAGGTTTTGAGCTTGCCCCGGTCCTTACCTACCTCGACCCTCTCGGCGGCAATGTCCACCCAGGTGGTGAAATTTGAGTAGATCGTCCAAATGTGGAAAGTGACCGAACGCGGCGGAGCAATAGGCTTATCGTCGGCCCTAAACCACTCCAGGCTATCGCGCGTCCAGATGCCGGTCCGGTCGCAGATGTAGCGCCCCGTATTAGCGGCGGCCTCGACCATTTCGTGGTACTCGAATGTGCCGCCTTGGCAGTGCTCGCAGAGGTACCATGCGGCCTCAACCTCGCCGCTCTCCCCCTTGCGCCACTTGAGGCCATAAGGCTCATCAGGGCCGCCCCATTTGAGGGTCTGTTCTGCCCCGCAGCACGGTGCCTTGATGTGGTAACGCATGTACCGAGACGACTTTTCTGCCGCTCGACTGACCTGGCATTCACCGGCAATCCCTGGCGTCGAACCACGGATAGATTTCTTGTAGGTCGACCCCTCCAGGCGCTTGTCGCCCAGCATGGTCGGCGCGCCCTCGCCCTCAATGTCGGAATCGAACTTTGACAGCTCGTCATAGACGACCTCATCAGGGCTTTTTGCGCGATAGTTTCGGGAGGCCTTTCCCCCCAAAACCCACAGCATTTTCTTGTTCTCAAAACACTTCGAGTCAATCGTGTTGTCGCCATGTTTCTTGCCGTGCCAAGGGGCAAGGGCAAGGAGCACCGGCACGTCGCGAATCATCGCGTCGACGTGCCGCTTCATCATTTCTTCCGCGTCCGGCTCGGTCGGGCAATACATGAGCAAGTTGCGCTTCTTGTGCTGGACCTTGTAGCCGTGGTTGGCCATCAGTAGCTTCGTGTAGCCAACCCGCGCGGACTTGATGATGTTCACGACACGGATCAGGTCGCTACCCATCGCATTGAGCAGGGCTACCTGAAACGGCGCTGTCGTCCAACGGCCTTCCTGATAGGAGGACTCAGACGACAGGTAAAAATGCTTGTCGGCCCATTCCACGGCCGACATCGGTGGCTCTTTGTAGAGCGCGGCCAAGCCACGCCTGACCGCCTCACCCAGATTCTTTATCCAGGGCGGTGACGTATTCATCTAGCAGCTCCGGTATGGTTTCGGCCAAACCGGCCGCTTCGTTACGCGTAACGGCAATTTCTCGCTCGAAGCTCTCCATGAAACGAATCTCAAGGTCGGGATGCTTGAGCTTCACTTTCTTGGGGATCGTATCCAGGTATGAGGCGAGCAGCGCCGCGATCCTGGCCAACACAAAAATCGCAAAACCGACCGGCACCAGCTCCTTGTCGCCGATCTTGTTTTTGCGGGCCTGGGTATCCGCCTGCTCTTTGGTAAGCCGCCAACGCTCCAGGTCAATCTTGTAGCCAATGAGCGGGTCGACCTCTTCCAAGCCAAGTTGTTGTTTACCGGTCTGATGCTGCAGGCGGTTATCCAGCACTGCGCGAGTGTCATAAAAGGACTCTCGGCCGATCTTCGCGACCGGCTCGACGCCCCATTTGTCAAAGGCTTGAACCGAAATCCCGAGGCTTTCGGCCATGTTTTTTTTGTTTAGCCAGTACGGCTTGCGGGTAATGGTTGGAATGGCCATAGACGAAACAACAACCAACCTCCGAAAAAGGGTCATACATAACGATAAGGCGGGGCCCGAATTACCCCCTATGCCCGGTGGGTCTGGGAGGACCCGTTGACGGGGGGTGGGGGTGGGCGCCCAGGCGCTGCCGAGGGCTGGCCGCGCCTCGCGCGACCTCACTTCGCGGTCAGGATCGCCTCGCGCAGGGCTGCGGCCAGCTCGGCCTGCCCGTGGGCCTTGGCAATGTTCTCGCCGATGGTGAAGAACGGGAAAATGACGCGGTACTTCGGGGCGCCCTTGGTGTACAGGAACACCGGCTTGACGCCGTCGCCGAACGCGGACGCCTTGCGCTCCCACACACCCTGCTCACCGCCTACCGATCCAGCAAAATAGCGCTCGGCATTGCCCTTGCGCTTGCTGCGCTTACTGCCCGTGGCGTTGGCTTGGTAGCCACTCATACCCTCGGCGGCCCTCAACCCCGAAAGAATGCGGGTCATGGTGCCGCGCGACACGTTGCCGTACTGGTTGAGGTAGGAACTGTTCGGCACCGCGAATTGACCGGACTTCATCAGCCCCGCAGAAATCAGCGACCTCTCGAAACGCTTGTGCGGTCGCGGCCCGCCCTGGACGGCCTGCTGCAGGTATCTGTCAGCAGGAATGCCTGTGGTCCATGCGTCCTTGAACCACACCTGCGCCGGCCGTGTCTTGGTGGCCGCCTTAGCGAACAGGCTGCGCATGGTGGTCGGCGTCGGCCGATCCAGGCGCTTAGCCATCACCTCGGCGAGCCCCGGCTTAATGCGCTTAGTGGCGAGCCGCGTCTGTGCGAGCATCAAGGCAAAGGGCATCTGCTTTCGCTGAATGTCCGACAATTCGCGGGCCAGCGGCACGCTATCCATATCCAGCTTCAAGTCGATCATGCCGAGCCCGCCACAGCGCCTTCGAGTTGGGCGGTTGCTCGACGCAAGGCAATCATCGCCCTCTCCAGCGCATTCTGGTCGACGGTTGTCATACCGCCGATAACCTTGGCCAGCCGCTCAGCGTCACCTTTCAGGATGCTGATGCGCTGTAATGCCTCCCCTTCTAGATGACTCAACGCTCGACGCTCGTTCGATAATGTCATTGCCCAGCCTCATTGATCGTTCGAAGGAAGCCCTGCCCGCTTGGCAAGGAACTGGGTATACAAGCCGCCCGCGACATCCGCGCCGATTACAGCAATGACGATGCCCAAACCAGCAGCCAGATAAAGGTTGCTCCAGAGAGCGAGAGCGAGCAGAAGAGTTGCCATGCCAAGCAAGCCGGAAGCCAGGAAACGCAAAGCAACGCGCTGCAGAATCTGTCTCAGACTTAGATCGGCCCCCGACGCCCGAAGCATCTCGCCCGAGAGGCCGGCCATGCTCAACAAAACCAACAGCCATAGGGGCACATCAGCGAGCGCCTGGTGCTCGTTGTTCATCTGCATTCCTCAGTAGAAACGGCCCTAAGTCACTGGCATCCGCTGGAAGCTAGGAGCAGGCATGGGCCGAAAACGAAAAAGCCCAGCACGATGGCTGGGCTCAAGAAAGCAAAAAGCCCGCCTGGAGAGACGGGCTTTGCACGCGGAAAAACCGCAAAGTAACTGAAAACTTATAGATCGAAACCGGTCCTGTCAACCGTTAATAGTTTTGATCTTCGATCAGGTTCAGTCTCGTCTGCTTGTGTGCGGCCTGAACACATTCATTGGAGGCGGCGACGTACTTAGTGAAATACTCCCCAAACTGATCTTGGTTTCTGCCAATCATCCCCTGCCAAGAGAAGGCAGCGTCAGACGCCGCGTCCCCACAGCTCTTGAATTGAGCTAATGGCCCACCAAAGCGGTCCCCTTCATCCGACAGCTTGTTGAGAGCAATCGCATGATTGCGCTGCGCTTTCGCATCCATGCCCCCGGAGATAGTCAGTTCATGCCCCTCTTCCATCACCGCCTTCAGGCGACTTATGAACTCCAACGCTTCATCCGGAGTAATTCTGGCAGCAGCCTCTTGAGCCTCTATGTACTTGCGCCCCCGCTCTGCTGCTTCAGCACTAACAGGTGCTTCTGAGCCCAAATCAATGACCTTGAGCTTCGGCTCAGCATTCGCAACCAGAGCCAAGCCAAGACAGAAAATAACTCCTAACATCCGTTTCATCAGTTCATCCTATGCGAGTGATGCCCCAATGATATCACTCACATTTCGGCGCTGCAGATCACGCAGCCTCACGGCGGCTCTCCAGTGCGCCATCAATCCAGGCGACTCCTGCCTTCCAAAGCTGCCTAGTTTTCTCAACTTTGCAACCAAGCTTCTTTCCAACATCAGACAGCGAGGTGTCCCGCGAGGTGTAGTACTTCATTATCACATTGCCGCACTCTGGATACCGCTTGAGAAGTCGCCCTACAAGACGATCAATCATCAATGCGTCATCGTCAGTAATCATGGGCTCCAAGAGAGTATTTTCCCTCGACGCGCAGCAAGACACGCCTGATCCCAATACAACCCAACGCCCCCAGTGCTCAAGCAGATCCTCTGCAGTTCTCTCCAAATGGCTCATGCGATCTCCTCAATCCCCAGTGAAATTTGACCCGCCCGCACCACGTCGGTTGGGTTCGTTGTAGTGCCGCTCTGGTCCCGCCACCCCGCTATGGCTTTTCAGCTGTCGTATCTCTCTTTCAGCCGCCTGCAATTTAAAGCTCAACTGCGTCACGAGCTCCTCAGGCGAAAGCACCAACCTGGAACCCTCAACAACCCAACCTGATCCGGTGCAATCCACACAGACCAGCTCATAAAACACACCCTGCACCACCGCCCTACCCTTGCAAATGTGGCACTGGACCAGGTCGAGATGGGGTCTCTTAAAGCCATCCTGAAGGCCCTTTTTCACGTTCTGCATTCTCCCCTGTAACTAATTCGTTGATTGGGCTGCGTGCCTTGCGCGGCTTGGCTTGCGGCCCATTGTGAGGAATTGCAGATTGCACGCCCGTCAACCCATGGATCGACGCAAAGCCAATCCCGTCTAACCACTCATGCCATTGCTCCAGAGCCTCACGCCGCAAGCCGTTGCCCTTGGTTTTGATGTAGGTATCAGCAACTTTCCCTAGCGAGTGATTGAGCAGCATTTCGCCAATAAATCCGTCCACCCCCATGTCGAGCCAAGCGGTGCGCGCAACCTTCCGCAGGTCATGGCTCGACCATTCGCGGCTGGCCAAACGACGGAATACTGACGAGGCCTGGCTGGAACTCATGGGCTGCCCTTTGCGACCTGGGAACAGATACTTGCCGGTGTACCCGCTATCGAGCTGGACGGCCCGATAACGACGCAACAGCGCGCCCATCTGTGGGGTCAGTGGCAAACGGTGTTCGGTGCGCGTCTTGGTGTGCTTGGCGGGAATGACCCACTCGCTATGGCCCAATGCAAAGTCGGGCCACTCTGCCCTACGACTCTCGCCAACCCGGGTGCCGTGGCAGATCATTACCAGCGCCAACATGGCATCGACTGGCGCGGTGCTGAAGAGAGCGCCAAGCGCGGGCACCACCTCTTGCAAATGATCCGCGCGCAGTCGCCCATCTTTCGGCGCAATCTTGGTCTTGATGAAGTTCGTGAATTTCATCTCAGCCATGGGATTGCTGGGGATTAGCCCAAGCGCCCGCGCCGTGCTCACTGCCAGGCTCAACACCCTGAAAATCTGCCGAACGTAGGACGTGGAGCGTTCAGCCTGAAGCGGCCACATCAGCGACTTGTCCAGCACTGCTGGGGTGAGGGCGAGTATCGGCAGCTCGCCGAGGCGGGGCTGCAAGTGCTTATCGACCACCGTGCGAACAGTGCTCTTCCACGAATCGGATAGCGAGGCGTCACTTACGACCCGTCCCTTGAACCAGACCAGCAGGTCGTGGAATGTCACCAAGCCAGCCAGGGCAACCATCTCGTCCGGACGGCACAGCAGGCGCTGCCGTAGTCCGGGAAGCTCGGCAAAGATTGCCGCCGGACCATACTCAGGAAAGCGCGCTAGCCGGTTCCACTTGCGGCGAACAACCAGGAACCACGTTCCAGCCTGCCGGCTCTGGTCGAATCGAAACCTCAAGCCCGGATATCGTGGGTCACGTAGGTCGCGCACCGACTTATCGGCGGCCTGCCGGCGCACCTCGGCCTCGCTCAACTTCACTTCCCGAGTCGCGCTCATGCGACCACTACCGCCTCAGCCAGCAGAATCGCTTGGGTTCGCATCACCCCTTCAGCGTGGTAACGCCGCGCGATCTCTCGGTCTATGGCTTTGCTACGCCCGTCGCAGACATCGTGGCAAGCGCTGCATGCCCAGGCGCCCTGTAGGTCGTGCGGCTTGCTGCCGACCCCACAACTGCCAGCCATGCGGTAATGCGCCAAGACGGTGGTCTCGGAATTGCCATTGCACACGCTAGGAATGCGCACCTGGCACTCCCGGCCGCGCGCGGCCTTGGTAAGTTTTGTCTGGCGCACGGGACGCCTCCTTGCAGGTTGATTGATCAGCGCCCCGCCAAGCGGGCGCGCATGGCTGCCAGGGCAGAATTTCCGACTTGCGGAGTGCGGTGCACGGCAACCTCTGCAGGAAGTGCCAGCGGCATCTTTTGCAGCGGCTCGCCGGCCATAAGCCGCCGAACTGCGATGGTGTAGTTGCGCTCGAACAGCTTCGAGCTGGCATCGGATGGCAGCTTGTTGAGGTTCTCGAAGCCACACTCCTTAGCCGCGTGCCAGACCGCGTCGTGACTCCACTTGCCCCGTCCAGCCATCGCGGGATGGGCATTGCGGGTTGCTTCGCGGAAAGCGGCCGCCAAGGCCGGCAGACCAAGCATCTCTGGTGACGGCTGGCACCACTGGATGAACTCACCGGGCGGCGGTATGAACGGAGTCCCCGACTGGCGGCAGCGCATCAGCCCAAACTGCAACTGCTCGGGCTTGCAGATTCCAGCCTCCAGAAATGCGGTAAGCCATTGGTGCTTGGACGCGTTGTAGGTGGCCTGGTCTGGCCAAGCCTGCTTCCAAGCAGTGCAGATCGAGCGCAGATCACGGAACAGATCGTTGATAACCTCTGCCGTCTTCCGGTTGAGCTCGGCCTTCATGTCATCGGGCAGCTCGTATCCAGCAGGGACGCGCTGACCGGATTGGACTTTGGCCCACAGGCCGTGCGTGATAACTGCGACTGAGTTCATTGGGCGCTTCCTTGCTCGATCCACGACGTATCACTGTCATCGAGCTGCTGACCACCAGGCCCTGCCCTCAGAGGAACGACCTTCGATGCATTCGCGAGGTCGCGCTTTCTCCAGCCAACCAGGTCGGCGATCCACTGGCTCTCGGTTTTGGCCAGCCCCTTCGCGTCGTGATGGACCACAAAGCCCGAAATGGCCTTTTCGGAGAATTCCTCGATGGCTACCCCAGAGCGCTTGGCGTAAGCCTCAAGCTGAGCCTGGTCAGGAATCCAATCGAGAAACATTGCGAACGGCTCACGCGGAGAGTGTGTATTACTTCCCTTCCCTTCCTTTCCGGGGGTGAGGCCTCGAACACCGCTAGACGAGCCCTCATTGATCCCTCGGAGAGCATTCGGCGAAGGCTCGACGAATTCAGGGTGCTTGACGGTAGGCCGATCGATCTTCTGGTGGTGCCATCCGTTGACGTGCAAGTACTGCTTCGATGACGCCTCGTAAAGGGTAATCAGTCGGTTCGTTACCAACTCAGTGAGCAGCCCTTCTACCGCATGCGCAGTGATGTCGTCGCCAGGGAAAACTAGAGCTTTGATGGTCTTGGGGGACATCGGGTGGTTGCCTGCGTCGTCGCAGAAGTTCCAGATCCCGATGAAGAGGAGTCGAGCCATCGCCGAGCACTCCATGACCTGTTCACTGGTCCAGAACTCAGGCTTGATGGTGCGGATACGAGCCATTACGAACGCCCTCCATGACTTACTGCCTGACGCGTCAGAATTGGTGAAATGCGAAAACCTGACGTGGAATGCGTGGTGTTGCCTGCATCGTCTGCGCGGTGCATAATCGACCTCGATCTTTGCTGTAGAGAAAGCCGCCCTGCCAGGCGGTTTTTTTTCGTCTGCGATTCAGCTACTGGATGGATTCGCAGGTGTTTCGGTCATCTACTGGCGAAACGCCTTCAGATGCACAATGCTCATCACGAAGCGGTCTTATCTTCTGGCGGATAAAGATCTGGCCTCAGCTGATGGCGAGTAACCTGACCTCCAACTGCCTTCTCAAAAGGGATCACCAGATCTGCCGGGACCTTTTGGTTCCGGTGTACGCACTGCCATATACGCGGCTGGCTGGTGTTGCATCTTCGAGCGAGCTCTGCCTGGCCTCCGGCCAGCCGCACGACCTCGTCAATTGGTCTTTCTGTGTTCGGCATGTCTGCGTGCCTCAATGGATCGTGCACTCGATGATAACTCAAGTTATAGATAAGGCAAACATATGTTATTTGATGGCTAATAACGCGTGTTTTACCCTTGCAGGCATGACTAAATCCCCCGAAATGCTCAAAGACCGAATCTTGGATCGGCGCACAGCGCTGGGCCTGAGCCAAGCTCAGCTTGCTGAAAAAGCTGGCGTTAGCCAGGTGACCATTCAGCACCTGGAGAGCGGCCGAAACTCCACCTCTAAGAAGCTGCTCGATATCGCCAAGGCTCTTGGCGTGACGGCTGAATGGCTTGGTTCAGGCGAGGGTACTGCGCGGCCTGCAAGCAATGTTCAGGCGCCCAGCGTTGAGCCAGAGGCGTACAGGTACCCAGTGATCAGTTGGGTTGCTGCTGGGGCTTGGGCTGAGGCAGTGGAGCCCTTCCCTCCTGGTTACTCGGACCGGTATGAGATGTCCGACTACGACTCAAAGGGGGCTGCTTTCTGGCTAGAGGTGAAAGGCGATTCGATGACCTCACCAGTTGGGACCAGCATCACCGAGGGCATGCTGATCTTGGTAGACACCGAGGCTGAAGCCATATCTGGAAAGCTCGTGATTGCCAAGCTGGCCGACAGCAATGAGGCCACGTTCAAGAAGCTGGTCGAGGACGGTGGAAGGCGCTTCCTTAAACCTCTCAATCCCGCATACCCGGTCGAAATGTGTATGGAAGGTTGTCGTATTGTGGGGGTGGTTGTCCGAGCCATGATCAAGCTCTGATGCCCAACACAAGAAAACCCGGCACCCTCGCCGGGTTTTTTTATGCTTTGAAATAATGATCTGGTCGAAGGATTTACCTGTCGTCATGCTTTACATGTAGAAGGCTATTGCAAAATGGCGGCGTAACGGATAACTGTATTTATATACAGTACAAGGAGTTACCCGCAATGCTTCCCCTAGCTTTCTCACATTCTCCTTCCCTCTCGTACGAGCGGCTTGGCCATAGGATTCAGCAGGCCATCTCCTCGCCGCATGTGCAGAAAAGGCGGTTTGTCGAAGTGAAGCCGATCCCTGGCGACTCGCCTGACGACTGGCGACGCCTCATTACCGATCTGGAGGGCACGTCTGGCGTCAAAGTCGATCAACTTGAGTCCGGCCTGATCAGGATCGGATGGCGAGATTTTACTGAGGCTTGAACCCTGCCCGCATAACGCGGGCTTTTTTTTGGTCGGATTTATAACTTGAGTTATTGACACACTGAAAACCTGAGTTATGATTCGACCCATAACACAAGTTATTGGCAGCTCCGGCAGCCACCGCTCTTTACACAACCAGACGTGACCACCTCGACGCACCCGGGCCATTACCTGGGTCGGGACAAGCTAAGTCGTCGACCATGCAGCCTCTGGATAGCTGCCGGACCTCAGGCATTGAGGGACGCCAAACCATGCAAGCCAGCCGGGAAGAACACCGAACACGAAATGTGTGACCCGGCCAGGTGGGGA
>Ga0213825_1000406_pt1 | contig 31640 bp, 28 predicted proteins | sample MC6MC0900MG_FD_179896 | JGI IMG/M metagenome (GOLD analysis project Ga0213825, IMG submission 179896) | Enriched soil aggregate microbial communities from Iowa State University, Ames, United States - MC6-MC0900-MG | ecosystem: Environmental > Terrestrial > Soil > Unclassified | place: USA: Iowa...
TATAGCTTTGAGGAACTGTCTTTAAGGCTTCTTCTGTGGTTCTTATAATTACAGGTAGTACAATAATAGCTAATGTTAATGAACCTGATAAAATTGAAAATTGTAATTTAAGAGTAGATACAAAAAATACTGTTCCAAACAATCCATATATTATGGATGGTATACCTGCAAGGCTTTCTGTTGCAAACCTAATTAATTTAACTCCTCTTCCTTGCTTTGCATACTCTTGTAGATATATAGCTCCACAAATACCTATGGGAATTGATATCAATAAGGATACTATTACTGTGAGTAAAGTAGTAACAATCATTGGAAATATGCCGCCACCACTTGTAGGAGAATAATCTCCAAAAATAAAGTTAAAATCTATAAGCTTAAATCCTTTTTTAAATATATATCCGACTATAGTTACAATAATTAGAACTGTAATAGCTGCAGATAACCATAGAATAATTTTTAGTATATTATCTTTTACTTTTCTCATATTAATTACCTGCCTTTTTTGCTATTTGGGCTATTACAAAATTTAATAGTAAAATAAAGGAAAATAGAATTACTCCCGTTGCAAAAAGCATTTCTTGATGAGTTCCAAAGGCATATCCCATTTCCAAAGCTATATTTGTTGTAAGGGGTCTTACACTATCTGTTACACTAGTTGGTATTATAGGGCTATTCCCAGCAACAAGTATAACTGCCATAGTTTCTCCTATAGCTCTTCCCATTCCTAAGACTATAGCTGTTAAAATTCCAGACTTAGCCGCGGGTAAAATCACCTTAAATATAGTTTCAATTTGAGATGCCCCTAAAGCTAAAGATGCCTCTTTGTATTGTTTGGGCACTGATCTAATAGCTGTTTCTGCCACTGAAATTATAGTTGGTAGCATCATTACTGAAAGTACTATTATAATTGCAAGCAAACTTTGACCTTTAGGAAGAGCTAATTTACTTTGAATAGCTGGTACTATTACTCCAAGGGCAAAAACTCCAAATAATACAGAAGGAATTCCTGCTAATAACTCAACTCCCTGAGACATTATCTTTGCTACTGATTTAGGTGCTATTTCCACAATAAAAATAGATGCTAATATTCCTATAGGTACCCCTATTACAAGGGAACCTATTGTTCCATATATAGAAGCAATAATCATAGGAAGAATTCCATACTTTTCTGAACTAGGTATCCACTCTGTTCCTAGTAAAAATTCTCTAAAGGAATACCCTTTAGATATGAATGGTGTTAACCCCTTATAGAACACAAAACCTATTATTAAGATTAAACTTATTACTGCTACTAAAGCACATGCTTTAAAAATATTCTCTGATATACCATCAATGATATATTTTATACCCTTTGGTTTCTGTAGTTTCTCCGTATTAACTGATTTTACTGACATATATTTGACCTCCAATTTAAATTCAATAGACCTTTAATATAAACTTTATCCCAAAGGTCTATATCCATTGTGGCACATAGATTATCTATTTTACTTTTATTCCGCCTGCCTCTTCAACAATCGCTTGACCTTTGTCACTTAAAATATAATCTATAAATTTCTTTCCACCTTCTGTTAGCTTATCTTCTTTATAAACTACTAAGAAAGGTCTTGATAATTTATATTCCTTATTTAAAACTTTTTCTGGAATTGCTTCTATTCCCTCAACCTTTAAATCCTTTACTGAATCACCTAATTGCTCAAAAGATATATATCCAATAGCATTTTCATTAGTTGAAACTGTAGTTTTAACACTTCCATTACCTTCTGCTATAGTTGCCTTTTTATCTAGCTCTTCTGATGTATAACCTGCAATCTCTTGGAAAGCTTCTCTTGTTCCTGAACCATCTTCTCTTGAAACTGCTACTATTGGAGCATCTTTTCCTCCAACTTCCTTCCAGTTTGTTATAGCTCCTGTATATATACCCTTAATTTGTTCTATAGTTATATTTTCAGCTTTATTTGATGGATGAACTACTAAAGCTATTCCATCATAAGCTATTACAGTTTCAGTAACCTCTGATTTTTCGGCATCCTTTAACTCACGAGAAGACATACCTATTTCACTAACACCTTCTATAGCATTCTTTATTCCTGCAGAAGATCCTATTTGTTGAACCTCAACAGTAGCATTTGGATTTTCTTCTTTGTAGCCCATTGCTTCTTTTTCCATTAATGGCCCTACAGAAGTTGAGCCTGATATTTTAATTGTTACACTATCGCTTCTATTATCTGAATTGGAAGTATCCTTTCCTCCACAACCTACTAATAATCCCATAGTTATTGTTGCAACGATTCCTGCTATTAATATTTTTATTGATTTCTTTTTCATATCATTTCCCTCCAATTTACTTTTTATTTATCTTACAATACTTATTTTAGTCTTTATTAGTTAACCCATTATTATACCTTTATTAAAAAAACTTTACTTAAGTTAATTATAGTTAACACAAATGGAAAGATTCATCAATTTAAGTTATGCTTTTATTAGTAATTTTCACAAGAAAAAGGCTAGAGGATTTCCTCTAACCTTTAATAAATTTACTATATAATATTTGAATTTCATTTTTCTGTATAATATGGAATTGTAATAATAAATTTAGTTCCAACTCCTAAAGTGCTTTCTACATCTATATTACCATTAAACCCAATGATTATATGTTTAACTATAGCAAGCCCTAATCCAGTTCCGCCCTTTGCCCTAGATCTTGCTTTATCAACCCTATAGAACCTTTCAAAAAGTCTTGGTATATATTCCTTAGCAATTCCCATACCAGTATCTTCTACCATAACTTTAAAACAGGTATCATAAACAATCTTTGTAATTACTACTGTATCAAAGGCTTCACTATATTTTATTGCATTATCCACTAAATTTATAAGCATTTGTTTAAATTTATCCTTATCTCCTAGAATATCTGGTATCTCATCTCCTACTATGCTGACATATACTTGCTTTTGTTCTCCAGTATTCTTCATTAAATAGAATACATCCTCTATAGCCTTATTTACATTAAATACTTCTTTCTTGAACTCTTGTTTATGTTCAATCTGGGATAACAATAATATATCTGATATAAGTGCTGTAAGTCTTTCTGCTTCTTCATTTATTATAGTTAAGAACTTTTTCTTAGTCTCTTCATCATCAACCTCTTTTAAAGTTTCAGCAAAGCCTCTTATAGATGTAAGAGGTGTTTTAAGTTCATGCGATACGTTAGCCACAAATTCAGTCCTCATACTTTCTAGCTTTTTTAAGTCAGTAATATCTTGTATTACTGCTACAGCTCCAATATGTTGATGATTATGAACTATAATATCTGCAGTTCTAACCCTTAGAAATTTCATAGTAGGAACATTTAACTTAAACTCCTTAATATCTCTATCTCTCATAGAAAACATGAATTTTAAATTTACTTCCTTACATATATTTTCAACAGGCTTGCCTACTACATCTTCTTTAATATTAAAAATTTTCTTTGCATAGTTGTTTATCATTATAATATTATGACTATTATCTATAGCTATTACTCCACTTTCCATGCTTTGAAGGATTGCCGAAAGTCTATTTTGCTTTTCACTTACTTCATGTAAGCTATTTTCAAGTCTGTCTGCCATCTGATTAAAATTCAAAGCTAACTTACCAAGTTCATCATTGGTAGTAATTTTAATTCTTCTACTTAGATTTCCATTAATAATCATGGAAGTAACAACATCTAAATCTCTAATTGGTTTAACAATTATATATGATAACTTATTGGCAATCCAAAGAGAAATAAGAATCGTTATAAGTATAGCACCACCATACCATAATATGTATGTACTATTTAATTCATGAGTTCCTTTTACAGGAGTTGAAGTTCTAACCACTGTACCATCTGCTATAGCTACAGCATAATAAATAACATACGTACCTTCCCTATCACTGTATCTAGTAGCAGTTCCTTCTCCCTTAGATTTAGCCATGATAACTTCATCTCTATGATTCAGATTTGTTAATTTTTTCTCACTACCTAATGAATCAAATTCAACAGTACCATCGCTATTTATAATAGTAATTCTAACATTCAAATTTTTCATCTTATCTACTATCTTAGAAAAATTCTCCTGGTCAATATTATGTAACTGTTCACTTATTAGATAAGCATATACACTTAATCGCTCTTTAGCATTAACTTCACTTTCATAGGTAGCTATTGCATAAAATACTGTGGTTATAAATCCTAATACAAAAACTAATGCTACAAAAACACTTAGCATTAGTCTTTTTTTCATAGTTCTTTGTGAATTATCTTTCATAACTTTCTCCATAATTAAATTTATATCCTATACCTCTAATAGTTTGAATATAAATTGGATTCTTATCATTCTCCTCTATCTTTTGTCTCAAATGTCTTACATGGACATCTACAGTTCTAGTTTCCCCTACATATTCATATCCCCATATCTTATCTAAAAGAAAATCTCTTGTCATAACTTTTCCTTTATTTTTTATGAGTATTTCTAAAAGTTCAAACTCCTTTAATGTAAGTTCTATTCTTTCTTTTCCTTTATATACTTCATGCTTTTGATAATCTATACTTATATCTCCAAATTTATAGCTATTATCCTCTTGTTTAAAACTAGTTCTTCTTAATATAGCTTTAGCTCTAGCTACTAATTCTCTCACCGAAAAAGGTTTCGTTATATAATCATCTGCACCTAACTCTAATCCTAAAATCTTGTCTAGTTCCTCACCTTTAGCTGTAATCATAATTATTGGAGTAGACTCTATCGATGATTTTTTTCTAATAGACTTACATACTTCTAAGCCATCCATCCCTGGCAACATAAGGTCTAAAAATATTAGATCTGGTTTTTCATCCTCAGCTATTTTTAATGCGTCAATTCCATTATCAGCAGTTATAACTCTAAATCCATTTTTAATTAAATTAAATTTGATTAGCTCCTGAATATGTGCCTCATCATCAACTACTAATATTGTTTTCTCCATAAATATCACTCCTTAATCTCATGAATAAATGCAAAGGAAAATAACCTCCCATGAGATTCTTCTCTTTTTCTATAGGAATATAATTTTTTATCTCTGCTACAGTATGTACATAAGTTTAAACATACTATATTACTTTTTTTTATTCCTTCATTTATTAACTGTATTTCTACACATTTTTGTAAATCTAAGTTTCTACCATAATTAATTTGTTTATTTCTAAATAAATCACAATCTTTAAAAGTATCTATAAGCTCCTGGCTTACTTCATAGCAACAACTTTTATTATGAGGTCCTATAAAAGCTTTAATATAGCTCTCATCACAACCGTAATTTTCCTTCATAACTTTAACACCCTGAGAAACTATATTATTTAAAGTTCCTTTCCAACCACTATGAAGAGATTCTATTACTTTATTTTTAGTATCCACTAAAACTATCGGTACACAGTCCGCTGTAAATACTCCTACAGCCACATTTTTTTCTTTTGTTACAATACCATCTCCATTATAGTTTACTATAGACACATTTTCATCATAAGAATATACTTTAGTTCCATGAACTTGATTTAAATATACAACATCATTAACTCCAAACCATTTTTTTAAGTTATTCAAATTGGATTTCCCTTCATCAAGAGCTTTATTAAAGTTTAAATCATATTTGGCTGTAGAAAATCCAATGGTTATATCACCTAAATCATAGGTTAGAAATTCATAATTTTCTATATTAGAAGATTTCATATTACTTATCACCACTTAATCCCTTTATCTCTTCTATGAAGCTATTAATATCATCAAACTTTCTATATACAGATGCAAATCTTATGTAAGCAACTTCATCCATACTTTTCAATTTTTCCAATATTAATTCTCCAATTTCCTCAGAACTTATTTCACTAGTCATGGTATTATTAAGTCTTTTTTCAATAGAATTTACTAAGTTTTCTATCTCTAATCTTGATACAGGTCTTTTCTCACAGGCTCTTATAACTCCACTTATGATTTTATCTCTGTTAAATACCTCTCTAGTTAAATTTCTTTTAATAACAAATATTTGTATATCCTCTATTTTTTCATAGGTAGTATATCTTTTATTGCAATTAAGACATTCTCTTCTTCGTCTAATTGCACCATCATCTTCTGTTGCTCTCGAATCTACAACTTTACTTTCTTCTCCATTGCAATAAGGACACTTCACTTTAATCACATCCTCTAAGTTATTCTGTTTATACTACGATTATACACAAAGTATTAACTATTTGTATATAATTAATTCTTTTCTTCTAATTATTTTCAACAATTCCCTCTCCATCTACTAAAATAACATCTACTCCAATTTTTTTAATTCTCTCCCAAGGTAATTCTATGTCTTCATTTTTGGAAAACCATCCAGATTTCTGCGTTGGAAGTATGATAGCTTCTAATTTATATTCTTCACAATTAACTTTAAAATCTTTTATATACCCAAGCTTAGTACCTGTATTAATATCTATAATTTCCATGGTTTTCAAACTATTTACCGCAAACATTGAAGTCTCCATAAAAAACTCCCTCCTTAAATTTTATATCATTTTATCTATATTCTTTTTAAAATAGTATAGAACAAAAAAAGGGAGCCTGGACTCTTTTTTATACTAAAGAAAGTTTATTTATTTCTTCTATTACAAAAGATCGTTTATCTATATTTACTAAAACAACTATATAATCTCCACCAATTAATTTTACAGTACCTGTTGGTATTATTTCTTTTTCTCCTCTTTTTATAGATACAAGAAGACATCCTTTTGGCCAATCAACTTCATTTATAAATTTTTCTTCCACTATACTTCCCATTTCAATACAAAATTCTAGTATAGTCTTTTTGCTATTATTTTCTTCTTTAGTTAATCCGACCTTTTTAAGTAGTCTTTCTAATAATACTTCATAAATAGGTTCATTTCTTAACAATTCTGAAGTAATGTATGAAATTATAACTACCACTGATAAAGACAATAAATGATTAAAGGAACCTGTCATTTCCATTATAAGAATAATTCCTGTTATAGGAGCTTTAACTACAGCAGCAAAATATCCAGCCATACCTAATGCTATAAAGTTGATAATAAACGAATTATTTATTCCAAAAACGTCTATTGAAAAACCTCCAACGATGGCTCCTATAATTGATCCTAATAATAACATTGGAAGGAATATACCTCCTGGTACTCCAGATCCAAAACAAATTAAAAGCAACAAAAATTTGACTATGTATATCGTTATTAAAAATAAAATTGATTTTTCTCCTAATGATAAATCTAATATTAATTCATGACCGCCACCTAATAACATAGGTGCTACTAATCCAGTAATCGCTGTTATTATAAATGGTATCATTACTTTAACTTCTTGAGGTATATTTTTAAATTTAGAGTATATATCTTGAAATAAATATATCCCCTTCGAAAATATAACTCCCATTATTCCCGTTAGAATACCTAGTATAATTAAAATCCAATAATAATTTAATGGTAAGGCTTCCATTGCACCAACAGTTAATGCTGGTTCAATGCCTAAAAACCTTTTTGATACAAAATCTGCAGTTATAGCAGCTGGCATAACTGTCAATAATACTAGTGGAGAAAAATTTCTGTGAATTTCTTCCAAAGCAAATATTATACCTGATAAAGGTGAATTAAATGCAGCAGACAACCCTGCTGATGCTCCGGCTGTTATCAAAAATTCCTTTTTAACTGGCATCTTTTTATAAGTTTTTTCTGCAACTCCTTCTCCTATAGAAGCTCCAATTTGAACCGATGGACCTTCTCTTCCAACAGAAAGTCCTGCTGCTAAAGATAAAACTCCTCCAATAAATTTATATATTAATATTCTAAGCCAATTCATTTTTAATTTATTTATAACTCTTCCTTTTACCTGTGGAATACCACTCCCTGAAATCATCCCTTCCTGTCTTACCATAATCCCAACTAATAATCCAATGGAAGCTAAAACTCCTATTACTATAGTTGCTTTTAGTAAATCCTTACTTCCCCATAAATATAATTTATTAAAGGACATAGAAAATTTGATTATCAATACCCGGTTTACTACTATTACTCCTCCAGTTACTAAACCTATAATAATTCCTTGAATCACCAATCTAAACTTCATATTTTTCCTATGCATCAGAATTTCCTTTACTTTTTCTCCTTCCATTCTTCCACCACCTTATCTAAATTTTTAATTAGTAAAATATTGTAGTATAACTAATCCTATGAATAACTTCTATTGTGATTGAATCACAATACCCTATTTTTTATATTAAGATGATAAATTCACGAAGAACTTTAACACACTAAATCTAATAATATCTATCATAAAAATATTTTAACAGAACAACTATCTGTTAATCAAATTTTATCTAATTTTTAATCTTCACAACATATAACCTATATATATAGTTCATTGAATAATTTATAAATATTTATCTTTATATGAAAACTTATATCTAATTATTCACATATTCTAAATCTATAATATCCAATAAAGCAAAAAGGAGCCTAGGCTCCTTTTTGCTTACTTATAAATTTCAATTTTAACTTTATTGCAATATAAATTTCTAAGATACTATGAATTAATCACATAAAATATTGCATCTAGTTTTAATTCTAAAATTAAGCTACCTACCTGTAAACATTCATATTACACGTGTTTTCTCATATGTTTAAGTGCTGTCTTCTCTAACCTTGAAACCTGAGCTTGAGATATTCCAATTTCATCAGCAACCTCCATTTGGGTCCTTCCTTGAAAAAATCTTAAATTTAAGATTAGTTTTTCTCTATCTGTAAGCTTCTTCATGCCTTCTTTTATTGATATATTTTCAAGCCATCCATCATCTAAATTCTTACTATCACTAATTTGATCCATAACAAATATGGCATCTCCACCATCATGGTAAATAGGTTCAAATAATGAAATCGGGTCTTGAATTGCATCTAGTGCAAATACTACCTCTTCTTTAGGCATTTCTAGTTCTTTTGCAATTTGAGATATAGTTGGCTCCTTATTATCCTTGTTAACAAGCTTATCTCTTACTTGTAATGCCTTATAAGCAATATCTCTTAAAGATCTACTTACTCTAATAGAGTTATTATCCCGAAGGTATCTTCTAATTTCTCCAATTATCATCGGTACTGCATAAGTGGAAAATCTAACATTTTGACTTAAATCAAAATTGTCAATAGCCTTCATAAGACCTATGCAGCCTACTTGAAATAAGTCATCTACATTTTCCCCTCTGTTATTAAATCTTTGAATCACACTTAACACTAACCTTAGATTTCCTTTTATAAAATCCTCTCTACAGCCCTTATCACCTTGCTTTATCTTGATTAGTAGTTCCCTCATTTCCTTCTCTTTTAATACAGGTAGTTTCGAAGTATTTACTCCACAAATTTCTACTTTATTAATCATCATAAGGTCTCATTCCCTTCAGAATAATTACATTAAAATTATCTCCTGATGTAGTTTTTTTATACTAAAGACAACCTTATAACATTTTATTAATTTCTTTTTTAAGTCTCTTAATTATTCTTTTTTCTAGTCTAGAAATGTAGGATTGAGATATACCAAGCATATCAGCAACTTCCTTTTGGGTTTTTTCTGTAATTCCATTTAGTCCAAATCGCAACTCTATTATTTCTTTCTCCCGACTATTTAATTTATTCATAGCAATTCCAAGAAGTTGCTTATCCACCTCTTCTTCTATATAGTTATATACTACATTACTATCAGTCCCTAATATATCTGATAATAACAGTTCATTTCCATCCCAATCAATATTTAACGGCTCATAAAAAGATATTTCTGTTTTTATCTTGTTATTTCTTCTTAGATACATAAGTATTTCATTTTCTATACATCTAGAAGAATATGTTGCTAACTTGATCTTCTTTTCAGGAGCAAAGGTATTTACAGCCTTTATAAGTCCTATAGTTCCTACTGATATCAAGTCCTCTACATTTACTCCTGTATTTTCAAATTTTCTTGCTATATAAACTACTAATCTCAAGTTACGTTCAATTAGGATAGATCTTATACTTTCATCCCCCATTTCTAGGTTTTCTACCAAAATTTCCTCTTCCTCTTTAGTCAATGGTGGTGGTAATGCATCATTTCCCCCTATGTAGTATATTGATTTGGCAAACCCCTTAAACTTACTTAAAAATCTACTTAATATACTCTGTAACCTATTTCTCATTTCTAAAAATCTTTTTAATAGCTTATTCATAAAAATTCCTCCTATTCTATAATCCCCCTTGGTAAAAGTCCATTATAATCACTATGTTTGCTAAGCTTTTTATCACAAAATGCTAATATCAAACTTTCTTCTCTTATATCCCCATTAATATTTATCTTCACGCTATCTGGTCTAATTCCAATAAGCTTACCATTACCTCCACTGACAACGGAATAAGGAATGTTATATATGTTATGGGTTTTTAAATTTAAATCTTTAAAAAACTTCTTTTCTACAATTATTACAGGTAAATTAGTTGCTGGCTCTCTAAGTTCATTACCTGTATCTAGAAATGCTTTTATTATAGTCTTAACATTATCTACACATATTTCTGTAGTGTACACATAATTAGTTAAAGAGCGTCTATCTTTTACATATACAACCAACTTATAAATTAATATATAAACAATCATTAAAGACAATATAAGATTTTTATAAGAAAAATTATATATCATAGCACTTGATGATAAAGATGGATTATCCTTTATGGCTATATAAAAAGCCATTCCTGCAAGAAGCACAGAATATAGTATAAATATTCCTGTAGCCTTTAATACTTCAACTATACTTTTATCTTTAACGGATATTATTATCATTAATATTGCTACTATTATTTTAAAGGGTGTAGATGTAAACAATTGTAGTTTTGGAATTACTATCGCTAAAACATATGAAGCACCAAGAGCTGAACTTAACATTAATCTTCCCATTGAAACCTTCTTTTTTATAGTTTGCATGGTTATTGTTAGTAAAAATAAATTTACTAAAAAGTTTTCCAGCAAAAGTATATCTAAGTACACTACCATTCTATTTACCCCCTTAAAGATTATTATATAGGTTAGCTGCGGTAAAATTTGTAAAATCCTATTGTAAAACTTCATATTATTACTAGAAAATTATGTCATTTTACGATTTATTTTTTAAATTAGGTATTTGTTCAAAAATAAACTGTGCAATTTAAACATAAACTGCTTGAAAAAATAAAAGGCTTAAATAGAATATGATTCATTCTATTTAAGTCTTTTCCATTGATTTTTATAAAATTTAAATAAAAAGAGGCTATTGCAGAATGATTAAAAATCATTCTGTAATAGCCTCTCTATAAAATACGTACTTATATTATCTCATGCTTTTTCTAAGCCATGTAGGAACTGTAAAATCTTCACTTTCCTCTTTAGAAGGTGTAGTATCTTCACTTGATTGAGTTGCTGCTACCTCTGATTTAGAACTCTGATTTTTAATAGAGTCAAAACTTACTCCACTTTCCATTTTAGCTTTTTCACAATCAAATCCTGTAGCAATAACTGTTATTCTTATTTCATCATTTAAGCTTTCATCAATTACAGCACCAAATATAATATTTGCATCTGGGTCAGCTTCTTCCTGTACTATTTGCGCTGCTTCATTAATTTCTAATAAAGACAAATCAGAGCCTCCAGTAACATTTAAAAGCACTCCAGTAGCTCCTATAATTGAAGTTTCTAAAAGAGGACTAGCTATTGCTTCTCTTGCAGCATCTTGTGCTCTATTATCACCAGTTCCAACACCTACTCCCATATGAGCAAGTCCTTTATTAACCATAATAGTACTGATATCTGCAAAGTCAAGGTTAATTAATCCTGGTATAGTTATTAAGTCAGATATACCTTGTACACCTTGTTTTAAAACATCATCAGCTTTTCTAAAAGATTCTACAAGGGTAGTTTTTTTATCTACAAGAGATAATAGTCTTTCATTTGGAATTGTAACTAATGTATCAACAGATTCCTTTAAAGCCTTAATCCCAGCTTCTGCATGAATCATTCTTTTTCTTCCTTCAAAAGGGAAAGGCTTAGTTACAACACCTACAGTTAAAATTCCCATAGATTTTGCTATTTCTGCTACTACTGGTGCAGCTCCTGTACCGGTTCCTCCACCCATTCCACAAGTAACAAATACCATATCTGCACCCTTTAGTGCTTCAATTATTTCTTCTTTACTTTCTTCTGCAGCTTTTCTTCCTATTTCAGGATTAGCACCTGCACCTAAACCTCTAGTAAGCTTGTCTCCTAATTGAATTTTAAACTCTGCCTTAGATAAAACTAGTGCTTGTTTATCCGTATTAATACCTATAAATTCAACATTTTTAAGTCCTTCTTCAATCATTCTATTCACAGCGTTGTTTCCACCGCCACCACAGCCTACAACTTTAATTTTGCATAAATCATCATTTTGAACATCGAAATCAATCACTTTATTACCTCCTCATTAGAAAAACTCTTTAGAATTCCTTTTATTCTTGTTATAAACTTATTTTCTTTATTTCCATTATTGCTACTACTTAAATATTCATTACTACTTTCACAGGAACTATTTTCATTATTAAATAATTGTTCTTTACTTAAAACATCTCTTATGATTCCCGTAGCTGTTGAATATATTGGATTTGCTGCTCCAACATAATTTGGAACACCTATTCTAACTGGCTTTCCTAATAACTCTGAAGCTATAGTCGTAATATCTCTAAATAAAGATATTCCACCTCCAACAATTACGAAATTGCCAATTTGATCACTTAATTGCTCTTTTTCAATGCGCTTACTTATTATTTCAAGCAGCTCTTTAACTCTTTCACCTATTATATCCACTAACATTTCATAATTAATTTCAACTATACTATCTCCGTTAGTGTTAATCTTTATTGTATGATTTCCTATGGAGTTTTCTTTCAATAAAGTATTGCATTTAAATTTTAGTCTTTCACTATCTTGTAATGACAACTTTAGGCAGATAGAAATATCATTTGTAATATTCTTACCACCTAAGGGTACTGAAAAGCAATCTAAGAATCTATTATTCTTAAAAACTGTAACTTCCATATTAGAACTTCCGATATCAATGACTGCTACACCTTTAGCAAGCTCAAAATCTTCAATTATATCCTTGCCTATACCTATAGCATTTACTACCCAGCCCTTTACCTCAATTCCAGCTTCTTTTAAACATTTTTTATATCCATCAACATATTTTTTACTTAGTATAAATGCATTGCCTTCTGATTCTAGTACTTTTCCTTTCATTCCTAATGGATTAGTAATATTCTTCATAGAATCAACTATGTATTCTTCAATATCAACTTGGACAATTTCTTGCTCCTTGCCAACACAAAACCTTGCAACTTCTCCTACATTTAATATGTCTTCTTTGCTAATCTCTTTTATTTCAGGGAATGACAAAACCCCTTTAGTCTTTACAATTTCACATAAGGAAATTGGTACAGATAAGTATGCTTCTTCTAATGGTGAATTCACAATTTCCTTTAAACGCTCTACTACATTGCGCAATATATAAGAAATATCCTCTTCATCCAACATTACATTATCTTTAATTCCTTCATAATCTGAAGTAGTAATGCCCACAATTTGTATTTTTTTTTCTTGATCTAATCTCCCAACTACTCCACATACCTTTGAAGAACTTATATCTATCCCAACAATGTAATTATTCATATATCATATTCCTCCCACATTCTACTTCCTAAGAAGTTTACAGTGTACAAAGGTATATTCAACATAAAAGTTGAAATTCCTTCAAAATAGAAGGATATTTTCAGAATAAATTTATATAATGTCTAGTCTCTATAATACCACCCTACAATATGCATGTAATTAATGAAATTTTTTCAATAGAATATAAATATGCCATTTAATCATCTATATTCTATCTATAGTATAAAACTTAATTTTAAAAAACACAATAGTTAAATTCCCTATACCATTGATATTATAGGTTTCTATCAACATGATCCTATGATTTTAGAGATTTTCTTTATCTATATATCTATTAATTTTACTTATAGCCATTTCCATAGTTTGCATACCATATTTTGATGAAGTTTCCATAGTTGATGATATTTGATGTATTTTTCCTTCTCTAATTAAATTTTGAACTGCTGGGGTATTAACCATTACTTCTAGAGCTGCAATTCTTCCACCACCATCCATCTTCTTAAATAATCTTTGACATACTATCCCCTTTAACACCGTAGAAAGTTGATTTCGTATCCTTAATTGCTGTTCTGAGGGAAAATAATTTATAATTCTATCAATAGTTTTGTAAGCGCTAATGGTGTGTAATGTAGAAATTACTAGATGTCCTGTCTCTGCTGCTAGAAGTACTGCTGACATAGTTTCTAAATCTCTTATCTCTCCTACTAAAATTACATCTGGATCTTCTCTAAGGATAGCTCTTAGTCCACTATCATAACTTTCAGTATCCCTTCCTATTTCCCGTTGATTTATCAGTGATTTTTTATGACTATGTAAATACTCTATAGGATCCTCCAAAGTTACAATGTGAGTTTTTTTATTTGAATTTATCTCATTTATCATAGCGGCCATGGTAGTACTCTTACCACTTCCTGTTGGACCAGTTATAAGAATTAGGCCATCTTTTTTATTTGTAAATTCCTTCATAATTGTAGGCATATTCAAATCTTCTAGAGTGGGAACTTTTACTGGTATTACTCTAATTGCAATAGTATCAAAACCCCTCTCTTTATATATATTAACCCTATACCTTCCTACATCAGGTAGAGTATATAGTATATCCATCTCCCCTACTTCATTATATATCAAATAATCTTCTCCAAGGATTTCCTTACTATATTTCTTAACTATTTCTTGGGATAAAACTTCTTCTATTACATTTAATAGTTCTCCATTTTTTCTTTGAATTGGTGGTGCCCCTACAGATAGGTGCAGGTCTGAGCCTTCATTTTCAACCACATATTTTAAAAGTTCCTTTAAATCCATTTGTTATCTCCTTATGCATCATAAAATATATTTCCACCTACATTATTACATTTCTAATTTTCTATTTCACTTTAAGTTTACTATAATTTTCATTAGCTTATCAATGTATATAATCGTATTAAATTTATTTATATTTATATTGGCATTTAAAATTTATTTAATTTCTTTAGCATTAACTAAACGTTTCTAAAAAATATGATATGTATTAATTCATAATCTCTTTATGAATCAATACATATCAATATCTTTCTTAGTATAAAAACAATTATATATCAAATATTTAATTAAGATATATTATTAACCTTCACCAAAATTTAATTCTTTAAGTAGTTTCTTTAATGCTCTTTTTTCTATTCTCGATACATAAGATCTTGAAATACCTAATATTGAAGCTATTTCTCGTTGAGTTTTTGGTTTTCCATCTATTAACCCATACCTCATTTCTATTATTTTTCTCTCTCTTTCTTGAAGACATGTTTCCAATATACAATATAACTTTTTCACTTGTATTTTATTTTCTACTACCTCCAAAATGGAATCTTTATCACTACTTAATATATCCATAAGAGATATTTCATTTCCTTCTTTGTCTAAACCTATAGGATCTTGCAAATATACTTCACTTCGAATTTTCTTGTTGTTTCTAATGAGCATAAGAATCTCATTCTCTATACATCTTGCAGCATAAGTTGCTAACCTAGTTCCCTTATCCATATCAAATGAATCTATAGCCTTAATTAATCCTACAGTTCCAATTGATATTAAATCGTCCACTTCTTTCCCAGGAAATGAATATTTTTTAACTATATGTGCTACTAATCTTAGATTTCTTTCAACTAAGACACCCTTTGCTTCAGGCTCTCCATCTTTTAATCTCTGTAAATATTCTTTTTCTTCTACTTCTGTAAGTGGTTGTGGAAAAGAATTATTTCCTGAAACATATCCTGTAAGTAAGGCATATTCGCTAATTACGTTTAATAACCAACTCAAGCAAAACATTTATGCTCCCCCTAATAGTGCTTATTATTATAATATGTTTACTTTAGGGGAAAAGTGACTATATTGAAATATTTATTTAAAAGAAAAATTTCAAATTTTAGGTATATTATATAACATTAAATCTAACTTTAATTTAATTTCATATAATTACCTTGAATTAAATTTTCTATTATATCCTTAAATATAGAACATGCAACTTGACTACTTCCACTCTTTTCTTCTATTTGTGGTAAAAATATAACCATTGAATAGTATTTGTTATCGTATTTAAAAAAACCTGCAAACCACCCATCAGAACACTTTTTATCTCCTTCAAAATATTCAGTAGTTCCAGTTTTTCCACCAACTTCTATATTATCTATTTTAGCATTGCTTCCTGTACCAAGATCATCATTTACTACACCTATCATACCTGCTTTAATTATGTTAGCAGTACTTTCACTAACCACCTCTCTAGATTCACTTTCATACTTCTTTAAAGTTTTACCTTCTTCACTTACAATTTTCTTTATAATTTTAGGTTTAATATACTTACCACCATTAACTACTGTATTTGGAATAGATAAAACTGCTATAGGTGTAGTTCTCACCGTTTGCCCTATAGAAGTATTAGTAATAATATCTAAGTTATTTTCTACCTTATATCCTTCTATAGTTCCACTTTTTTCATCCTGAAGATTTAGGGTCTTATTAAATAAGCCTAACCTATTAGATAATTCATATATTCTATCCATTCCAACCTTCCACCCAATCTGAGCAAACGTATCATTAGATGATGCTATATATGCTTGTTCCATGTTATATGAACCTAACTTTTCAATACTTTTAGGGAAAATTTCCTTTAAATAAAACTTTTCATCTATTCCTATTAGTTGATTTTCCAAGGCTGCTTCATATACTATAGTTTTAAAAGTAGAACCAAGTAAAAAACCATTTCCACTAGGTATTCCAATATTTACATTAGATAAACTATCATTTTTCTGCGCCATCGATAATATATCACCAGTGCCGCTTTCCATTAATACTGCTCCAATTTGACCATATTCTTCATAATTTTTACTTTTCAAAATTTCTTCTATCTTTCTTTGAATATTATAATCTAAGGTTGTAACTACATTATTATTACCTTTTATATCACTAAATGCTTCTTTAATAATATTACCACTAACATCCTTTTCAAGCTTTAATTGTTCTTTTTTATTATCCTTCGTATACTCATATATTTCTCTTTCTAGAGTTCCTTCATCTTTCAGCTTAGAATTATCAGAATATTTCACTCCACTAGCTATTATATTTTTTATATTCCAATCATTATTCTTTTTATATTCAGTATATTCATATACATACATTCCTTTTACATCTTCTATATTTTTCAATTTTTCATAGCATTCTTTATCAATTTCATATTGTTTATTTCCATGCTCCATTTCATACTGTAATGAAGAGATATCATAATCTTTCTTAAAACTTCGTAGTATATAGGATACATTTTTCATTGAAATAAAAGCTGCTTCTTCGTTTAGTGTATAAAAGGTTAATGGATCTATCACTGCATAATATTTTAATGTACTCTCAAAAAGATTATTATTATTTCTATCAAGCAACTTAAAATTAATATTATTTATATTCTCTTCATAGTAATATTGTTCATTAGCAGATACTAAAAGTGTAGGCCCTTCCATTAATTGAACATGGATAAACCTTATAATTAATCCTATAAACATTAATACCATAATAGATAATAGGCAATAGTTTCTCGCAGTTATCTGCCTTTTAAAGCTTTTTTGAGACAATAAAAACACCTCCTTTAGTATAATCTTTGACTAAAGAAAGGTGTTTAATACCAAATTTTGAAACTTGTATATACTGAATTATATTTTATTTACTCTTGTCTTGCTAATATCTGATGTATATTTCCCTTAATAACTTCTATAGCTACTTTATTATGGCCACCTTCTGGTATAATAATGTCTGCATATTTCTTGGTGTTTTCTGTAAACTGCTCATGCATCTGCTTAACCACATTTAAATATTGAGTTATTACTGAATCTACAGTTCTTCCTCTTTCATTAATATCTCTTACTAGCCTTCTTATAAATCTTACATCTGCATCAGTATCTACATATATTTTTATGTCTAGCATATCTCTAAGAGATTCATCCTCAAGGACAAGGATTCCTTCAACTATTACTATTTCTCTTGGTTCCACTAGAATAGTTTCTTTTTTTCTGTTATGTACCTCAAAGTCATACTGAGGCTTTTCAATAGCTTTACCATCATTTATAGACTTTAAATGATTTACTAATAAGGCTGTATCGAAGGCATATGGATGATCATAGTTTGTCTTTACTCTGTCCTCCATAGTTAAATGGCTTTGGTCCTTATAATAACAATCTTGTTCTATCATAGCTATGCAATTTCCATCAAAGCTTTTACATATTTCCTTTGCTATGGTACTTTTCCCTGAACCAGTTCCACCTGTTATTCCTATTATAACTGGACGTTTCATTAAACTTCCTCCTTAGCCTTTATAATAATATCATTTTCTTCTAATTCTTCATCAACTTTAGCAGTATATATCATTTTAGCACTAGGTGCTGACTCAATTTTATTTCCTTTTTCATCATGAAGATCTCTTAGTACAACTTGTTTATTTGGGCCTATTGGTCTTAAAACTTCAACTTGAGCTCCTTCGACTACTTTATTTCTATGCTCAATAGTAACTATTCCTGTTTCTTTGTTATAATTCTTAACTATACCTATAATGTCATAATTTCTTACATAAGCTGAGCTATCTTGAACTTGTTTATTTTCTTCATTCAAATAGAATCCAGTATAATATTGTCTATGACTAGGTTTATTTAAATCTTCTAGCCATCTTGGATTAAATTTATAGTCTTCTGGTGATCTCATATATTCATCTATAGCTTCTCTATATGCTTTAACAACACTTGCAACGTAGTAAGTGCTCTTCATTCTACCTTCTATTTTAAATGATAGTGCTCCAGTTTCCATTAATTCTGGAATGTGTTCAATCATACATAAATCCTTAGAATTCATTATATATGTTCCTTTATCATCTTCCACAATAGGATAATATTCTCCTTCTCGCTTTTCCTCTACTAGATGATATTTATACCTGCATGGTTGTGCACAAGATCCCCTATTAGAATCTCTTCCTACCATGTAGTTAGATATAAGACATCTTCCTGAATATGCCATGCACATAGAACCATGAACAAATATCTCTAAATCCATAGTTTCAGGTATTTTATCTTGTACTTTTTTAATTTCTACAAGGGATAATTCTCTAGCTAAAACAACTCTTTTAACGCCCATCTTGTGCCAAAACTCACAAGTCTTCCAGTTAACAGTATTTGCTTGAGTACTTAAATGTAACTCCATATCTGGTACCGTTTCTCTAGCCATCATAATTATACCAGGATCTGAAACTATAATTGCATCTACTCCTGCTTCATATAATTCTTTTAGATATTCTTCTAAACCTTCTAAATCATCATTGTGTGGAAATACATTTAAAGTTACATAAACTTTTTTCCCTTTTGAGTGAGCAAATTCTATACCTTCTAATAATTCTTCATTACTAAAATTATCTGCAAAGGCTCTAAGATTTAACTTGCTACCACCTAGATAAATTGCATCTGCTCCAAAATTTATTGCTGCTTTAAGCTTCTCCAAGTTCCCTGCTGGAGCTAATAGTTCCGGTGTTTTCATTTTCATTCCTCCTAACTGTCAGTGCTATACCATCTCCCATTGGTATTACTGTTGTAAGTAAGTTTTCATCCTTTGAGATTGTTTCCATATATTTCTTCATTCTTTTTACTATAGTAATCTTTCTTTTTATCATCAGGTCTTTACATGCAACCATACCTCTAAATAATACATTATCTGATATAATTATTCCATCCTTTGATAACATTCTTATGCAATGAGGTAAAAACTCACAATAATGACCCTTTCCTGCATCCATAAAAATTAAATCATACTCATCATCTAAGTTTTCAAGAACTTCCAAACAATCACCTTGTATTATTGATATCTTATCATCTAAACCTGCTTTTTTTATATTTTCAGTTGCTATGTTTACCATTTTCTCGTCTCTTTCAATGGTAGTTATAGTAACATTATTTTCCGATGCTAAGGACATTAAAATGGAGGAGTATCCTATTGCTGTTCCAAGCTCAAGTATTTTTTTAGGTTTTTTCAAATTAATCATAAATTCTATTAATCTAGCAGTTTCCTTTTGAACTATAGGTACTGCATTTTCTTCCGCAAAATCTTCTAATTCTTTTAACATCCCTTTAGAATCTCCTATGAGACCTCTTAAGTACTTTTCCATATAATCATATGTAATACCGCTCATATCTTCCTCCATATAATCCTATATAATTTAATTTTTATTTATACACTATATTCAAAACCTCTTATCCATATCATATACACTTATTATTAAGAATATAATAGTTATATAGAATAAAGTTTTTCTTTATAATTTTTTTAATACAAAGTTATAAGCTCAAAATTATTGAGCTTATAACTTCTTATGATAAATTTAATATTTTAATAGCCTAATTCTTTTAACTTATTCATAAAGTCTACATCATTATCAGTAAAATAATGATGTGTTTTATCTTTTTCTAAGACATAAAATAAATAGTCAGTACTTTCTGGCTTAGCTGCTGCTAAAATTGATGATATTCCTGGACTAGATATAGGCCCCAATGGTAATCCATCATTTTTATAAGTATTATAAGGTGAGTCTACCTCTAAATGTTTATTTAAAACAGTATCTACATGCTCACCTAAAGCATATATAACTGTAGCATCAATCTGTAGCTTCATTTCCTTTTTCAACCTATTGTATATAACTGATGAAACTAATGGCCTTTCTTCATCAACTCTAGTTTCATTTTCTATAAGAGAAGCTATAGTTATTATATCGTAAACATTAGTTCCTTCAGGAATAATACTCTTAATTTTAGAATTAAAAGCATTATTCATAGTAGCAATAACTTCATTAGGCTTAACTCCTGGATTAAAGAAATATGTATCAGGAAATAAAAATCCTTCTAAATCATATCTTCTTCCTTCTTTTGCTGGAATATAATCTGGAGCTGGATATTCCTTTACTGCTTTTAAAAACTCATCCTTAGTAAATAATCCCTTTTCCTCAAATAATATAGCCATTTTTTCTATATCATATCCTTCTGGAATAGTTACAGATATAGATCCTTCATTGTTTTTATTCTCTAAAATAGCAATTATTTCCTCAAAACTTGATTTACCTGATACCTTAAATGTTCCTGGTACAAGTTCCACTGAAGTATTATGCAACTTCATATAAACCTTGGTTAATGTTTTATTTTTTACTAAACCTTGATTATCTAACCTATCTAATATGTTGTAAAGCGAATCCCCCTCATTTACAACTATGGTGACTTCATCACCTTTTAATGGAGACTTTGTCGCATAAATGTAATAAAAGCCACTGGCTGTTAATATTGCTATCAGCACTATTACAACTATACCTACAATTTTCTTCATATTACACCCCCATGAATGGAAATATTATTTCTTTAATGCTGCTCTCTTTCTTAGGGTCGGATCTAGTATTTTCTTTCTTAATCTTATAGTTTTTGGAGTAACCTCTACAAGCTCATCAGAAGCTATAAATTCTATACATTGTTCTAATGACATATTAGGTACTGGTATTAATTTTAATGCATCATCTGATCCTGAAGATCTTGTGTTTGAAAGATGTTTTTTCTTACATACGTTAACTTCGATATCTTCATTTCTAGAGCATTCTCCACAAACCATTCCCTGATATACTGGTACTCCTGGTCCTATAAATAATCTTCCTCTTTCTTGTGCATTGAATAATCCATATCCAATAGACTCTCCAGATTCAAAAACAACTAGAGATCCTCTGTTTCTCTCAACTATGTCACCTTTGTATTTTTCATAACCAACTAAAACGTGGTTCATTATTCCATTTCCTCTAGTTTCAGTCATAAACTCATTTCTTAATCCAATTATTCCTCTTGATGGAACTTTAAATTCAAGTCTTGTGTATCCATTAACAGCACTTGTCATGTTAACCATCTCTGCTTTTCTAGGACCCATCTTTTCCATAACAACTCCCATATACTCTTCTGGTACATCCATCGTTAAGTTTTCCATAGGTTCTAAAAGTTCCCCATTTTCATGTTTGTATATAACAGATGGCTTAGATACTTGGAATTCATATCCCTCTCTTCTCATAGTTTCAATAAGAATTGAAAGATGGAGTTCTCCTCTTCCACTAACTTTAAATGAGTCTGCTGAATCAGTTTCTTCAACTTTTAAACTTACATTAGTTTCAAGTTCTTTCATAAGTCTATCCCTTAAGTGTCTAGATGTAACAAAATCTCCATCTTGACCTGCAAAAGGTGAGTTATTAACTATAAAGTTCATACTAAGAGTTGGCTCATCAATATCTACAAATGGTAATGCTTCTGGGTTTGCAGCATCTGCTATTGTTTCTCCAATATTGATACCAGGAATTCCTGATATAGCTATAATATCACCAAGTTTAGCTTCTTCTACCTCAACTCTTTTTAATCCATCGTAAGTATAAACATTTGATACTTTTACATTTTTCTTTGATCCGTCCTTTGACATTTGAGCTACTGTTTGATTCTTTTTAATAGTTCCTCTTTCAATCTTACCTATTCCAATTTTACCAACATATTCGTTGTAATCTATTGATGTTACTAGCATTTGTAACGGCTCGTCTATGTAACCTTTTGGTGGGTGTACATTTTCAATAATTGCTTCGAATAATGGAACCATATCTGCAGGTTCATCTTCAAGTTCTGATACAGCAACTCCATCTCTAGCAGATGCATATATTACTTTAAAATCTAATTGCTCATCTGTAGCACCTAACTCTACAAATAAGTCAAAGATTTCATCTATAACTGCCTCTGGTCTTGCATCTTTTCTATCAATTTTATTGATAACAACCATTGGATCTAGTCCAAGCTCAAGGGCCTTTTTTAGAACGAACTTAGTTTGTGGCATAGCCCCTTCATAAGCATCTACTACAAGTAAAACACTATCTACCATTTTAAGTACACGCTCAACTTCTCCACCGAAATCAGCATGGCCTGGAGTATCTATAATGTTTATTTTAACTTCATTATACATTACTGCAGTATTTTTTGAAAGAATAGTTATTCCTCTTTCTCTCTCTAGATCATTTGAGTCCATAACTCTTTCTTGCATTACTTCATTTTCTCTAAACACCTTACTTTGCTTTAAAAGAGCATCCACTAAAGTTGTCTTACCGTGGTCAACGTGGGCTATTATAGCAATGTTTCTTATATCTTCTCTTGTATATAAATTCATATTTTTCCTCCAAAATTTTATTTTAATAATAAACTACAAAATAAAATTGGATACTTGAGTATCCAATTTAAATTAACTATTTCAATTCTAATATTATGTGGATAAAAAGTCAATGTTATTAAAACATTATTAAATCCCAATACAGAATAGATTTATCATTAATTACTATTTGTGTAATCTTCTCTTAAAGCAATTAATGAAAAATGAAACTTGTTTAAACTTCCATAATTATAGGTAAAATCATTGGTCTTCGCTTAGTCTTTTCATATAGATACTCTCTTAGAGCTTCTCTAATTGTTGCTTTTATAGTAGGCCATTCTGTAATGTGTTTTTCTTCACAATGTGCAAGAGCCTCTTTAACAACCTCTCTAGCCTTATCCATTAAATCCTCAGATTCTCTAACATAGACAAAGCCTCTTGAAATTATATCTGGACCTGCAATAACACTTCCAGTACCTTTACCCATAGTAACTACAACAGTTAAAATACCATCCTGAGATAGATGTTTTCTATCTCTTAGAACAATATTTCCTACATCTCCAACTCCAAGTCCATCTACAAAGACTTGACCTGAAGCTACTGTACCTGCTTTTCTTATAGATGTTCTACTAACTTCAATAAGATCTCCATTTTCTCCTATATACACATTTTTTTCTGGCAATCCTAACTTAACAGCTAGTTCACCATGTTGCTTTAAATGTCTATATTCCCCATGAACTGGGATGAAGAATCTTGGTTTTACTAAAGACTGCATAAGTTTTAACTCTTCCTGGCATGCATGACCTGATACATGGACTTCTGCTAGGGATTCATATACTACTTCTGCCCCTTGTTTAAACAATTGGTTTATAACCTTAGAAACTAATTTCTCATTTCCTGGTATTGGCGATGCAGATAATATTACTAGGTCTCCCTTTTGTATATTTACCTTTTTATGCTCAGAAGCTGCCATTCTTGAAAGAGCTGCCATAGGTTCCCCTTGACTTCCAGTAGTTATCATAACTATTTCATCATCACGATATTTCCCTATAGAATCTATGCTTATTAATGCATCTTCTTCTATAGTAATATATCCAAGATCTATAGCAACAGCAATTATATTTTCCATGCTCCTACCTGAAAGAGCAACTTTTCTATTATACTTTTTAGCTGCTGTAATTATCTGTTGAACCCTATGAATATTAGAAGCAAAGGTTGCAACAATAACCCTTCCCTTAACACCATGGAAAATTTTTTCAAAACTTTCTCCAACTATGCTTTCAGACATAGTATAGCCTGGTCTCTCTACATTAGTACTATCTGCTAGAAGTACTGTTACTCCCTTTTTACCTAGCTCTGCAAATCTAGTTAAATCTGTAACCTTGCCATCTATAGGTGTAAAGTCAATCTTAAAATCTCCAGTATGAAGTACTACACCTAATGGTGTGTGTATAGCTATAGCTACCGAATCTGCTATACTGTGATTTGTTTTAATAAATTCTACAGATACACTAGTAAGCTTTAAGATATCCTTTGGTTTAACTTCTCTTAAGTCAACCACTCCTAATAATGCATGCTCTTTTAATTTACTTTCCACGATTCCCAGTGTAAGTTTAGTTCCATAAACAGGAACATTAATTTGCTTTAATACATATGGTAGAGCACCAATATGATCTTCATGAGCATGGGTTAAGAATATTCCAGTTACTCTATCAGCATTCTTAACTAGATAGGTCACATCTGGTATAACTACGTCAATTCCCAACATCTCATCATCTGGAAATTTAAGTCCGCAGTCAATAACAACTATATCATTCTTATATTCTATAGCAGTTAGGTTCTTACCTATCTCATTTAATCCCCCTAAAGGAATTATTTTAATCTTCTCTTTTTCTTTTTTCAAAACTCTACCCTCCTTTTCTACATAATTTACTTTATGCTCTGCCTAACTTTATTAATAAAAGATAAGGTTTTTGAGCATCTTAATTTAATCTGCACATATAGATATTTAATTCTTAACAGAAATTTAAATATCATATAGTATAGATTTATATAACATCTCTACTAATAATAAAGTTCTTATTATTGTAAAGAACAATTATCACAAATTCCATAAAACTTTAAACTATGATTTTTAATTTTAAAGTTATATTTTTTTTCTATTATCTGTTCTAACTCCTCTAAAAGATCTCCTTCAACCTCAATGACTTTACCACAATTTTGACAAATCAAATGATGATGTTGATGACTTTCATCTTCATCACAAAGTTCGTATCTACTGCATCCATCATCTAAATCAAGTTTATATAGCACTCCCATTTCTTCTAATAACTGAACAGTTCTATATACAGTTGCAAGTCCAATTTCTGGACAATTAACCTTTACTAAATCATATATTTCTTCTGTGGTTAAGTGGCTACCTTCATTTTTAATAATTTCATCAAGTATAGACCTTCTTTGAGGTGTCAATTTATAGCCCTTTTCTTTTAGAATAAGTTTTAAATTTTCAATTTTCACATTAGACATAAATTAACACAACTCCTTCCACCACTAGGTGAAGTATATTTATTCTATAACACCTTCATCATATAGAGTTTCAAAAGCATCATTAACTATGTTAAACTCTTCTTCATCCTCTACTGTTGCAAAGTATTCTTCTCCATCTTCATCCTTTACAACTTTTAGTGCAATTGCATCCTCATTTTCATCATCAATAGGTGCTACTATAAAATACTCTGTCTCTTCTATTTCTAACTTTGTTATAACTTCAAACTCAACATCATTACCCTCTTCGTCAGTCAATGTTATATTTTCTAAAAAATTTTCCATGAAAATTCCCTCCTTCTACATCTTTGTAGTATTTTTCTTTCTATATAAAACTTATCCATAATATAATTCCATTATGTAAGTTATAATTACCTAATTAAATTTATACTATATATAATCTTAGACATGTATACTATTATTTACTAAGACTATCTAAGTACCCTTGCAAAATATATGTAGCCGCTATCTTATCAACCAAACCTTTTCTTTTTTTTCTTGACATATCAGCTTCTAACATAGCCATATGGGCTGCCCTAGTAGTAAGTCTTTCATCCCAAAATTTAATTTCTATATTTACATGTTCCTTTAAAGCTTCACAAAATCTTTGTACCTTCTCTGCTTGCTCACCTATAGTACCATTCATATTCTTAGGCAGTCCTGAAATTATAGTATCAACATTATATTCGTTGCATATTTTTATAATTTCTTCTATATCTGCCTCTTCCTTTTTTCGTCTAATGGTAGTAATTCCTTGAGCTGTAAAGCCTAGTGGGTCACTTATAGCTACTCCAATAGTTCTATCACCCACGTCTAATCCAAGTACTCTCATGCTCTTCTCCTCACTGCATATTGCAAATATAGGAACTCCATTATGATAAACCTCTTCTTTATCCTTATATAGGTGCTCCTTATTCTGCTCATTACAAATTAATAATTTTATACTATTATAATTAACATTAATGGATAAAATTAATTCATTCTTCCAACACTATATACATCTTTAATGAACCATATTACACTTTTACATATTCTATATTATGTGTAATTTTAAAATAAAAATGCCTTAAAAGGCATTTTTATTTTATATCTAGATAAGATTTTAAAACTTCTTCTAATATCTCGTCTCTCTCTAGTTTACTTACTAATGCTCTTGCGCCATTATAGTTGGTTATATAAGTTGGGTCGCCAGATATAAGATATCCTACTAACTGGTTAACTGGATTATAGCCCTTCTCAATTAGAGCATCATATACATCAGTTAGTATAACTTTTGTCATATCTTTCTTATCTTTCATTACATCAAACTGAACTGTATGTTGTTTATCCATTATATCACCTTCTCAACCTTACTTTATTTTCTATTATACCATCATTGGATGCAAAAAGTATACTATTTTACTAAAGTTTCTACTATTTGACTTACCTTTGAAATTGCTTCATCCAGTTTTTCTGGTTTCTTTCCACCTGCTTGTGCCATGTCAGGTCTTCCACCACCGCCACCGCCAGTGATGATAGCTACCTCTTTAATAATCTTTCCAGCATGGGCACCCTTTGCAACTGCTTCCTTACTAGCCATTACTACAAATTGAACCTTTCCAGCAACTCTACTACCAAGAACTACTACTGCATCTGAAACCTTACTTCTAAGTTTATCACACAAGTTTCTAAGTGCATCTCCTTCAATATCATCTAAAGCAGCTGCAATTACATTGATTCCTTTAATATTTTCAGCCTTATTAATTATTTCATCTTCAATACCACTAGCTAGTTTTTCTTTTAGGCCTTGTATTTCTTTTTCTTTTTCTTTTAAAGTAGAAAGTAATCCATTTAACTTATTTAATAAATCTTTTTCTCCACACTTTAATGTTGCAGATATTTCTTTTAATAATTCTTCCTTTTCATTTACATAGCTTTCAGATTTAATACCTGTAACAGCTTCAATCCTTCTAATTCCAGCTGCTACTCCACTCTCACTTAGAATTTTAAACAGCCCAATTTCTCCTGAATTTTTAACGTGAGTTCCACCACATAGCTCCTTGCTATATTCACCTACAGATACAACTCTTACATCCTCTTTATACTTATCATCAAATAGAGCTACAGCTCCCTTTTCTTTAGCTTCATCTATAGTCATAACTTCCGTATTTACATCATAAGCTTTAAGAATTTCACTATTTAAATTCTCTTCTACTTCTTTAAGTTGTTCTGGAGTCATAGCTGAGAAGTGAGTAAAGTCAAATCTTAATCTATCTCCATCTACATAAGAACCTGCTTGATTTACATGGTCTCCTAAAACTTCCTTTAAAGCTTCATGAAGCATATGAGTAGCTGTATGATTTTTACATATATTACTTCTCATAGCTGAATCTACTAATAGCTCAGTTATATCATTTATTCTAAGTTCCCCTTTAATAACTTCTACAAAGTGAAGTATATGACCTCTAGTGCTCTTTTTACAATCGTAAACTCTTCCTTGGAATTTATCAGTGTATATAGTTCCTACGTCTCCTACTTGGCCACCCATTTCTGCATAAAATGGAGTTTTGTCAGTGACAACTACAAATTTTTCACCTTCTCCTACCTGGTTTATAAACTCATCATCTTTTATCATAGATAATACTTTACTCTTACTACTTATAGCATCATATCCTAAAAACTCAGTAGTTATTTCCATTGGAATATTATTTAGTGCACCTTCATCATTTCCCATGTAGTTTGATGTACCTCTTGCAGCTCTTGCTGTATTTCTTTGATTTTCCATTTCCTTGTGGAAAGCTTCAAAGTCAATTTCCATTCCCTTTTCAACTAAAATTTCTTCAGTAAGTTCTACTGGAAATCCAAAAGTATCATAAAGTTTAAATGCTTTTTCACCACTTAATACCTTTATTTTTTCTGTATTCATTTCATCAATATAGGATTTTAATATATCCATACCTTGGTCTATAGTTTCAGCAAATCTCTCTTCTTCTAAACTAATTACCTTTTTAATATAGTCTTTTTTCTCTTCTAATTCTCCATAAGCTCCCTTTGAACTCTCAATAACTACATTACAAAGTTCATTTAGGAATGTACCTGAAATTCCTAAAATTCTTCCATGTCTTGCAGCTCTTCTTAGAAGTCTTCTTAATACATATCCTCTACCTTCATTAGATGGTAATATTCCATCTCCAATCATAAAGGTAATACTTCTTATATGGTCAGTGATTATTCTTATAGACACATCTAAATCTTTATCCTCACCATAGTTTTTTACAGCTTTTTTACAAACTGCATTTAAAACACCCTTAATTGTATCTACTTCAAAGATATTTTCTACACCTTGCATTATAGTAGATATTCTCTCAAGTCCCATTCCTGTATCTATATTAGGATTTGCTAATCTCTCATATCCACCTTTACCATCTCCGTCAAACTGTGTGAAAACTAAGTTCCAAAACTCAATTACTCTATCTTCATCCCCAGCTTTAATAAATTCTTCAGTAGTTTCTATTTGTGGAAGATTTGATTTTCTATCATAGTGAATTTCTGTACATGGACCACATGGACCAGCACCATGCTCCCAGAAGTTATCTTCTTTACCTAATCTAAAAATTCTACTTGGATCTATATCAGTTTTCTTAGTCCAAATATCAAAAGCTTCATCATCTTCAAGATATATAGTCACATATAGTTTATCCTTTGATATTTTTAAAACCTCCGTAATATATTCCCAAGCCCATACTATAATTTCTTCTTTAAAATAATCTCCAAAAGAAAAGTTTCCTAACATCTCAAAAAAAGTACCGTGTCTTGAAGTTTTTCCTACGTTTTCAATATCACCAGTTCTTATACACTTTTGACAAGTTGTAACTCTTTTACTTGGTGGTGTCTGAATACCAGTAAAGTATGGCTTTAAAGGTGCCATACCAGCATTTATTAGTAAAAGACTCTTATCATTTTTAGGCACTAAAGAAAAGCTATTTAGTCTTAAATGTTCTTTACTTTCAAAGAACTTTAAAAAACTTTCTCTTATTTCATTTAAACTCATATTATTCATATTATTCATATTACATTCCTCCTAATTCTTTCTAATATCAATGACTTTTATTCAATTTTTACTAAAATAAAATAAAAAAAAACTTTCATCCCTGAAAAGGGACGAAAGTTTTCCGCGTTACCACCCTAATTATACTAGATTAACTAGTATCTCTTAATTAATTATAGCTCCAAGACAGCTTCAATATGTTTCACTGAAAGTTTTCACCAACCACTTTCTCTCTAAAAGCTTCCCATATCTACTAATTCTTATCATAACTTCATATTTATTTTAATGAAACTCGGCTCACTTCGTTCGCTGAGTAAGTGATTCACACCAAATCATAGATTTGGGTTCTCTACTTATATGATAAATTATATTTAGCATTTCAGCAATTGTCAACAATTCTAAACTAAAATAAATAATAATCTATTTCACCTACTACTATTTTAATCATTACCCATACCGGAATTACAATAATCATCCCTAAAATTCCACCTATACTCCCACCTATTATAAGTAGTAATAATATGGTTACTGGATGAGAATTTACAGTTTCACCTAAAATTTTAGGACATATAATATCTCCTTCTAACTGTTGAATTACAAACAACCAAAATACAACTATAATAGCTTTCTTAGTAGATGTTAAAAGTGCTATTAGAATTATGGGAATGGCTCCTATAACTGGTCCAAAGTATGGTATTATATTAAACACTGCATTTACTAAAGCTAATATTAAAGCATATTTTATACCACTTATCTTTAGTGCTATAAAAGTTAATATACCAATTATTCCACATAATTCAAACTGAGTTATTATATATCTTTCCATTACCTTATCCATATGATTTAAAGCTCTTCTAATGGCGTGTTTATTGTTAAAAGGCATATATTTCATGATTCCCTTTGAAATACTATCTCCGTCACTCAAAAAGAAATATACTAAAGTTGGTATTATAAATAACAATAGCATATTTTCAGCTATGGATACAATTTTTGATAATAAATTCGTTACAATTATCATGAGTGTATCTTTAAATTTTCCATAGGAATTATATAATATCTCCTTAACAAAAGGACTATCAGTAACATATTTAATATCTCCAGTAATTCTTTCATAATAACTTTTCATCTCACCTATTACTTCTGCAAAATTAGCGCTTTCATTATATATCCATGGAATTAAAATAGAAAATATTATAACTACAAATAATAAAATAGAGAGAATTACTATTAAAGCACTTAACTTTCTATTAACGCCCCTTTTTATAAAAAGCTTATGAAAGGGTCTAATACTATATGAAATTATAAAGGATATTATCACTACTCCTAATACCTCTGTAAAAATAGGAAATTTCCATAATAAAAATATTATTATACCTATGCTTAATAGAGCTATTGCTAACTTACCTAATATACTCCAATTCCAATCAATCTTATTCATAATATACATCCTTATTAGTAGCTTTTTTCTTCCCCACATTAGGCATACATTTCAAATCAATATTGTTGTTTTCAGCTGTATATAATATATACTCGTCTCCTAGTATTAAGTTTGATTTTAATAAAATACTTCTATTTTTAAACATACTGAATATATTATAATCTTTTATCGCAAGTCCTTTTATTTGAAA
>Ga0213825_1000407_pt1 | contig 31633 bp, 35 predicted proteins | sample MC6MC0900MG_FD_179896 | JGI IMG/M metagenome (GOLD analysis project Ga0213825, IMG submission 179896) | Enriched soil aggregate microbial communities from Iowa State University, Ames, United States - MC6-MC0900-MG | ecosystem: Environmental > Terrestrial > Soil > Unclassified | place: USA: Iowa...
AAGGGCTCAAGATTCCATAGTTTATCGACCTTCCTCTCCCAGCCGTAGTATTCAATACCCGTTCTGAATACATTTTCATTTTCTGTGGTGTAGCGCTGATTTTTACGCAACATGGATGGCTAACGGGACAGATTAGTTTAATAAAGACTGATACAATAAATAGATTGCCATGTATAAAAATCTAAGGGAGAGACGCAAATGGAAAACTTTGAAGATCTTTTGCCAAAACATAAGCATGATCATGATAGAATAGAAATGATTAAAAAAATGAATAGAGATAAAATATTGCCTTTACTGCCTAACCTTCTCGAATGGATTCAAGATATGAATTGGCCAGTGGCACCAAGGGTATTAGAATTACTTTTAACTTTTCCAGATGAAATTGCCCCACATGTGCAAGATGTTTTATCTTCAGATGATGATAATTGGAAGTGGTTTATTCTACATTTTTTGATTATCAAATTGCCGGTAGAGTCAAGAGTTCAGTTTAGAGAGTATTTAACAAGAGTGGCTGAAACACCTACAGATAATGAACTCGCAGAAGAACTTGATGAAATTGCAAAAGAGATTTTGGAAACAATCTAAAAAAATATCCCTAATCAACTAAACCAGCTAATAGATTGTCAATAAAAATCTTTTAAATTAATAAACACTTCATCTATACTTAAAAGCGCGCAACCCAAATAACCCTCCCAATTTAATTTGGAAGGTTTTTGTTGTTTTTGAAAATGCTGTTACTAAATGGTTTCTTGGAATGGTGTTTTTTCGAATGAGAATTGAAACGATATTTTCTAAGATTGTGACAGGAAATACATATGAGCGAATGCCATTATTGCTAATGGTGGAGTAATTAATAATATATTATGTGCTTTATTTTAAAATTGGAGATACAGGAATTAGTTTAATTGAACTTACTGATAAGGAAAAGGTAATTCACTTTATAAATGATACGAATCATTTAGGGAATATATAGGATATTTTCTTAAAAATTTTGTTCAACTTTTTAAGAAAACACACTATTTAATCAATAGAATCCCACCGTTAATTTTAAAAGGGTGGGTTTTTATAACGAAAATCAAAGTTTACAGGATACTTTTAATCAAATTTTATTTCAACGCTACGGGAGGAAGTTTATTTGAGGACAGATATAGATAATTGGGAATCAATCACCATAACAGAAATTAATAAGCTCTTTTCTATTATTCCAATTAAATGGGGAATTGCAGGGGGATGGTCTTTAGATTTACATTTAGGCAAACAGTCAAGGGCACATGATGATATAGATGTAATAATACTTCGAGAGGAACAATTGACTGCCTATAATCATTTGTCAGGTGATTGGATGTTATACAAAGCAGAGAATGGGAAACTTGTTCCTTGGCAAGAAGGCGAGTTTTTAAAAACCACAAATGACATCTGGGTTACAAAAAGCAGTAGTTCTCCCTGGGCTTTTCAAATTATGTTAGTAGAGACAGAACAACAATCCTGGATTTACAGGAGAGAAAAATCTATTCGAAGAAGATTAGAGGATATATTTTTAAGAACAGATGATGAGATACCTTACCTGAGACCCGAGATTCAACTCCTTTATAAAGGTGGTAGTTCAAAGGTTAGAGAAAAAGATTTTCAAGATTTACAAATTATGCTTCCATATTTATTACCTGAACAAAGGGATTGGTTAAAAATGACTTTGAAAAGACAATTTCCAACTGGTCATTCGTGGCTTGATTATATCTAAGTGTGAAATATGATTCAAAACATAAATTGAACCAAATCTTAAGTGAGCTGTGTGGTAACTAACAACAAGAATTAATTGGAATAATATAAATGAAATCGTAGGGAGAATATTCTTCCTACTTTTTTTCTGTGAAAATGTAAATTATTTAAGCTAAATCATGAACTAAATTGTCTAATGTATAGAAGGGAGTGAGTTACATTATTCGTTTAATTAAAAAAGCTCAAAAAGGAAATGAAAAAGCCTTTTTAAAACTTTTTCAAATGTATGAAGCAGATATATATCGAATGGCATTTGTTTATTTAAAGAACGAAGAGGAGGCTCTAGATATTGTACAAGAAACTGCTTATAAAGCGTTCGATAAAATTGAAGGCTTAAAAGAACCTGCGTACATTAAAACATGGCTTATTAAGATTACCATTAGTAGTTCACTGAATCGTTTAAAAAAGCTAGAAAAGATTGTGCCTATGCAAAATGAATACATAGACAATATACAGTTTGAACAGGGTGACCATACCGTTAAAGTCTTGCTACAACAGATATTAGAAGAATTAACAAGCGATGAAAAAGGAATTGTATTACTGAAATATTACGAGGGCTATACTTTTCAAGAAATTGCAGACACGCTCCAAATCCCATTAGGAACAGTAAAGTCCATCCTATATCGTGCATTGAAAAAGTTACGTGTTCAAGTAGAGGAGGCAGATTTTTATGGATAAGTTAAAAGAATCAGTGAAGTCGATTCCATTGCCACAAGATTTACACAAAAGAGCGAAAATGGGTGTTAGCCAAGTAAAGAAAAAAAGGAAGAAACCATGGCTCATTCCATCAGTGGCCACCGTATTTTTAGCTAGCTCTATTACAGTTGCTGCTGCAATGAATGACGATGTAAAAAATTTGCTATGGCATATTAGCCCAGAAATAGCGGCATTACTTGAACCAATAGAAAGTACTGTTGAATATGGTGGGATAAAAATGGAAATTGTTTCAGCGATGCAGGATGAAGATATGGCCGTCGTGTATGTGACAATGCAGGATATTGAAGGAAATCGTATTGATGAAACATTGGATATTTATGATTATTCCATGTCAAAAGGACGGTCTTTTACAGTTGAAAGAATTGGTTTTGATCCTACAACGAAAACAGCCTTTGTTCGATTTACGTCGTTTAATGGGAGTAGTACAGATAAGTTTAAGCTAAAAATCCGTTCTTTTTTAAGTGATAAATCAGTGTTAGAGGATGTAACATTCCCATTGGATCTACAAGATGTGGAAAAACAACAAACAGAGATTTTGCCAGATGATACAATTCGAGGAAGTGGTGGAAAGTCCCCTGAAGGAGATGCATATGTACTACCAGCGGGTATATTGAATATTCAAACACAACTATACGACAGAATGCGAATTACAAATATAGGACTTCATAATGACAAACTATATGTGCAAACAGAGTGGTCCGCCAATAATGCGATTGAACACGGAGAATTTTATTTAGTGAATCCAGCTGGGCAGAAGATTCTACCAACAGTGAGTTATTCTTACGGGAGAGATGAACAAGGAATACCAATTTATGCGTATAATTATGAGGAAAATGTCTTTAATGTGAAGGATATCAATCTAGCTGAGTACGAGTTGAAGGCAAAGATTTATACAGCTGGTCAATATGTGGAGGGAGATTGGGAAGCATCCTTCAAACTCGAAGAAATGAGAGGGCAGTCGGTACCATTTGCTATGGACTTTGGTGACTGGGTAGCGAAAGAGCTGAAGATTTCTCCACTGGGTTTAACGATTATAGGGGAAGGCAATGCGACAGAAACAGAAGAATTAACGGCTACCATTGTTAAAAAAGACGGAAGTCATAAGGAATTAACAAGTTTAGTTTCCTTCACGGATGAAAATCAGGTGAAACTGAAGTTACTATCAGAGGATCCATTAAAGCCCGAACAAATTAAATCCATTATTATTAACGGATTTAAAATAAATTTTTAATATAAGGGGACGTTTTTGGTAGCGTGAATAATGAAAATTTATCAGGAGGGAAAAATTGGTCAAGTATATATTGCAACTTATAATTGGAATTTTTATTTTAGCTGTATCAACATTTATTGCTTGGTATGAGGGAAGTGCCATTATAGATAATTCTTTAGAATGGAAGTATTCAACACCATTTACAGAATTATTTAACATTGATATTAGCCAACTTGATTATTTTGTTTATTCAGCTAAATTCCAGCCTTTATTCCCTACTATTATGATGGTTTGTGTACTCTACATTCTGAGTGTGATTGGCTATTATCTAATAAAACGCAATCCGGTTGGGGTAAATATATCATTAATGGAATACAGTGCTGAGACGACAAAGTCAGAATTCGCTAAATTATTAGAGGAAGCTTTAGTTTTAGTGGAAAAGGGACTGTTGTTATGATCAAACGCCATTATCGTAAAAACAAATAGTGAGATACGCTGCGAGTCTTCAGAAGATCAAGGTGACTGCATTATAACCTTATTGGTTCAAGATGTTCTTAAATAGTAACTATCAATATTGGCTCGAGAAAAGATCTCCAGAAGATTTTAGAGGGTTAACATCTTTTTTTCTATAACCATGTGAATTCTTATGAAGTCTTTCAAATTAATATGGATAAAAAACCTACTAATAAGATGAAAGTGTCTTAGCTTCATAACGGTAAAATATAATAAGCCTGAAAAATTTTCCGAAGGGATAAAGCTTTAGAACTTTATATTTAGATAAAAGAATTGTTACTTTCTCCTAATAACCCTTTTGATCGTGATAATGACGAAGATTATGAGTAAAACACTATTTAAAAGAATTCATCTTCAGGGATGAGTTCTTTTTTATTGTATCTTTTGAAAACCCCTTGCTATGAGAAGGGTTCTAAAGAGCTTTTCGAAGTAGCACAGCACTTTATTTGGACTGACGGAAGGACTTGTGATGACACGAATAGAAATCGCCACACTACTAGCTTAGTACAAATTGATGCAAGATAATTAGACACCCTAACTGAACAGTTAAAAGAGCTATCGAAAGAAATAACGAACTATGAATATTTAAGTTCTGTCCCAGGAATCGGCAACGTAACGATTGTCAAGCTACTTTCAGAAGTAGGTTCTCTCACACAATATAAGCATCCATGCCAATTAATTAAGCTAGCGGGACTTACTTACGTGAAAAATCCTTTGGACAGCTTAAAGGACAAAAACGGATTTCCAAACGTGGCAGAAGGAAACTTTGAGCCCTATTATTCCGTGTGATGATACCGTTAATTCGGCACAATGAAGCCTTTAAGAAATTACATGAATATTACACGACACGAACAGTCAATCCCTTCGTAAGAAGCAATCTATTGTCGTGCTAAGTGGAAAGTTTCTGAAGATTTTACATTTCAATTAACTTTAGCGAAGCGTACTCACCAAATGACAATGTATTGAAGAGCTAGAAAAGAATAGGTTCATCACCAAAAGATGTGGTTGACATTTTTAATTGTAATAGTAATTGACTGGCGGAACGGAAGTCAACCACAAGTTATGGTGAAGAGCCAAAGAATATATGGAATAGGTGGTGGAAAAATATTTTTACTACTTAAAAAATGGGTCAAACCGATGATATATCAACATTTATAGAGGGAGATGTCCAATATGAAAATCGTCGCACTAGCTGGGTCAATTGTCGGCTCAAAAACGAAAACAGTCATTTGTAAAGTTGTTGACATTTTACAAGAAAAGTATCCAGCGCATGAGGTAACATTGCTTGATCTTGCTGATTACAATATGGTATTTAGTGATGGACGTAATTATTTTGAATATGATGGGGATACAAAATATGTAACAGAAACCATTATGGCCGCGGATGCCTTGATTATTGGTACACCTACATTTCAAGCATCAATCCCAGCAACATTAAAAAATATTTTTGATCTGCTCCCTGTGAATGCCTTTCGTGATAAGGTGGTGAGTATGGTTGTTACAGCAGGTACAGCTAAGCATTATCTCATGATTGAGCAGCAAGTAAAGCCAATTCTAGCCTATATGAAGGCACATATCGTCCCAACTTATGTATTTATAGAGGAAAAGGATTTTTTACGCAAGGAAATCGTCAATGATGATATCCTTTTCCGACTAGAGCGTTTAGTGGAGGATACAGTAATGGTGACAGATGCATTCACTGAAATTCGCGCTAAAAAAGATGCAGAATATGATTTCTAATTTTTTTCTAAAGGTGGACGTTGCCTGATGAGGAATCTTTGGTAATGTCCGATTCTTGATAAAATGAAGCCCAAGCAATACAACATAGGATATTTTTAATTTTCATTCCCTTAACAATTAGTTTTCATTAAATAAGATGATTATTCTATTAAGTATAACTAGCTTCTATCTAGCACAGATGCTCGTGAATCGTCATATATTTCCATCAATTCAGCCACCTATAATATGGAAATTCCTTTATGTATTCGACAATATAAAAGACCGATATGTCTTCTTGGCCAGTTTTACCTTTGTATCAAAAAAATAGTATGATAGAATATTTAAAATAGTTTATATACAGAAGTAGAATGGGAGGGAAAAACATGAAGAAATATTTTATCTTACTGCTAGTCGTTCTTGCTTCTTTATTAAGCCCCACATCCTCTAAAGCTGCTGAGGTAAAGTGGGATGGGGCACAGGTTGTTAAAGGACAAGCAGGTAAGATGACCTTTACTAAAGATGTAAAAGTATATAAGAAAAATACTGATGGTAGCTTTAGTTCGTTAACAGTGAAACGAAACAACTACTTCCGCGTATATGATATTGAAAAATACGATAATAAAATATTTTACTGGATGAGCTCAGGATACCGTGTACAGGCAACCAATTTAGTTGTTTTTAAGGAGGTACCACTCGATATTCGAGCTTATTTTTATGATAATCCGGGTTTAATTTATATTAATCGTCAGGACGGAAAGCCTCTAGGATATGGGGATCATCTGTTAAGCAAAAATATACCTGGCAGCGCCGACTATAATCCCTACAATGATGTTGTACAATTTAAAATTGGGAAAAAATTATACTATTATTTCTACGCTGCTCCATTTGAAGGTAACCCATTGGAGGTTTATATTGATAGCTCAGATATTCGCATTGCGGAAGCAACACCCCATGTTAAAGATTATTATACGTTAAATGCTGATGCACAGCTGCTCAGTGGTCCAATGACGGGGGCAAGAGTACTAGAACAAGCATCAAAAGGAGCGGCATTTGAATTGCTGGGAATCGAAATAAATGGCTATCACATGGTAAAATCGCCAACAACCTGGAGACATGGCTATATCCCCGTTAAAGCACTTCAGCCTGCACAAAAGCAAGACAAACGTTTTATTCGTTATGGTGTTTATGTTGGAGGTAAGCACGGGGAATTAAAACGTTTTGATGAAGTCACATTTTTATCAGAAGATACTACGACTGCTTTAATAGAATTCAAGGGAGAAAAATATACTGTACCTAAAAAAGCGTTAGCTACTATACGACCAAATGAAGCGCCTGTTATTACATCTGGTTTTTTACCAAGTGATACGCTTCAGCAATTAACCTATAATACGGTATATACGAAAACTGGTAATCAACGCTTTGACACGGATTACGACTTCCAATATATTACTTATCATGAAACAGATCAAGCCTTTTATTATGAGAAGGATGGCACGCAATATATATTTGAAAAACCAATTACAGAGGGATCGAAAGTTACGATAAGAGATAGAAATGAGTTTGTTCGTGCTATTCACTATACACTTACAACACCAGCAGGCACATTTAACAATGTTGTCGAAACATCCACTAGTATATTATATGCACCTGGCTACGGTGAGCTTGGTTCAGCATATGACCTCCAACTAAGGTCGTTTAAATAATCATTAAACGCTGCATAAGAGTAATTCTTGTGTAGCGTTTTTTACTTTAAAACTTCAATGCATGACTATTTTAAAGAAATTAATATTCCGAGTGTTCAAATTCCGAAAGATTTGTTTAACCGATTTGAAACCATTTTTGGTAATAATCGTACAGAAAGTGTTGTAACAAGCGGAATTTTGCGGTGAAATACAGATTTTCCTATTCAAATTGAACAAGCATGGACATTTCATGATAATCATCGTAAAATCGCATTCAAATTGAGGTACTACAAAAGTAAGGAAGACGTTAGTAAAATCTATGCCATGTAAGTTGATCTTCGTTACGACTGGGCGACTCCTTGGGGATTAGCAATAGGGGAACGAAGGCTAAAACCATCACATCCTGTGATAACGCCTTCGTGACCAACATCGTGTTGGCCCGAGACCCTGCAGCGAAGCGAAGCGGCTCATCGGACGCCCCCAGGAAGCTTTGCTCTGTGCGAAAGCGAAGAGACTGCACAAAGCGCCCAGTCGGAACGGAAATCAACCCACGTTATGGTGATAGCTCTTAAAAATTTAATGTTGAACGACATAAAATTTTATATAATAAATACCAATAGGGATATTTTAACAAAGGCGTGATTATATTGAGAATTTTAATGGTTGAGGATCATGAAGATGTAAATGCGATGTTAACCGAATTGTTTGAGCAAGCAGATTATCAGGTAACAAGTGTGATGGATGGAGTAGAAGGTTACCGGGCATTTCTACAAAATGAGTTTGATATTGTGCTTCTTGATATTATGCTTCCCTATAAAAGTGGGGATGAATTATTAAAAGAAATTCGCGCTATTTCGGATGTACCTGTTGTTATGATTTCAGCAAAAGATTTAGTGTCTACTAAAATCGATTTGCTTCGTTTAGGAGCGGATGATTATATTACGAAACCATTTGACCTTGGTGAGGTTTTTGCCCGTATTGAATCGATATTACGTCGTGTTAAAAAACAAGCTACACCTATGAAGCAGTTGCAATACAAGGATATAGTACTGGATGATGTCGCTAAGCGAGTTACAGTGAGTGGTGAAGAGGTCTTGCTTACTGCAAAGGAATATTTATTGCTCGAATTATTTATGACAAATCAAGAGAAAGTATTCACGAAAGCAAATTTATATGAATCCATTTGGCAGGAAGAATATTTAGGGGATGAACATATTATTAAAATCCATATTAGTAATCTTCGACATAAATTAAAGATAAAAAATCCACAAACGGATTATATCGAGACGCTTCGTGGGCTTGGTTATCGTTTACGTCCATAAATTATCCGTAATCTATACGCCATCTTTACTTTATCTATACCTTTCATGAGTAATCTATGGATATGAAAGGGAGGTGCTTAATATGGGAGAAACCATATTAAAAACAAATCAATTAAAGAAAACATATAAAAAGCATACAGTACTTCACGACGTATCAATCGAATTAAAAGAAGGACGTATTTATGGGCTTATTGGTGAAAACGGTGCGGGTAAATCGACCTTAATGAAGATTATTTCAGGAATTAGTTTTCAAACAGAAGGTTCATTTGAGTTATTTGGAAAATCATCTGACAAGGAAATACAGCTGCAACGAAAACGTATTGCCAGCATGATTGAACAACCAGCGATTAGCCCTGATATGACTGCAAAAGGTAACCTTAAATATCATCGTTTAATGCGGGGGATTCCGAATGAGGAGCTAGAGGATGAAATACTGCAATTGGTTGGATTGACGAGTACCAACAATAAGAAAGCTAAGCATTTTTCACTAGGCATGAAACAACGTTTAGGCATTGCTATTGCATTATTAACTAACCCAGAGTTATTGATTTTAGATGAGCCAGTGAATGGGTTAGATCCTATAGGTGTTGTTGAAATTCGTCAGCTTTTAACACGGCTTTGTGAAGAGCGACAGATGACAATTTTAATTTCGAGTCATAATTTACCGGAACTTTATCAAACAACAACTGATTATATCATTATTCATAAAGGGAAAATTATGAAACAAATGACGCAACAACAGCTCGACGAAGAATGTAGACATTATATTCGCATTGGTTGTACAGCTCCCGAACAATGTGCACATGTATTAGAAACAAATCTTAAAACACAAAATTTTCAAGTCATGCCAAATAAAACGATTAAATTGTATGATTTCTTAGAGGATCTTGAGGACGTATCAACCGCCTTATTTGAAAATGGGGTAACACTTACGGAATTTAGTCTACAAGGAGACACATTAGAGAACTATTTCCTTACGTTAATTGGAGGTGTGCACCATGTTTAATTTAGTACGTGCTTACCTCTATAAAACAACTAAATCCAAAATATTTTGGGTCTTACTGGCTCTTACAACATGTTCTGCAATAGCAATGTTTAGTATTGCCTATGGGATTGGCAATAACTCAATAAATGAAAGCATCAGCAACGTTGGTTTTCTACTATCTGATATGAATACGATGTCAATAGTAGGCGCAGTACTTGCTACTACACTTATTTGTTCAGATTTTGATACAAAAAATATTCATCATCCAATTATAAGCGGCTTTGCAAGAATCCAAATAGTCATAAGTAAATCGATTGTTTTTTGGATCTTACTTATTGTTCTTGTAAGTCCTTATATCATCGTGACAATAATTGGTTTATCAATGGACAGCACGTTTAGTATGGGCGGGAAAGCAGCAGGTTTTTTAAGCATTCTAACTTCGACTACTAGTGGTAGCTTTGGTGAATACGTAACAATAATGTGCACAATGACTATAGTCTATCTTGCACAGTTAACGACTTGTATTTTACTTGCGTTTGCCTTAAGAAAATCGGTGCTTGTAGTAGCTGCGTATTACATGATGTCCATGTTCTTTGGGCAGGTCGCTAGTTTTCAGGATTCATTTGAGATGATAGATAAAGTATTATCCTTCACACCATATTCAGCGGAGTATCTTACGATTAATTTAAGCATGAGTAAAGGTGATATAATTTCGGCCGTTTCCATTTGTATCATCTTTATAGTAGTAATTATATACTTAACATTCATGACATTTAGAAAAGCAGAAATCAAGTAAGGGGATGTAGGGAATGTGGATTGTGGCAATTGTAGTCATTGTAGGATTATTGTTTTATATTTTTTATATACAAAGGCAAATACGATTGATGAACATACAATTGTCACAACGTCTACATGAGCAATATACTCAGCCAATTAGCGTAGAGCTATTAAACAAAGAAATAAATCAACTAGTGGCAAATATAAATCGCATATTGATAGAATCGCAGAAATCAAGGTCGTATATTAAACGGGAGGAAAAATACTATAAAGAAATGATTTCAAACATTTCTCATGATTTTCGTACGCCTCTAACGGCGATAAAGGGCTATCAACAAATGCTTTTAAAAGAACCATTAACAGAAAAGCAGCTTGCAAAGCTTGGAGTCGCACAAAAACATGTTGGAAGACTAGAGCAATTATTAGCAACATTTTTTGAATATTCCTATTTGCATAGTAATGAAGATCAACCTAAAAAGGATCGTATTAATATATCAAACATCGTATTTGAAGAAATTGCTGGTACCTTTGCACAATTTGAACAACAAGGGATAGCCGTCACCTTACCTAATTATGAGCCGCTCATTATTAACTCTGATGAAGAAATGCTTTTACGCATTGTGCAAAACCTAGTACGAAATAGCATCATGCATGCGCAAGGTGATGTCACGATCAAGATGTGGTTAGAAGAAGAACATGCATATATCTGTTTTCAAAATCCGATTGACGAAAATAGTCAACTAAATCCTAACCAGCTATTTGACCGATTTTATACAACAGACAATTCCAGACGTAAAAACACGGGTCTAGGACTTTCTATTGTCAAGCTGCTTGCAGAAAAACTAGGTGGAAATGTAACGGCTAAAATAGAAAATGGAATGATTGAGTTTTTAGTGTGTTTAAAAAAGAATTTGTAATAGTAGCAGCCAAGAAGCTTAGTGTATCTTAATAGGCACCTGGCTACGGAGAGCTTGGTTCAGCATATGACCTCCAACTAAGGTCGTTTAAATAATCATTAAAATGCTGCATAAGAGTAATTCTTGTGCAGCATTTTTTACATTTAAACTTCAATGCATGACTATTTTAATGAAATCAATATTCCAAGTGTTCAAATTCCAGAAAATTTGTTTAACTGATTTGAAACCAACGTTGGTAATAATCGTATAGATAGTGATGTAACAAGCGGACGTTTGCGGTGAAATACGATTTTCCTATTCAAAATGAACAAGCATGGACATTTCATGATAATCATCGTAAAATCGCATTCAAATTGAGGTACTACAATTGATTTAGATGTTAAAGAGGCAAGCTTACAGCCAATTCAGAAGCTAAGGCAAGCTCAAGATGTGTGGCTCTAAAATAATTCTATCATAAAGAGCCCTAGCTACTAACGAGGAGAGAATTGATGAAAGTAGATGAGGCTTTAAAGATAGTTTATGAATATACTATTGGTGATAACTCTATACTATGTTCATTAAGAGTGGGATTAGGATTAAATGAAAACAACTACAATACATTAATTGAAGCAATGAAGATATTGATTATGGAGTATTCGAATAAAACCGAAGTTCCTAAGAAACTAGCTTTATGTTTTGTAGATATCAGCAATTACTTTTATTTTAATGAAGGCAAGTATTCTGAAGAAGAGGAAGAAAAACTTGAAGATGCAATTCACGAAATATCTAGTTTGGCTGGAAAATTATTTGATTAAATACACCTCTAAATCGGTTAGTACGCCCAGAAAGGATACAATTTACAATTCATTTCAAAGGGACAACATAAAGCTTTTTGCTGGTACAAGTCATTCTTCATCCAAAGAAAAGAAGGTGTAAATTATGACGGAAGAAAAGATGAATTTATTGAGTATTAGTGATGTGTTATCGCATCCAAAGAGAAATCCAGAGACTTGGTTTTATCTACCTCCAAATTCAAAAGAATGGAATTTAAATACAAGAGGAATATTTTCACTAGATAGCTTTGATTTTCCACCCAATTCAGATGATTTTTTACCAGAACAAGCGAAAAAAATGGTTGGATAGAAACATTGGATGGTGCAGGTATTGAGGATGTAATTGACAATGTAAATAATCAGTTTGAAAATCCATCACTAGATCAGCTATTCCAAGCGTTCCTTTATTACTTTGAAAATGATGCATTTTTAGTTTTTAAGAAATAAAAGTGTATAATGAAATATTTCATCATTGTTGAATGATTGGAACGAAAGTATTGGATGTAGCATTTTAATAAAGTTTAATTAAAATGAAATCACTAACTCCGATTTCGAAAAGAGGAGGAATCAGGAAAATTGAAGTTCTATCGCTATGTGTTAAGTATCCCGCCTTTGGATTGGGAGTGTTGCTTTCTTAGCATTGAGGAGTATAAGCAAAGCTTTACGAATAAGTATAAACATAATATAACGTATTACATGCAAGTTATTGGGGATTATCAGCAGCATCTTGAAGATATTGACGCCCTTGCTGATATTACTTATAAAGATCTATGTGCAAGTGTTCATTCTGCTGAGCTGCGTTGTCCAGCTATGATTTTCTCTATACCGAGCGGTGATCAGCGTGGTTCAGCTTTGTTTTGTATCATGTATAAGCTTGAAGACGACGGGGATACGTTTATTTACTCTCCTGTTCCACTTGTTCATCTAGAGCAAGATCAAGCAGGTGAAGTGGAGCTTTAAATTCAGAGGTGGCTTGGTTGCTACTCAACCATCAACAGAGTCATCAGTAATACGATATGGGAGGGCTTAATAGAGATTATGAAGGAAATTGAATAGGCTAGGTGAGCTGAAAATTTCGAGTCGTGTGGGGATGGTGTCGAAGTATATAAATCCAATAGTATACGCGATTGTGAATAGAAGGACAAATATCCAGAGGGAATCATTTATATGAAGTTGGGAGAAGTGTTGGCGTCGTTGCCAGAAAAAGGGAAGAAGAGAGAGGACACTATTGCGCGATTGGGTCATGTGGAAGCGACTGCAATCTGGGAAAAATTTATGAAATACAAAAATTTGGGCGAAGACGAATGAAGATGCACGGATAAGAAGTTATTTAGAACTATCGAAATAGAGAAATTAAAACGAACATAATTCTAATTCCGGGAGAGATGTAGCTGTGAGTATTGAAATGAATGAGATATGGGATGGAAAAATCCCAGCAGATGAAATGGATCTAGCGATATTATCCGATAAAATATGGGAGATCGGCGAACTGGACGTCATTCGAGAGAAGGTGTCGCCAGAGTTATTTCAACTTCACATAGCCATCAATACAATTGGCAACTGGCAGTGTGATGGCTGGGACGGTATTATCGCGTATCAGCCGCATCTCGTGCCGTATATTTCCGAGATGTTGGTGAAATTTGGCTTGCAGGATTTGCAGTATGCTTTTGACGAAGTCATTGCCATTTTCCCTGATTTCATTACGTTTGAGGATGATTCACTTTATTGTGACATGATCAACTTCCTGCATAATATACGACTAAAGGTAAGTGACAAACGTTTGAACACGTATACTCAAGAAGAGCGTCAAGCCATGATAAAGCAATATCAGGAAAAGCTCGATCAATTGGAAAAAATAACGGGGCCACATTGGGGATATGGAAGTCCTAAGGAAGGCTGGGCAATGATCTTTGATTATATTCAGTAGCGATTGTGAATAGAAGGAGAAATGCAATGAGAGATATAAAAATTCTTAAAGAACGAACAAAGTGTATGCTCTTTCAAGCGAGTGAAAAGGATAGCGGTAAAGGATGGATCGGAGGGAACGCACCGGCTTATTTCGATGAATTGGAAGGCATGGTAAATAAGGAAACGGAGATGAATTTTTATTTGTCTATCGTTAACCCTTTTAATGAAACTGAGATGATCTCCATTTTTGCTCCTAAACATTTTGAAGAGCGTATTTCTAAAAATAGATATCCCAATTGTTCATTAATAACAATGAAACACCCTAAAACAGAAGAAAGTAAACTTGATACTTTTGCCGATCCTGATTTAGTCAAGCACTTTATTTCGGAAGCTAATATAGTAAGTGATAAAGCGTCATTTGAAGAACGTTTTCTGATCAAATTTGGGGGAACTCCAAGGCATATTCAGGGAGAAGAGTATTACTATAACAAGTTGCATGATGACGGTTTTGATTTTATATTCCAGGTCGATGAGGATGGGTATCCAGATACTCTAATAAAGCCAAGAAAAAACTATCCCTTTTCGTTTGGAGCTATCTATTTATATGCACAGATTTTAGAAGACTCAATTATGAATCCCATACATAGTTATTGGCAATTTTCTTAATATAGAGAAATGAAAAATACTGAATTAAAAAAAGAATAATAGGTCCAAGAGAATCTTCAAAAAAACCTCGAAGAAAAATTTAACTAGCTGGTTTAAAATGTTTAGTAGGTTAGGATTAAGAAGATTTATCATACTATATTTAACATATGCAAGGAGGTGCTTAAAATCCTTATTTTGCATATGTTTTTTCGTTTCCACTTCATGTAAATGTATTTTAACAGGCATAAAAAAGTATTTATGTGCGATTTTATGATAGATTAGAAGATGTAATAGATATGGAGAAATGAATATTGAATTGTATAAGATCAGAGTATGAAAAAATCAAATGCTCTCCTAGATGGTTTTTTACTGCTTTTAAGTAAATTATTTTGTTTAGAAGAAGGGCATTACCTTTGTCCTGACTACGCCATACTATTAAAGTAATGTAAGTCATAGTGTTTAGATGGAGAGTGTAGGGGGAGTAAAGAATGGTATTTTCTATTTTTAAGAAAAAGAAAGAGCCACAGCAATTGAAAAATAGAGTAGAGTTTTGCATTACAAATTTATCATTGGGTTCAGCAGATGCTTATGATGTATTGGTTGAAAGATCTGAAATTGAAATTGAAGAATCTGGCTGTACATCTCATTGTGAAATTTGTGAGCAAGGGATCTTTGCCATCGTCAATGGAGAAATTGTAACTGCAGACGATGCAGAGTCGTTAGTGCAGGCAGTTGATGAAGAAATTAAACAAAATCCTCTTTATTGAAATAAGAACAGCTTGTTAGCATAAATCAACAAGCTGTTTTTTACATTTAGGGTAATAGCCGATATACCGCTATTTTTTACCAACCACGTACGTATTGCACTGGTGGTTGAATGTCTTCTCCTAAATCCTTGGCTGCGTGTAATGGCCAATATGGCTCACGCAGAAGAACACGAGCTAAGAAAATTAAGTCAGCACGATTATTTTGTAAGATTTCCTCTGCCTGAATAGCTGTTGTAATCAGACCAACTGCGCCTGTTGGTATTTCAGCACCATGTTTAATCGCTTCAGCATGAGGTACTTGGTAGCCAGGAAAAATATTAATATGTGCTTGCACGACGCCTCCTGTAGAAACATCCACTAAATCAACACCCTGTAATTTCATCCAGCGGCTAAAGACGATAAAGTCTTCCATTGTCGTTCCATCTGCTGCATAATCTTCTGCAGATACACGTACAAGTAAAGGACCCTCCCATACACTACGAATGGCATCAATCACTTGACGTAATATACGGTATCGATTTTCCTGTGACCCTCCATACAAATCAGTCCGTTTATTAGTTGCTGGTGATAAAAATTCACTAATAAGATAGCCATGTGCTCCATGAATTTCAAGGACATCAAAGCCAGCTTTAGCAGCACGAATAGCGGCTTTCTTAAATGCTTCTATAACATATTCAATGTCTTCTATTGTCATTTCAGTTGGCGTTTGATAGTCATCACTAAAGGCAATAGCTGAAGGGGCAAAAATTTCTCCCTCCACCGTTGCTTTGCGTCCGGCATGTGCTAACTGAATACCAGTTTTTGCTCCATATGCCTTCATGCCATTGACTAATTGACGTAAGCCTTCGATATGGGCATCATCCCAAATGCCAAGATCTTTATTGGAGATACGACCCTCTGGGACAATACCTGTTGCTTCAAGAATGATTAAACCTACTTGACCCGCAGCTCGTGTTGCATAATGAACTTGATGAAATGGCGTGACAAGTCCATCATCCAGAGCAGAATACATACACATTGGTGCCATCACAACACGATTTTTTAAAGTGATAGACTGTAGTTGATAAGGTTCGAATAATTTAGTCAAAATAAAGCCCCCTAATTCCTAGTAATAAACTCTATTTTGCACATTTTACTTACTATTTGCAAGTGAACGAGACCGAGCCTCTGCTTCTTTAATACATGCTTCAATTGCCTCATTAAATTGATATTTTTCAAGCGCTTTAATCCCGGCTTCTGTCGTGCCCCCTGGACTAGTCACCTTTCTGCGTAGTACATCTGGCTCATCAACAGATTGCTTCAGCATTTCAGCAGTCCCCGCCAGTGTTTGTGTCATTAATAGTCGTACGGTATCCTTTGAAAGACCAACCTTTGTGCCGACTTTTTCAAATGCCTCCATTAAATAATAGATATAAGCAGGACCACTACCTGAAAGAGCCGTTACAGCATGTAATTGATCCTCATCTACTTCAATGACCGAACCAACTGCCTCGAGCAATTGTAAGAAAGTCGTACGCTGTTCAGTAGTCACTTGGTTATTGAAGGCAATACCACTAGCCGACATCCCGATTGTGGCTGAAGTATTAGGCATAACCCGAGCAATTGGACGTATGCCTAAATGCTCTGTGATGGTTTGAATAGCTATACCTGCTAAAATAGAGAGGACGGCTGAGTGCTCTGTGATTTTCGCTTTCAACTCATCCATTGCCGCAATAGCATCCTTTGGCTTCATTGCTAAAATAATTAAGTCTGCTTGTTTAAAAATTTCTGCATCAGCTAAGCAATTGACACCATATGTTTCGTGCAAAAATTGTAATCGTACTTTATCTGAGCGATTGGTGACATAAATTTCTTGTGCTGTAAATACCTTTTGGTTAATCCAGCCCTGAATCAATGCCTCTGCCATTGAGCCTGCACCGATAAATAGTATTTTCTTCATGAACAAAACCTCCAGTTCAAAATAAAAAGCGCTCCCGTCCTTATCAAGAAGGACGAAAACGCTGTTGTTTCCGCGGTACCACCTTTGTTTGCCAATTGGCACAACTTTTAACCCTTTTATCGCAAGGGGAACGGTTATGTTTTCATAACTGCTCAGAAGTAGGTTCGGTAATGGGAGTGGGTGATGTTACTCGCAGCAAATGTAACACTCTCTGAGACACCTTCACCAATTACGTACTTGGCTTCATCAACGCACAAAAATAATTAGATTATTCAAAATTATATTGATAATACGTCAACCTGTCAACAGGTGGATGACGAAAAGAAGAAAAACTTGTAAAATAGAATGAATTGTTATTCACTAGTAGTACAAAAGGGGGAAACAGCTTTGTCTATATACAAAATAGAAATACCAACACCCTATGAAGTAGGAGATGTCAATGCATTTGTTGTCAAAGGTGATGCACTAACACTTTTTGATGTTGGACCAAAAACAATGGAAGCCTATGATGCATTGAAATGGGGGATTCGAGCAGCAGGCTACGAATTAAGGGATATTGAACAGGTTGTACTCACCCACCACCATCCAGATCATGCAGGTTGGGTAGATGCCTTTCCACATGCAGAAATTTTGGGGCATGCCTATAACGATAAGTGGCTTCGTCATGACGAGGAGTTTTTACGATATCATGAACGATTTTATAGTGAACGCTTATTTGAGCATGGCGTTCCACAGGAATATATTCAACCGAGTGTACATGTACGTCGTGAATTAGAACTTGTCGGTGAACGTCCATTAACACAAATTCTAGGTGATGGAGATGAAGTACCTGGTCATCCGGGCTTAAAGGCGATTGAAACATTAGGGCACGCACAAAGCCACTTCATCTTCTGGGATGAAAAAACGCATCATGTAATTGGCGGGGATTTATTACTGGAAAAAATTACGCCAAACCCATTAATTGAACCACCATTGGATCGTACAATAGGACGTACTAAATCATTACTACAATATAATGAATCACTTGAAATTTTACGACAATTGCCAGTGAAAATGATGTATACAGGTCATGGTGCGGAATTAGAGGAAATTCCTTTATTAATCGATAAACGTCTAGAACGTCAGCATCAGCAATCGATGAAGGTATTAGAGCTATTAGGTGAAGATCAACTAACGGTTGTTCAAGTCACAATGCGCCTGTATCCGGCTATTTTTCAGCGAAAACTAGGTTTAACACTATCCAAAACACTTGGACATTTAGATTATTTAGAAGCCAATCAGTATATTACATCTACGAAAACTGAGGAAGGTATTTATGTATTTAAAAGAAAGTAGGCGTTTACATGGCTGATAAAAAGACAATCCTCGTTACGGGTGCAACAAGTGGAGTAGGATTAAAAATTACAGAATTATTAGTAGCACAGGATCATATCGTATATGCAACAGGACGAAATACTGCCGCATTAAAAGCACTAGAACGTTTAGGCGCGATTGTGATTCAAGCTGATTTAACAAATTTAACGGCTATTGATGAAGTTTGCGCCCAACTACCACCACTTGATGTGGCGATACTCTCAGCTGGTGTGGGTAAATTTGGAATCGCACCTACATTATCTGATGAGGAAATTTCCCAAATGGTGAACTTAAATGTAAGTGTGCCAATATATTTAGCCAAGCGCTTAGCATTGCCAATGATTCAGCGTCAACAGGGGCACCTTATTTTCATTGGCTCACAGGCAGGGAAGGTAGCGACTCCAAAAGCTAGTGTTTATGCTGCAACAAAGCATGCTATAGTCGGATTTACTAATGGACTTCGTATGGAACTAGCGCCTTATCAGATTAAAGTGACAGCGATACATCCTGGCCCAATTGATACGCCATTTTTAGATAAGGCGAGTGATGATAGCGGCTATCGGGCTTCCTTAGGTAGATTTTTATTAACAGCAGAAGAAGTAGCACAGGCTACGGTTAAAACAATTAAACGCCCTGTTCGAGAGGTGAACTTACCAAAAATCATGGGATTATCCAGCAAGCTTTATGCACTGGCTCCTGCCACCATTGAATTTTTTGGTAAATCATTTTTCAACAAAAAATAAACAGGGATTAAACTGTAACCATTCTCAAAAAAACAAGAGAGTGTTTACAGTTTTTTATCGTCATTCAGCAGATGTTTTTTGTATCGAAAGCATAGCGGCGGCAACACGGTTTTATCTGTGCGAAAGCAAAGCGACAGCTACAATTATGCAAAGGCAAAATTGATTTAAAGTATTCAAAAGAATAGGAAAGGAGAGCAGTATGTACACAATTGGACAGGTAGCGAAGTTTTTAGGGGTTTCAAGAGATACTTTAAAGTTTTATGAGGAAAAGGAATTAGTAAAGCCAAAGCAAAATAGTGGGAATGGGTATAGAGAATATAATCGTTTTGATATATATGATATAACAACGGTTAATTTCTATCGCGAAATGGATATTGAAATTAAAAAAATTCAAGAATTAAGAAAAGGCAAGAGCATAGAGGGCATACAATCACTATTTGAGGAGAAAATGCAGGAGGTTATGGAAGAAATCGAGTATAAAAAGTTGCTAGTAAAAAAACTTCAAACCGTTCAGGAAGATTGCGAAAAAGTTAAAAAATTTCTAGGCACATATACCATCAAAGAAATGAAGCCTATTGAGGTAAAGGGAGAAATTGAGCATCATACTGCATATGATAAATATGAAATAATAAAGGATAACTTAGAAAATTTAAAACAAGCAGTGACACTTACCTCTTTGAGAAGAGTTATTCATTTCAATGAAGAAGGTGTACAAGAAGATAAGTTTATCATCGTAAAAAAAGTAGAGGATTTTGATAAAGAAATAGCAGGTGAAATTTTATCCCATCCAAAATGTCTGTATACAGTTATTGAAGATGGGAGGTGGTCAACGGGTGGAAAAAATACGGACCATAAAGTCGAGGCTAGTATAAAAAAAACGGCAAAAGAAAACGGCTATGAACTTTTGGGACTAGTGTATATAAATCAATTACTTACTACGTATGAAGATGGCTTTGAACGAGCCTTTTTAGAAATTTATGTACCTATTAAGTGATTTTCGTTGTTAGGAAGGCTTTTATTTTGTCGAAAACATCATAAAATTTTTGTTTTGAGTGAGGGATTGCTGAATAGACAGAAAAATATGCATCAGTGACGAGTATTTGTGCTTGATAGAAGGCTACTTATACTTAATAGAGTGTCCCAAAAGGCAACGCTTATGCTGCAGGGCAAATTTCAAAACATAAACCATCCACCAAATATAATGGTAGATGGTTTTTTGTAGTTTATGTATTAGACAAATCATGATCCCACCCCCTTCCATTACATCGTAATAAATATCCTCGATTTCTTATTGGATTAAATATGTCTTCCTATTTAACAGAGTTTCATCTAAATCAAATAACGCGATTTTAATACTATTGATACATAAAAATCTAGACTTTAGCATCTTTTTTAAGTAACTATTTATTTTTTAGACCCTTATATTGTATTGACCTGTGGGTAACTCCTAGGTTTAAGCTGAAGATATCCGTAATTTGAAAGGGGGAAATGTATGAGTAAAGAAAAAAAATTAAAAAAACCAATAGTAACTTTTATCCTATTAACCAATATTATCTTTTGGCCACTTTTTTGTCTTGTAGGCGTAACCAAGATGTTAGGTTTGTCTACATGGTTATTTGTTGTAGTCCATTGTATTTCATCCTGGGCTTCAACCTTTGCGTTTGCTATCCTTTTTAAGAAAATCTATCCTGGTCAGAGTTTTATACAATTTGTAAAAAGTAAATTCAAACATAAAATTAAAGTTTCTGTGTTGCTTTCTGTAAGTACAATTCAAGCCCTTATCTTTTTGACAATAATATTGATCGTCTTGAGCAAGAGTGAAGTAGACTCAATTTTCACTTTATCCTCATGGGGTATGCTGCTCTTTTACTTTTTCAAAACACTATTGTCAGGACCATTTGGTGAAGAATTAGGTTGGAGAGGCTTTGCATTAATGGAGCTTCAGAAAAAGCATTCTCCATTAAAAGCGTCAATCATCATAGGATTCTGGTGGGGGCTGTGGCATCTACCCATCTGGTTTACTACAGGATTTACGGGCATTGATTTAATGAAGTATATTCTATTCTTTATGATTTCAATCATGTCCACTACAATACTTATGGCAGCATTTTATAATTTAAATCAAAATTTAATTATTCCGATTATCATCCATCATAACTTTAATTTTTTTATTGGTATCATAAACGGAAATTTAAGCGATTTAATTATGTATAACGCGATTTTATACGGAATAGCAGCAGTTTTAATTATCATTATCAATCCAAAGAAGGTGTTGTATGGCAAGAAAGAGAAAAGCCTTTTTTATGAAAAGTCTACTGTTATGTAGACTAGAAGCTGTATACGTAAATATCTTTTTTTAAAAAAGTCGATTGGCATCACATTTTATTGTGGCCAATCGACTTTTTCAGTGCCCTATTGCACAATCGAATTCTAAACAGCGTGTTATCTTCGGAAATTTATATTGTATACACCCAAGTAGAAAGTAGGAAATCATTTATAAGAGTAAAAATATTCATAGTTTGTACCATAGCTATAAGTATTGAAATGACTTACTTTTTACAATAAACATAAATGTCTACAAATTTATAAAAATACACTTGTGTTTATTTTTATAACGTGTTACTATTCGTGTATAAACTTTTATATGAATGTATAAACATACATATCTCATAGATTAATTGGAGGCGCATTTTTAATGGCAAATAAAAAAGTAGTATTAGCATACTCAGGAGGTCTTGATACTTCTGTAGCAATTCCATGGTTAAAAGAACAAGGTTGGGACGTTATTGCAGTTTGTCTTGACGTTGGTGAGGGGAAAGATCTTGAGTTTATTAAAAATAAAGCTCTTCAAGTAGGGGCAATTGAATCTTATATGGTAGATGCAAAGGATGAATTTGCTGAAGGTTATGCACTGATTTCATTACAAGCACATACTTGGTATGAACAAAAATATCCATTAGTATCAGCACTTTCTCGTCCACTAATCTCGAAAAAGTTAGTGGAGATTGCCAACCAAGTGGGCGCTGACGCAGTAGCTCATGGTTGTACAGGAAAAGGGAATGACCAAGTTCGTTTCGAGGTTTCTATTAAAGCATTAAATCCAGATTTAGAGGTATTAGCTCCTGTTCGTGAATGGGGCTGGAGCCGTGACGAGGAAATCGAATATGCAATGAAGCATAATGTGCCTATTCCTGCAACATTAGATTCACCATTCTCGATTGACCAAAACTTATGGGGTCGCGCAAACGAAGCGGGAATCATGGAAGATCCATGGGTTTCACCACCAGAAGAAGCTTACGGTTTAACTGTTTCTGTTGAAAATGCACCAGATGAAGCTGAATATGTGGAAATCGAATTTGTGGCTGGTAAACCGGTTGCATTAAACGGAAAAGAAATGAAGCTTGCCGATTTAATTCAAGAACTAAATGCAGTAGCTGGTGCCCATGGTGTTGGCCGTATTGACCATGTAGAAAACCGTTTAGTAGGTATTAAATCTCGTGAAGTATATGAAATTCCTGGAGCAAAAGTGCTGTTAACGGCTCATAAAGAGCTTGAGGATTTAACACTTGTAAAAGAATTAGCACACTTCAAGCCAGTTATTGAGAAAAAGCTATCAGAATTAATTTATGATGGTTTATGGTTCTCACCATTACGTGATGCACTTGAGGCATTCCTTGCACAATCACAGCAATATGTAAATGGTACAGTACGTGTGAAACTATTCAAAGGTCATGCAATTGTAGAAGGACGTAAATCACCAAATTCATTATACAGTGAAAAGCTAGCAACATACTCAAAAGAAGATCAATTCAACCACGCTTCAGCAGTAGGCTTTATCGAGTTATGGGGTCTACCAACAGTAGTGAACTCTTCTGTCAATAAAAAATAATTTTGACAAGTAAGGTGTAGTGTGGCAATGCGCTGTGCTGCACCTTTTAGCCTTCTATCAGCAATATATCCAAATAGAAGCATAATTGATAAAGAAATAAACGAAAGGGTGAGCTGTTATGACAAAACTTTGGGGCGGACGTTTCCAAAAATCAGCCGAAGCATGGGTGGACGAATTCGGCGCATCGATTGGCTTTGACCAACAGCTTGTTCTAGAAGACCTTGAAGGAAGTGTTGCACATGTTACGATGCTTGGTGCAACAGGTATTTTACCCGCAGCGGACGTAGAGGCTATTCTTGGCGGTCTTGGACAGTTACAGGAAAAAGCAATTGCAGGTGAGCTTGAATTTACAGTTGCAAATGAAGATATCCATTTAAATCTTGAGAAGATGCTGATTGATTTAATCGGTCCTGTAGGCGGGAAGCTTCACACAGGTCGTAGCCGAAATGATCAAGTAGCTACAGATATGCATATTTTCTTAAAAAAACGTGTAAACGAAGCGATTGGATTAATTGAAACTTTCCAAAAAACATTGCTTGAAAAAGCTGAGGTGCATGTAGAAACAATTGCTCCAGGCTATACACATCTACAACGTGCACAACCAATCTCATTTGCACATCATTTAATGGCTTATTTCTGGATGCTAGAACGCGATAAACAACGCTTTACAGAATCGATGAAGCGTATTGATATCCTACCGTTAGGGGCAGGTGCCATGGCTGGGACAACTTTCCCAATCGATCGCTTAAAATCAGCAGAGCTTTTAGGCTTTAGTGAGGTTTATGCCAACTCCATGGATGCGGTGAGTGATCGTGATTTTATCGTTGAATTTTTAAGCAATTCATCATTATTAATGGCACATTTATCACGCTTTGCAGAGGAAATTATTCTATGGTCAACAGATGAATTTAAGTTTATCGAATTGGATGATGCCTTCTCAACAGGTTCTTCCATTATGCCACAGAAGAAAAATCCTGATATGGCAGAGTTAATCCGTGGTAAAACAGGACGTGTTTATGGAAACTTAATGGGCTTATTAACGGTTCTAAAAGGCACACCATTAACATACAACAAAGATATGCAGGAGGATAAAGAAGGTATGTTTGATACTGTCCATACCATTCTTGGCTCTCTAAAAATCTTTGAAGGTATGATTCGCACGATGACTGTTAAGACAGAACGTTTACATCAGGCAGTACACGCCGACTTCTCCAATGCGACGGAGCTAGCAGATTATCTTGCAACAAAGGGTATGCCTTTCCGTGAGGCACATGAAGTAACTGGAAAGCTTGTGTTCACTTGTATTCAAAAGGGCATCTATTTATTAGATTTACCGCTTGAAGACATGAAAAAAGAAAGCGAGCTTATCGAAGTGGATATTTATGATGTATTAGCACCTGAAGCTGCCGTTCGTCGTCGTCATTCTTTAGGTGGTACAGGATTTGATCAAGTAAATATCCAAATTGAAAAAGCAAAAGCTTGTTTTGCATAACCATTTCTTTAGCGTGCATGTCCTTGTGACTTTTGCATAGATATTCATTAAAGCTGTCCAGTGAGGCACTATGAAAAAACTATTTCCTTTTTCAACGGAGCCAGAGGGTGAAGTGAAAAAGAGACCCTTACATATGTGAAGGACAATCCCCAATTCTGGAGACGCAGAATTGGGGTTTTTGTATAAGGAGTAATGATTATCTTTTAGGGGGATTGGCCATGAATGAGCGTTTTACAAAGGGGTTAGACACAATTAAACAATATGTTACGGAGCAAGAGGCAGATCGAATGATTGAATCGGATGCATTAGCTGACGTGGCACCAGATTTACGAAAAATGATTATAGAATTTGCCTACGGTGAGGTCTATTCACGTCCGGGATTAGATGCTAAAAGCCGTGCACTCGTTGTTATTACCGCGGTGGTAACACAAGGCGCTGCACCACAAACTAAAACACACATAAAGCGGGGCTTACATGCTGGCTTAACACAGACAGAAATTGTTGAGGCCTTATTACAGCTAGTGCCTTATATTGGCTTCCCGCGTGTTCAAAACGCATTAACGATTGCACAACAGGTTTTTACTGAAGAGGCTTAAAGCAACTTTTTTGCCAAATGTAGATTTCATGAATAAATAGTTGGTATATAGCTCATATTAAAACCGGAAACACTTATTAATCTAATCTGATGAGGAGGATGTAGAATGAGTAGTCAAACACCCAAAGACCAGGAATCTCAGGAAAGTCCGCCACAACTGTATCAGGTGAGCTTCTAAAACTTAAGTAGGCATGGCAGAAAATTCTGTTTTGCTGTCGCTTAAGATGAAGCAAAAAACAATACAGATAAAAATCAAATAGAGCTATAAGTGTCCAGGGATCCAGAATTATTCTGGGTCCTTTTTTAGGTTCAGAGGAAACCTGCTTAAAAGTTGATGAATGTGATCAATTAAAGAAAAACAACGGTCTGAAAATAAATATATATCTATTTGACATTTAGGTAATTCTGTATTACTCTATGCATAACAGATTCTGTTATGTTTAGGGTGATACAGATGGAGGTGTGATATGCAAATACGCTTAGATCCAAGTGATGAGTTACAGCTCTATAAACAATTAGCCAATCAAATAATTGAATTGATTGCTAAAGGAGAGCTCAAAAACGGTGATACTTTACCATCAGTGCGTTCTATGGCTACGGATTTAGGTATTAATGTCAGTACAGTAAGTAAAAGTTATCATGAACTTGAAGAAAAAGGCTTAATCACATTAAAGCAGAAAGCGAAAGCTGTCATTATAGGTGGTCAAAAGCGAGAGCTGGAAGAAATAGAGGTTGCAAAAGTAGAAAATGACTTAAAGCCTATAATGGCAGAAGCTTTTGCACGTGGGCTAGAAAAAGAACAAATGACAAGTTTGTTCCAGCGAATTTTAAAACAATGGAAGTAGGGGAAGCATGCTGATAATAGTAGGCATTTTTATCATTGTTGGGATTTTGGAAGCCATGACACCACATTTAGCAAGAAAAACAAATGTCTTTGGCGTTTCTATACCAGAACCCTTTGTCAAACATTCGCAATTAATAAAGTGGAAAAGGCGGTATAGTCAATGGGTAGGTGCCATTGCTAGTTTGTGTTTACTAGTACAAATTGGACTACATCTTTTGACTGCTATACATGAGGAGAAGGTGACTTTACTATCCTTTCTTCTTCTTTATGTTATGCTTCTTCTATCATCTGGTCTTTACATGAATTATCATATCAAAACAAAAAAATTAAAACGGCAAGAGCAGTGGGAAGCACAGACAAAAACGGTGTATGTTACGGATTTGTCAATACGACAGAAAGATGAAACACTGCCACCGATATTTTTTAGCCTACCAATTATTATGACAATTGCCTTAATGACTTTTACGTACATGAATTATGATTCAATCCCAGATAGTTTTGCAACACATTGGAATTCGGCAGGGGAGGCGGATGGTTGGACAGAAAAATCTCGTCTCTCTGTCATCACTATGCCTCTTATTTTACTGGCTATTCAACTTAGCTTTTTCATTATGGGCATAGGCATGAAAGGTGCTAAATTACAATTGAGCGCACAGGCCAAAGAAGCTTCCATACATCGAGAGCTAACTCAACGTAAGTATGGTAGCTGGTACTTAGCAGCGATCAATTATAGTATGACCATTCTTTTTGTAGTTTTACACTACACCACCGTTATTTTAAAGAATCAAACAGCACAATACTTTTTCCCACTTTTTATTGCTTTTATAGTGATCACATTAGGAGGCTTACTAGTTTTAATTTGGAAGCTTAGTAAAAGCAATGAACCTTTTGATGATTTACATACAAATGAAACAGCTGCAACAGATGATCGATATTGGAAATGGGGTATTTTTTATTTCAACAAAAACGATCCATCATTAATTGTGCAGAAAAAATACGGGATTGGTTGGACTGTAAATTGTGCAAATAAATATTTCTATATCATTATCTGTCTTACATTAGCACCCATTTTATTGCTTATCTTTATATAGAGAGGGAGATTGGATGAAGAAGTTATTTTTGTTATGCTGTACCATTTTACTGTTAGTTGCCTGTGGACAAAAAGAGGCGGTTGCGGAAAGTAAATTGACAAAGGAGAAACGTTCAATGAATGAACAGTTTATCGGAAAATGGGAAGGGAATATTGAGACACCAAATGGCGCTCTCCCTATTATTGTTGAGTTAAAACAGGATGGTGGGACATTATCAGTACCTATACAAGGTATATCGAATCTTCCATTAAATAAAGTTACGTATTCGGGTAATAAGGTGAGTGTTTCCATTAACTTAAATGGCTCTGCAATTGCTATTAATGGAACCTTCAAAGATGATCAAATAGAAGCAACGTTTCAACAGAATGGGGGGTCATTCCCACTTTTATTAAAATCTTATAAAGAACAACCAATTACGTATGAAACAATGAAGATACCTGTTCAAAATGGTGAATTAACTGTAGCACTTCAAAAGACTAGCAAAAAACCATCTCCAGTAGCACTCATTATTGCTGGCTCTGGACCAACTGATAAAGATGGCAATTCCACTTTGGCTGGCAAAAATAATAGCTTAAAAATGATTGCGGAAGGTTTGGCAGATGAAGGAATCGCAACTGTTCGCTATGATAAACGAGGATTAGGGGATAATCAATCTCTCTTAACAAAGGAAGAGGATGGAACGTTTGATCAATACGTAGATGACGCTGTTCAAGTAATTAATGCGCTTCTAGCTGATAAATCCTATTCAAATGTGCATATTATTGGGCATAGCGAAGGAGCACTTATTGGATTACTTGCAGCACAAAAAACAAAGGTTGCATCCTATGTTTCAATTGCAGGTGTTGGAAGACCCTTAGATGTTGTGCTATTAGAGCAATTAAATGGTCAATTGACACCAAAACTTTATAAAGAATCAACGACAATACTAAAATCTCTCAAACAAGGCAAGCAGGTGAAGAACATTTCACCTAAATTACAGGCAATTTTCCGTCCTGCTATTCAGCCTTATTTGATGTCCATGTTAAACTATAATCCAGCAGATGAGCTTACGAAAGTACAAAGTCGTGTATTAATTGTGCAGGGTACCAATGATTTACAGGTAAAGGAAGCTGATGCAGAAGCTTTAAAGAAAGGGAAGCAAGAGGCAAAACTGCTCTATATGAAGGATATGAACCATGTGTTGAAAAAGGCCCCAACAGATCGCGCTGGGAATTTAGCAACCTATGCAGACCCAGTATTGCCGCTACATGAAGAGCTGCTGCCTGCACTTCAGCAATTTATAAAAAATGAGAAATAGGAAATTCAACTAGATGAAGTTGAACAAAACTTCATCTAGTTTTATTTTTTATTTGACAAAAAGTAAAAATAGACTTGCTAAGCTAAGAGGCAAGTCTATTTTTTGTACACATAAATCCTGAATTAGCGCATATTGCCGATAATGGAGGATCGGCTGTCCTGCATTTTCTTTACAAAGTTTGTCATTACATCAAATGCTTCATTTCGTTTACTGTTCATACTTTGCATGCGTAGCATATCCATTTGCTGTGAGTTGTTTAATGTATTGATTTGATTCTGTACTGTTTGAAGCTGCCCATCTAATTCTGCTTGTTTAGCTGTATCAGTTGTAGCTCCTTTTTCTGCGTTCAATTGGTTAAGCTGTTCATTTAAACCAGCTAGTTGTTCATTTCTTGTTTGGACTTCAGTCAATTGTGTTTGTAATTGACTTTCTAATAGGTTAGTTCTTTGCTGTTGAACCATTTTTAAAGCTGTTTCTAAATCAACAGAAGATAAATCAATAGGAGCCGTCCCCTGGTAACCTACTTCTTGAATGGAAGCTGCAGATGATTGGTTTGCTCCTGCAAATAATAAGCCAACTGCTAATGTGCTACCAATAACTAATTTTTTCATACGAATATCCTCCTAAAAAATGATAAGGGAAGTATCAACAAAATTTTCATATTCCCTAAAAGTAGTCTAGCGTATCAAGGTTAAAATTAGTTTAAATTAATTTAGTACTTTAGAAGGAAAATTATGAGAAGACGTTGATGACTACTCCCTCTACAACAAATTTTATTGACAATAATAATAAGTGCACTTACTAATTTAAGAATGGGTGAATAATGATGTGGAAATATGAAAATTCAATTATTACTGAAGCAACACCAGAAGCTATTTGGAAGCTATATAATAATGTAGATAAATGGAAAAAATGGGACGATAGTATACTAGAGGTAAAAATTAATGAACCATTTGAAGAAGGGGTAACAGGGGATTTAACACTTTTGGGACAGGAGCCTTTGCTATTTACGCTTACAGAAGTAAAAGAAAATAAACTTTTTATCAATACTACAATTCTCGAACAGTTAAGCATTAAGATGGATTTTCGTCACGAAATAGAAATTCTTGGCATGCAGACAAAGGTGACTCATAGTGTAATCCTATCTGGACCGAATGCTGAAATGATTGGGAATCAAATTGGCCCTATGATTACACAAGGCATTCCGAATAGTATGTCCAATTTAAACCAACTTGCTAGAGGTGATATCTCATGAAGCAAAGATTTTGGATAGGGGTTGTATCCGAAGAACATGTTAAAATAGGTGAAAAAGATGGGTTTGCACAGCTTTGTCATGGAAAATATGTACCTTTAAAGAGAATGAATGCAGGAGATTGGTTAATATACTATTCGCCAAAAACCAAATATCCAGACGGGAACCCTCTTCAAGCTTTTACTGCTATTGGAATGGTTAAGTCAGGAAATGTTTATCTTCATTCAGTAGAATACTCTTAAATCTACAGGTGGTGAGATGAATGTAGTTTTGTTTCCTTTTCAGTGGGTGTCAAAACACCTACTGAAATAGCGGAACTCAGTCTAAGAACGCCACGTCCTGTGGCAACGACTGAGTGACCAACATCGTGTTGGCCCAAAGCCTCCGGCGGATGTCACGGATTTTCAAAGGAATGAATTGTGCGGGCACAATTCAAAATCCGGACGCAATTACGCCAAGGCGAAATTGATCAAGTGGCAATGGCTCCTCAATTTACTCCCTATAGGTTGGACATATTGTATCAGCCTTGCCACAATGTAAGTTTTGTACATATCAAATCAAAGCTAACATTCGTATCTGAAAATGCAAATATAGGTTTATTATTTCGTAGAGGACATTTTGAAGTAACTAAACAAGATTTTATAACAATTGCAAATGCAATGGGGGTGGATTTTAGTGGAATGGAAATCAAAGTTTAATGATCCAAAAGAAAGCTCGGGTTTTTTATTATGGCAAGTTACACAAGCCTGGCAAAGGATGATTACAAAGGAACTGAGTAGGATAGATCTGACGCATGTCCAGTTTGTGCTATTAACTGCGTGTGACTATCTACATGTAAATGGTGAGACGGTTACTCAAAAAAGACTCGCAGATTTTACAAAATTAAATAGTATGATGGTTTCAGATGTTGTCAGAACACTTGAGGCTAAAGGATTTATTTGTAGAAACAAAAACCCATTAGATAAGCGCGAGATACTACTTTCTCCAACTGAGAAGGGGTCAAATAAAATTAAAATAGCGTTACCAATTGTTGAAAATACGGATGCCCAATTTTTTAAACCTATTCAGGATAAACAACCTAACTTTAACAAGGAACTACTCTCACTGTTAAAAGCCGAGGTGGACGAATGAGCGTTAGTGAAAAAATATTTATGTAAAAGCTAATTTGTGTGAGAAATCAATTTTTTAGAAACGTTGATTTCTCACATTTTTTAATTTAACAAAAATATACATATTCCAACCTCTTTTTATGATACGCTCAAATTAAAATACAATGAATGGTGGAGGAGAATATAAATGAAAATGAGGGATCAATATACTTGTCCATTAGAATTAACCCACGATATAACACGAGGAAAATGGAAGCCTATAATTTTATGGCAACTTGC
>Ga0213825_1000408_pt1 | contig 31474 bp, 29 predicted proteins | sample MC6MC0900MG_FD_179896 | JGI IMG/M metagenome (GOLD analysis project Ga0213825, IMG submission 179896) | Enriched soil aggregate microbial communities from Iowa State University, Ames, United States - MC6-MC0900-MG | ecosystem: Environmental > Terrestrial > Soil > Unclassified | place: USA: Iowa...
AAGTATGATGCATGTAAATAATGAAATGGGGGCTATTCAACCAATTGTTGAAGCTGCAAAAATTATCCATGAGTCGAGTCGAGCAGCTTTTCACGTTGATGCCGTACAAAGCTTTGGAAAATTACCGATATCATTTAACGATGACGAGGGACCAGACTGTATTTCAATTTCTGGCCACAAAATTCATGGCTTTAAAGGTTCAGGCGTATTAGCATTCCGCAAAAAAATGAAATGGCAACCTTATGCACTTGGCGGAGGGCAGGAGTTTGGTTTGCGTAGTGGAACTGTAGCTGTCCCGCAGGCTGTCGCACTATCTAAAGCGGCCCGAGTAGCAGTAGAGACGATGAATGACCGAGCGAAAAAATACCGTCAATGGTATGAAGAAATTTGCACGCAATTACATGGATATGAGGAAGCAGTGCATATTTTATCGACACCACAGGGAGCTCCACATATTTTATCTTTTAGTATTCGCGATTTAAAAGGTGAAGTCATCATTAATGCAATGCAAAAACGACATGTTATTGTATCGACATCCAGTGCTTGTTCATCAAAGCAAACAAAAACAAGTCATGTTGTTGAAGCGCTAAATCTTGATGAACATTTTAAAAAGGGTGTCATTCGTATAAGCTTTGGTGCATATGTAACAGATGAAGATATAGTGAAGTTTAAACAAATTTTAGAAGAAGTAATGAAGGAATTTAAAGGAGAACAAATATAATGATTTGGAAAGAAATTTTAATTCGATATGGCGAGCTTTCTACAAAAGGACGCAATAAAATGGACTTTATTCGCCGTTTACGTGAGAATATTCGTCATGCATTTGCAGATTTAGGACACTTACACATTCGTACAGAGCGTGATCGTATGTTTATTGCCATTCAAAATGAAGAACAAATGGACGTTCTAGTAAAAGGATTACCCAAAATTTTTGGCATTCAATCATTTAGTCCAGTTGCTGCATGTGAAAAAGATATTGAAGCAATGAAAAAGCTTGCGATAACAATTATGGATACATTTAAAAATGAACAACTTACTTTTAAAGTAGAAGTAAAGCGTACAGATAAAACATTTCCTTTAGAATCTCATGCCATTCAACGTGAAATTGGTGGTTATGTTTTACCGCAGTTTAAAAATTTATCAGTAAAAGTGAAGCAACCCGATATCGAGCTTCGAGTAGAAGTTCGCCATGATGCAACATATATGATGGCACAAGTTATTCCGGGTGCAGGTGGAATGCCAGTAGGTTCAAACGGAAAATCTCTATTAATGCTTTCTGGTGGTATAGATAGTCCTGTCGCTGGTTATTTAATGATGAAACGAGGAGTGCGCTTAGAGGCGATTCACTTCTTTAGCCCACCGTATACAAGCCAAAATTCATTGGAAAAAGTAAAGGTGCTTGCTAATGAATTAACGAAATTTGGAGCTAGTATACGTTTACATGTCATTCCTTTCACTGAAATTCAAGTTCTTATTAAAGAAAAAGTACCTTCTAATGTATCGATGACAACAACTCGCCGTATGATGTTAAAAGTTGCAGACAAAGTACGTGAAGAAATTGGTGCACTAGCAATTGTTACAGGTGAAAGTCTTGGTCAAGTAGCAAGTCAAACTCTTGAAAGCCTAACAGCTATTAATGCCGTAACCAACACACCAATTTTACGCCCTTTAATCTCATCTGATAAATTAGAAATTATCGATATTGCAGAGAAAATTGGCACATACGAAACGTCTATCCAGCCATTTGAAGATTGCTGTACAATTTTTACTCCTGCAAGTCCAAAAACAAAACCAAAGCTTGAAAAGGTTGAGCATTATGAAAGCTTCTCGGATTTTGATGAACTAATTGAACGAGCAGTGAAAAATCGTGAGGTCTATATTTTCCCGAAAAAAGAGCAAGAAGCAGATAAATTTGCAGATCTTCTATAGAAGAAATTTGCGAGCCGACTCAAAAGTGCATTTTGAGTCGGCTTTTTTAGTTGGTTTCCTTCTGAGGTACAATTTACCTATAAAATTTTCGTATTAAAAATCTAATATCGCACATTCTATATTCACAAGGAGGTGAGAGACATGACTTCAAACAACAACCGCAGTTCAAACAAGCTTGCAGTACCTGGTGTACAACAAGCACTAGATCAAATGAAATACGAAATTGCACAAGAATTTGGTGTTCAATTAGGGGCTGACGCTTCAGCTCGTGCTAACGGTTCCGTTGGCGGTGAAATCACTAAACGTCTTGTACAAATGGCAGAATCTCAATTAAAAGGTATGCCAAACAACAACCAATAATTGCTTAAACAGCATTTATTAAACTTAAAACCAGTGACCGTAAAAGGCACTGGTTTTAGTTTGTTTAGATTTTGATTTTTTTATCCAATATAGAAAATGATTTAAGTGTAGAGATTGTATTTGAAATATCTTCACTTTCACAAATTGCAGAAATAACAGCAATTCCATCTGCACCAGCTTTAAATACTGTATGGGCATTCGAGCAATTTAGTCCTCCTATTGCAACAATGGGGAGTTCGGGGTATTGTATGCGAACTTGCTGTAAAAATTTAGTCCCACTAGGTGGCTTGGCGTCCTTTTTAGAAGAGGTTGCAAAAATAGGACCAATTCCTACATAATCCGCACCGTATTGTAGAGCAGTTTGTAATTCAGCTTGTGAATGAACAGAAACGCCTAAAATCATGCTGCCAATTTTTTCGCGTACCATCGACACAGGCAAATCTTCTTGTCCAATATGAACACCATCTGCACCAAGTTTCACAGCAAGCTCTACATCATCATTAACAATAAACGGAACATTATACTGTTGACAGAGCTTTTGACATTCTTGCGCAAAATTTTCATAGGCTTGCCCAGTGAGTGTATTTGGTCCTTTTTCACGAAATTGAAACATGGTAATTCCCGATTGTAAAGCCTTCTCTAGAACGTTTAATGGCTTTTGAATTAAAACATTACTTGTCCCCATAATAAAATATAGCTGTAAATTATCACGTTTCATGAATGATCACCTCACACGACTCCTTATATTTTTGATAAGCAAAATGATTTGTTGGACCATGACCATTGCCAATCGATAAATCATAAGTTATGGCTAATTGAATATATTTTTTGGCTTCCACAATCGCTTCTTTTATAGAAAATCCTCGTCCAATAAAAGCAGTGAGTGCGGCAGAGAACGTACAGCCTGTTCCATGTGTGTTTTTTGTTGCAATACGCGAGGACTGCATGGAAAATGATTGTCCATCTTCAAAAAATACATAATCAATTGCATAATCATTATCTGTTAAATGACCACCTTTAATGATGACACATTGTACACCCATTTGTAATAGGGTGTGTGCCACGTCTTGAATATCTGCAAACGTTTTGATTTTTCTCCCAGTAAGTGTTTCAGCTTCAGGTATGTTTGGTGTAACGATTGTTGCTAAAGGAAGTAAATACCTACATAATGCAACAATTGCTTCTTGCTGTAATAAGCTTTCGCCACCTTTTGCAATCATAACAGGATCAACAATTAGTGGAATATTTACTTCGGCTAAAATACGTGCGATTGATTGAATGATTTCTGAGGAAAATAGCATTCCTGTTTTAACAGCACTAATTGAAAAATCCTCGATTAGTGCTTTAAGTTGTTTTTCAACAAAGCTAACTTCAATTGGTAAGACATCGGATACACCAAGTGTGTTCTGGGCAGTCAAAGCTGTAATAACAGATGTCCCAAAGATCTTTAATTCCTGAAATGTTTTTAAATCAGCCTGTATGCCTGCGCCGCCACCACTATCTGAACCAGCAATTGTCGTTACAATATGCATTATTTTTCACCATCCTTGGAAAGGTGATGTAGTTCATTCAATACTGTAATTTGAAAATCGCCAATGTAATCTGTGGAAGAAGAAGCTTGTTCTGCCACTTTTTTATAAAGCGCTAATGCATCGACTAATTGGTTATATGGTTCATTCCCTGCGGAGTAGGCAGCGCAACAAATTGCACTTAATAAGCAACCTGTTCCAGTGACTTCTGTCATATGAGAATTTCCACCTGTAATCCATTGCTGATGTTCGCCATCAGTTATAAAATCCTTTTCACCGGTCACAATAACAATACAATTGTAGAGTTGAGCTATTTGCTTTGCCTCAACTTCTAAAGAAATTGAACCAGTACCACTATCTACGCCTTTTTGTTGCCAGTCTACATTGGCAATCGCCGCGAGCTCTCCAATATTACAACGAATCGCTGCAAATTTTATTTCCTTCAATAATTGTTGTACGGTCTGTTTACGGTAAGTTGTTGCACCTGCAGCAACAGGATCTAAAACAACGGGAATGCCCAGAGCATTAGCTTTTTTTCCTGCGAGTAGCATGGATTCTTTCATCTGATTATTTAGGGTACCGATATTTATCAATAAGCCTGAGGCAATAGCGACCATTTCTTCAACCTCATGACTGTTATCGGCCATTACTGGAGAAGCACCTATTGCTAATAAGCCATTTGCTTGGAAATTAGCTACAACATAATTAGTAATGCAATGAATAAGTGGATTTCGTTTACGGATCGTATGAAATATCAATTTATGTCCTCCTTATTGGATGGACGTAAGCGTGCAAAAAAGGCTCTTTTTCGTGCAGAAAAAACACGCAAAAGAGCCTTTCATCAGTAATTAGATGTGAATTGCTCCCTACGTCAGTATTAACTAACAGGTTCAAAGGGTCAGGTTTTACCTTCTCAACTCTAAATGAGTCCCCCCGCAATTATGCTTTTAGTTGACCAAAATGTACCATATTTATCTTTAGTATTCAATAGAGAGTTTTTTGAACGAAGACGTGACTGATGCCATATAGCAGAGCATGATAGTTGTCATGACTTTAACAAATTAGAGTGCCTTTCATTGAAAATGATGAAATTTGAGCTTTATAATGAGCATAGCAAAAGGGGGCATTTGCCATGAAACGACAAGATTTAATCGCACCAGAGTGGTATAACATTTCAGAGGAAATCGAAAAATATGCACAGGATTCTACAAAATGCGCATTAATAGTTTATAACGAAAACGAAGAAATTCAGTACATTACATATGCTAGTTTACTTGAAAAGGCTAATCAGGCAGCTCATGTATTTACATCACATGGTCTAACAAAAGGTGATGTTATTTTAGTCATGGTGCCAAGATCAGTTGAAGCGTATATCGTTTATCTTGGAGCCTTGAAGGCTGGGTTAACGATTATACCAAGTTCAGAAATGTTGAGAACTAAGGATATTGAATATCGCATCAATCACGCAAATGCAAAAGGCGTTGTTGTATTTGAACCTTATATTGAGCAATTTGATGCTGTTAAAAATTCGCAAGGCATACAGCAATTTGTCATTGGTCATGCACATGAATCTTGGCAGCCATTGTTTGAAAAAATGCAAAGCCAACCAACAACCTACATAAGCTCCACACCTACTAAAAGTACTGACATTGCATTTTTAGCTTATACGAGTGGTACAACAGGAAATCCAAAGGCAGCGGTACATACACATAGCTGGGGTTATGCACACTTACGAACAACTGCACCGAATTGGTTAGGTGTTCAAGAAGGTGACATTGTTTGGGCTACAGCAGCTCCAGGCTGGCAAAAATGGATTTGGAGTCCGTTTCTCGCTACATTAGGAAGTGGTGCAACAGCATTTGTCTACAAAGGTCACTTTGATGCGACAACATACCTTACACTCCTTGAAAAATTCAAGATTAATATTCTGTGCTGTACACCAACCGAATATCGATTTATGGCAGCACTTGAAAGTTTACAAGATTTCAATTTAAGTACAGTCCGTCAGGCTGTGTCAGCGGGTGAACCATTAAATAGCGAAGTGATAAAAGTATTTTCGGAGGTTTTGAATTTACAAGTACGAGATGGCTATGGACAAACAGAAAATACATTACTTGTTGGTACAATGGTAGGGACGAAAGCTAAAATTGGCTCGATGGGTAAACCTACTCCGGGGAATACTGTTGAAATTATCGATGATTTCGGAAAGGCAGTTGCAATTGGAGAAGTTGGAGACATTGCTGTACATCGTGAAACACCTGCGTTATTTAAAAAATATTTACATGATCCAGAACGTACAAATCTACAATTTAGAGGCGATTGGTATATTACCGGAGATCGTGCATATAAAGATGAAGATGGTTATTTTTGGTTTGAAGGACGTGGAGATGATGTCATAATATCTTCTGGCTATACGATAGGCCCATTTGAAGTAGAAGATGCATTATTGAAGCATCCAGCAGTTAAAGAAACTGCTGTTGTTGCGAGTCCAGATGAAGTTCGTGGAAATATTGTAAAAGCATTTGTAGTGCTCCGTGATGGAGAAATTGGTAATGCAGCACTGATTAAAAAACTACAAAATCATGTAAAGACTTTAACAGCACCTTATAAATATCCTCGTGCGATAGAATTTGTAACTGAGCTACCAAAGACTTCATCAGGCAAAATTCGTCGTGTCGAATTGCGTGAACAAGAAAAAAATCAATAAATTAGTCAGTAATAATTTCCTGGGGAATTATGTTGAAGAAAATCAAAGTTCGTACTTTTTTTATGAACTTTGATTTTTTTCATGATTTTAGGTAATGTAATATAGGTTGAATAGGTTAAAACATTCGCCTATTGTTGCAGAAAAATGAAACAAATTAGAATGTCAATCGTATAACGTGATGAGGAGGCGGAAATTTATGAATGTTAAAAGGTGGGCTGCTTTAATAATTGCAGGTGTCTTATTAGTATTTTCATTGGGGATTAACACCGTATTTGCAATTTTTAAATCGGATTTCTTTGGTAATTTTGATAGCATGGTAGCTGGGGATAATTTAGCGGTAATGGAAGAGATTAAAGAAGACGGCAATATGGATAAACGTATTGCATACTTAAAGGTTGATGGTACGATTCAAGATGTTGGCTCAAGTACATTATGGCAACCAGTTGCGTATGATCATCAATTTTTCTTAGACCAATTAGATAATATTTTATATGATGATACTGTTCAAGGCATAGTCTTAAGTGTTAATACACCAGGTGGCGGTGTAAAGGAATCAGCAGAAATTTATAAAAAGCTCTTAAAAATTAAAGAGGAGCGACAAATTCCAATATATGTTTCTATGGATTCGATGGCAGCATCAGGTGGTTATTACATTTCAGCACCTGCAGATAAAATATTTGCACAACGTGATACAATTACAGGTTCGATTGGTGTCATTATGCAATCCATTAATTATCAAAAACTAGCTGAAAAAGTTGGTTTTAAATATGAAACATTTAAATCTGGTGCACATAAGGATATGCTTAGTCCAATGCGTGAAGTGACACCGGAAGAACGTGCTATGATGCAAGATATGATTAATGAATCATATGAGGAATTTGTTGATATTGTTGAAGAAGGGCGTAATATGTCTGAAGCCGATGTGAAAAAAGTTGCCGATGGTCGAATTCTTAGCGGTACGAAGGCTCTTGAAGCAGGCTTAATTGATGACATTGGTGATGAGGAAGCAACGGTTGCGGCATTACGTGAAGACTTTGGTTTAGAGGATGCACAATTATTTGAGTATTCATATGATGTGGGTGGTTTACAATCGTATGTCGGTATGAAGATTGGATCAATGTTTGGTCCATCAGCAGAAGAAAAAATGTTGATGAAAATTATGACGGAATATAAAGCACCAAAAATGATGTACTTATATGGCGAATACTAAGGAGGGAGTACAATGACAAACCATGAAATTGTTATGCAAGGTTCACCCTCTATGGAGAATGCCCTCCTAATTGATAAGCCAATTACGAATGAAAATTATGCATTAAAAACGGCAGGCTTTTGGATACGTTTTTGGGCATTTTTATTGGATGGATTCATTATTACAGCGGTAATCGGAATTCTTGTTAACCCGATTTTTTATATAATGGATTGGTCATTATCCGAAACAATGTGGTATGCACCAATTTCGATTATATCCGCTATTTTTTATTACAGCTATTTCGTATTAATGACGAAATTTTTTGGGCAAACCTTAGGGAAAATGATATTTGGATTACGTGTTATTTCGTTAAAACATGAGAAGCTGACTTGGTCAGATGTGTTATTCCGTGATTGGATAGGGCGCATCATCAACAACATTTTTATGCCCCTATATATTCTTATAGTCATTTTACCGAACAATCAAGGTCTACATGATTATTTTGCAGACACAACAGTTGTTCATGAAAAAGTCTATATTGAAAAAAGTGTTGTGCAACCATCTTTGCCAATCAAAGAGGAAAAGACTGAATCCGTACTTCTAGAGGAAAAACCAGAACCTGAAAAGCTAGAGGAAAAAAACGAAGAATAGTGGCTAGAGCTGTCTCATTACTTGAGACAGCTCTTTGTTTTTGGCTCATCACTAAAAGTAGCGGAGTGACATTTTTTAAAATATAAGACCTGTATATTAGTTGATTGGAGTGGAGACTGGGCGACTCCTTGGCGGTCTAATTGATAACCATTAATTTTTTGATAAGCTGTCTCAGTTGCATTTAATTCCCTTCATTTAGTAATATTATGTACATATGAAGATTAGGAGGCGTTTATATGGCACAAGTAACATTTAAAAATGGTCCAGTAACACTTGTAGGTAATGAAGTAAAGGTTGGAGACCAAGCACCAAATTTCACTGTATTAGCGAATGATCTATCACCTGTCACTTTAAAAGATTCAGAGGGGAAAATTCGTTTAATTAGTGTAGTACCATCATTAGATACTGGTGTATGTGATGCGCAAACACGTCGTTTTAATGAAGAAGCAGCAAGCTTAGGTGATAATGTAGCGATCTATACAGTATCTGTTGACCTTCCGTTTGCTCAAAAACGTTGGTGTGGTGCAGCTGGCATTGACGCTGTTCAAACAGTTTCAGATCACCGCGATCTGTCATTTGGTGAAGCATACGGTGTCTACATCCAAGAGTTACGTCTTCTAACACGTGCAGTATTTGTTGTGGATGCAAATGACAAAGTGGCATATGTGGAATATGTTTCTGAGGCAACAAACCATCCAAACTATGAAGCGGCAATTGCAGCTGTAAAAGCACTAGCATAATTTATTGATTTTAGGCTAAGATATTACTAGACAAAGGGGCTGTGACAAGTTTTTGTCACGGCTCTTTTCTGCTTGAAAGGAAGTTATGTATGGAAAATATCGAAAAATTATTTGGTATGCTAAATGAACATGCTGAAAAGTTAGAAAAAGAACATAATACTACATTACTTGAGGGTATTTTAGATGGCTTAGAGGCATGGCTAGATGGGGAAGTTGATTTTTCACAAGATGGTGCAACAAAGGAAGATGTGCGTAAAGCGATTCAAATTGCTGTTTTAAAAGGGATGCGAAAAGGCTCTCAACCGAATCACCAAATGACACCGGATACTCTTGGGTTATTAGTTGGTTATTTTGTTGAGCAAATATTTGCGAATCGTCTAGAAACAGAAAAAATTTCTATTTTAGATCCAGCAGTAGGTACAGGAAATTTACTACTAACAGTTATGAATTTATTAGATGAAAAAATAGAAGCAACGGGTGTAGAGGTTGATGAGCTACTTATTCGTTTAGCTGCTGCTACCGCTGATTTAACAGAGCAACCAGTTTCATTATATCGCCAAGATGCTTTACAAGATCTATTAGTAAATCCTGTCGATGCAATTGTTTGTGATTTACCAGTTGGCTATTATCCGAATGAAGATGTCGCAATAGATTATGAATTATGCCCTTCAGAAGGAATGAGTTATGCACATCACTTATTTATTGAGCAGTCCATTAACTATACAAAGGATGGAGGCTACTTATTTTTCCTTGCACCAACCCATCTCTTTGAGTCTGAGCAGTCGAAACAACTGCATAAATACATTCAAAAGCATGCTTGGATTCAGGCAATTATTCAATTACCAGATACAATGTTCGCCAATAAAGCACTTGAAAAAAGTATTGTGATTTTGCAAAAACAAGGTGCGGATTTCAAAGCGCCTAAAGAGGTATTGTTAGCAAAAGTACCAAATATGCAAAATAAACAAGCTCTTGCTATGTTCTTTGAAAAAGTGAAAATGTGGCAAGAAGGTAAATAAGTAAAAAAGGTATCCAAAATAGGATACCTTTTTATGTACTGCATATTAATTTTCAGGTGTACGGATAACAAGTACATCACATTTAGCTGAGCGTACAATTGCTTCAGATACGGAACCGATTAGGAAGCGTTCTACTGCATTTAGACCAGTTGCACCACAAATGATTAAGTCTGCGTCTACAATTTTAGAAAGCTCTTTTGTAATAATATTTTTTGGTGAGCCGTATTCAATTACAAGGTTAACGTTTGCAATGCCTTCATCTTCAGCTTGTTTTTTGTAACCATTTAATAATTCTTCAGAGAATGCTTGAGCACGTTCAGCAATTGAACGGTCATATGCTTCGATTGCAGCGAATGAACGTGTGTCAATAACATTCACTAGGTTTAAGACAGCACCTTCGTTACGTTTTGCAACGTCGATTGATTTACGGAATGCGTATTCAGCTTCCTTAGAACCGTCTACTGCAACTACAATGCTTTTATAATGATTAGCCATTTGAATTACCTCCCTGATTTGTATATTTTGATTATACCAAATGATTTTCTAAAGGAAATACTTTCCGGAAGAAAAAATGTGAAAAAGTGAAGGCATTTACAGTGATTTCAATTTCCTTTGAACGATGCGCATTCATTAAAGATTCAAATTAAGTTTTACTGGCAGAATAATATTTCGTTACAGGCGTATTAACTAGTATGGATAAAAGTGGTTAATTAATACGCCTGATTTCGTTATATATTTTCTAGGAGCGCCATCAAGTGCGAAGGGTAATTTAAGTGCTCCTGACGATTTGCTTTCATCGAGGAGCAAAGATTGCCACGCGAATTTGAATATTTGGTATTGTAGGAATAATATAAATTTTTTCTATAATCACTTTAATTAAAGCATTTTTTATATTTGTTTGGTAATATGGAATTGCAAGGGGTGCATCAATACATCGAAGTGTATGTAACAAACTGATGCTTATTTTTTAGGTAATGGAAGGGGATAGGAAATATGAAGATTGGTATTCCAAAAGAGATTAAAAACAATGAAAATCGTGTAGCTATGACACCAGCAGGAGTTGTAACATTAACACATGCAGGGCATGAAGTGTACATTGAAACTGGAGCAGGTTTGGGCTCAAGTTTTACAGATGCAGACTACCTGGCAGCAGGTGCTCATATCGTTGAGTCGGCAAAAGAAGCATGGGCTCAAGAAATGATCATGAAAGTAAAGGAACCTGTAGCATCAGAATACGATTATTTCTATGAAGGCCAAATCTTATTTACGTATTTACATTTAGCGCCAGAGCTTGAATTAACGCAGGCACTGTTAAATAAAAAAGTTGTAGGTATTGCTTATGAAACTGTACAATTAGCAAATGGTTCTTTACCACTTTTAACACCAATGAGTGAGGTTGCAGGTAAAATGGCAACGCAGATTGGCGCACAATTTTTAGAGAAAAATCATGAAGGTAAAGGTATTTTACTGGGCGGCGTATCAGGTGTGCCACGCGGTAAAGTAACTGTTATTGGTGGCGGTATCGCTGGAACAAATGCAGCGAAAATAGCTGTCGGAATGGGTGCAGATGTAACGGTCATTGATTTAAGCCCAGAACGTTTACGTCAGTTAGAGGATTTGTTTGGTCGTGATGTTCAAACATTAATGTCCAATCCTTATAATATTGCAGAATCCGTGCAAAACTCAGATTTAGTAGTTGGAGCTGTTTTAATTCCTGGCGCCAAAGCACCAAAGCTTGTTTCTGAGGAAATGATTCAGTCAATGCAACCTGGCTCTGTAGTTGTTGATATTGCTATTGACCAAGGTGGTATTTTTGCGACATCTGATCGTGTGACGACACATGATGACCCAACTTATGTAAAACATGGCGTTGTGCATTATGCAGTTGCGAACATGCCTGGTGCTGTACCACGTACTTCGACAATCGCTTTAACAAACAATACCATTCCTTATGCGCTTCAAATTGCCAGCAAGGGTTACAACCAAGCATGTCTTGACAATCCTGCATTGAAAAAAGGTGTTAATACTATAGATGGACATCTCGTTTACAAGGCAGTTGCAGATTCTCAAGGTCTGCCATATGTCAATGTTGATGAGTTAATTCAATAAGTAAAATAACAAAAGGAAGCACCAGATTTCATTATGGTTGCTTCCTTATTTAATGACTCATCACCATAACGTGTGGTTGATTTCCGTTCCGACTGGGCGCTTTGTTGCTGACGCTTCGCTTTCGCACAGAGCAAAGCTTCCTGGGGGCGTCCGATGAGCCGCTTGGGCCGACACGATGTTGGTCACGAAGGCGTTATCACAGGACGTGATGCTCTTAGCCTTCGTTCCTCTCACGCTAGTCCCCAAGGAGTCGCCCAGTCTCCACTCCAATCAACTACTTCACATAGCGTGTATCTTCTAACATGTCACTTTGATTTATAGTTATAAAGTGAAACTTCAGAAAACCTTTGCGAAAGAGTAGTCTTAAACGGAAATCACCATCATTTAAAGCGCTCAACATTCGCAAAGACTCCTTGATCATCCGGTTTTTTACCACTAAAAAGGAAGCACCCTGTTTGGTTGCTTCCTTCCTTTTCTATAGGATTCATTAAATCAATTTCGCCTTGGCGTAATTGTATCGGGATTTTGGATTATAGTACGATTAAATCTTTCGGGAATTTTGTTAGTACTTCTACTCCGTCTTTTGTTACTACAACATCATCTTCAATACGGACACCTGTCACATCAGATTTATAGATACCTGGCTCAATTGTGAAGACCATGCCTTCCTCCATAGCCATGTCGTTGGCGCCTGTTACAGATGGGAATTCATGCACAGAAATGCCGAGTCCATGACCAAGTCGATGTGTGAAATACTCACCATAGCCTGCTTCGGAAATAGTATCACGAGCAATTTTATCTAAATCCATTGCACGAACACCTGGTTTCACTGCTGCAATTGCATTTGTGTTAGCAGAAAGTACTGCGTTGTAGATTTCCTTTTGTCCTTCACTAGGTTCACCAAAGGCAACCGTACGTGTAATATCAGAGCAATAACCATCGTAAATTACGCCCAGGTCGAATAACACCATATCACCCTTTTCGATTTTGCGAGCACCTGGTGTACCGTGAGGAGAGGCTGTTTTAGGACCACTCAATACCATTGTCTCAAAGGACATCTTGCAGCCCTTATCTTGAATTGCATTTTCAATGGCTGTTAAGATTTCCATCTCCGTTTTGCCTTCAGCGATTTCCTTACAGCCTATTTCAATAGCGTAGTCAGCTAATTCAGCTGCCTTACGTAATTTTTCTAATTCATTTTCATCCTTAATCACTCGCATAGCGTTGATTTTTTCATCGAGGCGGACAAATTTTGCTTGCGGGAACGAGATTTGTAGGGCTTCAAAGCGTTCTACATTTAGTTGTGCTTTTTCAATGGCAAACGTTAATGGATTATCATGACGAGTTTTAATCGCTTGTGCAAGAACTTCCATTGAATTTTCAGTATCTTGGTGACCAATGACTTCATAGGACCAACCAGCAGCTTTTGCATCTGGGATCTCCATTTGTGGGCAAATTAAAAAAGGTTCTGCCTCTTTAAAAATCATTACGCCTAGTAATCTCTCATGTGGGTTACTTTTAAAGCCTGAAACGTAAAAAACGTTGTCTGGTGTTGTGATGAAAGCAGCATCAATTTGATTTTGTTGTAAATAATTTTGAATTTCTTCAACCTTTGACATAAACATTTCCTCCTCATGTTGTATTGAAACATTGTGCTCGGCTGAAATAATAGCCTACACGATGAGGCTTCGATCTTTCAGCAAACTATAAGTCGAATTCGAAGCTTCATTTTTGTATGAATGAATAATTGTCTCCTAACAGGGTCTGGCTTTGTTTGGAAAGATGCGATTATTCTCTGTACAGCATATCAAAAAAAGGGAAAAATCGCATGGATAGCGAATAAAAATGATGAAGCACATTATGTACTGCAAGGAGGAAACGTATATGGAAATTAGTTATCATGGACATTCTGTTGTCAAAATTCAATCAAAGGGGAAAACAATATTGATTGATCCATTTATTAATGGGAATGGGCAAACAGATTTAAAGGTTGCTGATGAAGCCCCAGATATTATTTTACTTACACATGGCCATAATGATCATGTAGGTGATACAGTCGAGCTTGCAAAGAAAAATGATGCACTCGTTATTGCACCGAATGAGCTAGCTAATTGGATTTCTTGGCAAGGAGTGAAGGTACATCCAATGCATATAGGTGGGGCCAAGGAATTTGATTTTGGTAAAGTGAAATTTACACAAGCATTCCACGGTTCGTCATATGTAACTGAAAATAATGAGATCATTTATATGGGAATGCCTGCTGGGATTTTAGTATTTATCGAAGGAATAACAATCTATCATGCAGGGGATACGGCGTTGTTTAGCGATATGAAATTAATAGGGGAACGCCACCCAATTGATATTGCATTTTTACCAATTGGAGACAATTTCACAATGGGTCCAGAAGATGCTGCTTGTGCAGTTGCATTTTTGAAGCCGAAAATTGTCGTACCAATCCATTATAATACATTCCCTCCAATCGAGCAGGATCCACAAGTTTTTGCAGATTTAGTGCAAAATTCAGAGGTTCAAATTTTGAAAGCCGGTGAAAAAGTAAACTGTTCCTAATCAATAACACAGCTGTACTATATGAACTGACACCACGTGCGTAGTTGAAACGATGGGGAAAGTAAAACAAATTCATCACTTTATATTAATCATTTTAATAAAAAATATGGTACACTAAGAGCAGAATTGAACTTGAGAAATAGGTGATATTTTGTCGACAAAACATGAGAAAATTTTACAATACATCGAATCACTACCCGTGGGCGATAAAATTTCAGTACGTCAAATTGCAAAGGAAATGCAGGTCAGTGAAGGAACGGCTTATCGTGCTATTAAGGAAGCGGAAAATCGTCGTTTAGTAAGCTCCATTGAACGTGTTGGAACGATTCGGATTGAGAAGAAAAAGAAAGAGAATATCGAGCGATTAACCTTTGCTGAAATTGTTAATATTATAGACGGCCAAGTTTTAGGTGGGAAAACAGGTCTACATAAAACGTTAACGAAATTTGTTATTGGTGCAATGCAATTAGAAGATATGATGCGTTACACAGATGCAGGAAGCTTGCTCATTGTTGGGAATCGTATTAAAGCGCATGAAAATGCACTACGAGCTGGTGCAGCTGTTTTAATTACAGGGGGCTTTGATACTACTGAGGAAAACAAGCTACTCGCAGATTCTTTAGACTTACCAATCATTTCAACTAGCTATGACACCTTTACAGTAGCAACAATGATTAATCGTGCAATTTATGACCAATTAATCAAAAAAGATATTTTATTTATTGAAGATATTTATGTACCGATGACTGATACGGCTGTTCTTCGAAATGATGAAACCATTCATCATTTCCAAAAGTTAAATGAACGAACGACTCATGGTGCATTTCCTGTTGTTACAGCAAGCAATAAGCTTGTTGGGATGATTACAGTAAAAGACGTTATTGGTCGAGAAGAAACTGAGCTTATTGAAAAGGTTATGACGAAAAATCCGATTGCCGGATCGATGAAAATGAGTGTTGCTTCTGCAGGACATCGTATGATTTGGGAAGGGATTGATCTACTACCAATTGTCGATGATGACAATATTTTGCAAGGTGTCATTAGTCGTCAAGATGTACTAAAAGCGCTTCAGCTCGCACAAAGACAGCCACAGCATGGTGAAACAATTGATGATTTAGTGAAAAATGAGATGAAGGTGCTTGGCGATGAAGAATTAATCGTAGAGTTTAAAGTAACACCTCAAATGACAAACCAATATGGGGCAATTTCTTACGGGGCATTTACCACTTTGTTAGCAGAAGTTGGCTCATTTGCGTTAAAGCGTCGAAAACGTGGGGATGCAGTTGCTGAAAACATGACGATTTATTTCATCAAGCCTGTGCAAATGGAAAGTACTCTTACGGTAAGGCCTCGAATATTAGACATGAGTCGTAAGTTTGTGAAAATGGACTTCGAAGTGTTTAATCAACAAATGCTTGTTGGAAAGGCAATGATGATGTTCCAACTGCTGGAACGTTAAGAAGATGTAAAAAGGGATGGCCTAGACAAATGCTAGGTCATCCCTTTCGCTTTTTTCAGCGGGTATCCAGACGAAATTATGCCGAGGCATAATTGATTATTTATTGGTTAATACGGAATTCTTCTTCAACAAATTTGCCGTAGTGACGAGTCTTTTTAATATTTTCGGTAATAACAAGGATGCCTAAAACGACAAGAATTGCTACAATAATAAATGTATATATTCCAGGGAATAAATAGGCTTGATTTACACCAAATACAAGAATAAATACGCCGAAACTTACGTTTGCTTTACTTTTGTACCAATTTTTAGCGATGGGTAATGGAGAACGGAACTGTTTTGTTTTAAAATAAAAATAAATAACAAATGATATGATAATTGCAAACACAAAAATTAAATTGAGCATAGTAAACCTCCTAGCATAACTAGACTATATTGTAACGATTATTGAAGAAAAATGCTAACGGTTATTACTATCATTTTGGAGGAAATTATTATGAAAAGACAAATCATCGACACAATTGCTTCATATGAGACAATCGTTATTCATCGCCATGTGCGTCCAGATCCTGACGCTTATGGATCTCAGCTAGGGTTAAAAGAGCTTATTTTAGCAAATTATCCTGAAAAGAAGGTTTTTGCAGCAGGTGAGCATGATGAATCTTTAACATTTTTAGCAAAGCCAGATTACATTACGGATGATGTGTACAACAATGCCTTAGTGATTGTGACAGATACTGCAAATACTGAACGTGTAGACGATCAACGCTATACAAAAGGGAAAATGGTTATTAAAATAGATCACCATCCAAATGATGATGCATATGGTGATTTACTATGGGTGGATACGACTGCAAGCTCTTGTAGTGAAATGATTTATGAGCTTTTTGAGGAAGGAAAAGAAGTAGCAAACTGGACTCTATCTGATGCAGCCGCTAGATTATTATTTGCTGGTATTGTAGGAGATACAGGACGCTTCCAATATCCTAGCACGACAGTAAAAACATTTAAGGTTGCTGGGGAACTTATTACTTATGATTTTGATCGAAATCAAATTTTCGATGGAATGTATGAAATGGATCGAAAGCTTTTAAATTTACAAGGCTATATTTATCAAAACTTCAAAATAGATGAGCATGGAGCGGCACATATTAAGCTGACAAAGGAATTGTTAGCTGAATACAATGCGGTACCGTCAGAAGCGTCACTGTTAGTCGGTTGTCTTGGAAGTGTGAAAGGTATTTGTGCATGGGTAATCCTCATTGAAGAGGCCGATCAGATTCGTGTACGTCTACGCTCAAAAGGTCCTGTTATTAACACTTTAGCGAAGGAATTTAATGGTGGGGGACACCCGCTTGCTTCTGGTGCAACAGCTTACTCATGGGAAGAAGCAGACCGTGTTATAACGAGATTACAGGAAATTTGTAAGGCTTATCAATAAAGAGACGATTCTTTTACTTAATAATTCTTTGAAACCTAGAAAGGAAGGGATTCATTTGACACATGTATACACAAAAATGCATACGAGCGCGGATTTATTGAAAAGCACGATTCGGCTTGAACAATTGATCCCTTTTTTACAAGAGCAAAATACGCAGGCCTGTGCAATCGTCAACTCAAAATTGTACGGGCTTTTGCCTTTTAGTAAAGCATTGAGACAAGCAAATATTCATGCGGTATTAGGGCTTTCGATAAATGTACAGTGGCACGAAAGAAAGGTTCCACTTGTGCTGTATGCTCAAACACAAGAAGGCTATCAACATCTTTTAAAGATTAGTAGTGCAGTGTCGATTCGGGAGGATGATGCACTTCCTTGGAAATGGCTGGAAGGGTATGCAGCAGGCTGTGTTGCACTACTTTCTTCGGATGATTTAGCGGAAGATGAGGATTGGACTGAAGTAGTAAGCGCTTTAAACAGGGTATTCGGTAAGCATTTATTTATGGGGATAGCAAGGCCGGCAGGAGTGATAGCGGAAAAAGAAGAAACGTATGTAGCATTGTGTGAAACGATGAACATAGCGATAGTTGCCTCACAGAGCTGTTATTTTTTACGTCCAGAAGATCATTTTGCCTTCGAGGTTGCAAGAGCAATTGATACAGGTGAAAAGCTCACAGGTACAATGTTATCCGTCAATTTACAAAGTTATTTCGCTCCAACAGAGGAAGAGTGGCGAAGTTGGTTTGCGGATCATCCAGAATGGCTTGAAGCTAGTGCAACGATGCTAGCTAGCTGTACTGCGGAAATCCCTGAAATGCACGTACAAATGCCTAAATTCCCTGTACCAACAGGTGAAACAGCCGAAAGTTTGCTTGCCAAAGAAGTATTTGCAGGATTAGCAGAGCGTTTCAAACAAACTGAAATCCCGCATGTTTATCGGGAGCGACTTCAATACGAGCTTGAAATTATTTGTTCAATGGGCTTTGCTGATTATTTTTTAATTGTTGCAGATTTTATGCATTTTGCTAAAGAAAACCGTATTTTAACTGGTCCAGGTCGTGGTTCATCAGCAAGTTCCCTTGTAGCATATAGTTTATCCATTACACAAGTAGATCCACTAGTTTACGGCTTATTATTTGAACGCTTTTTAAACCCTGAACGTGTCACGCTGCCAGATATAGATATTGACTTTGTCGACAGTAAAAGACAAAAAGTCATCCACTATGTTGCTCAAAAATATGGAAAGGCAAATGTGGCGCAAATTATTACGTTTGGCACTTTATCTGCGAAGGCTGTTGCTAGAGATGTTGCTCGTGTTTTTGGTTTTGACGCTGAAATATTGGAAAAAATATCAAAAATGATTCCAAATAAACCTGGGATAACATTGCAAAGAGCGGTGGACGAATCACAAAGCTTGCAGGGCTGGCTAGCAGAGGATGAGAAGTATCGTCGCTGGTTAGAGGTGGCGTTAAAATTAGAAGGATTGCCAAGGAATTCTTCTACCCATGCAGCTGGGATTGTGCTGGCACCATCACCACTAGTCAATACAATACCGATTGAAGAGGGGCATGACGGAATATATTGTACGCAATGGCCGATGGGAGATGTAGAAGCTTGTGGCCTTGTTAAAATGGATTTTTTAGGTTTGCGCAATCTGACAATATTAGAGCAGGTACGTTGGTCAATTTATAAAGCAGGTGGCCCGTGGATAGAGTTTGAGCTTATTCCAATGCAAGATGAAAAGACATTTCAGCTTCTACAAAAGGGAGATACATTAGGTATTTTTCAATTAGAATCTGAAGGTATGAAGCAAGCTTTACGTGATATACATCCAACCCATTTTTTAGATATAGTGGCAGTCAATGCGTTGTATCGCCCTGGTCCAATGGATTTTATTCCTGTCTATGCAAGACGGAAAGCGGGTAAGGAGCCTACCAATATGCTACATCCAGCTTTAGAGCCTATTTTACGGGAGACATTTGGTGTCATAGTATATCAAGAGCAAATCTTGCAAATTGCTTCGGTGATGGCGGGCTTTACGATGGGACAAGCGGATTTATTGCGTCGAGCGGTGAGCAAGAAAAATCGTCAAGTATTAGAAGAGCAACGTGTGGCATTTGTTAATGGAGCAATAAAGCAAGGCTTTGATGTTCAAGTGGCTGAAGAAGTGTATGCATTAATTGTACGTTTTGCAGATTATGGTTTCCCTAAAAGTCATGCTGTCGCATATAGTGTTATTTCCTATCAAATGGCATATTTAAAGGCACACTTCCCACTAAGTTTCTATGCGGCACTACTATCAAATGCAACAGGAAATGTGGAAAAAATTCAGCAGCTTGTGAGTGAGGCAAAAGAGAAAGGGATTCCGTTTTACCCACCTTCGCTCAAACGGAGTACGAAATTTTTTACTGTAGAAAAGGATGGAGTTCGCTATAGCCTTTCCGGAGTAAAGGGTGTACCTTATACATTTATAGAGACAGTTAATGCATTACGACAAACGAATGCAGAAGCATTTGATAATTTATTTGACTTGGCAGTTGCCTTAAGTGCACAGCATTTTAAACCAAAAATCATGGAGTCTTTAATTTTCGCTGGGGCTCTCGATTATTTAATGAAAGATCGTGCGGTATTGTTAGCAACAGTGGAGGCTGCCCAGAAGCATGCTGAGTTGCTAAGACCAACTGAGGATATTGATATTGCATCGGCTACTGCCTATAGCTTTGGTAAGCCAAAGTATATGGGAGCGGAAGCTATGCCTCAAAAGGAAAAATTACTACATGAGAAGGAAAGTCTTGGCTTTTATATATCAGCACATCCAGTCACTGAGGAAAGAACTTTTTGGAATGAAGTAAATATGACGTGCCGAGAGATAAAGCGTGAACGAGAAGGAACGTATGTTAAAATGATTGGCATGATAGAAGAAGTGAAAAAAATTCGGACTAAAAAAGGTGAGCAAATGGCTTTTGTTCAGCTTCAAGATGAATTTGGAACGGTATCTGTTACTTTATTCCCTCAAGTATTTCAGCTTGTTCAAGAGTTTTTGCTTGAGGATGAATTGATTTATCTTGAAGGAACGTTAGAAAGACGTTTTGGTAAGTCGCAGATTAAAGTAAAACATGCGCAAGCGACGAAAAAACTAGGGAATTAAAGAATATTTTAGAAGCTGCATAGATTTTTTATGCAGTTTTTTCTTTACTTTTTAATAATTATTTTGTAAGCTAGAATCAACGTCAAAAAGTGGTCTGACCACTTTTTATAAGAGGAGTTGATCGTATGGATAAAAAAACTGAACAAAAGAAAGTGTTTTTAGAAATCGTCCAACAATTACGTCAACTTATTAAAATGGAAAAAATTCAGGCTGGTGAAAAATTACCTTCCGAACGAGTCCTTTCTGAGCGTTTAGGCGTCGGACGATCCTCTGTGAGAGAGGCGTTGCGTAGCTTAGAGTTATTAGGTCTTATTGAAACGAGACATGGTGGAGGTACTTTTCTAGCTTCAACACATAAACATCAGCTTGTAGAAATACTGTCGATGTTTATATTAGAAGATGAAAAATCGAAAAAGGATGTCGAATTAACGCGACAAATTCATGAAAAGGAAGCAATTCGCGTAATAAGTTGTACAGAGACTCTGCAAACACTACCTGTGTGGGACAGTTTTTTTGTAAAGCTAGAGATAGAAGGAACGATTAATTGTCTGGATGTTTTACGAGAAATATTAATCACGTCAGGAAATCGTCTTTCATTGAAAATCTGGTTTCAATTAGCAGCTTATGATGGCGACCGTTTAAATCGAAACTCAACTGAAGATGAAAAGTTACAAATTCAAACAATGTTGAAATCGATGCAGCTTGGCTATGAAAGAGAAGCATTAAAGGCCTACGAGCAGTGGATGAAGAATGTACAAAGTATTTAGACAACAAAGGGGGAGTCGAACATGGCGATACGCAGCTTATTTAGCAAAAAGAAAGAAGACGGACAAGAGAAGGGATTTCCTGAAGGACTTATGACAAAATGTCCAGAATGCCGTCATATTCAATTAACGAAGGAATTAGAAAAAAATCATAAAGTATGTACAAAATGCAGCCATCATTTCAAAATGACTGCACAGGAGCGTGTAACATATTTCTTAGATGAAGGTTCATTTGTGTCAATGGATGACCATTTACAAACATGTAATCCGCTTAATTTCCCTGCTTATGTTGAAAAAATTTCAGCTGATCAACAAAAAACGGGATTAAACGAAGCTGTTCTGACAGGATTAGGTACACTTGATGGAGAAGAAATTGTAGTAGCAATTATGGATTCTCATTTCCGCATGGGTTCTATGGGCTCGGTTGTCGGAGAAAAAATCACGCGTGCTGTTGAAAAAGCTACTGAATTACGTGTTCCGTTTATTATCTTTACTGCAAGTGGTGGAGCGCGCATGCAAGAAGGCGTACTATCTTTAATGCAAATGGCAAAAACGAGTGTGGCATTAAAACGTCATAGCAATGAAGGACTATTGTTTATTTCAATACTAACGCATCCTACAACAGGTGGTGTTTCTGCAAGCTTCGCCTCTGTTGGAGATATTAATATTGCAGAACCACAAGCATTGATTGGCTTTGCTGGCCGTCGTGTAATTGAAGAAACAGTGAGAGAGAAATTACCGAATGATTTCCAAACGGCGGAATTTTTACTAGAGCATGGTCAGCTTGATGCAATCTTCCATCGAAAAGATTTACGAGACCAAGTAGCAGTGCTTGTTAAAATGCATACGAAAGGCGGCGTGCAACATGTCTAAAAATTTAGCTTTTGAAGAACCAGTAGTACAATTACGTGAAAAGATCGATGAGTTAAAAAAAATTGCTACCGAAGCGGAAGTAGATATGACAGGTGAAATCGAAAAGCTTGAAACACGCCTAATACAGTTAGAAGAATCTATTTATGCCAATATGAAGCCATGGGATCGTGTACAGGTTGCAAGACATCCTGAACGCCCAACAACATTACAGTATATAGAAGCTATGTGCGAAAACTTTATAGAGTTACATGGAGACCGTACGTTTGGTGATGATGCGGCTATTCTTGGAGGAATTGCTCTCTTTGAAGGACAGCCAGTAACAATTATTGGACATCAACGCGGAAAATCAACTAAAGAAAACATTCGTCGTAATTTTGGTATGCCACATCCTGAAGGATATCGTAAGGCATTACGCTTAATGAAGCAGGCTGAGAAATTTAAGCGCCCAATTATTTGTTTTATTGATACGAAAGGTGCTTATCCGGGTAAGGCTGCCGAGGAACGCGGTCAAAGTGAAGCAATCGCCAGAAATCTAGTCGAAATGGCGGGTCTAACAGTACCAGTTATAAGCATAGTTATTGGGGAAGGCGGAAGCGGTGGTGCACTTGCATTAGGTGTAGCGAATCGTGTCTTTATGTTAGAAAACTCAACGTATTCGGTTATTTCGCCAGAAGGGGCTGCGTCGATTTTATGGCGTGATGGTAGCTTAGCGAAGCAAGCAGCAGAAGCTATGCGTATAACAGCACCTGACTTAAAAGAGCTTGGCGTTATAGATGGAATTATCCCTGAGATTACAGGTGGCGCACATCGCAATGTAGCGAAGCAAGCACTTTATTTAAAAGAATGTATAAGCGACACGCTAAAAGCATTAAATTCTTTAAATGGCGGACAATTAATAGAAGACCGTTATGAGAAATTTAAAAAGATCGGACAATATACTGAAGCGTAAATTCATACATTTTTTGATTTTTCATCAATAGTGGTCGGTAACAAAAAAGAGAAGGTTTTGCCGCTTAGGTGATTGAAGTAGAAATTGGGCGAATCCTTGAGGATCAGCGGTTACTAATGAGACTTTGGCGTATGTGATGTATAGGAACGAAGGCTAAAAAATATCACCTCTTGTGATAATGCCTTCGAGACCAACATCATGTTGTTGCTGTCGCTACGCTTTCGCACAGGAAACATTTGTTTTTTTCGCTAAAACACAGATAAAACGGAAATCTATCCCTATGTTATCGTAATGAACCTAATTTGTATCTTAGTTAGATAAAAATCCTAATAATGGAAGAAGAAAACACGCAAAAAACAATGCTAGATTTCTTGAAAAAATGTTAGATTTCGGCTGTTTTTTGCTGAAAAGAGTGTGTGAAAGCGCATTCTTTTTATTTTTTTGTAAAAGTTATGTTTTTGTAGCCTCAGAACACTTACATAGTTTGTTTTTTCGTGTTAATGTGAATAATAATAGTACTGCAGGAGGTCGACAATGAAAAAAATTGCCGTATTAACAAGTGGTGGAGATGCGCCAGGGATGAATGCAGCTGTTCGTGCAGTCGTTCGTAAGGCAGCTTATCATGGAATTGATGTTGTCGGAATTAAGCATGGGTATGAAGGCTTAATAAAAGGTTACATGGAAAATCTCGATTTAGGCTCAGTAGGTGGCATTATTCAACGTGGTGGAACACAGTTATTTTCAGCAAGATGTCCTGAATTTAAAGAAGACGCTGTTCAACAGCGAGGCATTGACAATATGCGTGAAGCTGGGATTGAAGGGCTAGTTGTTATTGGCGGCGATGGTTCTTACCGTGGTGCTATGGATTTAGTGAAAAAAGGTTTTCCTGCTGTTGGCGTTCCAGGAACAATCGATAATGATGTTCCAGGAACCGAATATACTATAGGATTCGATACAGCACTAAATACAGTTGTGGAATCGATTGATAAAATTCGCGATACAGCAACTTCCCATGAAAATTCCTTTATAGTTGAGGTAATGGGGCGAGATGCAGGAGATATTGCATTATGGGCAGGTCTTGCAGCTGGTGCTGAAACAGTTTTAATTCCAGAAGAAGATTATAATTTGGATGACATTGTGGCACGCTTAGATCGTGGTGCCGCGCGTGGGAAAAAGCATAGCATTATTATTGTCGCTGAAGGTGTTATGTCAGGTAGTGATTTGGCAAAACTGTTAAAAGACAAAACAGGAAAAGAGATTCGTGTTTCTGTTCTTGGACATATCCAGCGTGGCGGTTCACCTACTGCACGCGATCGTGTTCTGGCAAGTCAGTTCGGTGCTCATGCAGTTGAGTTATTAATGGAAGGAAAAACTGGAAGAGCGGTAGGTATCCGCAACCATCAAGTTATTGACTATGATATGCCTGAAGCTTTTGAAAAAAATCATGAGTCAGATGTAAGCTTGTATACTTTAATGAAAGAACTATCTATATAATTTGTTATAAAACGGAGTGGGCAGAAAATGAGAAAAACAAAAATCGTATGTACAATTGGTCCGGCAAGTGAGTCACCAGAAACTTTAGAGAAACTAATTGAAGCAGGTATGAATGTTGCCCGCTTAAATTTTTCACATGGTTCTCATGAAGAGCATGAAGGACGTATTAGTTTAATTCGCGAAGTAGCACAGAAATTAGGTAAACCAGTTGGTATTTTACTCGACACAAAAGGTCCAGAAATTCGTACGCATAATATGAAAAACGGGGAATTACATTTAGCTACAGGACAAGTGATTGATATTTCAATGACTGAAGTTGAAGGAACAGAAAAATGCTTCTCTGTAACATATGATCGTTTAATCGAGGATGTTGAGCAAAATTCAATTATTTTATTAGATGATGGACTTATTCAATTACGTGTATTAGCAACAGATATGGAAAAAGGCCTTATCCATACAATTGTTGAAAATGCAGGTGTCTTAAAAAATAAAAAGGGTGTTAACGTGCCAGGCGTTTCTGTACAGCTTCCGGGAATTACAGAAAAAGATGCACAGGACATTCTATTCGGTATTAAGCAAGGTGTAGATTTTATTGCAGCTTCATTTGTTCGTCGAGCAAAGGATGTACTAGAGATTCGAGAATTACTTGAACAAAATGGTGGTAGCCATATTCAAATCATCCCGAAAATCGAGAACCAAGAGGGTGTCGATAATATCGATGAAATCATCTTAGTTTCAGATGGATTAATGGTGGCACGTGGTGACCTTGGTGTAGAAATCCCAGCAGAAGAAGTACCACTTGTACAAAAGAAATTAATTTTAAAATGTAACCAAGTAGGTAAACCAGTAATTACAGCTACACAAATGTTAGATTCGATGCAGCGTAATCCACGTCCGACACGAGCAGAGGCAAGTGACGTAGCAAACGCAATTATCGATGGTACAGATGCAATTATGCTGTCTGGTGAAACTGCGGCGGGGCTTTATCCAGTAGAGTCCGTACAAACAATGAATAAAATCGCACAGCGCACAGAAAATTCATTAGATTATAAGGCGATCGTTTCTACACGTAGTCGTGAAAAAGAGGCAAATATGACTGAGGCAATTTCTCAGGCAGTAGCTTACACTTCGATTAACTTAGGTGTAAAAGCAGTATTAGCACCAACAGAAAGTGGTAACACTGCTAAAATGATTGCTAAATATCGCCCAGGTGTACCGATTGTCGCTGTAACAGGCTCTATCAATACAGCTAACGCATTAACACTAGTTTGGGGTGTATACCCAGTTGTTTGTCAACGTGTTACAACAACAGATGAAATTTTAGAGCTAGCTGTTGACGAAAGCTTGAAGCATGGCTTTGTAACGCACGGTGATGCAGTTGTCATTACAGCAGGTGTACCGGTAGGTGAAGCAGGTACTACTAACTTAATGAAGGTACACATTATCGGAGATTTGCTAGCTCGTGGTCAAGGAATCGGTAAAGCTTCAGTTGTAGGTAAAACAGTTGTTGCAAAAAATGCCGCTGAGGCACTAGCATATGATACAGACGGATGCATTTTAGTAACGGTTGGTTCAGATCGTGATATGATGCCAGTGATTGAAAACTGTATTGGTCTGATTACAGAGGAGGGTGGACTTACAAGTCATGCAGCGGTTGTAGGACTAAGCCTTGGTATCCCTGTTATCGTCGGTGTAAAAGAAGCCACTACATTGATTCGCCACGATCAAGAAATTACGATGGATGCTGAAACAGGAGTTATTTACAAAGGGCATGCAAGTGTTCTTTAAACCATAACAAAAAGCTCTAGTACGGATGATTGTACTAGAGCTTTTCTTATGAAAAAAGATATTTTCGTTTGAATCAATTATGCCTCAGCGTAAGTGTGTCCGGATTCGGCTTTGTGCTTGCACAAAGAACTCCTTTCCGAACCGTGAGATCCGCCATAATAGATGTTTCTTGCGTGAAAAATAGTTTTTTCCCCTTCGTGGAATGGGGATTTTACTATAATGAAAGTATAGCCTAGACGTCTCTTATTAGGGCTCGTTGTTTTTTAAGGGAACTAAATTGGCTATAATAACGTATTAAAGGTATAGCTTTTTTAGATAGAAAGGAGAAAAATATGAGAAAAATTTTTCTTGGTTTCATTGTCTACGTATTGGCCGAATTGGCGTTATTAATAGTGATTGGTCAAAATATTGGTGTTTTAAATACTTTATTACTTATAGTTGCTACGAGTATTATAGGTATTTATGTAGTGAAAAATAAAGGTATGAATTCTGTACAAAAGGTAAAAAATACGATAGCACGTGGAGAGGCTCCGGGTCCAGCTTTGATTGACACAGTGTTAAATTTTAGCGGTGGTGTACTTCTAGCATTACCAGGTTTTTTAACGGATCTTATTGGTTTATTGCTGCTTATGCCTTTTACTCGTAAAATGTTCCAACCAATCTTTTATTATTGGATGCGTAAAAAAATGAAAAAAGGACAATTTATCATCGTTCAAAAATAGCATTTTCCTTTAGTTTAACCGCCAAAAATAAAAATATAGGGCTAAGTAAAATGCCGTAAAAACCAAATAATAAGATAGAGGCAGCACTGATGAAAAAGGTGTGGAATGTTCGCAATTGCAGTGTATTTGACCAAAGCATGGATTCAGCTAGCTGCCTTGTTAATTGAACAAATAGATATAAAATTAAAATAGCCACACATAAAAAGGTATTCCCCTTTAAGTAAAAATAAAAGCTCATGGGTACTAGAAATACTCCGATGCCGAAGAAAGGAAGTATATCTGCGAAAGCTACTATAAAAGCTTTAATAATGGCTTGTTCAAATTGGAGAATCATAAACCCCGCACAAAGAATGAGCAGTGTGATTGTGAATAGCTGAAACTCCACGAACAAAAAATAATGAAATAGTTGCATAATCTTCGAAAAATGTGACTGCCATTCATTGCGGAATTTTTTTGGCACATATTGAAAGAACCAATAACGGGATTTGCGAGTTTCTAATAGGGCAAAGTAGTAAGCGATAAGGAATATAAATACTTCAATGACATGCTTCATCAATAATTGAAAGATATTAGCCATATACACTAAGATTGAATCGAAAATAGACAATGATTTTTCCTTTAAAACTTGGATGAACATTGATTCATATTCATTGAAAAGTGGGAAATTTTGTAGTGTTTCTCGGATTTCAGGGAAGATCAGAATAATGCTGTTTATAGATATGATAGCGAGAAGAAAAATGCAAGTTAGTATGAGTGCTTCTACGATGATTGCTGCAAGCCAATAGGCAAGCCTACAATAAGAGTGAAGAAATTTTATGATAGGATACGTAGAAAAAGATAAGAAAATTGCAAGAGATACAGGCAATACGAACCATAGTATTACCAAATAAAAAATAAAAAACAACACACTAGTAGTTCTTTCGTATGAAAAATATTTAATATTCCTCATTTTTACAATTTCACCCCGTTTCAAATGATGAATTAATGTTAAAAAATACAAAATAATCTCTTTGGAACGTTTAAATAATCGATAAAACACCTTTTTCTTTATTCGGAGGATTTTCATTCACAAAGATGTCAAAAATGATTATAATAGCAATGTAAGCGATTTACTTAATGGTTCATATGAGCAAAAAACGTAAATGTGACCTACAAAAAGCATTTACACACCCAAAAATATAACTATGAGGGAGCGATATTTTATGTCAGCAACTAAAGGTTTAGAAGGTATCGTAGCAGCGGAATCTAAAATCAGTTCAATTATCGATGACACACTTACATATGTTGGTTACAACATTGATGATTTAGCAGTGAACGCGTCATTTGAAGAGGTAATTTATTTATTATGGCATACTCGTTTACCCAAAGCGGACGAGCTAGCTGAATTAAAACAACAATTAGCAGACAACATGACTATTCCGCAAGCAATTGTAGACCAATTCAAAACTTACCCACTTTCAACTGTACATCCAATGGCTGCACTACGTACTGCAGTATCTTTACTTGGTGTATTCGATGAAGAGGCAGATGTTATGGATACGGAAGCTAACTACCGTAAAGCTATCCGTTTACAAGCTAAAATTGCTACAGTAGTTACTGCATTTGCACGTGTTCGTAAAGGTTTAGAGCCAGTTGCTCCAAAACCAGAATTAGGATATGCAGCAAACTTCTTATACATGCTTAAAGGTGAAGAACCAGCGGCAATTGAAGTTGAAGCATTCGACAAAGCGTTAGTATTACATGCTGACCATGAATTAAATGCATCAACATTCACAGCACGTGTATGTGTAGCTACATTATCAGATGTTTATTCTGGTGTAACTTCAGCTATCGGCGCATTAAAAGGACCACTTCATGGTGGTGCAAATGAGCAAGTTATGAAAATGTTAACTGAAATCGGCTCACTTGAAAACGTTGAATCTTATATTCAAAATAAATTAGACAACAAAGAAAAAATCATGGGCTTCGGTCACCGCGTATACCGCAAAGGCGACCCACGTGCACCACACTTACGTGTAATGTCACAAAAATTAACTGAGCTTACTGGTAAACCAGAGCTTTATGAAATGTCAGTTAAAATCCATGACATGATCGTAGAACAAAAGAAATTACCTGCAAACGTAGACTTCTTCTCTGCGTCAGTGTATGATTCTTTAGGTATTGATCATGACCTATTCACACCAATTTTCGCAGTATCACGTACTTCTGGTTGGGTAGCTCATATTCTAGAGCAATATGCTAACAACCGCCTAATCCGTCCACGTGCAGAGTATGTTGGACCAGGCATGCAAAAATATGTTCCAATCAGCGAGCGCTAATTTGGAAACTATGCTAGAATATTTGGGACTGTGTTACTTATAACACAGTCCTATGATTATGAATTTAGGAGGCAACATCAATGTCAAACAAAATTGTAGTTGAAAATGGCGTACTTAATGTACCAAACAATCCCGTAATTCCTTTCATCGAAGGTGATGGAATTGGTCCAGATATTTGGGCTGCAGCATCTCGCGTTATCGACGCAGCAGTAGAAAAAGCTTACAACGCTGAAAAGAAAATCGAATGGTTAGAAGTTTTAGCTGGTGAAAAAGCATTCAACCAAACTGGTGAATGGTTACCACAAGAAACTTTAGACAAAATTAACGAATACTTAATCGCAATCAAAGGTCCTCTTACTACTCCAATCGGTGGTGGTATCCGTTCTCTAAACGTAGCATTACGTCAACAGTTAGACCTATATGTATGCTTACGTCCAGTACGTCACTTTGATGGAGTACCTTCTCCAGTTAAACGTCCAGAAGACGTTGAAATGGTTATCTTCCGCGAAAACACAGAAGACATCTACGCTGGTATTGAATTCGAATCTGGCTCTGAACAAGCACAAAAAATCATCAACTTCCTACAATCTGAATTTGGTGTTAACCAAATCCGCTTCCCAGAAACTTCTGGTATCGGTGTAAAACCTGTATCTAAAGAAGGTACTGAGCGTTTAGTACGTTCTGCGATCGAATACGCTATTAAACATAAACGCCCATCTGTTACTTTAGTACACAAAGGTAACATCATGAAATTCACTGAAGGTGGATTCAAAAAATGGGGTTATGAATTAGCTGAAAAAGAATTTGCTGATCAAACATTCACTTGGAACCAATATGATGCTATTAAAGCTGAACAAGGTGAAGAAGCAGCAAACAAAGCACAGTCTGACGCTTTAGCAGCTGGTAAAATCTTAGTTAAAGATTCTATCGCTGATATCTTCTTACAACAAATCTTAACTCGTCCAACTGAGTTCGATGTAGTAGCTACAATGAACTTAAACGGTGACTATATCTCTGACGCATTAGCTGCTCAAGTTGGTGGTATCGGTATCGCTCCAGGTGCAAACATTAACTATGTAACTGGACACGCGATCTTCGAAGCTACTCACGGTACAGCTCCAAAATATGCTGGTTTAGATAAAGTAAACCCATCTTCAGTATTACTTTCAGGTGTATTAATGCTTGAACACTTAGGATGGCAAGAAGCAGCTGACATGATTACTAAATCTGTAGAGAAAACAATTTCTTCTAAAGTTGTAACTTATGACTTTGCTCGTTTAATGGACGGCGCTACAGAAGTAAAATGTTCAGAATTCGCGAATGAATTAATCAAAAACCTATAATTTTCTATTCTAAAATAGAAAATTATAGTTAAAGCGGAAGTATATTCTGCCGATATAATTAGGGTGAAATGTAAATTTCTATTGACCTTAGCTTAATAATATATTTACGATGAACTTGTTTAATCGAGGGAGGAGAATTTATTCTCCTCCCTCTTTTAATTTCTTTCAGCGGGTGTTTAAACACCCGCTGAAAGAAGCCTCCGGCGGATGTCACAGAATCGGAAAGGAGTTCTTTGTGCTTGCACAAAGCCGATTCCTGACGCAATTATGCCGAGGCATAATTGATTAAATAACCTAATTTTAAAGGAGCGTATTCGAATGTCTCTGAAACGTAAAAAAATCTCAGTAATTGGTAGCGGTTTTACCGGCGCTACTGC
>Ga0213825_1000412_pt1 | contig 31407 bp, 31 predicted proteins | sample MC6MC0900MG_FD_179896 | JGI IMG/M metagenome (GOLD analysis project Ga0213825, IMG submission 179896) | Enriched soil aggregate microbial communities from Iowa State University, Ames, United States - MC6-MC0900-MG | ecosystem: Environmental > Terrestrial > Soil > Unclassified | place: USA: Iowa...
CCGCATTTTTGCATGAGCTGTAAGTACAACATTGATTCCGACTTTTATTACATCAGTAAGTAGGTTCAAAAGCTTTCCGAACTCCTCCTGAATATATGTATACCCTTTCCCATAGCCGAACTCTTCAATACTGCTCTTATGGTTCTTATCACAAACACTGATAGTACAAAGCATTTCCGCCCAATCTGCCGTATCAATAATCAAAGTCTTACAAAGGCTTGGTGTCCGGATTACCGCTGAAACCTGTTCCAAGATCATGGTCCAGCTACTGGGCTCCGGAAACCTTGCCACATCCATATCCTTAGTGCTTCCCTCAGTATCAATAAATACCGGATCCGGGAACTGTGCAGCAAACGTTGATTTGCCGATTCCTTCCGGGCCATACGCAACAATTTTCTTAGCACCCGGTAATTTTCCTCTGATAATCTGCATTAAAATACTCCTTTCTTCCATTCTGTTTTCTTATCTTCCATGAGTGGGTGCTCCTGGCCTGCCACGTATCCGTCCTCAATAATGATGGAACATTCTTCCCCGGTACTTACCCGGGTTGCAATGGCCTGCAGGCCTTCTGCCTCCAACCACTCTCCAAACTCCTTAAGTACTTCAAGGTCCATCTGCTCCAGCTTGTCCAGGAGAACGAAACCGCATTCCGGATTAAGCTTCCTAACTATGGCAGTGGATACTTTCAGTCGATCAGATCCGGACATGTTGTCCCACTGCTGGCCCTCGTAAACCAGCTCACCGTCTTTGATTGTCAGTCCAGGCAAAGGAAGTGCTGCCTTTTTAAGAAGGTCATTCTTTGTATCACGTGTGTTATCAAGTTGTTTGGTAAGCTGGTCGTACTGCCTGCGGTACTCTTTGGCGTCGTCCTCCGCTTTTTCCTTATCAAGGTTCGCCCGTACTTTCCGGTTGATTTCCTCTATATCGGAAATGTTCTGCTCCAGCTCTGCAGTAGACTGGTCTTCTAAATCCTTGGCATCCATTCTGGCAAAGGTAAGATCAGCCCGGACTGCTTCCTGTTTCTTCAGCAACTCCTGGATCTGCTCCATAAGTCTCTGGTCTTCCTGTTCAAGCTGATGGAGACTTTCCCGTTTTCTCCGGTTCTCCCCGTTCTGCGCCAGGATATCCTGCTGTTTCTTGATGAGCTCTGACGCAGATACAAGTTCCGCCGGTGCATCATTATAATAGGGTTGTTCTTTGGCATACTTCTCTTTCTGGTCAGCTATACGACCAATGGTAAGCCGCTCATTATAATGCTCCTGCTCTTCTCTCTCTAACGTAACCAGCTTGTCCCCTACTCCTATGATCTTAAGAAGAATCTGAGCTTTTTCCTTTGAGGTTGATTCCATGAACTTCGGAAGGTTAAGGGCGAACTGCTCCACAAAGTCATTAAGGAGCTGCTGGCCACCCTTCTCTCCGTTTGGATCCGTGACCTTAAGGGCGCTGTTCTTTCCCTTCCTCTCCACAACAAGGCCATTGCTCATAGTAATACGCAGGTTCGGAGGGATTACGGACTGTTCCCTCTGGGCCTGTGAAGGCCGGAACTTGTCCCCTCCCAGCACCCAAGCAATGGAATCCAGGACGGAAGTCTTCCCCTGTTTGTTCCTTCCTCCTATAATTGTCAGGCCATTTGCAGATGGTTCGATCTTTACGGCTTTAATACGTTTTACGTTTTCAATTTCCAGTTGATTTATTTTCATTGACATTCCCTTTTCTCCTCTCTTTTGCAGAAACCTTTTCTATAAAAATTCTCTCTGCCATCTTATAGATGTTGAAATCGTTTCGGTTTTCTTTTTTCTTCCATGCCCTCAAAGTAGAGGACTTGCTGTTTGCCTGTTTTGCGTTGTCATACTCAAAGCACATGTTTCTATGGGTGGAAGCGAGAAACTCAACAACTGTTTCGATCTCAACGCTCGGAGTACGCCCAAGCCTTGCCGTTTCCGGAATCTTTACATCAAAATTTATCTTCATTCCCATCTTTTCATTACCTCCTGTAAGATACCTAACATTTTCCCCAGTCACTGTGTCTCCATAGGTAAGAGCATCGGTACCAGGGATCACATCATCCAGACTGATTGTCTTAATGCGGCAATCCTGTTTTCTTTGTTCATTGCTGAGGGAGCTGCGTACAGATTGCCTAACGATAGTCTTAAAGGACCAGCGCTGCAAGTCAGGCCGGGCAAACCATTTCTTTACGGCCAGAAGATACCCAAACGCAGCTACATCGTACAAATCCGGATCCAGTTTCTGGGTCCTCATACACCAATCCAGAGCATCGTGATTCTCTTCTGCAAAGGCCTGTTCCTCCGGGGTAAGTGGGGTAAGTAAGACACGTTCACACATGGTTTACCCCCCCCCTAAAAATCCGCCTCCCATAGGCTTACTCCTTGCTAAACCCTAATTCACGCATTACCTCGTCATACAGCAATTCAAGGGTGAATCTCTGCATGATCCTATCCGGATTCTTTTTGATTGCCTCTGTAATCAGCTCACAAAGACTGGCGGTAATAGCGGAATACGGGCCTTCAACTGTTAGGGTTTTCTTCCCATTCTGACCAAATTCTTTGCAATAACGTATGATTACTGGAGCCTCTATGTCTTTAATAGCTGATCTAATTAAATTTAAAAACTCATCCATCTTGATTTCCTCCTGAGCCCTATGTATAATAGGGGGGTATAATATTTACGAGTTACCTTGATTCCCTGGGAGTTGCAGCTCCTGGGGTTTCTTTTTTTTCGTACTCTTGTCCACAAATCGGGCATTTTGATAGCAACATGGGCATTTGCTTGGTTTTATTTTTACCCGCTTCCCTTACTGCGAAGGAAAGATATGCTCTACCAGATAACAGTTCTACTGGGGCATTAGCTTCTTCAAAGCCTAATTTTTCTATAAACTTCTGCTCCAGTTCTTTCATGCAGTTACACATTCTTTTTCCTCACCTTCTTCCTGCGGCGTTTTCTCTGCAGCATCTGTCCATAAGCTTTAGGCGATGTTCCGCAATCCCAGATCATGCCAGTGAAACACCTATGATAGAAGTTTAATGGGCTCATGGTTGCTCTCCTCTCAATGCCTTAATCCGATCCTGAACTAAAGTAACCTGTCTTTGGGCCGCTTTTAAATCACCCTCAAGCTTCTCCATCTTCCCAGCTCTTTCCATCATATCCTCAATGACAGTCATGCCATAATACTTGTACAGGTCTGCAATCTGGCCCTTTCCATTCACGTCATCAATGGCAGGGTGCCAAGTGTAGACATATTCAATGGTGCTGTATTCTTCATCACTGACCATTTTGCTGATGAGCTTTTCAAACTCATTCTTCATCATGATTCCTGGATCTCCTCTCCGCTATTAAGTCCTTCTGCTATTGCGTAAGCTGCGTTCTGGTCATAAATAACTTCTCCCGCATACTCCCGGTTCCCGGAATGATCCACCTTGCTGATATCTTTTAACCGATAGACCTGAAAAACCTTTTCATCACCTATAAACTGGGACGATACTTTCCACTTGCTGCGCATACTCCTTCACCTCCTCTCACATCACTTCCAACGCCCCACATGTTCCCAAAATCACGATCATGCTGGCTACAAAGATCACTGCCGGCAGAAACCGCTTGGTAAACTCCATCAAGCGTGATGGGCGGGTGTCGGTGTAATCATCTAAGTTTTCATAGTACTTTTGCATGGGATTCCTCCTTTTTAAGCTTGTCCACTGGTTCCGGCCTCAGCCGGATGCATTCTTTCTTCTGTATCCAACCAGTTCCATCATTCTGTCCTGGATCAAAATACCAATTCTTTCACGTTCCTCGACAGGTAGAGAATCTATTAAAACATCCCTGCCATCAATCTCTATAAAATTCTCGATAACTGGCTCTTTTTTCATACAGTCACCCCTTTCGGTAGATTGTATGCAGAACTGTTTGTACTTGTTTCTGCCCTTTTTCGATAATCTTTACATGGGTACCGCCTACTCCTTTCTGGACAACGTCCCCGGTACCGGCAGGACTTGAAGGAATATGTAACCGTAACCATCCCTCACCTCCTCTTTTTTAATGTGATGTTAAGCGTCTGGGCCATCTTCCAGTAGGCTGTCTACGGTTACGTCTAACAATTTTGCGACTTTTTTTAAACTTCTTGCCGTAGGACTTACCTTATTCCATTTACACAAGCTTCCAACTGACAATCCCGCTTCAATTTCAATAAAATTAATTGATAGACCCGACTTTTTTGCGGCCAAGCAAATATTGTCGTACACCATTATTTGATTTTCTTCCTGTCTCGTAAAATCACCTCCATTATTATTCTGAAAAAATCGCTAAAATGTATTGACTTACTTCTGAAAATATTCTATAATTAGGCTGTCAATCAAAATTAATAAAAATTTCCAGACATTTTCACCGCTATAATTTTGCGATTTTTTCAGAACCTTATGCTTACATTATACGCGATTATTTCAGAATGTCAAGGGGTTTTTTGCGATTTTTTCAGAGATTCTTGGAGGAGCGCAAAATGGACTTAAAAGAGCGTATTAAAGATTTGTGTAAAAAGAATAATATTTCAATGAACCAACTTGAACAAGAACTTGATTTTGGAAAAGGATATATAAGTAAACTTGGTAAAAGTACTCCAAATGCTACAAAAATACAGCAAATTGCCAACCGCTTTGGTGTTACTGTGGATTATCTTATGAACGGAAATACAGAAGATGATAATGAGAAAGAATATTACTATCTCAATGACGAAACTCGTGAAATTGCCCAAGAGATTTTTAAAAATCCGGAGCTTCGTTCACTGTTCCATGCGACAAGGGGATTATCTCCAGAGCGCCTTAAAGCTCATATAGATTTTATACAAACTTTAAAGCAACAGGAAGATAAACATAATGATGAAGGGTGTTGATATGAATGAATAATCCATTGCTTACAGAGGCGATTGGGGTGTACTTTTTAGATATGGACAGTGGAATTGAAGAACAAGTAATCTCAAATAGTGATGGAAGTTTTACGATTATAATAAATTCAAGGTTGAACCAAGAGCGGCAAATGCTCGCATACCAGCACGCTCTTTTACATATTGCTAATGATGATTTTAGTAAAAAAGATGCTGATACTATAGAATTGGTCATGTAACAAATGATTATAGATTAAAATAGCCTAAGGCTTTTAATATTAAACATAAGAAAAAAGGGGGATAGAATATGAAATGTCCATACTGTGATGCTACAATTTCTGACGACAGTATTTACTGCTCTTCATGTGGTAAAAAACTTGAAATGTTAACCTCAGAGGCACTTATAGCAGATACAGCTAAATGTCCTAATTGTGGTACTTATAATTCAAACAATTCAAATTACTGCACAAACTGCCGCACACCGCTTACTGATACTGCCATAGCCGAAAATAGGGTACAAAATGAGCTGCAAATGCAACAAGCACAAATAAAAATGCAAGCATTATCATTAAAAGCACAGCAAGAACAGCTCCAACTTCAAAGGGAACAATATACCTCAATGGCCAAATGTCCACGATGCGGTTCTACTTCATTATCTGGAAATAAAAAAGGGTTCGGAATCGGGAAAGCAGTTATTGGAGCTGCTTTAGTAGGACCATTAGGGCTTGTTGCAGGAAATGTCGGTGCTAAAAAAGTACAAGTGACGTGTTTGAAGTGTGGTAAAAAATTTAAAGTTTAAGGGGATATGAAAATGTTTTGTAAAAAATGTGGAACTGAATTTGATGGGAAGTTCTGTCCCAATTGTGGAGAGCCATCAGAACCTGCAATAAAAAATGATCAATCGACAACTATTTTAAATGGTGTTGGCTTGGATAATGCACCCATTGCACAAGAAAAAGAATCTATTTTTTCAAAGACATGGTTTATCATTCTTATGACGTTTTGTTGCTTTTTTCCTGTTGGCCTTTTTTTAATGTGGAAATACAAAAAATTTAATAAACCTATAAGAATTTTTATTACTGCCTTTTTCGCAATTGGTCTTGTTGCTGTAATAGGAGGCAACGCAAACTCATCTAACAAAACTTCATCTAACAATACTAAAGTAGAAACCGTAGAAACAAAAGTGGATGAGTCTGAGGAAATAAACACCTCTGAATCAGAAACTGCTACCGTTGATAATCGTGAAAAGGCTTCAGAAGCAGATAAACAGGTATATGATATTATGTTGTCTGCTGAATCCGATTATAATAAACTAGCTCAAATTATGAGTGCCGATGGTGTATCAATGGTGGATTTATATGATGCGAGCAAAACTGCTGAAAACAATTTTGGAATTTATTGGAATAACATTGATACTGTAAAATGTGACGGCATAAAAGAATATAAGAATGCTGCAAAAGATTATATACTCAATATGCAGTCAATAGCTTCATCAACAAAAAAATATGTTGATAAACAGAATATAAAAGATTTATCTAATGCGAAAGCTAGTATGGAAAATTCTCAAAATTATGCAATCATAGTTGTAAGTGCACGTTTGCAATTTTTAACTGCCTCTGGTTTCAGCGACGAAGAAGCAATGAAAATGATTGCTCCTGAATCCGAATCTGAATCAAAATAATAGAATTGCTTAAATATAAAAAACCGCCCGATGCTGGTTACATCGAACGGCTTTACATAGATTTCTCTTACCGGTCTTCCGGAAAAAGATTGTTCTATCTGATCAATAGAATTATATCATTTTCGGAACGTCCTGACAAGGGGCGTATTTTTTATACTCAAAAATCATATATTCGAACAGGAGATGATATAATGAAACCCTTATCTACATCACACCCTCTGGAGATCGGCGCCGCATATATTCGCGTAAGCACCGATGACCAGACTGAACTATCCCCTGATGCTCAAGTCCGCGTCATCATGGATTCTGCCAAAGCGGACGGCTTTATAATTCCCAAAGAATATATCTTTATTGAAAAAAAGGGAATCTCCGGGCGAAAGGCCGAAAACCGCCCCGAATTTCAACGAATGATTGCCATTGCAAAATCCCAGAAGCCGGCTCCCTTTAGCCGCCTCTATTTATGGAAATTCTCCCGGTTTGCCCGCAACCAGGAAGAAAGCACGTTTTATAAAGGTATTCTCCGCAAAAAATGCGGTATCGAAATTAAAAGTGTATCAGAGCCCATCATGGAAGGCATGTTTGGCAGGCTCATAGAAACCATCATTGAATGGTTTGATGAATACTATTCCATCAATCTTTCTGGGGAAGTTCTTCGTGGCATGACGGAAAAAGCCCTGCGTTCAGGCTATCAGGCAACACCCAGCCTGGGTTACACGGCCATTGGAGAAGGTAAACCTTTCATAATTGACGAAAAGAATTACCCTGTCGTAGAGTATATCTTCCAGGCATACTATACCGGCAAGGATATGAACGCAATTGCAAGGGAAGCAAATCGATACGGCTTCCGAAGCCGCCGAGGCAATCTTCTTGATCGCCGGTCCATCTACCGTATTCTTACTAATCGTTTTTACATCGGGGAAGTAAATTGGAATGGTATTGCATTCCAAGGCACTCATGAAATCCGGCCATCAGTAAGTAACATTTTCTATGATGTACAAAAGCGATTAGAAACTGAATATAGGCCTCTAAACCGAAGAGAGGTCTCTTCCACTGCCCACTGGCTTTCCGGACTTTTAAAATGTAGCACCTGTGGTAGTAGCCTGGGTTTTAACCGCTCCAATGACCAGAAAAAGCGCCCCGATTTCTTCCAATGCTGGAAATATGCTAAAGGCATACACCCCGACTCCTGCAGCGTATCCGCCCGTATTGCAGAAAAAGCGGTACTTGATTCCTTGCAAAAAGTTATTTCGACCAAAGATGTAGAATATGAATACATTCGTAAAACAGATCAGGTGGCCAAGGGAGAAGAAATTGCCTTTCAGGAAGCTATGGCTCGTATGGAAATTAAGGAGCGTCGAATCCGGGAAGCGTATGAAAACGAAATAGACACATTGGAAGAATACAAGCAAAATAAACTTCGCCTGAAGTTGGAACGTGAGGAACTGGAAGCTAACTTTGCTCAAGTCCGTGAAAAGGCTGCCTATGAACCGGAATCTGTTCCTGATAAGGCGGAACTACTCCGGCGGATTACAGTGGTATACGAAATAGTTTCTGATCCAGATATTGACTACGAAACAAAAGGAAATGTGCTGAGAGGAGTTGTTAAAAAGATTGTGTTTGATCGGAAATCCAGCCGTTTTTCTTTTTATTACTATCTATCATAAGTTCTTACAGTCTGGGCCGCCATACTGACTAATAATAAAGGAAGCAATCTTAGGGTTGGGAGTCGTTATATTTACCGGATACTGTAATCTCTTTTCATACCTCCACATTAGCCGCACTCTCCTTCCCATGGCCATGGATCATTGATCCAGGACCAGTAATTTTCATCCATTACGCCTTCAGCCATCAGAGGACCGCACTGCGCTTCATATGCCATCACAGCCTGCTGCCGCATACCCGTTACATAAAAGAAATAATCTAATGCATCCTGATCTTCTGGATGGGTGTCAAGATATAAAACCACATCATCCATTGCAAAGCTGGTTTCATACACCTGCTTTAACAGCATATCGCAATCAACATTATAGCCTATCATCACTGGCACCCCCCCATGATAAATGGTAAACTCAGGTCCGGGAAGATGGTTCCCATAGTTATGGCCACATCTATCGGATATAGTTCCTGCCAGCACTGCCATGGTACATACGCCATTCCAACTGGAAACATGTCGATATTTTCAGCAGGAACGGGTGCAGGCATTGCCGGAGCAGTGCCTGATGGCATTTCCGGGCACCTTACAACAGCAGGACTTGTTGCCATATTAGGGCATCTCATAGGCGCTACGGCTTCCTTCTCTTTTTCCGGGCATTTTACCGGCATGACGCATACTGGTATACATTTCTCCGGCATTATGTGGGCTGGCATCGTATGGGCTGGCATCTCTTTACATGGCATCGTGCGGGCTGGCATCTCCCTACACTTCTCCGGCATGCATTTTTCTGGTAATGGGCAAGTCGGCATCACTCTGCATTTTTCCGGCATGCATTTTTCCGGCATCGTGCGGGCTGGCATCTCCCTGCACTTCTCCGGCATACATTTTTCTGGCATCATGCAGTTTGGCATCTCCCTGCACTTCTCTGGCATGCATTTCTCCGGCATTGTGCGGGCTGGCATCTCCCTGCATTTCTCCGGCATGCATTTTTCTGGCATCATGCAGTTTGGCATCTCCCTGCATTTTTCCGGCATACATCTTTCCGGCATTGGACAGGCTGGCATCACTCTGCATTTTTCCGGCATGCATTTTTCAGGCATCATGCAGTTTGGCATCTCCCTGCATTTTTCCGGCATACATTTTTCTGGCATCGGGCAAGCTGGCATCACTCTGCATTTTTCCGGCATGCATTTTTCCGGCATTGTACGGGCTGGCATCTCCTCGCTCTTTTCCGGCATTGGGCATAATAACATTGGCTGGCAATTCATCGGCATGGGTGCTGCCTTGGTTTCAGATTCACCTCTTGTTTCCGAACATCTTGGTCTTTTAGGTGGCATCCACGGGCCGGAACCTGCGGTCATATCCTGTTGTTTCATAAGTATGGGATCGGTCCCATTTTCTGAAGATTTTGCAGGACCCGAACCAAGCGGCATGTCAGGACGAATTACCGTACCCGGACTTACAGACATATCTAGCCCCATGGCATATTCCCAGCCGGCCGAGCCTGTGCCGGTCATATATTCAGGATACCATTGATTCGTATAAGAATCCATAGGATGTATGACTCCTTTCGCTATTGAAAGTTTCTAATATCAATCTATGAAAGGAATACCCTGTTGTGCAGGGCCTGCTGAAATTTTTCCATTAATTTCAAAAGAAGATCCGTGGCATGGACATTCCCAGCGCTTGTCATACCGGTTCCATACCAGACGGCATCCCATGTGGGGGCAGTTTACGGCTCCTGGCACGGTTCCGGCTGAAAGTCCTTTCACAGATTGCATGCCGTGGGAAACCAATGTGCCGGCTGCTGCCTTAACATGGTGCCTTTTGGGAGAGAACACTTCATCATAGGGAGTTTTTCTTCCTACTATTTGGGTACTCAGTATTTTCGCTGCCACCATGGAAGAACTCATGCCCCATTTTCCAAAGCCTGTTGCGACATACCAATCCGGCCTTAGGGAAGAAAATGGCCCGATATAGGGGATTCCGTCCAAAGTCTTACAATCTTGTGCCGTCCATCTTCCAATTTCTTTTGCCTCCGGAAATAGATGTTCCCCTGCCCGTTTCATGGTGGTAAAGGGATTTTCCTTTGGAGCTTTTCCGGTCCTGTGACTTCCATATCCCAACAGAAGCTTATCACCGGCATTCCGAAACGAGTATGCTCTTTCGTCAATTCCAAGATACATGCCTTTTAAAGAGTTAACCGGCTCAAGCTCCAGAACGTAGCTTTTTTCCTGATACATTTTGGCAAAATAAAATCCGGGGAAATTGACAAAAGGATAATGAGAGGCAAATACTACTTTTTCCGCCTTTACCACCCCTTTATCCGTCACGACTTCATGCCCCTGAACCTTGAGAACCTTTGTCCTCTCATAAATCGTAAGCCCTGAAGATATATCTCTTAAAAATTCCAAAGGATGAAACTGGGCCTGTCCGGTAAAACGAACCGCTCCATGCACAGAGAAAGGAAGCCCGGTCTCCCTGACAAAGGAAGCCGGAAGTCCAAGCCTGGCAGCCCACTCCGCCTCTCTTGAAAGCACCTCAGATTCCTGCACCGAATATAGATACGCATCCGTTTGTTCATAATGGCATTGTATGTTATACCGCCTGATCAGTTTTCCGTACTCTTCTACTGCCAGCTGGTTCGCCTTTCCATACAGCCTTGCCGTTTCCTCTCCAGTCGTTCGTACCAGCTTTTCATAAATCAGATTATGTTGGGATGTGATTTTCGCCGTAGTAAATCCCGTCTGCCCACTTCCTATGCGGTTCGCTTCCAGCACCACAACATGTAGCCCATGCCTTTGTAGATAAAAGGCAGTAAGAAGTCCTGCCATTCCGGCGCCTATTACTACCACCTCTGTCCGTTTGTTGCCCGTTAATGGGTTCCGGCCAGGAATTCTGGCTGATTCTGTCCAGATTGATTTCATTTTTTCCACCTCTTGCCTTTACATCTAACATATAAAAAAATGTTTATTTATCCTTATTATTCTCTCTATTTCCAGTTTAATGCCTGTTTTCTCTCTTCCAATTATTTCTTGATTTCAATATGCTTTTATAATACAATAAAATCAAACAGCCGATATTAGAGGGCAAGCCGGAACGGGAAGCTTGTTTAAAGCATCTAAGCCAGGTAATGGGCTTCGGGGAACGGGGCGCTATACTGAGGGACTGGTTCGGCTGGCAAGAGATCTTAATATGTTAAGCGAATCTTCCAGTGGAAACTTTAAGAAAAATTCAGTATAATTACATAAACAGCGATAAGCAGTAAGGAGGACCCCCAGATGACTAAATCCGTATACTACCAACGGCCCGACGACCATTCCTTCCAGGGCAGACAAGTGGAGGGCCTGTTAGAAAACGTTGAATATTCCCTTAATTCCAATATCCGTATCTGGCATAACATTCAAATGGAAGGCTACGCACCTCACCAGCACAGTGCATTGGAAATTCTCATACCGGTAGAAAATGAATATACCGTCATCATCAACAAAAAGTCTTTTACCTTACATCCGGGCGACATTCTCTTTATCCCCCGCTTTTCCATCCATGAGATACTTCCGGCTACCGGCGGTTCCCGCTTTATTTACATGTTTAATATGGAGCCACTGTCCAGTTTCTATGATTCTGCCTTTCTGGATGTGGTCCTGTTAGAACCTTGTCTTATGAACAAACAAAACCATGGCAGGATTTATGAACGGATCTATTCCGGTTTCATGGAGATTAACGACATCTATTTTCCAAGCGGGATCTTTTGGGAATACTCTATTTATGCGATCCTGATCAATATCCTGACGACAATTGGCGGAGAGTACTATCACGCCCTCTCCGCCAATTCACAAACCTCTCAAGAAAAACATTATGAGTATTACCAGAAGTTCACAGGCCTTTTGTCCTATATTGACACCCATTACGGTGACAACTTAACGTTAGAAACAATGGCCTCCTATATCGGTTTTTCCAAGTACCATTTTTCCCGCCTGTTTAAAGAACATACCAACTCTACTTTTTATGATTATTTAAGCCGCAAACGCATTCAGGCAGCTCAGGAAATGTTGCTGGCCGGTGAATCGATCACTTCAATCGCCTTCCAAACCGGGTTCAACAATCCTGCTTCCTTTAGCCGGTGCTTTAAGAAGTATACAAAATACAATCCTACCGAGTTTCGCAGCCAATTTTCCCTTTCCTCTATCCCTTAACGCCTCCCAGTGCAACACCGGAAATAATGTAGCGGGAAAGAATCAAATAGACCACAATGAGGGGCAGCACCGTCAAAGCCAGCCCCATATAGACAGAACCATATTCTGTCTTATAAATATCCCCGCGAAGCAGGCTTACCATAATGGGCATGGTGTACTTCTTCTGATCTGTTAAAAGTACCAGAGGAGTAAACAAGTTGTTCCAGCTGGACACAAAGCAGAAGATCGCCTGTGTTGCAATGGCCGGTTTCATAATCGGCATGGCAATTCGGTTAAAAATATAGAACTCTCCTGCTCCATCAATGCGGGCAGCCTGAATGATTTCCATTGATAAAGAGGGCATCATATACTGCCTCATAAAGAACACCATGGAAGGAGAGGCAATAGCCGGTAAGATGAGCATAAGGAAATTGTTCGTCATATGAATCCGGTAAACCATCTGATAGAAACCGATCATCGTAATCTGGGCCGGAATCATCATAATCGCCATAATAAAGCTGAAAAATGGTCTGCGGAATCTCCAGTTGTACACCACCAGCCCGTATGCGGTCATGTTGGAAAAGTAAACCGCACAAAGAGTTGCACCTGTGGAAATAATAAGGGAATTCACAAAGCCATTGGCAGGATTAAAGCTTTTTCCCAACAAAATAGCGATGTTCTTCATCATATATTTAGAAGGAAGAAGCGAAATTGCATGTTGCTGGATCTGTACCGTAGAACGGGTGGCATTGATTACCATTATGTAAAACGGGGCAATGCTTAAGATAGCAAGAAATACACACACCACGTAAATAATTACTTTCAATATCAATGAGCCGCGCTTATTATTCATGTGATTTCCTCCGTTCCTTCTGCATTTTCCTATATTCCCGTTCCTGCTGTTTGGTCAGCTTCTCCAATTCCGCTTCGTCTTTATCCCTCATTGTGAAAAACAGAACTGCAGATGCGGCACAAATAATGATAAACATAATCATACTGGCGGCGGAAGCCCGGTTGTATAAGTAACTGCCGCTAAATGCCTGATTATAAATAAATACGCTGGTGGTTAAGGTGGCATTGTCCGGTCCTCCAAGTAAAAACAGCTTTGGAATATCGAACATCTGTAAGCCGCCAATCAAACTGGTTACTAATGTAAACAGCAGAATGGTCTTTAAGTTTGGTATTGTGATATAGAAAAAGGTCTGAATCCGGCTTGCCCCATCTACTTCAGCAGATTCAAAGATTTCAGGGCTGATTCCAAGTACGCCGGAAATCAAAATAATCATGGTATAGCCATACCAAGTCCAGAACTGAATAAATGATACGCTTCCCCTTGCCACGGCTTTGTTGACCTGAAAATTGATTGGCTGGTCCGTAATCCCTAATGTCATCAAAATATCATTGACCGGTCCCATGGGATAGCCGATAAGGGCGTTGAACAGAATGGCGACGGTAGCTGCAGTAATAATGTTTGGCATATAAAACAATACCTTAAACAGTCCTTTTCCTTTGATGTGATTCCGGTTATCCGTAAACCACGCCGTTAAAAGCAGGGCCAGACCAATCTGAGGAATAAAGTTGGATATCCACATGCCTATCGTGTTCCGAAATGATTTCTGGAACGAGGGATTTGCCAAAATGTTTTTAAAGTTTAAAAAAGGGTCATCCACTAGAAAATGAAACTTTACCGTACCCAATCCCTTGCAATCCGTAAATCCAATGACTGTAGTAAATATAATCGGATATAACGTGAAAATCAGAAATGCAATGGTAAAGGGTAAACAGAAAATATATCCCCATTTCGCATAACCAGAATGCTTTCGTTTCATGTAAGTTCCTCCATTCAACGCAATCGGGCGGACAAGAAGAAAGATCCTCCCTCCTGCCCGCTCAAAATTATTTATTCAACGGTGACATCCAGATTATCTGCTACCTGCTGTTTGAAATCCTTAATCGCCTGTTCTCTGCTCTTGTTTCCTGCGGTGTATTCCCGCACCTGATCTCTCCAATACATGTTAATGGTTTCATCGTACTGTGTCAGGTTTGTACCCTTTGCATACTTATTTGCCGGAACAAATACGTCAAACATATTCTGTCCGTTTAAGAAGTTAATAGAGCCGTCAGATTTGGACATAACTGTACCGGAAGCTACGGTGTCCTTTGTTCCCGCATCATTCATGGTACCGTTTGCCCACATGTACTGCAAGCCGTTTTCGGAAGTATCCAGAGTGATCCACTGAATAATGTCACCAACCGCTTTTTTTACTTCAGAGTCCTTATTTGCCATTACCCATGTGCCGCCCCAGAAGAAGCCGATTGGGGATTCACATACTGCCCAGTCACCAAAGGTTCCTTCTCCGATTTTCTCGCCGCCGGAGTTAGGAGCCATAACATAGTTGATCAGCCATGCAGGTCCAAAGAAGCCCAAAACCGGTTTGGAGCCCTGTCCCTTCATATCTGCAAACCAGGCATCCTGCCAGTCTCTGGTATCGTTATGAAGTCCTCCATCCATCAGCTTCTTGGACAGATCCAAAAACTCTTCCCGCTTCTGGTCAATGTTCAGTTTCCCGTCTACGATCCAGCCTGTATCAGAGCTATTTTCTACTGCATGCCAAATATCGCCGTCGCCAGATATGATCCCGTAGCCTTTGGCCTTTAAATCATTTGCAGCATTGAAAAATGAATCCCAGCTATTGCTTCCGGCTCCCAGTTTAGCGCCGACTTCCTTCGGATCATCGGTTCCCCAAGTATCCTTTGCAATGGAACGGCGGTAAATAAATGCGCCGCCTGTGGCCTGGTATCCTAAAGCAACCAGTTTGTTATCTTGATTGGTTCCAATATCCATGGTGTACTTGGCGATGTCCGCTTCCTTTACTTTAGCGGCTACATCAATTCCCAGGTCCTCGTAAGGAGCCGCATATTGACTGGCATCTCCCTGTGAGTATTTTAGTATAAATGCGGCTTCTGCACAATAAAGGTCTGGTGCATCGGCTCCGCCTGCCGCCAGTGCCTGATCCAGTGCCGGCTGGTAAGCGCCGTCCGTTGTAGCAATGATCGTAGGATTGATTTCATAATCAAAATCCGGATGCAATTCTTTGTATTTTTCGATCATTTTAGGCACTTCATCCGTAAACGCCCAGACGTTGATTACCTTTTTTCCGGAAGGTTCCGCTGTTTCTGCCTTTTCCGTGGATTCGCTCTTTGCTACCGTTTCTGTAGATTCGTTCTTTGCCCCCGTTTCTGCGGATCCACTCTTAGCACCGCTGCCGCACCCCGATAACACTCCTGCCAGCATACATACACCCGCCAGCATAATAAACCGTTTTTTCATGTTTATTCCTCCTCCTTTTCATAATCAGCAAAAAACTTTCTGTGTTGACTTGTAAATTCAGTGTATCATACAAGATGTCTTTTCGCTTTACAAATCTTGCTTTTTAATGTACAGAAATTGCTTTTTGACACAAAATTATTGTTTTAGTTTATAGAGATATTTTTTTATACAATGTAATTTTTTTGTGTATTTATAATTATTAAACTCTATTTTTACAACTTTCTATATTTAATTTGTCCTTAAAATTATTATTCTGCATCTTTTCTACATAGCAAGAAATGCTCTAAGTTTCAATAGGTTTCAAAAATCGGGTATAAAAAGGCGTTTTTAAATAAAAAAAAGCACTTTCTGCCAGTTATTTAGCAGAAAATGCTTTTTTAATTTTATTGAATGGCTGCAGTCTGGCAGTTTGTCACCGGCTGCTGTACTTCCATAGACTTGTTGTAAAAATAACGGATGACATCCTTGCGGGTAATGATCCCGATAAAATTCTTTTGGTCATCAACAACCGGCACAAAATTTTGGTTTAATGCCTTATCAATCAGATCTTCCATATTGGAATCCGCATATACCGGACGGTTATCTGACCTTCTGTCAAGGGCAGCTACCGTAACCTGCTCTGCTTCTTTTAAACTAAGATTGAATTTGTTCTTGATTCCCCAAAGCATGTCCCCTTCTGTTATTGTCCCAACATATTTACCCCGTCTGTTTATTACGGGCACTGCAGAGTATTTGTGATACTCCATCTTCTCAAGCGCCTGGCGCAGAGATTCATCCTCAAAAATATAAGCCACCTCATTCTTAGGTGTTAAAAAAAATAGTATGTTCATAGCCACACTCCCCGTTGATTCTCGTGAAGGCAAAGAGCCAAGGTCAAGCAAACTTGACATTGGCGGCTGCCCACGGGGTCAAATACTCCACAGTTTGCTGTGGTATTTGACTGATCGGTTATAGTATAGCAGATGACTCTTAATCACGTATGAACATTTTATTATTTTTTTATAACATTTTCCTGAGATTACCTTTATTTGGCTTATTGCATTTGACCCAGTGGGTCAATGGCCTTATCATCATGAGTCAATTCAAAGTATACGTTGGCACCTTCCACGGAATAATATTTGGTAGGCTCGGCTACATAGCCTAAGACCTGCCCTTCTTTGACATATTCATTTTCTACAACTTGCAGCTCTTTTAACTGGCCGCAGATAGCTGTATAATTGTTGCCCATACTTAAGACAACATAGCTTCCAATTTCTTCATTGGAGCCGATTTTCTGCACTTTTGCATTGGCAGGAGCCACAACCGGAGTACTTACATCACCCTGGATCACAAGCCCTGGATTGCATTTATACTGGTCCAGAGTCGGGAAATAGATTGTGGTGTCCATGCTGTAGTCTAAAATGACATTTCCGCGTACTGGCCAGGTCATTCTGGTGGCATCATTAAAATTAAGTACCAGAGACGTTGCCGCGCTTTTGTCTGTTCCGGTCTTTACTGCCGGAGCCTGTGTTTCCTGAGCTGCAGAAGCTTTATTGGAATCAGCCACCTGCATTTCTTCTTCCATCGTTGCATTGGAGTCTCCTGCAACAGCTACTTGTGTTTCTTGGGGGACTGATTCTTCAACAATCATGTTGCTCTGATCCGGCACTTGCAGATAAGGGCTTTCTCCTCCACCATTTCCTCTTTGAATGGTAATGACTCCTGCTGCAGCTACTATAGTCAGCAGGCCTAGAACCAACAGGACAAGGAATACTTTATCCTTGAACAATTGACTTATTTTCTCCTTCACGTTTATCACCTCGATAATATTCTTACCAAGAGTGAAAGAGTTATTCAGAAATAAAAGAAAAATTTTCAAATAAATTGAGCCGAATTACTCACGTCAATCGGATAAGGTGGCATCAGGTTACTTTTGTACTTATTCAGAAATCAAAACAATATCTTTATAAAAAAAGGGGAGAATTTGTTCGGCTGTCCAGCCTTCCTCTGCTTTGCACTTGGCTCCATACTGGCTCATGCCGTATCCGTGCCCGATTCCCTGGCAAACCACCCGGACTCCCTCTTCATATTCTTCAAAACCATAGGCTGCGGATGGAAGTCCCAGGACCCGCTGGATTTCCTCTCCCGTATAGACCTTGGTACCAATCTGGATCTGCCCCACGTATCCCCCCTCATCCCGGAGAACGATCTGAATGCTTCCCGGGATCTGATCCGCCTTCACCGGTACGTCTCCGGAAATCTGATTGATTTTATCTGCAAAATCTTCTTTCTTATATGAAATCATAGTAAGATATCCTTCTGCTTCCACATCCCTGGGACAGGCAACCGCCTGCAAATATCCATGGTTTTCATCTCCTGCCCTGGTCTTTCCGGTGCTTGCCCGGTGGAATAAGGGATCGATCAGCTTCCCATCGTACATCATGACCACCTTTGTGGTAGACCGGACCGCATTTTCCACAGCCTGATAGCTGGCAACAAAGGATTCGCTTCCCCACAGTTTCTCCATCTGCTGTTCCTCTAAATATTCCATGTGCAGTTCCGATTCCTTCACTTCATTTTGCCCATTCATTTTTCCATAGATGTATGTCCGGGCAATGATCGCCTGAGCCCTCAAAGTCTCCCTGCCGTAATCGGCCGGCATCTGCTTTGCCACCACGCCGGGGAGATATTCTTCCACATCCATATAGGTCTCTCCGTTTTTCCGGTCCAGAATGATCTTCTTTCCGCTGGTGATGACGGGAAACTCTTTCTTCTCCTCGATCTTTCCCGTCCAGGCCATTGTAATTATATATGGAAACAACAGCGCAAGGATACACGCCATAAACGCTTTTTTTATCATTCCGTAATCACCATCCTCTCAATGACTGAAACCCTTGTTCAAAACTCTTGTTCAATATATGCAAAAAAACGCCCCGGAATCACTTCCGGAACGTTTTTACAATCTTATACTTCTTCCAGCTCTACCTTTACCTTCTCTAAGTGCCAGATATCCTTTACATATTCTTCGATGGTCCGGTCTGAGGTAAATTTGCCGCTGCAGGCAACATTTAAAATAGCAGCCTTCGCCCACCACGCTTCATCCCGATACGCCTGATCAATCCGGCGCTGGGCCTCTGCATAGGATGGGAAATCCTTTAAAATAAAGTACGTATCCGCGCGGTCACTGCTCTGAGTATTTAATAAGGAGTTATAAATATCACGGAACAATTCCGGGTTTTGAGGAGAATAATAACCGTTGATCAACTGCATCAGCACTCTGCGGATCTCGTAGTTGTTATTGAAAATCTCCATGGGATTATATCCGCCCTCGTTCTCATAGCGGATCACCTCGTCGGAGGACATACCAAAGATAAAGGCATTCTCCGATCCCACTTCCTCTACAATTTCCACATTGGCTCCATCCATTGTTCCAAGGGTCAGGGCACCGTTTAACATGAATTTCATATTTCCGGTTCCGGAGGCTTCCTTGCTTGCCGTGGATATCTGCTCGCTTACATCCGCCGCAGCAAAGATGATTTCTGCATTAGAAACCTTATAATCCTCAATAAAAACAACCTTGATCTTACCGCCGATGCTTCTGTCGTTGTTAATGACATCAGCCACCGCATTGATCAGCTTTATGGTCAGCTTTGCACGCTCATAGCCTGCCGCCGCCTTTGCACCAAACAAAAAGGTTCTGGGAACCATATCAAGGTTTGGGTTATCCTTTAACTGATTATACAAATACATGACGTGCAGGATGTTCATAAGCTGCCGCTTATATTCGTGGAGACGCTTCACCTGCACATCAAACATGGATCTGGGATCCACATCGATGCCGTTATGCTCTTTCACATATTTTGCCAGGCGAACCTTGTTCTGGTATTTAATATCCATAAACTCCTGCCGGCACCTGGGGTCATCGGCATAGATTGCCAGTCGTTGTATATGAGGAAGATTGGTGATCCAGTCGTCTCCGATCTTTCTCGTCACCCATTCAGCCAAAAGGGGATTTCCATGGAGAAGGAACCGCCTCTGGGTAATGCCGTTGGTTTTATTGTTGAATTTCTCCGGCATCATCTGATAGAAGTCCTTTAGCTCCTGGTTCTTTAAAATTTCTGTATGGAGTCTTGCAACACCATTTACCGAGAAGCCTCCCACGATGGCAAGATTGGCCATGCGGACCTGACCGTCATAAATAATGGACATGCTCCGAAGCTTTTCCTGGTTTCCGGGATACATCTCCATGATCTTCTGCTGGAATCTCCGGTTTATTTCTTCTACGATCTGATAGATTCTTGGAAGCAGTCTGGAAAACAGCTCAATGGGCCATTTTTCCAGAGCTTCCGACATAATGGTATGGTTTGTATAAGCGCAGGTCTTTGTCGTGATCTCCCATGCTTCATCCCAGCTTAAGCTGTAATCATCAAGAAGAATCCTCATAAGCTCCGGTACCGCCACAGTGGGATGGGTATCGTTCAGCTGGAAAACCGTCTTTTCGAAGAACTTATGTATGTCTTCATGCTTTTCCATGTACTTCATAACCGCTCTCTGTACACTGGCGGAAATAAAGAAGTACTGCTGTTTCAAACGGAGTTCTTTTCCTGCATAATGGTTGTCGTTGGGATAAAGGACCTCTACGATGGTTTTCGCCAGGTTCTCCTGTTCCACTGCCTTCTGGTAGTCTCCCCTGTCAAAGGAATCCAGACTGAAGGTGTTGATGGCCTGAGCATCCCAGATCCTTAAGGTATTCACCACATTGTTTCCATATCCTACGATGGGCATATCATAGGGAACTGCCAGGACAGACTGATATCCCTCCTGGATAAAACGTTCTCTTCCGTTTTCCCGTACCGTATTGACATAGCCGCCGAATTTTACCTCTGTGGCATATTCGGCGCGGCGAAGTTCAAATGGATAACCGTTTTTCAGCCAGTCATCAGGAATTTCCACCTGATATCCGCCTTCTATTTTCTGCTTGAACATACCGTAGCGGTACCTGATACCGCAGCCATAGGCCGGATACCCGAGGGTTGCCAGGGAATCCAGGAAGCAGGCCGCAAGACGGCCCAGCCCCCCGTTTCCAAGAGCCGGATCCGGCTCCTGGTCCTCTATGGTGTTTAAATCAAAGCCCAGTTCTTCAAGAACTTCCTTTACTTCCGGCTGAGCCATAATGCTTATGATGTTATTGCCCAAAGTACGGCCCATAAGGAATTCCATTGACAGATAATACAGGGTTTTTACATCCTGATCCTCGTATGTCTTATGGGTTGCAATCCACTCATCTATGATAACATCTTTTACTGCATAGGCCACTGCCTGGTACATCTGCTCCGGAGTAGCCTCATCAACCGTCTTACGGAATACATTCTTCATGTTAAACAGAACACTTTTCTTAAAGATCTCCTTATCAAATCCCATACTCATTCTACAAGGCCTCCTAACCGTTTACTGAACCTTCTCTACACCCAGGGTTACATTTTCACCGTTAATGTTCCATTCTTTCACATAACCAGCCGGCGTTTCAAGGATGATGTCTTCCGCAAGTACTTCGCTCTTTACTTCTTCCTCGTGGTTCTTTAATATACCGGCAATCTTTTCATTGCCCACGCTGTATACCCGAATGTGATCCATCACCTCAAATCCGGCTTCCTTACGCATGGTCTGGATCTTGCTGATCAGCTCTCGTACAAATCCTTCCGCTAAAAGCTCTGGTGTTAAATTGGTGTCCAGAACAACAGTAATGGTGTTATCACCTTCGGATACATAGCCCTCTGTCTGGGCGGTGTCAATGAGTAAATCTTCCTTTGTAAGCACAACCTCTGTTCCGTCAAAGGTAAAGGTGAGGGCACCTGTTTCATTCAAGGTATCCATAGCCTCATTGCCGTTGACTTCTCCAAGGGCTTTTTTAATGGCTCCAAGCTGTTTGCCGTATTTCGGCCCAACGGTTTTTAACTGAGGTTTAAAACTGTAGGATGTGAAATCTCTTACATCATCAGTAAATACCACTTTTTTTACGTTCAGCTCTTCCTCAATGATCTCCTGGTAGAATACAGGAAGGGCATGAGGTGCTTTTACAAACATCTGGCCAATGGGCTGGCGGTTCTTTAAATTGGCAGTATTTCTTGCAGCGCGGCCCATGACTACGATTTTTAATACTTCATCCATGTCAGTTTCCAGCTGCTTATCGATATAGGCTTTATTTGACACAGGATAATCGCACAAATGAATGCTCTCCGGAGCAGACTTATCTACGCTGCAAACCATGTTCTGATAGATTTCTTCTGTCATGAACGGGATAAGCGGAGCAGCCGCCTTGCTTACGGTAACAAGGGCTGTGTAAAGAGTCATATAAGCGTTGATCTTATCCTGCTCCATTCCCTTGGCCCAGAAGCGCTCTCTGCTTCTGCGTACATACCAGTTACTCATATCGTCAACAAAATCCTGAAGGGCTCTTGCCGCCTCCGGAATCTGATAGCCGGTAAGGAATGCATCCACATCTCCCACCAGGGAGTTCAGCTTGGAGAGAAGCCATTTATCCATAACCGGAAGCTTATCATATTCCAGACTGTATTTTGTGGGGTCAAATTCATCAATATTCGCATAAAGCACAAAGAATGCATAGGTATTCCACAGAGTACCCATAAATTTGCGCTGTCCTTCCATAACCGCTTTTCCATGGAAACGGTTCGGCAGCCATGGTGCGCTGTTTACATAGAAATACCAGCGGATGGCATCTGCTCCGTAGGTGTCCAGAGCATCAAATGGATCTACCGCATTTCCCTTGGATTTACTCATCTTCTGCCCGTTCTCATCCTGGACATGTCCCAAAACGATAACATTCTTGTATGGTGCCTTGTTGAAAATCAGAGTAGAGATGGCAAGGAGGGAGTAGAACCAGCCTCTTGTCTGATCCACGGCCTCAGAAATAAAGTCTGCCGGGAACTGCTTCTCGAATAAATCTTGGTTTTCAAAAGGATAATGATGCTGTGCAAAAGGCATGGAACCAGAGTCAAACCAGCAGTCGATTACTTCCGGCACTCTCTTCATCTGCTCTCCGCACTTAGGACAGGTAATGGTCACTGCGTCGATGTAAGGACGGTGAAGTTCAATCTCTTCCGGACAATTAGGGGACATGGACTTTAATTCCTCAATGCTTCCGATGGAATGCTGATGTCCGCACTCACATTCCCAAACGTTAAGAGGAGTACCCCAGTAACGGTTTCTGCTGATTCCCCAGTCCTGGACATTTTCCAGCCAGTCGCCGAAACGTCCTTTTCCGATGCTTTCCGGAATCCAGTTGATGGTATTGTTATTGCGGATTAAGTCTTCCTTTACATCCGTCATCTTAATGAACCAGGATTCTCTCGCATAGTAGATTAACGGGGTGTCGCATCTCCAGCAATGAGGGTAGCTGTGTTCAAATACAGGCGCGGAGAATAAAAGTCCTCTCTCTTCCAGATCCTTAAGGATCATTGGATCCGCCTTCTTACAGAAGGTGCCTGCCCATTTGGTCTCCTCTGTCATCTCGCCTGCTGCATTGACCAGCTGTACAAAAGGAAGGTCATATTTTCTGCCAACCTTTGAGTCATCCTCACCAAAGGCCGGAGCGATATGAACGACACCGGTACCATCTGTTAAGGTAACGTAAGTGTCACAGGTTACATAAAAGGCTTTCTTATTTGGCTGTACGAAGTCAAATAAAGGCTCGTATTCTTTATATTCCAAGTCTTTTCCTGTGTACTTCTCTAAAATCGTGTATTCCTCTCCCAGAACCTTTTCACAGAGAGCCTCTGCCATATAATAGGTATAGTCTCCGGTCTGCACCTTTACATAGGTCTCTTCAGGATTTACACATAAACCTACGTTGGAAGGAAGGGTCCACGGAGTTGTGGTCCACGCCAGAATATAAGCGTCTTCTCCCTTTACCTTAAACCGGACGATGGCGGAGCGTTCCTTTACATCCTTATATCCCTGAGCTACCTCATGGCTGGATAAAGGAGTTCCGCATCTCGGACAATAGGGAACGATCTTAAAGCCCTTATACAAAAGGCCCTTTTCCCAGATCTTCTTTAATGCCCACCACTCAGATTCAATAAAATTATTCTCATACGTTACATAAGGGTCATCCATATCAGCCCAAAAGCCTACGGTCTTTGAGAAATCCTCCCACATGCCCTTATATTTCCAAACGCTTTCCTTGCAATACTTGATAAATGGCTCTAAGCCATACTCTTCGATCTGTTCCTTGCCGTCAAGGCCCAGCATCTTTTCCACTTCCAGCTCAACCGGCAGTCCGTGGGTATCCCAACCGGCCTTACGGGGAACGTCATACCCTTTCATGGTCCGGTATCTTGGAATCATATCCTTGATAACTCTGGTCAATACGTGTCCGATATGGGGTTTCCCATTGGCAGTAGGGGGACCGTCATAGAACGGGTATGTCTCCCCTCCCTTACGGTTTTCCATGCTCTTCTTAAAAATCTCATGGTCTTCCCAGAATTTTTCTACCTCTTTTTCTCGTGCTACAAAATTCAAGTCTGTAGGGACTTTCTTATACATCTTTAGCGACCTCCATTTCTCCATATATAAAAAAAGCTCCCATCCCGTAATCAGGACGAAAGCCTCACTATATCTCCGTTGTACCACCTATTACCGCATACCAGCATATGCTTTCCCTTAACGCAGAAAATACGTCCTGACCTACCGCCAATGCCTTCAGCCGGAAACTCCGGAGTGATATTCGAACCCATGCTACTTTCGCCAGGCTTCCACCCTCCCCGGCTCTCTTTGGATTTCCCATGGTCCTACTGTCTCCATCAAAGTTTTTCTTCCTATTATGATGTGGTTATACTAATACTACCGTATTTTTTAATTATAGGGATTAAAAAAAGAAATGTCAAGGCTATTTTGATTTTCAGCCTGTGTCCATAAGGGTACAAAGGAGAACGGGTACCGATTCATTTTCATGAAATTCGATACCCGTTCTACATGCTTTCATCCATTGGTTCCTAAATACCTCTCACGTTTTGTTTTTTGCATTGCGTTTTCTGGATGCTCTATATGAATTTTTTCCCGTTCCTTTCGCTTAAAACCATCTACAATCAAAATTCTCTGCATCGCTATTTTCATTCTTCTATATTGTTATCCAGCTACCGAATAAAAATTCAATCGGGACGAATCAAAAATTACCCATCGGATGAATATTTCTCTGCAGTTATAACGAACTATAGGCATATAAGAGATTGGTAGATTTTCATTCCGGCTTATTTCAATTTTTCTGCCGCTTTTTCCGGTTCTCGGCTAAGGTTTAACGGTTTTGCCTTTTGCCTGAATCAGCCCATTTGCTATTTCAGACGAAACTTATGTTTTCGGCGGAATCACCCTCCTTTTCTCTGTCATTCTCCGAAATAAATTGGTACATCGGATTTGAAATTATTTTCTTTTGTTTATGGCTTTATTATATACTATCTCTCTGTATTTTGCAAGACTTTTCTTTAAAAAATAATAAGTTATTTATTAATTTTCAAATTGTATTGTTTAATTTAGATTATTTAATCATTTGTGAATATTTGTTTGTTTTTTATGTCACAATTTACTTCGTTAAATTTTTGTCAATTCCATTGTTTTTTTGTAAACTTATGGTATAATGTGCGAAAAGGTTTAGTAAAAGGAAAAAAAAAGGAGAACAGCTATGAGCCAGCGCAATTTAACTTTATTAACAGACCTTTATGAATTAACCATGATGCAAGGTTATTTTAAAGAGAAAGATGCCAACGAGACCGTTATATTCGATGTCTTCTACCGCAGTAATCCGGGTGGTAATGGATACGCGATCTGCGCAGGCTTGGAACAGGTCATTGAATACGTAAATGAGCTTCACTTCGACCAGGAGGATGTGGATTATCTTAAATCTACCGGCCTTTTTGAAGAAGACTTTCTGGAATATCTCCACCATTTTAAATTTTCCGGCGACATCTACGCCATTCCAGAGGGCACGGTCATATTCCCTCGCGAACCCTTAGTTAAGGTCATTGCCCCCATTATGGAGGCTCAGCTGATTGAAACTGCTTTGCTTAATATTATCAACCACCAGAGCCTGATTGCTACAAAAGCGGCCCGTGTTGTATTCGCTGCTGCCGGTGATGGGGTTATGGAATTCGGACTGCGCCGGGCCCAGGGACCTGATGCAGGAATTTACGGTGCAAGAGCTGCCATGATTGCAGGCTGCATCGGAACCTCTAACGTACTGGCTGGAAAAATGTTTCACGTTCCGGTGAGAGGAACCCATGCCCACAGCTGGATCATGAGCTTCCCCGATGAACTGACCGCATTCCGCAACTATGCAAAGCTTTATCCCACGGCATGCATTCTTCTGGTGGACACCTATGATACGTTAAAATCCGGTGTTCCCAATGCCATCAAGGTATTTAAGGAAATGAGGGAAGCCGGAATTCCTCTTACCACCTATGGAATCCGTTTAGACAGCGGAGACTTGGCATACCTTTCCAAAAAGGCTAAGAAGATGCTTGACGAGGCCGGATTTACAGACGCAGTGATCTCCGCCTCCAATGATCTTGACGAGACTTTAATCAACAGCTTAAAGATTCAGGGCGCTACGATTAACTCCTGGGGTGTTGGAACCAATTTAATTACTTCTAAGGACTGCCCTTCCTTTGGCGGCGTCTACAAACTGGCGGCGATTTTGGATAAAAAGACCGACCAGTTTATCCCCAAGATCAAGCTTTCTGAAAATGCGGAAAAGATCACGAATCCTGGGAACAAGGCCATCAAGCGTATTTACAGCAGGGAAACCGGTAAGATCATTGCAGATTTAATCTGCCTGGATGGGGAAACCTTTAAAGAAAACCATTCTCTGCTCCTCTTCGATCCCATTGAAACATGGAAGAAAACGCACCTTGCACCTAACAGCTATACCATGCGGGATCTTCTGGTTCAGATATTTAAAGACGGGAAATGCATTTATGATACTCCTGCCGTTATGGACATCCAGTCCTACTGTAAAAAGGAACTGGATACCCTTTGGGATGAATCCCGCCGTCTGGTAAATCCCCATGAGGTTCACGTTGACTTATCCAATGAGCTTTGGCATATGAAGAATCAGCTGTTAGAAAGCTATCATTTCAGAGACTGATCTTATCCGGCCTGTCCATTGTTCACAGTCTGGTCATAATCTTTTTACAGCCTGGTCAAATTCTCTTCATATTTGAACGATATACTGAAATCATCAGAAAAAGATGTTGCCAACATACTTTGAGATAAAATTTTTTTTCATAATTGCCGGTATTCCTCGATGGGATACCGGCTCCTCCCTTTTTTAGGGTTTCTTTTTATCCTGTCACTCTACATCTGTTTCCTTACAACCGTGTACTCATCCCCGAATTTAAAATGTGGGCAGCTTTGAAAGGAGTTGCTTAAAAAGCGTATCATCTCATCCTCATCCAGATTAATCTCACACTCATAGCATTCGTATTCTTCATTATAATCATAGTGTATACAATGTTCACAACTCGACTTCTGATCCATCTTCATTTCTCCTCATGCATTTTTCCTTCTATAATAAGCTCCGCCCACTGCTTTTTTAAGCAGCCTTCCTATGGTCCCGTCGATGATCCAGGCGGCTGCCAGGGATATGAGAAACGTAAGGATCGTCTCACAAAAGATTTTAGGAACGTAATAATGTCTTAGAAACGTCTTTTCCACCAAGCCTCTGGCTGCCTGTCCCAGAACCAGATAGTGAATTAAATAGATGGAATAGCTGTACCTGCTTATGAAGCTCACAGCTTTTGCAAGGACAGGCGCCTTGATATCCCCAAAACGTTCAAAAAACATAAAAATAGCCGCGGCCATTGCCATCATTGTGGGGGCTAAGTCGTGAATTCCCGGTGTAAAGGATGGCGTAACACACTTTTGAACCATAGTAATGCCAAAGCCGGCGATACCGAGAACCGCAAAGGGAAGATAGCTGCTGCTGCCATACAGGCGTTTTAATGCATATCCCAGGACGAAATAGATGAACCAGCCCTTAAACAGCATATATTGAAACCCCTCTCCTATGTCCAGGCCCAAAGCCGGAAGATAGGTACAGATTCCCTGGACAATCACCATAAGTGCCAGAAAAAATTTTAAATCCCTGTCGCTCATGGCCTTCATCATACGGGCTAAAAAGGGGGCGCAAAGATACAGCGCCATGATCACATACATAAACCACATATGGGACGTCATGGGAATGGTTCCGGTTAAAAGTCCCTTTCCAAAGACTGCCAGATGCTCCTGCCACCGAAGGGGCACCACTCCCAGATAGATTGCATAATACCAGTAATAAATCCCGCTGTAACATACAAAGGGAAGAACAATTGTCTGAAACCTGCTCCAGTAAAATCCCGGAATATCCTCTGTTCCGGATTTTAAAAGGAAAAGTCCGCTTAGCATAAAATAAATCCCTACAAATGACAAAAGCACCGGCGAAAGAGCAGCCGAAAACAGCCACTGTTTATAGTTTAGCGTCTCACCGGGAACCGCATGAACCATGATGATGGCAAAGACCGCAAGAGTCCTTAAGTAATCGTATTTCACTTCCCGCTTTTTAAGTCCCATATCTCTTCCTCCCTGCTTTCTCTGGGTTTAGAAAAGTATAGCATATAAAATCCGATTTTGACAATTTTTTTATTTTGTTAAAAAAAGTGTAGACAAACTGAAATTCCTATGGTATCATAATGAAGTTGTCAGAGATGACATACATAAAACGGCCTATTGGTCAAGCGGTCAAGACGCCGCCCTCTCACGGCGGAAACCCGAGTTCGATTCTCGGATAGGTCATAAAAAGCAAAACCCTGGTTTTTCCAAAAGGAAAATCAGGGTTTTTTGTTTCTTTTCTCTTTATTTTCCGGAAGACGCCACCGTAAGCTGCCAGATGGTCCTTCCATTCTGCCAGAGTTGCACATACATTGTCCTGCACTTTTTGTATCTGGCAAATAGTTTAACGGCCTCACACTCGTTGGAATACACCTTCCAGCATCCGGTGCATTTACAGTTCTTTCCACCATTTTGGATAAATCCCACTACATCTCCCAGCGGATAGCCGAGAAAAACTCCGATCTCATGAGGAAATTCTCCTTCTTGATTCAGCCTCTCTTTCAGCCTATTTAATGCAGAATCCACTTTCATATGCTCATAGCCGTAGGCCTGCAGAAACTTACTAACTTCCGGCCGGTTTAAATCAGCCTGCAAAAGAGCCTTCCGGTAGACATAAATCAGTGCCTTATTCCCGCGCCTGCATAACAAAAGCAAGGATATTCCCTTCTCTCCTAGCTGGTCGTTTAGGCAAGTGAGCTGGCTAGCCAAGTCCATTTCCGGCGAAAAAGGATGGCTGAACAAGTTTGCCGGCTTAATGGAGGCCAATGTGGGGGAACAATATTCAATTAGAGATTTTTCTAGCAGCATATCTGTACCTCCGCCTGTTTTCATGCTTTCCGGAACATCCCATAACAGTTATTTCTCTGTTATGAATAGTATAAGCAGCATCGGCTTGGATACATTTCCAATTTTTGTCAGAATTTCTTCATTTCTTTCATACTTTCTTTAGAACCTGGTCAAATTTCCTTCACAATTTTCCTGTATGATAATATTATAAACATAAAAGCAAAAGAAAAGTGGTCAGAGCGCTTACATATATGTTTTTACTAAGTCGGCAGAGTTGCCCTGAAAGGCTTCTTTGCCGGCTCAACCTAATAAAAAGAGCCGGAATTGCTGCCATCCTTTTCCGATGTTTTTATATCACATACAGTAAAAGTACCGCTGCTCCATCGATGATTACTCATCAATGGGGCAGCGGTACTTTCATTTTGAAATAAAGCAGGTCTCTCCGTTCATCTATTGGTCAGTTTCCACGATACCGAGAGCGTCGTCTCCCTTTCTTGCCTTTTCCATCAAAAGAGAGGCCATTTTCTGAAAATTACCTCCCGAAACAGAGGCACCGCTTACAGCATCGATTCCCTTGTCGCTTTGTGATGCCAGGAAACCAGCAGCATATGTTCGTGTATAGCGGTTGGGATATGTCCCTTTTTTATCGAGCATATTGCGCATATAGGGAATGTCCCAGGATTTGATGAATCCGCTTGAATTCCTGGAATTGTACTCAACCGTAACGATTTTACTGCCACTGACACGGATGGTGACAAATTCCTTCCAGCCATTGATGTAATCTGACATTTCTACCGTGTAAAAACCATCCTCCAGCCTGCTTTCCTCTTTCTTACAGCCGCTTACGGAAAACATAGTCATAAGGACCAGGAAGATCACGATAAAGCGTTTTCTTTGATTCATTTTCCATCCCTCCCTACCGGACCGGAGCGAAGACGGAAGCGTCCGGACATTTCTTCTAGACTTTGAGCCTGTTGTGCCAGATCCCCGCTTAAAGAAGCTACGGCACTGCTTGATTCAAGGTTTTGACGGGCGTGCCGGGATATCTGGGAGATATCTAGAGACGCATTCTCAAGGCTTAATTTCTCATTTCCCACAAGTTTTGCCAGGTCCTCTGTTATCTCATAAGTCTGTCTGGAGATATCCGTCAGCTCATTTAAAGAATGAGCGGTAAGATTGGCGTACCTGGCCCCCTCTTCAATCGCCTGTTGGGAATGCACAATCATCTCGGCTGTACGCTTTGAAGATTCCGCACTTTTTTCAGCAAGGTCACGGATTTCATTTGCCACTACGGCAAAACCTTTTCCTGCTTCGCCTGCATGGGCAGCTTCAACACTTGCATTCAGGGCAAGAAGGTTTGTCTGGAATGCTATTTCTTCCAGGAATTTTGTGATTTTTGTTATTTCGGCCGCATTATGGTTGATATTCTCCATGGCCTGAAGGGTATTTTCCATATGTTCATCTCCCTTTGACAGCTTTTCCATGGACTTCTCCATTAGTTCACGGGCGGTTCTTGCATGCTCATCCACGATAACGATGTCTTTTGAAATGGAGTCTGTCTCCTCAACGAGCCTGTCTATGGACATGGACTGATGGCCGGAAGATTCATTCATAATGCGGGCGCTTTGAGATACATCCTGGGCCGCACGGTTCAGGGTCTCAGCCGATCTCTGGAGATCATTGATTAACAGGTTTAAGAAATCCGTAATATTATGAATGGAATCTTTCATAACCACAAAATCTCCTGCAAATTGATCGCTGACGCTGACGTCTAAATTGCCGGCGGAAAGCCGTTCCAGGGCATCTTGAAGCTGGGAAATGTATCCGTTCACCTGTTCAATGGTCTCTTTCAGTGAATTGGAAAGGATCTGTGCCTCGTCATTTGTCATCATCACTTCCACGGAGCTTGTCAAATCACCCTGAGCCAGCTTCTGTATCCGATCTGTTACACTGCTCAAAGACTTTGAGATTTTTCCTGCAAACCGGGCGATAAACAAGATTGCAAGCAGGGTAAGGGTTATAGTAATTCCTATATTGATCCTTACAGCAGTGTTTACGATATTCATAAAGTCTGATTTTGGCGTTATGATGGCCAAATACCAATTAGCACCTCGTACAGGTGCATAAACAACAAGAGTATCCTTCCCATCCAAGGACACAGAAGCGGATCCAATCCTTCCTGATTTCATAGCGTCAAATACTTCCAGGAGCTTTCCATTATCTTTATATAGAGAATATACATTCTCTCCGCTCCTG
>Ga0213825_1000413_pt1 | contig 31406 bp, 30 predicted proteins | sample MC6MC0900MG_FD_179896 | JGI IMG/M metagenome (GOLD analysis project Ga0213825, IMG submission 179896) | Enriched soil aggregate microbial communities from Iowa State University, Ames, United States - MC6-MC0900-MG | ecosystem: Environmental > Terrestrial > Soil > Unclassified | place: USA: Iowa...
GTGGGCGACCTCATGTCTACCGCCTTAAAGGAAACTTCAGAGGGAGGCCTGGCCGCAACCCCTACCGGCTGCCGCCTACGCAAGCAGATCTTTGGAACTGATTCCGCTTCTTCATGAAGCCGTATTCAGGTACGTATATTCGTATTTCATTCCTCTCTTCCATGATAAAAGTATACCCTAGGGTAATTCTTTTAAAAAAGAAGCACCGCCCATGACTGTCCTTTCGTCATGGTGCAGCGCTCCTTTTCCAGCATTTTTTATTTATTTTTCAAGTTTTTTCTTATAAATTTCTATAACCTTTTTCATGGCTTCCTGACCTGGCGCTCCAATCGTCATCCTCTTTTCCACACAGGTCTTTAAGCTGATCGCCTCATATATATCTTCCTCAAACACCGGACTGATGGCCTTATATTCTTCCAGACTCATATCATCCAGGGCAATGCCCTTTTCAATACAGAAAAGTACAAGCTGTCCTACGATCCCATGGGCATCCCGGAAGGCCACTCCATGGTTAACCAGATAATCAGCCGCATCCGTTGCATTGGTAAAGCCGTTCTTTGCGCTGGCTTCCATCACATCCTTTCGGAAGGTCATAGTGGAAATCATTCCGGTAAACAAGGCAAGGCATCCCTTTACCGTATCAATGGCGTCAAAAGCCAGTTCCTTATCCTCTTGCATATCCTTGTTGTAGGCAAGGGGAATTCCCTTCATGGTAGTCAAGAGAGACACCAGTGCGCCGTAAACCCTGCCTGTCTTTCCCCGGATCAATTCCGCAATGTCCGGGTTCTTCTTCTGAGGCATAATGCTGCTTCCGGTGCTGTAGGAATCATCAATTTCCACAAAACGGTATTCATTGGTGTTCCAGATAATAATCTCTTCACAGAATCTGCTTAAATGCATGGCAATGGTCGATAAAGCACTTAAAAGCTCGATTAAGTAATCCCGGTCGGCCACAGAATCCATGCTGTTAAGAGTCGGTCCGTCAAAACCTAAAAGCTCTGCCGTATATTCCCGATCCAGAGGATAAGTAGTTCCGGCCAGGGCGCCGGAGCCAAGGGGACAGTAGTTCATCCTTTTTTTAATGTCATGAAGGCGGGAATGGTCCCTGTCAAACATTTCAAAGTAAGCACCTAAGTGGTGAGCCAGAGTGATAGGCTGCGCTTTTTGCAAATGGGTAAATCCAGGCATATAGGTATCCAGATTTTCTTCCATAAGCGTTAATAGCTCCGCAAGAAGCCCTTCCACCAAACTATTTAGTTCATCAATCTCGTCTCTGGTATACAGCCTCATGTCAAGAGCCACCTGGTCATTGCGGCTCCGTCCGGTATGAAGGCGCTTTCCTGCCTCCCCGATCCGTTCCGTTAAAACTGCTTCCACGAAAGAATGGATGTCTTCATGCTCCCCCGTTATTACCAGGGCCCCGCTTTCCAAATCCTCCCGGATCTCTGTAAGGCCTTTTACGATCTTATCTCTGTCTTCCTCCGTAAGAAGCCCTTGTTTTGCCAGCATCTTCACATGGGCAATGCTTCCCTCAATATCCTGATGATAGAATTTTTGGTCAAATGATATGGATGCATTAAAATTGTGAACCAGCTGATTGGTTTCTTTTGTGAAGCGTCCGCCCCATAGTTTCATAATTTAGAATTCTCCTTTCCTTTGTATTGCTGCGGTTATTCACCTGTAGTATGAACCCGCATGGGTCTGCGCTTTTTCCCTTTTCCTGAAGATACACCTGCAAGTATCAGTAGAAAGATTACGCTTCCAGCCGTTATGATACCGCCTTTTTTAAGTCCCTCTGGCATATATTCCATAGAAATCTCATGGGTTCCGGCAGTCATATGCACGCTTAAAAACGTATCAAATATTTTATATGGCTCCACGGCTTTCCCGTCAACCTTGACGGTCCAGCCCTTGTCATAGGGAATGCTTAAAAACAGCAGGCCGGCTTTATCAGCTGTGACGGTTCCCTGGATCTGCGTATCTGTCCATTTTGTAAGCTTCATGGAGTTTCTGTCTAAAATGTTGTATACAGACTCAAGGCCCTCAGGCTGAAACCGGTAAGCGACCGCTACCAGATCCTGATCATTATCATCGTTTCGCAGGGTAATCTTTTCTCCTGATTCCAAATAACCAAGTTCCAGCAGATAGCCGCGGCTTACATTATCAAAGCTTTTGCTCTTTTCACCCAATTGGGCGTTAACCTTTTCAACCTTTTTATTGCTGACAAACACATAATAGTCTCCATCCGTTTCCGGTGTAAACGTAAAGCTTTTCCCGGTGATTTCGCTTGGAATCTCAGAAAGTACCGGAGTGCCTCCTAATACCACAGAAAAGTCATTCTGGACCTCCGCCGGGTTTGTTAAGTCCAGCTGCCAGTTATCCTCAAAGTCATAAGGCAGCAGAAATCCCAAAGACAGGGCATAGATGTTTTCCCGTAGATACATATCATCTTTTGCATCAATCGGTTCGGATATGCCATCATACTCAGTTTCTTCCGAGTACAGCCCGTATTTTACCGCAAAAAGTGCATCTACCAGAGGCGTGCTTCCTGTAATGCTGTAAGCATTGGTGGAGCCTTCACAACCTAATTTTTTAAAGAATGCCGTAAGATCTGCATTGGCGGTAGAAGAAAAAAGGGAGACCGTAGGAAAGTTCAGCCAGGCTCCGTCATTTTTGGTTTTTCGGGTGACCTTTTCGATCCTGTAAAAAGAGGTACCCGGAAGCAGGCTTTCTGCCAGCTCCGAAGACGCTTTATTATCCTTCACATAGCTGGTCCTGCTGGTGGTCGTCACACTGGTGACCGTGGTATTAACTGCGGCTTCTAAGGAGACCACACCAAGGGCCAGAAGTACCAGCACGTTCCGGCTGACCCCCTTCTGATAAAGGTTGATAAGGCCGGCATAAAAGGAAAGGAACAAAATAGCCACATAAAATACGGAAAAATGATAGGCCTCATCCGTTATAAGCTTCTGCGCCATCAAAACAAAGACCACCGAAGCAAAAAAGGCCATTACTACATGCTTCCATGGAATCTCATGTAAGTGGATATAAGCCTGATAGCACGTAAACAGCATGAGAAAAATATAAATAAAAGACTGTCTGCATGGCAGGCTGTTGGGATAATGAAACCCATGCCAGATAAAATTCAATGTATTAACGGAAAAGCTGGCAAAGAAAAACAGCAGCAGGGAACACATAACGATCTTTTCCCTTTGCCTGATCTGTTTACATCCCAGGTAAAGAAGGAAGAACATGAGAACTGCCACTCCGCAGTAAATATTTGGCCAGTGATCCAGCCCGATCTCCGGCTCCACCGCAGGAAGATGCCTGGCAATCATATCAAATATGGAAAAGTAGGAGCTGATGGTCTGGGGAAAATTAAAATCTCCCGAAGCGGTCGACTGCAGCGCATAAATTTCAGGAAGCAGAACGACAGCGGAAAGACCTCCTGCCAATAGGGAAAACAGGGCAAACAATCCCCCACGAATGAAGATTTCCTTCCAGGACTTCAAGCCTTCCAATACAAGAAGAGCAATAAAGTAAAACACCATAAAAATACATATCATAATGGATATGTAATAATTTGATAAAATTGATAATCCCAATGTGATACAGTATAAGAAACACTTTTTTTCTTTTACCAGGCTCTCAAGGCCCAGCATAATGAGCGGGAATAGAAGAATACAATCCAGCCACATAATATTCCAGCTGTAAGCTGCCATATACCCGGACAGAGCATAGAAAATGCCAAAAAAAGCGACTCCAAAATCCATGGTCTTGCTATGCCTGCGAAGATACCAGGAAAAGGAAAGACCGCTTAAACCGATCTTAAATACGATCATATAGGTCATAAATTCTATGACGTAGTTCTTCGGACAGAGTACCAGCAGCCAGTTTAAAGGACTTGCCAGATAATAGGCATAAAGGGCGGCAAAATTCACACCCATACCAATATCCCAGCTGTACAGAAGGCTTCCGCCGTGAGTCAGTTTGTAACGGAACTCAGAAAAAAACGGAGCATACTGATGATACATATCAGTCCTTAAAAAGCTCTCTTCACCAAAAGGAAAAATTCCCCGCTGGGCAAATATGATGACCATGATCACCATTGGCACAAAAAATGCAGCTAAGAGTCCGTCGGAAGGCCTTACCAGGCTGGCGGAACTTCTCTCTTTTTTACCCATGATCCTTTCTTTAAAGCTTTCTAACTGCCCTATTTCCAATTCTTCCTCATCTTCGTCATCTCCCGGTTCCTCAGGAACCTCCATAAAATTCTGATCCGGAACGGAATCTTTTATCTGCCCTAAGTCCTCTCCATAATCCATATCCCCGTCATATAACTCCTCCATCCCGTCAACCGGTATATCAAGACGTATCCTGGGTGCGGATGCCAGGTCAAGTTCCTGTTCCGCCTTTTCCCCCTGGGGATCGTAAGTCTCCCTTTTCCCTTCATATCCTTCTTTAAAGTCCTTTTCCCCTGTTGTAATTTCTTTTTCACCTGATGTCATTTGCAGCATATCCTCTAGTTCTTTCGATATCTTTTCAATCTCGTCATCGTGTTCCATTTCATTTACCTCTCTCTACAGGGGTTCTTCCTTTCTCTTCCGGAATATGAAAGCCTTGCTGAATCCATAGTTTGCAATGACTACGACCACGGATACCAGGATTTTACTTACGTATTCATCCATTTTGAGCCAGGAAACCATTATCACCATAAGAACCATTTCCATGACACCTGACGCTGCTCTGCATGCGGTAAACGATAGAATCTCCTTCATGACAAAGCTCAGATGCAGGTCATAGCTTTGAAAAACAAAGATTTTATTTACTATAAAGGCAAAGAGGACGGAAACAACCCATGCTGCCGCCGTAGCGGCCCGGTAGTCTATGCCGGTCTTCACCATAAACCAATAGACAACCCAATTAACCAGGGTTGTCAGCACTCCAAATATCAAATAGGAAATGACTTCCCGGTTCATGACCTTGTCCCAGATTTTTCTAATCATCTTTTCTCTCCTGCAAAATTAGTTTTCCTCTTTTCCGCCCATGTATATTGGGCATACAGGTATACCCGCAGGGTATTTCCTCTATTGTATTATAGGGAAAGAAAATTGTAAAGGGATTCTAAGGCTTCACTGCCAGAAACTCCCTGGCTCCCTGAGAATAATGCACCTCATAATCCTCCGTAATAAACACGCCATACACGCCTTCCATAGAATCCAAAAGCTCCATTCCCTTATTAAGTCCAAGGGAAAAACAGGTGGTAGAAAGAGCATCCCCGTCAGCGGACCGTTCCGACAAAATAGTGACGGACACAAGCCCATTTTCATATGGATATCCATCCCTTGGGTTTAAAATATGATGGTAGTTCACACCATCCTTAACAAAATGCCGCTCATACACCCCGGAGGATACCACGGACATGTCATTAATATTCAAGGTTTCTATGGTTTCATTCCGATCTGCGTAAGGTTTTTGCAGGCCTATTTTAAATGGTGTGCCATTAGGCTTTTGCCCCACGCAAAGGACATTTCCGCCCAGATTAATCACAGCACTCGTTACTCCCTGCTCTAAAAGAAAATCCTTCATCCGGTCTGCAATATATCCCTTGGCGATTGCCCCAAAATCAAGAGCAGTATCCGGAGATAAAAAAGTAAGAGTATTTCCCTCAAGCGTTAAATTCCGGTAATCAACCTTATTCCTGGCCTCCTGGATCTTTGCATCAGGTGGTACAACCGGGTTGGGGGATGTAAAATCCCATAGAGAGGATAAGGGCTCCACAGTAATGTCAAAAGCCCCATCTGATTTTTGGGAATAATAAAGGCTCTTGGAAATAAGAGCCTCCACATCCGGAGATACTGTTACGGTCTTTTCACCGGCAGGTCTGTGATTTAACTTATACACTTCACTGCCCTCAATGGTTTTACTGAAAATATTTTCATAGGATCGGCATAAATCCAAACAGTCCGATAAAATTTTAGGATCATCCTTATCATAAAGAGTCACGGTTACAAAGGTGTTCAGCATAAAATCGGATTTGCTGAGCGGTTCCACCTTTCTTTCACAGCCCATAAGTAAAAGTGCTGTCATACCTGCGATCAAAACAACTGCTATCCCTTTCTTCATCCCATGTCCTCCAGCTTCTTACATGCTTCCCTGGCATGATCCAGGAACATCCTGCGGACTCCTTCCAGTTCTCCCATGCCCTTTAACCGGCAGACCACCTGATAGCCGTCAGTCTCCAACTGACTTTTCCAGGACTCTTCGCCTTCTCCTGCCATATCATTATGAGCATGATCCCCGGATACGATCATAAGCGGCTGCAGCACCATACGGCCGGAACCGGTTTTATCCACCTCTTCTTTCACAGCTTCAAAGGATGGTTCCGCCTCCACGGTTCCTATATGATACCTGCTGTATCCATTCTGCTTAAAAACCTCCGCCAAGCGTGGATAGCACTCATTGGCTTCATGTACCGTACCATGTCCCATGAATAGGATCTCCGTTCCTTCCCGATCATATTCCTTTGTGTCCTCTGCCAGCACGCTGCAAAGCCTTTTATAATCCTCTTCCTCCGAAAGCAGCGGCTTTCCGCACAGGATCCGGCGGAACCGGTTCTCATACTGCTTAACGGCAGCTAACATGCCGTCATTCTCTTCCCCTCCCATCACAAGGGTGGGCTGAACGACTACACGCTGAAAACCTTCCAGAGCCAGCTTTTCCAGAGCTTCCGCCACACTGTCTATATAAATGTTGTCTCGCTTTTTTAATATTCCAATAATAATCCGGCTTGTAAATGCCCGGCGCAGCTCATACTCAGGAAACTCTTCCTTTATGGACTGCTCGATGGCTTCTATGGTTTTCATTCTGCTTTCATGATAAGTAGTTCCAAAACTCACTACTAAAACTGCCTGCTTCATTCTGATATCCCATGCTTTCTGTTATGGTTCGGTAAGTCTGAACTTCAATTATTTTCCCGATTACCATATCATAGATGAACTTTACTGTCAAACCTCTTTTCACGCACAACAGGCGCAAAACCAAAGGTTCTGCGCCTGCCGCACACATTGCATTCATATGCTGGAGATTATTTAAAAATCTACCTCTTTATCATAGTAACAACAGGTTAACAGTTTCTCCATCTCAGCGGCCGTGATCGGTCTTGGGTTGGAGCCGGTGCATGCATCACCTACTGCCAGCTCTGCTACTGTCCCTAATTTATCATTGAACTCTGCTTCGTCAATGATTCCGCCTTCATACTCCTTAATACAAGCAGGAATACTAAGCTTTTCATTCATGGAACGGATCTCTGCAATCAATGCATCAACCAGTTCTTCATCATTATTCCCCTTCAGATCAATGAAGCGGGCAATTTCTGCATAACGCTTTGCAGCCTCCGGAACTTTGGAATTAAATTTAACTACCTTTGGAAGGTACATGGCATTTGCACAGCCATGAACAATATGTCCCCCTGAATAAGCGGCACCTGTTTTATGGGCCATGGAATGAACAATTCCTAACAATGCATTAGAAAATGCCATACCAGCCAGACACTGGGCATTATGCATGCGGGCACGGGCTTCCTTGTCCCCGTTATAGGAATCAATTAAGTCATTATGTATCATCTTAATTGCATGAAGTGCAAGAGGATCGGTGTAGTCACAATGGAGGGTTGATACGTAAGCTTCCACCGCATGAGTCAGAGCATCCATACCGGTATGGGCGGTCAGCTTCTGAGGCATGGTCTCAGCCAGGTCCGGATCAACGATTGCGATATCCGGTGTGATGTTGAAATCTGCCAGCGGATATTTCACTCCCTTTTTATAATCCGTAATGACACTGAATGCCGTTACCTCTGTGGCCGTACCGGAAGTAGACGGAATGGCACAGAATCTTGCCTTTGTTCTTAAAGTCGGGAAATTAAAGGGAATGCATAAGTCCTCGAATGTGGTATCAGGATATTCATAAAATGCCCACATTGCCTTTGCCGCATCAATAGGAGATCCTCCGCCGATTGCAACGATCCAATCCGGCTCAAATTCCCGCATCATTTCTGCACCCTTCATCACCGTATCCACACTGGGATCCGGCTCTACGCCCTCAAACAGCTTTACTTCCAATCCGGCTTCCTTCAGGCAGGTTTCCACCCTGTCAAGAAATCCAAAACGTTTCATGGAGCCGCCGCCGACAACCACGATCGCCTTTTTTCCTTTTATATTTTTAAGCTCTTCCAGAGCGCCTTTTCCGTGATATAAGTCTCTCGGTAATGTAAATCTTGCCATCGTATAATCCTCCTTGTGAGTATCCAGTTCTTTGCTATAGCTATATTGTAGCTCAAACAAGCATGAAATACAAAGGTAAAAAAATATATATCAGTATATAAATACTGATATATATTTAACATTCTTATTCTAAAAAAATATTCTTCACTGCCTCCAGCTGGTTTAGAAACTCTTTATCCCAGGTCGTAAACGAATACCCTTTCCTGTAGATCAGAGCATCCCGATATGTCCCGGCCTTTTTTTTGCACTGCCGTTCCACCAGGTCATACCTTGTAAGGAGTTCTTTTGGCATAGGTGAGACCCACATATACGTATGAGGATCTTCCTCCAAAAGGTCGAACTGGCTTCCCCGCTCAAATACGTAAACACATTTTGGAGATTCCGGAGCTCTTCCTTTCTTTTCATAATTCTCCCGACGGCCTGATGGTCCGTCGCCATGAGCAATTTCAATATATGGCAGCAAATCTTCCGCCATAATTTCCTTTTTCCCTGCCAGAGGATGATCTTTGGACATAAGAAGCCTTAGGGAGTATTCCGAAACCAGTTCCAATAGAAGGCCTTTTGCAGCTGCTGTCTGTGCATAGTAGCCTTCTGAAGAAGACTGATACCGAATAATTCCCAGATTGTATTCTCCTGTTTCCACATCCTTTAAGGTATCTGCGGAATTTGTCTCCCGCAGCCATACATTCATCCCCTCTTCCTTGTCCAGGCTTCGGATAAACTTAGAAAATGCAAGGCTTAAATAACTTGCCCTTGGCATGGAAAGGGAAAATTCCACCCCTCCCACCTGATCCGGTTTATATAAATGTTCCATTTTCTCGATCTGGTCCAGGACATTTCTGGCATGCTCCAGAAAAATCCTTCCTCTTGCCGTAGGAACCACGCCCTTGGAAGTACGTCTGAAAATCGGTGCGCCAAGGCTTTCTTCCAACGTTTTAATCGCCTTGCTTAAATTTGGCTGGTCCATATAAAGGTTGGCAGCCGCCTTAGTTATGGAGCCGGTTTTTTCCACCTCCACGGCATATTGTAACAATACAGTATTCAATTATCTTCCTCCTCAGTCTACTGCATGCCTTCCTTGTCCGCCTCATATAGATATTTGGACAGAGCCGCCAGTGACACAGCCATGTTCTCATTCTGTACCAGAACATGGTCAGGTACGGTTAAGTGGGTGGGAGCAAAGTTCCATATGGCCTTTACACCGCCGCTTACCAGACGGTCGCATACTTCCTGGGCATATCCCGCAGGTACCGTGATGATGCCGATGTGAATGTTCATTCTCCTGCAGAGGTTTTCCAGCTTGTCCATGGGAAAAACCGGCTTGCCTCCTGTTTTTGTATTCACTCTTCTTCCATCAGAATCAAAGGCCAGGACAATCTCCACTCCGTACTGCTCAAACCCTTTATAAGACAGCAAGGCTTTTCCCAGGGATCCGACTCCTACCAGAGCCGCCTGGTTCGTATTATGAAACCCTAAGAACTCTTCCATATCTCTGATTAAGTCCTTCACCACATATCCCAGTTTAGGCTTTCCAGCTGTTTTGGCCACCATTGCCAGATCCTTGCGCACCTGGACCTCATTAAGCTGTAGATCCAAGGCAATGGCCGGCGCCGATATGGTCTCTGTTCCTTCTCTGTATTTCCGCTCCAGATAATGATGATACATTGGAAGACGCTCCAGGGTCTTCCTGGATATGCCTCCGACCATATTTTTTTTCTCTTCCATAAGCGTGCCCCCTTATCCATTCTCCCTTAACATTCAAACCTCTTGCGTTTCAGTTCTTAAGACTCTTATTCATGATGAAGGTCTGTAAGAAACATGGCATCCCCAAAGCTAAAGAAACGGTAACGCTCTTTAATGGCTTCCTCATAGGCATGAAGCACATGATCCCTCCCGGCAAGCGCGGATACCAACATTACCAACGTAGATTCAGGCAAGTGGAAATTCGTAATAAGACAATCCAGAATCTTAAAACGGTATCCTGGATAAATGAAGATTTCCGTCCATCCGCTTCCTGCCTTTAAAATCCCTTCCTCCGTGGAAGCAGACTCTACCGTACGACAGCTGGTCGTTCCCACACAGACAATGCGGCCCCCACTTTTCTTCGCCTCATTGACCTTTTTCGCCTCCTCTTCTTCTATAATATAGAATTCAGAGTGCATATGATGGGATTCGATCTCATCTACCTTCACCGGCCGAAAGGTTCCAAGCCCTACGTGAAGAGTCACATGGGCGATGGTTACCCCCATAGCCACAATTTCCTCTAACAGCTCTTTTGTAAAATGCAGACCTGCTGTAGGCGCAGCTGCTGATCCCTCATGCTTTGCATAAACCGTCTGATAACGGTTCTTATCCTTTAGCTGGTGGGTAATATAAGGCGGCAGAGGCATCTGACCTAAGCGGTCCAATATCTCTTCAAAAATCCCCTCATAGGAAAACTGGATCAACCGGTTACCTTCTTCTACCACATCGATCACGGTACCTTTTAACAGGCCATCTCCAAAGGAGATCACAGTTCCCACCTTTGCCTTTTTTCCTGGTTTTACAAGGGTTTCCCAAATATCATTCTCTCTTCTTTTTAATAAGAGGATCTCGATCTTTGCTTCCGTTCCCTCTTTCACTCCAAACAATCTGGCCGGAATGACCTTAGTATCATTAATGACCAGACAATCCCCTTTCCTCAAATAGGAAAGGACATCCCTAAAATGCCTGTGTTTAATCTCTCCCGTATGTTTATCTAAAACCAGAAGTCTGGAAGCAGAACGGTCCTCAAGGGGATCCTGGGCAATCAGCTCCTGGGGCAGATCAAAATAAAAGTCCCTAACGTTCATAATCTTGCTTTCTCCTTTATCAAAAATGCTCCTCTGCAGGGTGCCACGCAGAGAAGCATCTGTTTTACGTATTGTTTGATTGGCTGCTTGAATCAGTTGTTTCCTCCGGCTCTTCTTTCTCATCCATCAGAAGGTGATAAACAGCCAGAAGATTTTCGTCCGACTTTAAAGCATTCTCAAGACCGCTGTTTACCTCTTTTGCAAGCTTTTGCACGGCCTCAGACTGGTTTGCCCTCTCCATAAGTCCAGATTGTTCTGTACTGGTATCTGCTACCAGATAATAGCTTCCATCTGCTGCTGTTTTAACATAACATACAACCAGGCTGGGCGCTAGAGTTTCCGCTTGACGGAATTTGATATCAAATCTGGCATATACCACATAATCGCCATCGTCCACACCCGGAATCGTATAGCATACCAGGTTTTCAAAACTCTGGTAGAATTTTACTTCCTCTTCCATTCTGGTTTTCTGTTCTCTCAACACCTCTCCAGAACAGGTATCACCGAATACCTTTGTAAGAGCCTCTATATCGCAAGTCTTCCTGGCTTTAAAGTATGCTTCCATCAGATCATGAATCGCCGGTATGGCCTCTTCTTGCAGCGTAACCTCTTCCTTTGCTGACTCTGATGGCGTACCCTCAGCCTCTCCTGCCGACGGATCCACTGCTTCTGTGGCCGGATCATTTCCTGCCTGTTCGGGCTTATCCAAAACAATAACGGCAAAAATCAGTATCATCGCTGCCAAGGGAAAAAACAGAAATTTCAATAACCGTCTGATCTCTTCCTTGGAAACCTTTTTCCATTTTTCAATTAAGTCCTTCATATGGGCTTGACCTCCTGGAGAATCAATCTCCTTTTCATTCTAACAAAAAAACAGACAAAAATCAACAAATACTATTGCGCTTTAAAACAATCTATAGTAGAATGTAAAAGATGCATCTGTAGCTCAGTGGATAGAGCAGTGGCCTCCGGAGCCGCGTGCGTAGGTTCGATTCCTATCAGATGCATTTTTTAATTGTCTGGTTCATTTATTTAAAACCCTTGATTTACGGGCTTTCTTACACCTTTCTATTTATAACTCCCATTTTAAAACCAAAGCTTTTTCAGTACTTATTCTTGTGCTAAAAATTAGCCGTAATATTATGTATTCCACTTTTACAGTGTATTTCATGTTGTCCACATTATATTCCTTAATTTTACGTTTCCCTTTCTTTTCACTCTTAACAGCCAAAAGTTTATAGACTCCTTCGCCTCATCACGACTATCGTTGAATTAAACTTACCACTTGATTAATTCCTGAAGTCTCTTCATTTCTCTGTGTTCAAATCCCAATTCCTTCAATGCCTTACAAATACCTTCTGCATATCCCCAATGCCTGTCTGATTTTCGCTGATTCCTTTCACATTCATACATATCATCATTTTTAAAATACTGCTTTACAACTTCAAACTCTTCTCTCGACTGCTCAGCGATTCTAATCGCTTCATATAGTAAATCCTCACATCTTAAAGCTTCACGTTGTGTCATAGTGCAATCCTCCTGTGCTAAAACTATAATATATTTTCAATCATTACATAGCTGGAAAATATTACCAGGAGCAGCACATGACTTACGTTACGCCTAATTCTATTCTTGTTGTAACTCTGCATCACGCAGTTTACATAAATAAACCCAAGGAGGTATCCATATGGTATACGAAACATTTCTGGAAACGATCAAACATTCCTTAAAAGAAAAGCTGGGGCCGGAATTCACCCTGACGCTCCAGCCCATCACCAAGAACAACGGACTGATCCTTCATGGACTTTGCATTGGGAAAGTCGACGAACGGGCAGCCCCCACCATCTATTTAAACCATTTTTATGAATCATACCAAAAGGGCAGGCCTTTTCATGCCATTCTTGATGACATCCTGGCTCTTTACCAATGCAGCCCCTTACCGGGCGAACTTCCTATTGAAGAATTCCTGTCCCAGGAACAGATTATGGAAAAAATCATCTTCCGGCTTATTAACGAACCAGCCAACCGGGAACTATTAAAAGAAGTCCCCCATATTTCCTATCCGGAGCTGGATCTTTCTATTACATTCTACCTTTCCGTTCAAAGAGACGAAGACAGTCTCCTTACTGCGCTCATCTACAACCGACATCAAAAAGCCTGGAACCGGTCTACGGAAGAATTATATCTGGCTGCCAAGTCAAATACTCCCCGCCTTTTCCCGGCCCGTATCCGTTCTCTTCCCGAAGCCATTAAAGATATTGTGAAAAAATCGTCGGAACATGGAGTAAACGAAGATTCCCTGGAAGAATTCTTTGATACCACGCCCCTGTCTCCTCCTATGTACGTACTGTCCAATTCCTCTGGAATAAACGGGGCAGGCTGCCTGCTTTACGAAGGCATAATAAAAGACTTCGCATCATGCAGCGGCAGCGATTTGATCATACTGCCCTCGAGCATTCACGAAGTCCTCATCATTCCATACAGCAAAGACATTTCTTTTGATGAATTAGCAGAAACCGTTTTCTCCATTAACCAGGAAGAGGTACCGGAAGAAGACCGTCTGTCCAACCACATCTATTTCTATTCCAGAAGCAGCAGTAAGCTGTCCATTGCATTCACCTCTTCTGCCCCAATCGGAACAAAGAATCCATGATAAAAATAGCCATTGCTATGGCACCCGAAACCTGAAGCGTTTCCACCAGATAATGGCTGGAAAGATCCGGATTGTTTGCAATCACATAAGACACGCTCCGGTAAATGGACGTTCCCGGAACCGACGGCAGAATGCCTGCCACCAGGAACACCGTGACCGGAGCTTTAAAAATCCGGGCGAAGATATGGCTGGTTAACGCCACCAGCAGGCTGGATAGAAAAGCCGCTGCTATGACAGAACCGGAGGATGCATGCACCAAAAGATAGACAAGCCAGCTGGCTGCTCCGATTCCTCCCGCCAGAATTACATGCTTCTTTGGAAGCTCCAATATTAAAGAAAAGCTGATTACAGCCAGGAAGGCCCCTATCGTCTGTACTACCATGAAAGCCCTCCTGTCAGCCACTGAAATAAGCCCATGCCTGCTCCCACGCCTGCTGCCACTGCAAGAGCGATCACCACCGCCTCCATGATCCTGGCCGTTCCCGAAGCATAATCACCATTTAAGGTATCCCGAATTGCCGTAGTAAATATAACACCGGGAACCAAAGGCATGATAGCTCCGATAATGATAATATCACTTTTAATACCCGGTATAAACCACCGTCCCATAAAAAGGGTGGCTATTGCTATTAAAAATGCACAAAATGCATTGGCGCAGAAATCATTGAGCCTGATTCTTGCGGAAACCTCCATAGCCGCCGCTAAGGAAATTCCGGTCACAGCTGCCGCCAGGCAGTCTCTAGCTCCTCCCCCTAAAAGCAGAGTAAAAAACACTGCCACGCCCATGACTCCAATATCCTTTAGTCTCCTGCCGTATTGAACCGAATCCCGTATATCCGTCAGTCTTACGTAAGCTTCCTCCACTGTCATGCGGTCCTCACACAGCATTCTGGAAACATCATTGACCAGGTAAACCCTGTTTAAGTTGGTGGATCTTCCCGTAACCCTTCGCGCTACCGTTATAGCCTCGATGGCGGGGTCATTAAGGGACGCAAAGATCCCTGTTGAAAAAACAATGGCTTCCGCAGTATTCCTGCCTGCCTTACGTAAAATGTGGTCAATGGTATTCTCCACCCGGTAAATTTCCGCACCGCTTACCAGCATAATCTCACCTGCCAGAACCGCAGTTTCCACAAGCAGCTTATCATTCATAGACTTATTCCTCTGATATTATGTTTAAAAAATAAGACTTCCAATCTGAAATACCAGTACAGAAGCAGCCCAAGCCACTGCCAACTGGAACAACACCATACCAAGGGTCCAACTCATAGAACCCGTTTCCTTTTTAATCGTTGCAACGGCTGCAATACAAGGGGAATACAGGAGGCAGAAAATCATCAACGCATAGGCATTCACGCCGCCAAAGCCAAAACCCCCAAGGATCCCTGAAAGTTCTCCCATTCCCGCTGCGGAATTTATATTGTTGATTCCAAAGAGAACCGAAAAGCTGGAAACAACCACTTCCTTTGCAGAAAGCCCGGATATAAGGGCTACTGCTATCCTCCAGTCACCAAGGCCTGCCGGGCGGAGAACAGGAACCAAAACTCGTCCGATGGCGGCTGCAAAGCTCTTTGAAACATCTGCCACAAATCCTGACGGACCGCTGTTTAACACAAACCAAAGCACAATGGTCGCAAGGAAAATGGTAGTCCCCGCTTTACTTAAATAATCTCTGACTTTGTCCCATACATAGATAGCCACCGTTCTGCCATTTGGTGTCTTATATTCAGGAAGTTCAATCAGCAGGGTATCCTCTTCCTCAGCTTTAGACATCCGGTGGGTCACATAAGCGATCGTAATCGCAACCATGAGTCCGATGAGATACAGGGAATAGGCTACGATCAAAGCATGTTTCGGGAAAAACATCTGGGAAAACAGGACATATATGGGGAGTCTGGCAGAGCAGGACATAAAAGGCGTAATCAAAATAGTCCTCTTCCTGTCCTTTTCACTGGGAAGGGACCTGGCCGCCATAATTGCCGGAACGGTACATCCAAATCCTAATAGCATGGGAAGAAATGCCTTTCCGGAAAGCCCCACCCGCCCCATAATCTCATTCATGACATAAGCAACCCTTGCCATATATCCGCTGTCTTCCAGAAAAGCCAGCGCAAGGAACAGAATAAAAATATTAGGCAGGAACGTCAGGATTCCACCGACTCCGGCTATAATTCCATCTACCACCAGGGAAGTAATCCAGGCGGAAGCATGGATGCCTTCCATAAACTGATACATGTAGGTGGAAAGCATAGTTAAAGCGATTTCAAAATACCCCTTTAAGAAATCACCTACCGTAAAGGTTAAAAAGAACACCAGCGCCATAATACCCAGGAAAAACGGCAGACCCAAAAAGGGATGGGTCAGATATTCGTCAATCTTATCTGAAAAAGCAGCTTTTTGTTCCTTGTTCACCAGGCATTCGTGGATGATGCTTTCTATATAGTCGTATTTCTGATTGATGATCTCTTTCTCATAATTATGGTCTATGATATTGCTTAAATCAAGGGGATGGTCATTCCAGATCTCCTCATCATATTCCAGGAACTTAATGGCATGCCACCTTAGATTATCCATTTTCCCATAATGAGCCTTTAACACGGTTTCTATCTTGGAAATTTTATTCTCAATTTTAGGCGTATAATTTACGACCACGCCTTGAGGGTCTTCTTCATAATGGTGTACTACCGCATGAAGCAGGACATCGAGCCCGGTCCGTTTTCTTGCAGAAACCGGTACCACCGGAATGGACCCCAACATCTCAGGAAGACGATGCAAGTCAATTTCCATTCCCCTGTCCTCAACGATGTCCATCATGTTAAGGGCTAGAATAACCGGCTTTTTAAGTTCCAGAAGCTGAAGGGTCAAATACAGATTCCGTTCCAGGGATGAGGCGTCAACCACGTTGATGATCACATCTACCTCTCCGCTTTCCAGGCATTTCCTTGTTACTTTTTCTTCCAGGGTATAGCAGGTAAGGCTGTAAATCCCAGGGGTGTCAATGACCCGGATGGGGCGTCCCTTGTAGTTAGTCTCTCCTTCCACTCTCTCCACGGTAACACCTGGCCAGTTGGCCACCTTAAGCTTTGCTCCTGTAAATGCATTGAATAAGGTTGTTTTCCCGCAATTGGGATTTCCCACAAACCCGACTCGAATCATTTTGTTTTCCTTATTCATGTTTTGCAGCCTCCCTGATTTCAATTCCTTCTGATATCCTTCTGCCGAGAGCAAGGCGGGTACCCCTGACCTTGATAATCACAGTGCCGCTTCCCTTCTTATTCATCAGGGTAACAGGCGTCAGCTCATTGACTCCAAGAGCCTCCAGCCGCCTGGTGATGGCATCCTTTACCATCACGCTGTAAACGATGTAGGTTTTTCCGATTTCTCCTTCATATAGCTTCATAATAATCTCCTCTGGATGCAGCCATTTCCAACCGATGGCGTTCCAAAGCTCCTGCCTCAAATGCATCCATTGAGATTTTACTCTTATTGAGAATCATTGTCAATACCAATCATCTGTTCTGACAACATTATTTACTTCCTTATTCTTCCATTTCTAAAAGCATCTTTTTTACCTGGACCATCCGGTCACGCAGCTTTGCCGCCTCCTCAAAGTTAAGCTCTGCCGCTGCCTGGTGCATCTTCTTAGTAAGCTCCTTGGAAAGCTTTTCCAGTTCCTTGGCATCCATGGATTCCGGATCCTTCTTAAAGTCCTTCTCATCCTCAATGGCCGCCTTAGATATGGCAATGAGGTCGCGGACTGACTTTTTGATGGTAGTGGGAGTAATTCCATGCTCTTCATTATAGCGCTGCTGGATGGCTCTCCTTCGGTTTGTCTCCTCAATCGCCACCCGCATGGAATCCGTTACCTTATCTGCGTACATGATTACATGGCCTTCGGAGTTTCTGGCCGCCCTTCCTACGGTCTGGATCAGGGATGTCTCCGAGCGGAGAAAGCCTTCTTTATCCGCATCCAGAATGGCCACCAGGGTGATCTCCGGAATATCAAGGCCCTCACGGAGCAGGTTGATTCCAACAAGTACATCAAACACATCCAGACGCATATCCCGGATAATTTCGGAACGCTCCAGGGTATCGATGTCGGAGTGGAGATATTTTATCCGGATTCCCACTTCTCTCATATAATCGGTCAGGTCCTCGGCCATACGCTTGGTCAGAGTGGTGATCAGCACTTTGTTTTTCTTTGCTACTTCCTTATTTACCTCGGAAACCAGATCATCAATCTGTCCCTCCACCGGTCTGACATCAATTTCAGGGTCAAGAAGTCCGGTCGGTCTTATAATCTGCTCCACTCTTAAAAGCTCATGCTCTGCCTCATAAACGGAGGGCGTTGCAGAAACGAACATCATCTGATTGATCTTGGATTCAAATTCATCAAAATTCAAGGGCCTGTTATCAAGGGCTGACGGAAGGCGGAAACCGAAATTCACAAGTGTTGTCTTTCTGGAACGGTCTCCTGCGAACATCCCCCGTACCTGAGGCAGGGTGATGTGGGACTCATCTACCATGATCAGAAAATCATCCGGAAAATAATCGATCAGAGTACAGGGCGCCTCTCCCGGCTCGCTTCCGACCAAATGCCTGGAATAGTTTTCGATTCCGGAACAAAAGCCGGTTTCTTTCATCATTTCCACATCAAAATTCGTCCGCTCCGAGATCCTCTGTGCCTCTAAAAGCTTGTCCTCACTCTTAAAATAAGATACCTGCTCTTTTAGTTCCTCCAGGATTGTCTGAGCCGCGCGCTCCATCTTCTCTTTGGAGACGACGTAATGGGAAGCCGGAAATATGGCCACATGCCCTAAGTCCGCCCGAATCTCTCCTGTCAGGGTATCTATCTCTGTAATGCGTTCCACTTCATCTCCAAAAAACTCGATCCGGTATGCCTCACTGCCGGAATAGGCCGGGAATATCTCCACCACATCTCCTCTTACCCGGAAGGTCCCCCGCCTGAAATCCATATCATTCCGGTCATACTGGATATCAATCAGCTTATGGACCACTTCATCACGGTCCTTTATCATGCCAGGTCTTAAGGAAATAACCATTTCCTTATAATCGATGGGGCTTCCCAAGCCGTATATACAGGAAACCGAGGCCACGATGATCACATCTTTCCGCTCCGAAAGAGCAGCCGTAGCCGAATGCCGCAGCTTATCAATCTCATCATTAATTGCCGAATCCTTCTCTATATAGGTATCCGTAGAAGGCACGTAAGCCTCCGGCTGGTAGTAATCGTAATAGGAAACAAAATACTCTACTGCATTTTCAGGAAAAAATTCCTTGAACTCGCCGTAAAGCTGGGCTGCAAGCGTCTTATTATGGGCAATGATGAGAGTAGGCCTTTGCAGCTTATGAATTACATTTGCCATGGTAAAAGTCTTTCCAGAGCCGGTAACTCCCAATAATGTCTGGAATTGATTGCCCTCTTTGAATCCTTTCACAAGCTGGTCAATGGCCTCAGGCTGGTCACCGGTAGGAGCATATTCCGAATGTAATATAAAGTCCATGATTATTTCACCTCCAACAATGTCTATCACTTCCAATTATAGCATATGGCATAAAAAAAGTATAGCGAAATAGGGAACGTCTGTTCTTTTGGTATTGTAATTCTTCTTCTTTTAGTATATCATACATCCTATACTATGAAACAGCAGGAGGACTATTTATGTACAGTTTTAATAATGACTATAGCGAAGGGGCCCATCCAAAGATTTTAGAAGCCATGATCAATGCCAACTTAATCCAAAAAACCGGATACGGACTAGATGACAACTGCGCCGGCGCCCGTGCCCTCATCAGACAGGAAATCGGCAGAGAGGACGCAGACGTTCATTTTATTGTAGGCGGCACCCAGACCAATCTAATCACCATCGGCACAGCCCTGCGCCCCTGGCAGGCAGTCATCTCCACAGATAAAGGGCATATAAACGTACATGAGACAGGAGCGATTGAAGCCACCGGGCATAAGGTTATCGCCATGCCATGCAAAGACGGAAAGCTGACTCCTGCCCATATCCAGAAAGCTCTGGATCTTCACACCGATGAACACATGGTACAGCCGAAAATGGTCTATATATCCAACTCAACAGAAATAGGCACCCAATACAGCAAAGCAGAGCTGGAAGCTCTTCACCATATCTGCCGCCAGAAGGGATTGTACCTGTTTTTAGATGGAGCCCGCATGGGAGCGGCGCTCACAAGTTCTGTAAATGATTTAACGCTGCAGGATATTGCAAGGCTTACTGATGTATTTTATATTGGCGGAACAAAGGGAGGCGCTTTGTTTGGAGAAGCCCTGGTGATTTGCCATCAGGATTTAAAACCGGACTTCCGGTTTATGGTAAAGCAGCGGGGAGCCATGCTGGCTAAGGGCTGGCTTCTGGGAATCCAGTTTGAGGAGCTGTTTTCTAACAACCTCTTCTATGATTTAGCCTCCCACTCAAATGAGATGGCAGCCATCTTAAGAAAAGGAATTGAAAAGTGCGGATATTCCTTCTATTCGGATTCCATGACAAATCAGCTTTTCCCCATCTTTCCTGACCAGGTAATTGCAAAGCTGGAGAAGGACTTCCTCTTTTCGGTTCAGGAGCGGATCGACGACAGCCATACCGCCATCCGGCTGGTCACCTCCTGGGCTACCAGCGAAGAAGCATGCCGCAGGTTTGTCAGTCTTCTGGAAACATGCTGATGAAAGAAGCCTACGAGGTAAAGTAGTTCATGAAATAAATATTTGAAAGAAAAAAGCCCTCTATGGCCAGCAGTTAAATTCGCCGGCCATAAGGACTTCTTTCTTTAACAATCTAGTTAAAATCTAATGATTTTCATTCAATACTTTTATAGCTTCCGCAAGCTGATTGTCTTCGCTATGCTCTATTTTGATCTTTGTTTTTAATTCCTCTTTTAAATCAACCGCTACATCAGGCTCCAATCCTTTTCCATGGAGGTCAAAGCCGCTTGGTGTATAATAATGGGCAACAGTCATCTTAATAGCTGTACCATGGTCAAGAGGAAACAGTGTCTGGACGATTCCTTTTCCAAACGTTTTTGTTCCCACCAGTTTCGCCTTTCCATATGCCTTAAGCGCTCCGGAAAATACTTCGGAAGCACTGGCTGACTGACCATTGACTAAAACAGCCATGGGCATATCTACCTTATGGCCGTCAGAGGCGTAATACTGCTCTCCTGCTCCATTCTTATCCGCCATATAGACCAGAAGGGTTTTATTCTTCTTGGTTCTTACCAGATTAGGATCTCCTTCAATTACCAGATCGTCCGGAAGAATGTAATCCAGCATGGAAACCACCGCATCCACAACTCCTCCTGGATTATTTCTCAAATCCACGATCATCTTTTCCATACCCTGTTTTTCCAGATCATCAATGGCACTCTTAAACTGGCCTGCTGTAACCGTATCAAACTGACTGACCGATATATATCCAATATTATCTGCCAGCATCTCATGCTCCACGGTAGGAACTGTGATCTGACGGCGCTCCATGGTCATATCAATGTAGGCCCCCGTTTCCGGGCGAAGAACTGTTACGATTACCGGCGTTCCTTCTGCTCCTTTGATGTGATCCTTTACCACCAGCTCCAGATCCATGCCGGTTACTTCCTCATCGCCCACCTTGTAGATTAAGTCGCCGGGCAGCATTCCTGCCTCAGCCCCAGGTGTTCCTTCAAAGACCTTGGTCACCGTAATGATTCCAGTGGCCGCGCTCTGGCTGACCATAACTCCGATTCCGCAATACTCTCCGGCTGTATCCTCTACTAATTTCTCATACTCGTCTGCAGTATAGTAAACCGTATAAGGGTCCTCAAGTCCATACAGCATTCCCTTGTATATCCAGTCTTCTACATTTTTCGGATCTTCACTAAAGAGATAATACTTATCGATCACGCTCTGAATCGTCTGGATTTTGGCTACGATCCGGTTCATATCCAGGTTGCCTTCCTGGTTCTCTGCCTGAGCGGATTCAGCTGTCTGACCTTTTCCGTCAATTGCAGCCCTGCCGATTAGAAAGATTCCCAAAGACATACCCACAATAACAAGACCTGCCAATGTGGTCAGAAGCGCACCTACTAGGGCGCCTTTCCAAAATTTATTCTTACTTTCCACTGTTATTCTCCTATCTAGCTCTTTATGGGCTTGCGCATTTCACCGGATTTACATGGAAGCTGTCTGCCTGATCTCATCATGGAGATAAGGTCCTGTGGAATATCCAGTTAACCCACATCTGCAATTACCTGCCCCTGCCATACTTCCTGCTTATATCCAAAGCTGGGAGCAGAGCATATGAACGGCATAAACTTCTCGCAAAAAGAGAATTTGATATATGCCGGCAGAATAACTGTATGTAGTCATGGCCGCCGGCTTAATGCGGGCGGAGCCATATAAATTTAATATTCCCCATACCAACCGTATTATACGTTTTTCCGGCCTGCTTCCCTGCAGCAGCGTCTTTTTTCGGCTCAGAAAAGCTCTCTGGTGGGCCCCAATCTATTTCCGTAACTGGAAAGCTGAGAATTGTTTCCTTGACCGGATATTACTCCCCGGCATTTTTCTATCATATGCAGCCATGCTGCCAATATATTCCATGTTCAAAAGTTGGAATTCTGCCCTTATACTTTCAGATGTTTCCGAATGGTAAAGAAGCTTACAAAAAAACCGATTCCAACGCCAAGTGCCAGTGCAGTTGCCGCCATATAGGGGAATATGGCTTCCACAGGAAGGAACTGAAACAGCCCTGATAAGATGCTGAACTTTGTGACCACATATCCAACCGTGGACCGATATAGGAAATAAATAGATATCAGAGGAATGCAGGCACCCACCAGTCCAATGATAATTCCTTCCACCACAAAGGGTGCCCGGATCATATAATTGGTTGCGCCAATTAATTTCATGATCTGGTTTTCATTTTTTCGGAAAGCCGCCGCCACTGATATGGTATTGCTGATCAGGAATATGGCCACAGCCAATAAAACGCCAATGATCAGCATGGAAAGAACTCCGATCACCTTGTTTAAGCTATTCATTCCTTCTGCTGCTGTTTTGGAATAATTGACTTTCCTGATGCCTTCAATGCCTTTTAACCAATCAACAACCTGGTCCTGATCCACCAGATCCTTTAAAAATATGGTATAAGAAGCTGAATTAGCCAGCGGATTGTCCTCCTCAAATCCTTCCGCAAGATCCTGCATATCGCCGAAGTATTCCTGCTTCGCTTCCGCCCATGCGTCCTCTGCAGAAGTGAACGTCACTTCCTTCACATCGTCTCTGGCTTTGATCTTATTGCCGATTTCCTTAATCTTGTTCGCGTCCAGGCCATCATCAAAAAATACTGTGATTCCTACCGTGCTTTCTGTGTTTTTAATTACATATTGAACGTTAATAACAATGGAAAAAAACAGGCAGAACAAAAAAATGCAGGCGGAAACCGTTGCAATGGACGCCAGAGAAAACAAAATGTTCCTGCATATATTATTTACACCTTGTTTCAGGCAATACCAAAATGTACTAATTCTCATATGTATAACCGCCTTTTTTCTCGTCGCTTATGATGGTTCCACGATCCATCACAATCACCCGTTTTTTCATCCGGTCTACAATTTCCTGGCTATGGGTGACAACGATTACTGTTGTCCCCAGCTTATTAACCTCATTTAATAGCTTCATGATCTCCATGGAGTTATGGCCATCTAAATTTCCGGTAGGCTCATCTGCCAACAGGATTTCAGGACGGTTAATTAAAGCCCTGGCAATGGCAACACGCTGCTGCTCTCCACCGGATAACTGCTGAGGAAAAAACTTGTATTTTGAAGAAAGTCCCACCATCTTTAACATGGCGGGAACCGACTCTCTGATGTTTCTTGTGGATGCTCCGATTACCCGCTGCGCAAAGGCTACATTTTCGTAGACATTCCGATCCTTCAACAGACGGAAATCCTGGAAAACCATGCCAAGCTTTCGCCGGTATTTTGGAATGAAACCTCTGGGCATTTTGCTTAAATTCATATCATTCACAACTATTTTACCGGAGGTCGGTTCCACTTCTTTTAACAGCATTTTTAAAAGAGTGGATTTGCCTGAACCGCTGCGGCCAATGATAAAAACGAATTCCCCGTCCTCAATGGTCATGCTGACATTACGCAGCGCTTTATTTCCGGCCTCATATGTTTTGCTTACGTTCCATAGTTCAATCATTTCAGTCCTCTAATATTTGTGCTTTGATTACTTTTGCATTGGGGGGGATAAAAATTAGACCCTTGACCCCACAGTGAAACCTCGATTGCGCTTCGCTCCATCTCGGTTTTCGGGCTTCGCCCTTTGAAAAGGGGCAGCTATACAACTGCTTTTGTGCAAGCACAACGCAGCTGTATAGCTGCCCCTTTTCGCACTGCTCATAGCCAGCGTTAATAGTCTTGATTTTCCATATATTTCATGTATTTTACTACCATCAGGGCAATCTTAAAGGTGATGGCATCTTCAAATACGCGCAGGTCCAGACCGGTGCTCTTCTGAAGCTTGTCCAGACGGTAAACAAGGGTATTTCTGTGAATATAAAGCTGTCTTGATGTCTCTGAAACATTTAAGCTGTTTTCAAAGAATTTATTAATTGTTGTCAATGTTTCATCATCAAAATCATCCGGTGACTTGCCATCGAAAATCTCTTTGATGAACATGCGGCATAAAGGCAGCGGAAGCTGATAAATCAGACGTCCGATTCCCAGTTTACTATAGGCAACCACATTTTTATTGCTATAGAAAATCTTACCAACATCCATAGCCATCTTAGCTTCCTTATAAGATCTGGAAACTTCTTTGATCTCGCTTACAATCGTACCAAATGCAATATGGACCTGAGTCATTGCCTCGGTATTAAGCATGTCCAAAACAGTGTTGGCGGTCTTCTCCAAATCCTCGTAAGTTTCGCCTTCTTTTACTTCCTTAACAAGAATGATGTTCTTCTCATCAACGGCAGTAACAAAATCTTTGGTTTTTGCAGCAAATAAGTTGCGGACTGTCTCCAGTGCGTTCACATCTTTTTCGTGCTGGGTTTCAATAATGAATACGACCCTCTTGATATTTGTTTCAATATGAAGCTTCTTTGCTCTGTTGTAGATATCCACCAAAAGCAGATTGTCAAGCAATAAGTTCTTAATGAAGTTATCCTTGTCAAATCTTTCTTTATACGCAACAAGCAGGCTCTGAATCTGGAAAGCGGCCAGCTTGCCGACCATATAAACATCATCACTTCCACCTTTTGCGAGAAGAATGTATTCTAACTGGTGCTCATCTAACACTTTAAAAAACTGATATCCCTGGATTACCTGGCTGTCGGCCGGAGAATCCACGAACGCCAGGATTGAACTTTCATAATCTTCCGCATCAGGAAATGTGGTTGCCAGTACCTTTCCTTCTGTATCACAAATACACAGATCAATTCTCGTAATCCCTTTTAATCCTTCAATGGTTGTTTGAAGTATTTGATTCGAAATCATGGCATATTCTCCTTTTTCGTAAATTTACCTTATTATATATTAAAGCAAAAAGAAAAAAAAAGCAAGCGGGTAGAATAACCGCTTGCTTAAAATTTCATAAATTTTAGTTTAAAACGACGATTTCTGTGTCTTTATCGAATACATGGATCTTTGTTAAGTCAAGAGCCAGCTTAATTGTATCACCAGGTCTTGCTGTTGTACGAGGATTTACTCTTGCAGTAAAGTTTACATCTTCCACATCAAAGTATAAGTAAACTTCAGCACCTAACAACTCATAAACTCTGATCGTAGCGTCAATAACGCTTTCTGGAGAAGATGTAAGGAAAGCTTCCTCATCATGTAAATCTTCCGGACGAATGCCTAAGACTACAGTCTTTCCGATATAGCCGGCATCTTCTAATTTTTTCGCTTTTCCTTCTGGAAGAGCGATTGTATTTCCGCCAAATGTTAAAGTAACGTCGTTTCCTCTCTTAGCTACAGTAGCTTCGATTAAGTTCATCTGAGGAGCGCCGATAAATCCAGCAACGAATTTATTACCTGGCTTATCGTATAAGTTCTGAGGAGAGTCAACCTGCTGGATAACGCCATCCTTCATAACTACGATTCTGGTACCAAGTGTCATAGCCTCTGTCTGGTCATGAGTTACGTAGATAATGGTTGCCTGAAGTCTCTGATGCAGTTTGGAAATCTCAATACGCATCTGGCCTCTCAGCTTTGCATCAAGGTTGGATAACGGCTCATCCATTAAGAATACTTTCGGGTTACGTACAATAGCACGTCCCATGGCAACACGCTGTCTTTGTCCACCAGATAAAGCCTTTGGTTTACGGTCTAATAAATGCTCAAGATCAAGGATTCTTGCAGCTTCATGAACCAGCTTATCAATTTCATCCTTTGGAGTTTTTCTCAGCTTCAGGCCAAACGCCATGTTATCAAATACTGTCATATGAGGATACAGAGCGTAGTTCTGGAATACCATTGCGATATCTCTGTCTTTTGGCTCTACATCATTCATTAATTTTCCGTCAATGTAAAGCTCTCCAGAAGAAATGTCTTCCAGGCCTGCAATCATACGGAGAGTTGTGGATTTACCGCATCCAGATGGTCCTACGAAAATGACGAACTCCTTATCAGCAATATCCAGATTAAAATCCTTAACTGCTTCAAATCCATTAGGATATCTCTTGACGATGTTTTTCAGTGATAAACTAGCCATCTTACTAATCCTCCTAAAATAAAATGTTTATACTCTGATTTAAACCAGCAGCTTTCTTTGCTGCGGCCCTTGTTCTGAAACAATCATACATGAATTATTTTTCTTTTACCATATTGTTATTTACCAAAATACATTTCTGGCTTTTGGCTAATTTGTATAACGGGTTTTAAAAGTGACTGAAACGTCAAAATATCAAGAGAAACGTTCCAATATTTCTGTTTATATTCGATAAGCATATCGTATTTACGCCCTGTTTTAGTCAGAAATCACAAGACGGCGCCAATATTTTTGGCACCGTCTTGTAAATCTTATACGTGATTTTATTGTTTTCTTACAAGAACGTTCAGCCATCTATCGTCAGAATGACCAGAACGCACATCCTCTGTTTCCCAAAGCTTTACGATCTCAAACCGTCCGTTATCTCTTAAGAGTTCTGAGATGGAATCCGCCGTAAAGTCACAGAAATACCGTTTTCCTCTGAATCCCTCATAATCTCCAAGTTTAAAAGACATATAAAGGATTCCCTTATCATTTAAGGCCCTTGCTATCTTTGTAAGAATGTCAGACAGTTCCTTCTTTGGAGTATGAAGTAAGGATGCGCATGCCCAGATTCCATCAAACACATTATCAAAATCTACTTGTTCAAATGTCATCTGAAGCACTTCAAGACCGGTATGGATTTCTGCCAGCTTACACATCTCTTCCGATGCATCAAGCGGTGTCACATCATATCCCAGTTCATAGAAAGACAGGCTGTCCCTGCCTGATCCGCAGCCCAAGTCCAGAATCGTATCACCTTCTTTCAGAAGATCCAGGAATTCCTTCATAATTCCTGACATATCCTGGTTCACCGTTTCTTCAAATTCCTTTGCCGCATACTTATTATAATAGTCTATCGAGTCCAAAATAATCCTCCTGTTATCCTTTTACCCGTTATCTGATTCTCTCAATTTTACTTTCTGTTATCCGGACTTTTCCTTCTTTCAGGAGATGCCCGATTGCACGTTTAAATGCATTCTTACTCATAGAAAACTCCCGCTTGATGATCTCCGGATCCGCCTTATCAGTAAACGGCAGGCTTCCGTCAAACTGTGTTTCTATGATCTCAAGAACCTTGGCTGAATCCGTATCCATTTGGATATAAGCCTTCTGTCTGGGACTTAAATCCAGTTTTCCGTCTTCTCTTACCTTAATTACCCGTGCCGTTACTTCATCGCCTTCCCGATAGTTTTCAAAAACTTCTTTCCGGGGGATCAATCCGTAATACTTTTGATCTACTGCTACAAAGGCTCCCAGGTTTTCATTGATTTCATAAATAATTCCGGTCACCTGATCATCCTTCTTATAAGGCGACTGATTGCTCATATAGGAATATACCCTCATAGTAGCTGCCAGCCGTTTGCTTTTATCAATGTAAAGTGCCACCAGCACCTTCTCTCCCTGCTTTACCTTATGGGTCTGCTCTTTAAAAGGAAGAAGCAGATCCTTTTCAAGTCCCATATCGAGAAATGCACCGATTTTCCCAACTTCCTTTACTTGAAGCACAGCCGTTTCGCCTGCCTGAAGTTTCGGTGTTGCAGTCGTGGCGATCAACCGGTCTTCCGAATCCTTATAGATAAATACAGGGATACTGTCTCCAGGTCCGGCTCCCTCCGGCACCTGTTTTTTGGGTAGTAGTACGGAAACCTCACTTCCTGCATCCTCACCCACATAAACGCCGAACTCCTTGACCCTCTGTACTACCAGGGTCTGCATCTTTCCTAATTCAATCATGTTATATCCTCTCTGCTGTTCCCCGCAGCCAGATGACTGCGTAAGCTGCTCCCCCTTCATCACACAGGGAAACCGTATATCCTTCCTCTGTCCGGCTTATGCGGGGATAAACTACATCTCCAAAGACTGCTGCTTTTTTATATTCCACTCTCAGTTCGGAAACCTCCATCTCATCCGGAAGCACCTCCCTGGCAATCTCCACATATTGAGCGTTATTGACATGATGGTTCGTGTCAATATAATGCTTTCCAATGGTAACCGGCTCTGTTTCTTCATATTCCTCCGGCAATTGGATCTTACGGGAAGCATAGTCCATGGAAAGCCGTTCTTCATTGCCGTTTCCATATCCCCGGAGATCTTCCGGTTCAATTTTAACTGGACGCCCTTTTTCCGTATCAAACAAAAACCATACGGAATTAGCCCTTACAAGGTATTCTCCGGCCTTATCACATATGGTGAAATTCCGGTATCCGTAAAATCCCTTAAAGTCATATGGCCAGGTACCTACCACGATCTCCTCCCCCAGCACGGGATAACGATCCACCACGATCTGCCAGGAGGAGAGCCACCAGGCTTTATGACGGTCTGTTAAGTAAGAAATCCCAAGACCAATATCCTCAGATTGAAACGTAGAGCAATCCTGAAGATAATTCATAATACCTGTTAAAGTCAGTCTTCCGCACTCATCTGTTTCACTGTAGCGTACCCTGCTGCCAAATGTATACATTACACACCTCTCATCAAAATTATATAACATTATAAAGCATTTTCATGCTCTTGTCCAGATAAACCAAAGCTTTAGCATTAATTTAACAAACGATAATACAAAAAACGGAACCTTATAGGGTTCCGTTTTTCAGACTGGGCTACAAGGATTCGAACCTTGAAAATGACGGAGTCAGAGTCCGTTGCCTTACCATTTGGCGATAGCCCATCAATACAACAAGAGGAATTATACAAGATATTTCTTCATTAGTCAAGCTTTTTTTATTTTTTCTTAAAACTTCATTACCACCCGGCTACAATTATACTCCTTATCAGAAATTGTCCGGGCGGCAGAAGATTTTTTATTCGTAAATTTTCTTTCCAAAGATTTTTTCCAGTTTTTCAAGTGGAAGCTTAGGTGTTCTGTCTTCTCTCAGCAGACCGTTTGTCTCCTGCATGACATCCGTAAGCTGTGTGTAGCAAAAACCAGTAAATTTTCTGCTTTTAATCAGGAAATCCGTAATTGGCTCCAGACGTTTTAAAAATTCCTCTTCACTACCCACCTTATTGTAATATCCCCAGCCTTTCTCCTCTGCAGAAAAAGCGATGCCGCCATATTCTGTCATCAGGACAGGCTGTCCCCGATACGTCTGCCCATCCGCCAGAACAAAGCGGCGTTCCGCATGACCATTCAGGATAGTTTCCATACAATCATATTTTCCTTCGGTTTCCGGCATAAGTTCATAATCATGTAAGCCCAGAATATCGGTGTGCTCCGTCTGTTCCCAACCATCGTTTCCACTGACCGGTCTTGTCTTATCTAAGGCTTTGGCCTGATAAAACAGCATATTAGAAAAGCTCTGCTGGCTGTTGTCCGTTTTTATGTTTCTCATTCCCCAGCTTTCGTTTGCCGTCACCCATGTAATAATGGATGGATGGTTATAATCCCGTTCAATGAATTCCGTAAGTTCTCTGGAGGTATTTTCTACGGTATTGTCTGTATACATATAGCAGCTTGGCATCTCTCCCCATACAAGGAATCCCAGTTTATCGGCCCAATAGTAATATCTTGGATCTTCTATTTTCTGATGTTTTCTAGCCCCGTTAAACCCCATTTTCTTTGAGAGCAATATATCATTTCGGATGGCCTCCTCATCCGGAGGCGTAAGAAGACTTTGAGTCCAGTAACCCTGATCAAGAACCAGTCTTTGATATAACACCTCTCCGTTTAACAGAATCTTCCCATTTGAAATGCAGACAGACCGAAGTCCAAAATAACTGGTCACCTTATCATTTTGAAGATTTACTTCCATCTCGATCAAATTGGGGTTTTCCGGCGTCCATGTCAGCTGATCCCGGCGCAGATCCAGGTCCGGCAAAGCCAGTATCCCTTTTCCATAGCCGTTTTCACAGGATATTTTCAAACTGCCCAGATCCATTTCCATACCGCCTTCTGCAGGAAGGCTATGAAAGAAAACTTCCGCGGTCACACGCTCCATGGTGGAAATAAAGATTTCACATAAAGCTTCATTACGCTCCAGATCCGGCGTTGCCTTTATTCGTTTTATATAGGGCTTTCCCGCATATTCCAGCCACACGCTCTGCCATATCCCAGTTGTAGGTGTGTACCAGCAGGCAAAGTTTTCGCCTGTCCATGTCTGCTTTCCTCTCGGTTTATCCGCGTCACTGTAATCCATGACTTTAACCGTTATAATATTCTTTCCTTCGGTAACCAGACCGGTAATATCTGCCTCAAAGGGGGTGTGACCTCCTCTGTGACCGCCTGCATAGGTTTGATTGATATAAACCTCCGCTTCATAATCCACGGCTCCAAATTTTAAAAGCAGACTTTTTTCACTTAATCTGCCTTTTTCCACGACGAACTCTTTCCGATACCATACCATATGGTGGACTCTAGTATCTCCGATTCCACTCATTTCGGACTGATAGCAGAACGGAACCTGAATTTTCCGGTCAAATACCGGTTCATCAAAGGAAAATTCCCATTCTCCATTTAAATCCGTCCAATCTTCCCTTTTAAAATCAGGTCTCGGATAATTGTTAATGATCATCTTCATACTCCTTTCCATTTTCACACTTTCACTTAAAGCAAGACTTTGACTTACCCTTTTAAACCGGAAGTACTGATGCCTTCCACCAGGTATTTCTGCAGGCAGATAAAGATAATGACTGCTGGCAGGATTGATAAGGTTGCCATTGCAAACATTGCGCCGTAATCGGAAGAAGATCCTGGATCGCAAAACAACTTTAATGCAAGGCTGACCGGATATTTGGCAGACTCATTGATATAGAGCAAAGCGGAAAGAAAATCATCCCATCTCCACATAAATGAAAAAATGCTGGCCGTAATAAGCGCCGGGGTTATAAGTGGCATGATGATCCTGGAAAATATGCCATAATAA